>Ga0256405_10000664_pt1 | contig 109727 bp, 85 predicted proteins | sample RumenRJG_02DNA_FD_189096 | JGI IMG/M metagenome (GOLD analysis project Ga0256405, IMG submission 189096) | Bovine rumen microbial communities from Lethbridge, Alberta, Canada - RJG_02 | ecosystem: Host-associated > Mammals > Digestive system > Stomach > Rumen | place: Canada: Alberta...
AAAGAAGAACCATTGATAGCTAGTTTTAAGATCTGAGGTACTTGGGGAAATATATGGTAGGAGCTTTAAAATGAAGTAATGAGGAATGTTATGGATTTACATGGGTAGAGATATGGTGTTTTTACAAGAAAGCTTGTAGTTGTAGTTGACATAAAAAGCCTCATAAGATGCGCACATCGCGCTTGAGCTTAGTATATCACTTTGATTTTAAGCTAAAAGAATTGAACTTTAATAATGTGAGGACAAAAAATAAGGCCTCAAAAGAGACCTTATTTTGAAATTAGAGAAAATTTAGTACATCAAAGTGTACAACTTACGACGGTATTCTTTTTGTAGAGGATCGCCATTCATGGTGTTTAAAAGATCTAGGAAGGTCTTTTTCACATCAGCATTGCCTAAATCTTCTTTTAGTTTTGCAAAAAGGATTTGTAAAGCCTCAGCACGCTTACCAGCATCAGCTAAAGCTGCTGCGTATTGAGTTAAAACTTCAATATTGTTTGGATCTTGATTAAACTTAGCTTCAAGCTCTTTTAAAGCAGGACTATCTGCTGCCTGCTCAGCTAATGTTAAAGCAGAGACAATATCTTTAAACTCTGGTACTAATTGCTCTTCACGAGTTGGATTATCTAAAAGCTTGTGAGCAAGCTCAAGTTGCTTATCTTTAACAGCAATACGAGCTAAAACTAGCTTAATCTCAACGTTATTTTCATCTTGAGCGTAAGCTTCTTTAGCTTTTGCAAAAGCATTAGCAAAATCGCCTTTATCTTCAAGCTCAATTGCCTCTTTTGCTAAAAGTACAGCTTGTGATGGCATAAACTGAGAAATAGTCTCTTGAAGTTTATTGACCACATCATCGCCCTCTAAAACGGCTGCAGGGCGACCTTCTTTCATCACAATTAAAGCAGGCACTGATTGCAAACCAATCTGCATGGCAATTGCTTGAGAAACTTGCTCTTGAACATCAGCTTCAACTAAAGAGATAAAGTCATTGTCTTGAGGAATTGCTGCATTTACTGCTTTAATGGCAGCATCGCACTCTGGTGCTTTTATGTAGAAAAAGACAAACACTGCCTTTTTCATGGAAGCATCAACAATGATCTCTTTTGCGTTTTGCTCGGTTAATTTCATTTTCTTTTATTACCTTTTGTTCTTTTAGTCTCTAAAGCGATTTAAGTCGCGCATAGCTCGAATTAAGGTCTCAAGATTTGGTCTTACATCTTGCTTTAGACCTTCATTATCTGTGTGAGCTTTACCGTTTCTTCTGTAGACAGTAACATCGTCTTTGGTAACTACAAGTAGGTTCTTACCCACGTTAGTTATCATATAGTCACGGTCAACTAGCTTTAGAAGACTATTTCCTATTGAATAATTTACACATGGGGTCTGTATACCCACAATTTCAAGTCCTAAGGTTGGAATTACATCAAAATGAGAACTTAAAACATTAACAGCAACTGCTTTTAATTGATTGTGAGGCATCATCATAATAAATGGTACATGCTGATGACGTCTTGAATAGATTGAGGCTGAATTATCTGTGTCATTACTGCCTACGGCAGAAGTTATCATTACTACAGTATTTTCAAGAGTACCGTTTTGCTCAAGTTGCTTTACAAAATGAGCAATATCATTATCTAAAGTACGTAGTCTACTTTCAAATCTTTCACCTGAAACGGTAGTTAAAGAGCCTGTGTTTAGCATGATGGCAAAGTGCTGATCGTCTTTTAAGTCTTTAATAAAGTTATAAGCACCATCAAAGATTTTGTAGTCTTTGTCAAAAACACGCACGCGATTATCTTGCATACCAAGTAAATGAGGGTCTTCAATCTTTAAGTTAAACTCATTTTTTAAGGTAAAGACACGGGTAATGTACTCTTGTTTTTGTAGTTCATTAACTACAACTGATTCAACAGAGTGTTTTACAAAGCTTTCTTTGTACTGAATTGGTAGGCCAAAAGAGATGGCGTATAGGTTATCTTCTAAATGATAGTAAGGAAGATAATGGCTTTCAAAACTAGTATAGCCAGACTTTAGTGCAAGTAGATTTGGAGTGTTCTTCTCGTTTAAATCAGAATATGACAAGCCATTGACTAGAATTTGAATGACATTGACATTTTCTTGAGGTTGAACGGTTCTAATCTCTGCTAAAGGATAGTTAATTACCGCATGAGAGGTGCCATCTTCAGAGATTACTCCATCTTCAAGCCAACCGTGGTTTGATAAGAAAGACTTAGCTGTCATTGGGTAGTGAGCAGGGAAGACTGTTCTTAAATTAGTGATCTTTTCATAATTAGTAGCATCTGCCCAAATGTAGATACCGTGAGATGCGACAAAGCAGATAGTAACTAATGATAAAACGATAGCAGGGAAGTAATTGTGTCTTACATCGCGACGGTAGATCTCACGTGTTGCAAGTCTTGCAAAGATAAGCTCTAAGATAATTAAAAGAGGAATTGCGATGTACATGAAATTGAAATTTAGACCAGAGTTAAAGTCTAAATCACGGATCATTAAAGAGGTTACCATCCAAGTTAAATGAACTTTGATAGTAATAAATAACTTAGCATCAACTAAAAGCAAACAATGGCAGAAAATAGCTAAAACAATAGCTACTACACGATAGGTTTTAAAACTACCAATAAATGCTAAAGGAAAGAAAATTACTAAAAAGATTAAGAATGATAAAAAGGCAATTTGGCCAAGCCAAGTAACCAATAAGTAGATAAAGGAAATAAAACTTTCAGCACTTGGGGCTGCGTACACATAAGCAAAGCCTATGAAGATAGCTAAAATGGTATTTAAAAAGAAGAAATGGTGTCCCCACACTGAAGAACGTAGAGATTGCTCTTTTTTCAAGAAGTTTAGTTGAAAACTGCCCATTGTTTGTTCCTTTAGCTTAAAGTTGTGCTTTTGTATTGTATTACAAAATTAAGGTCAAATACTTTTCAATGGTCAATTATCTTAATTATGTCAAAGAGATAGTGCCTTTTAGCATCTGTGCTTACTAAAAATACCTATATAGACTATAATTGAATTGAGATTTAAAGGAATTAAAAAAATGAGTGATGATGTAGCAGAAAGCATTGGTATTGAAGATTTTGCAAAATTGTCTTCAAGTCCTAGTGCATACTATGTAGATAAGACAAAGTTTCTAAAAAAAATATTAGGAAAAGAAACTAGTGTTTTTTTATTTACAAGACCTCGTCGTTTTGGTAAATCTCTTACTATCTCGATGATTGAAAACTTCGTAGGAATGAACTACAAAAATCCTCGTAACAAATCAAAATCAATTTCTCTGTTTAAAGACTTAGAAATTTATAAAGATCAAGAATTTATTCAAAAGTATTTAGGTGAATTTCCTGTCATAAGCCTTTCTTTAAAAGGTGTTTCATCATTAGATTCAATAGATGAAGCAATATTTAACTTAGGAGAAAAGCTAAGTCATCTAGCAGAATGCATTGAAGATTTGATTTCAAATAACAAAAGAGGAATTCTAAAATATTTTAGAGCTCTAGATCCTCGTTTTTCTTTTGCAAAAATCAGACTTAATCAAATCAAGTGTATCAATACTCGTTACTACACTCTCAATGATAAGATCGCTATTATTAAAAATGCACTTTACAACATTTCTATGGTGCTGAGTCGTACAGTAGGCAGAAAAGTAATTATTCTTGTTGATGAATATGATGTGCCTTTAGCAAAAACTGCTAGTACTGATTTCTATATCAAACTTAAAGATGCCTACTCAGAGATGCTATCTAATGCACTTAAAACTAATCGTTTCTTAGAAGTAGGTATTCTAACCGGTTGTCTGCAAGTAGCTAAAGAAAGTATTTTTACAGGTTTTAATAATTTTCAAAGCATAGATTTTAATGATCCTGTATTCTCATCATTCTTTGGTTTTACTGAAGATGAAGTTTTAAAGATGCTTAAGTTCTACAATTTAGAAGATAAATATGACGTCTTCAAACAGTGGTACGATGGTTATAACTTCGGGCATGACCACATTTTCTGCCCATGGGATGTTATCAAATATATAAGAGCGCTTACTGCCGATATTAATACTAAACCAGAGCCTTACTGGGTAAACACTGGAAGTCTTGATTTACTTCAGGATATTTATAAGCGCGATCCTGTAGCTTATGCTGAAGATTTTCAAAAGTTAATTGATGGACAGAGTATTGAAGTAACAATCGAAAAGAATCTTAACTATCAATTGCTATGTTCAAATGAAGATGAAAACTACTTTTGGAACTTAATGTATATTACAGGTTACTTAACTATAGATACAGAACTTTCAAAAGATGATAAAACATTCTTAAAGATACCTAATCGTTCCGTTCATGGTGCAATTTTAAATCTCTTAAAGTGGTGCTTTTCTAATAAGAATTTAGATTTTAAATCTAAGACGTCACCTATTTTAAAGATCATAAGTCAAGGCGATGATAAAGCTCTACAAGCAACTTTAAACAACTTAATGCTTCGCTATGTTAACACTAGAGATATCTCTTCAGATGGACCTAAAGAGTACTTCTATCAAGGCTTTTTAGATGGTTTATTCTCTCAAGTATGTGATAGTAAGCAATATTACTATAAGTCAAACTTGAGCTTAGGAGATGGCTTTGCTGATATAAGTTTTATCATTCCTCAAGAAGATATTAGTAAGCAATCCTCAGGTGTCATCATTGAAATTAAAGCTGCTAAAGACATTAGGGAGCTAGAGGTACAAGCAGAGGCAGCCCTTTCTCAAATCCATGCTAAAAACTACGACAAAGGCCAAGAGGATTTCTTTGATTTAAGTGAAATCATCGCTGTAGGCTTGGCTTTTTATAAAAAGAAGTGCTTAGTTAAGATTGAAAAATTCAAGCTGTAGATGATAAAAAGCCTAACTTCAATTGCTCAAAGTTAGGCTTTAAATTAAATTTCTTAATGACTACTTGTCAAAACGGGCAATCATTTCAACAACATCATTAGTCTCATCTTTTAGTTTTTGCATATCATCACGGGTACGTGAGGTGATATCTACAGTTGAGTCGGTAAGAGAGAATAATGACTCAACTTGAGCTGCTACATCTTGCACAGTTTGACTTTGCTCATGGATGGCATTGAGCATCTTATCAGCGTTGTCTTTAATTACGCTAATAGCATCTACAACCTTAGCTACATTGTCATTGTTGTGTCCAACTTCTACAACACCGTTTTGCGCAGCCTCTAAGCCTTGCTCAGCCATAGTTGTAGCATCTTGTGCCTTTTCTTTGAACTCATTGATTAAATCATGAATGTTCTGAGTAGACTTGTGAGTAGATAGTGATAGGTTACGCACTTCATCTGCTACCACAGCAAAGCCTTTACCTGCTTCACCTGCACGTGCTGCCTCAATAGATGCGTTAAGAGCAAGTAAGTTGGTTTGCTCAGATACCTTATCAATTAAATCTGATGCCTGTGAGATATCCTCAACCTTAGCTGATAGATTGTTAATTGCCTTAGCAATGCTCTTAACTTGGCTATCTAAGGTGGTAATGGATTCTAAAGTACGCTGTGAAATCTGACGACCATCAGCCATTAAAGTAGAGGTTTGCTCTGAGCTTTCGGTTGTAGCAGTAACAGAATCAGTAAGCTCTTTCATCATTGCAATCATAGTATTAGTTACATGCTGCATATTGCTTGCAACTTGCTTTGATTGTGTTGATTTTGCAATCATATCTTCATTGTTATCAGAGGCTGAATTTAAGTTCTCGTCAGCTAGCTCGTTTAAACGCTCTGAAGCTTCACGTACTCTAGTTAAAATAGAGTCAACGTACTTATCCTTCCATTTTGTTGCAAAGCGAGCACGTTCAATTCCACCTGAGTTTTTAGTGTAAACAGCTAAAGTTACAGGATCAGTTTGAGTACTGATACGCTCTACAATCTTGTGGATAAATAAAGTCTTTTTAGCAGTAGTTGTCCAGTAAGCAAGACCGCCAAATAATGCAAAACCAATTACAGATAAAATTGATGGACTATATAGTGCAAAAGCAAAAGCTAATAAAGCTAGTACATCAAAGAAAATATCAATACCTAAAGACTTTGGTGTTGATACGCTTTGATTGTTTCTTAATTTTGCATACACACGCTTAGCGTTTTCAATTTCATGATCAGTAGCTCTAGTACGTACAGACTCATAGCCTACGATTCTGCCATACTTGGTAATTGGCATGATAAAAGCGTTAACCCAATAATATGAGCCATCTTTACAGCGGTTTTTGATGATACCCATAAATGGTTTGCCAGCTTTTAAGTGATCCCACATTAGTTTGAACACAGCAGATGGCATATCAGGGTGTCTGATGATGTTATGAGGCTGGCCTACTAACTCTTCACGAGTAAAACCACACATATCAATAAAGGTTTGATTGATATCGACAATAATACCGTGTGGATCGGTAACAGAGATGATCTTTGCATTTGGATCACTTGGGAATTTAATTTCCTTATCGATAACTGGTTAATTATTTCTCATTTTATATAAGCCTTTTTGTGAGCTTGAAAATCGTAAGTGCTATTTCTAATTATAGACGGCATTGATACAAGTTTAACGGCAGATTAACAATTGAGATTAAATTTTTGTTAAAAATCACAGATCAAGCAAAAAATTGTAAAATTTATTAAACATTAAAAAATAAATATGGCTTAAGTGGGAATTTTTTCCACCTAAATTGGGGGGTACACTCTAGAGCCCATGGATAATAGACAAAATTTATTTTTGGGAGTATCCATGAATCATAAACTTAAAGCACTACCGATTATGGTAGCAAATTACGCTAAGTTATTTGGCGTGAAAGTAAAAATTGCAGGCTCTGTTGCTTATACCAACGGTAAGTTAATTAACATTCCGCGACTTGATTTAGATGATCCTGTGGCAGCCCGCTTAGCCTATGGTTATTTAGCTCATGAAAGTGCCCATGTGCGCTACACTAACTTTGCGTTTATCTGTGCTAAAGGTCTTAATAACAATCTACTCATGCACTCAATTTTGAATATTCTTGAGGATTGTCGTATCGAGAAACTGATCTCTCGTCGCTACATTGGTGTGTATGAGAACTTGTGTTTATTAAATGACTACTATGAAAAAGAGTGGCAAAGCTTTTGTGAGACCATCAATCAAGTCAATGTCATCAATGTGATCTTGTCATTTGTGCAATGTTATTGCCAAAGCTATTGTCAAAAGTTCTCATCTTCAAGAGCTCGTGCAGTACTTATTTATTGGAATTTAAGAAACCGTATTAAAGTTAGTGATTTAAATAAGATTGCCAAAATTGCTAAAGAAAGTATCAAAGCAGAAAGCACTGAGGAGATCTATGAGTACACTCTTAAGATTTATGAGATCTTAACTTCACTCAACTTTGAGTTTAAGGACGATAAAAAGCTCCCACCTGACTATGAGCATTTAAATACTGAGGCTTTGCAAAATGCCTACACTACAGCAGTTAAGACCATTGGTGAGCCTGGCAGTGCTAAAGAAGATAGATTCTTAAAAGAGTTTGCTAAATTTGCCCATCACAGTAAGTACAACGCTAAAAACACTACTCCAGGTCGTGATGTTGCTAATATCTTAGATAAGATCTCTGAAGAAGGTGTCTCTCGTGAAGACTTAGGGCGACTAAAAGATGATGTATGTCGTGAAGGTCGCGCTGACTACTTAGATACCATTGATTCAACTTATGGCATCAGACGCTCACTTAACGCTAAAGTGCGTGGCTATGTGGATGCTTATGCCTTTAACGCACAGTCTGGGCGCAAGCTTGATGCAAGGCGTGCTGCAAGAACTATTGTCGGTGATACTAAAATCTACAAAGCAGTGGTGCATAAATCAGATTTTGCAACTTCCATTCATATTCTTGTGGATATATCTTCATCAATGCTAGCAGATGACAATACTAAAGTAAGTCGTGGAAAAGAGGCTTGTAAGGCAGCTTTAATGCTCGCTACTGCCCTAGAAGGTATTGATGGCATTAAAACCATGGTGACATATTTTCCAGGTGTTGAAACAGAATATGAAGTTGCACTGCGAGCTAATGAGCGCGCCAGTAAGGTCGCCCCTCGTTTTGATCAAGCACCACGTGGCTCAACACCACTAGCACAAGCTCTGTGGTTTGCCTTTGATTGTTTAGGAAAGTTACAGTGTTCTCGCAACATTATCTTTATTATTACAGATGGTCTACCCGATAGCGCTGAAAATGTAGAGAATTGTAAGAAATATGCTAAAGATAACGGAATTGAAATCTATGGATTGTCTATTCGCTGTGACTCCATCTTGCAATACTTTGAAAACGCACAAATTGTCTCAAGTGCTAAAGAGCTTGCAGAAAAATCCTTTAGTCTTTTTAATAGGCTGTTTGCCCTTAATAAGCAAAAATTGCAAGAAGACTTATTCTAGCCTTTTGTAATTAGGATGTGATCTAAAATCACTGCGAAAAAATCTTTAATAAATGCTAAAATATGCCCCGATTTTTCGAGGTATTTAAATTGTTACGCAGTGATTTTAATTTTGATTTACCACTTGAGTTAATTGCTAACTACCCAAGTGAAAAAAGAACCGCTTGTCGCATGCTTTGTTTAGATGGCAACAGTGGTGACTATCAAGATAAACATTTTTATGATTTAAAAAGTTTTCTAGAGCCAGGCGATCTATTAGTTTTTAACGATACTAAGGTAATTCCTGCTCGTTTATATGGTAAAAAAGAAACTGGCGGTGCTTGCGAGTTTTTAATTGAAAGAGTTTTAACTACAGACAGCGCTTTATCTCACATTAAAGCAAGTAAAGCTCCTAAAGCTGGCAATATCATCACTTTAGATGGCGGTGACTATAAAGTTGAAGTGACTGGCCGTGAAGGAGACTTATTCTGCATTAAAACTGTAGATGGCTCTTCACTATTAGATATTTTATATAAAGTAGGTCATATCCCACTACCTCCTTATATTGAGCGCCCTGATGAGGCACTAGATAAAGAGCGTTATCAAACTGTGTACTCAAAAGTCCCAGGCGCTGTAGCAGCTCCAACCGCTGGTCTTCACTTTGATAATGAGCAGTTAGAAGATCTAAAAGCTTATGGCGTGAACATGGCTTTTGTGACTTTACATGTAGGTGCTGGTACTTTCCAACCTGTGCGTGAAGATGACATTTTAAATCACCACATGCACAAGGAGTTTGTACACTTAACTAAAGAAGTAGCAGATGCTGTAATTAACACCCACAAAAATGGCCACAGAGTAATAGCAGTAGGCACCACCGCTGTACGCTCTTTAGAGTCTGCTGCAAGTTTTGCAGAGAAAAATGGTAGCGCTAATGAAATTGAGCCATTTGAAAGTGATACCTCAATTTTTATCTACCCAGGCTACAAATATCATGTCATCGATGGTTTAATTACTAATTTCCATCTACCTGAATCTACTTTAATTATGCTTGTTTCAGCTTTTGCTGGCTACAAGCACACTATGAATGCATACACTCATGCAGTAGCAGAAAAATATAAATTCTTTAGCTATGGTGATTGTATGTTCATTACTAAAAATCAAAACGCTCATAGCGATCTACCACCATCTGCTTCTAACTAAGAGGATCTTTTAGTGAAATTTGAATTAAAAAAGCACTGTGGCAAAGCAAGACTTGGTCAAATGGTCTTTGACCGTGGTGTTGTCAGAACTCCTGCTTTCATGCCGGTTGGTACTTTAGGTACTGTTAAAGGTCTAAGACCTGAGCATGTAGAAGAAACTGGTGCTGATATCCTTTTAGGTAATACTTTTCATTTATGGTTACGTCCAGGTACCGAGGTTATCAAAGCTCATGGTGATTTACATGACTTTATGAACTGGCACAAGCCAATTTTAACTGACTCTGGCGGTTTCCAAGTTTTCTCATTATCTGATATCCGCAAGGTTACAGAAGAAGGCGTTCATTTTAGAAATCCAATTAACGGCTCTAAATTGTTCTTATCACCTGAAGTTTCAATGCAAATTCAGTATGACTTAGGCTCAGATATTGTGATGCAATTTGATGAGTGTATTGGCCTTCCTGCTACCCGTGAAGAAATGGGCCGTGCGATGCGCTTATCACTGCGTTGGGCACAGCGCTCTAAAGATGAGTTTGAACGCCTAGGTAATAAAAATGCTTTATTTGGCATTATTCAAGGCGGCTCAGATGAAGCACTACGTGAAGAGTCAATAAATGGCTTAACTAAGATTGGTTTTGATGGCTATGCTATTGGCGGTCTTGCAGTAGGTGAGCCAAAGCCTGTAATGTATAAAGCTTTATCTCACATCACTCCTTTAATGCCAGAAGAAAAGCCTCGTTATTTAATGGGCGTAGGCACTCCAGCTGATATCCTTCAAGGTGTTTTAAATGGCGTTGATATGTTTGACTGTGTAATGCCATCACGTAATGCACGTAATGCTCATCTATTTACCTCAAAAGGCGTAGTACGTATTCGTAACAGTAAGTATGCAATGGATACCTCTCCACTAGACGAGAATTGCACATGTTACACTTGTCGTAACTACTCAAAGGCTTACTTGCACCATTTAGATAAGTGTCACGAGTTATTAGGTGCTCATTTAAACACTATCCATAATATTCATTTCTATGAACACTTCATGGCAGATATTAGAAAAGCTATTGAAGAGGATAGATTAGAGCAATTTGCAGAAGAATTTTACAAAGTCTACGGTTATCCACAGCTAACTTAATATTTTGTATAGTTTGCATTTGACAAAATTGTGTTATACTTCACAGTTGCGTTTTAAGCATTAGCTAATAGGCAAAAGATTTTATTACTGCGCAGACATAGCGTCAGTTAAAAAGAATTTTAATTAGTTCTACAGGAAATATAAAAACATGAGTATTATTCCAACTGCATATGCAGCAGAAGGCGCACCAGCAGCTCAGCAGGGCGACTTCACCATGATTATCGTACTAACAATCTGTATGATTGCTGTGTACTTCTTATTCATGCGTCCTAACGCTAAAAAGCGTAAGGAAATGCAAAAACTTCTAGACAACTTATCAGTTGGTGATGAAGTTTTAACTAACGGTGGTATCGCAGGTCGCATCGTTAAGCTTCCAGATAACAAAGAGTACGTTCTGGTTTCTGTATCAAGCGGTGTTGTAATGCAGATCAAGCGTAACTACGTTGTTGCAGTTCTACCTAAGGGCACCTTAGAGGCTGTAGCTGTAGACAAGACTGTTGCAGCAAAGAAATAATTTTCTTTAAATCTACAAAGCTACTTTGGTCTTTATAGGATAAAAGTAGCTTTAATTTTTTAAATTTGGTGTAAAGCCGTGTTAAATAAATTCCCATTGTGGAAAAACATCATGGTGTTCTTAGTGATCGCCGTGGGTTTCTTCTACGCACTTCCAAATATTTACGGTGAAGATCCTGCTTTGCAAATCTCCGGTTCTCATGGTGTAGAGCTTGATCAAAAGACTGTAGATAACATTAAAGCTACTTTAGATGCTAAAAGCATTGATGGTAACTATGAGTTCCAAAACGAACAGCTTCTAATCCGTTTTAAGAACACTGATGATCAGCTAACTGCTCGTGAAATTGTTAATAAGACTTTAAATGACAATTACATCGTAGCTTTAAACTTAGCTCCTGCAACTCCTGAGTGGATGAGAAACTTAGGTATGCATCCATTAAAGCTAGGTCTTGATCTTCGTGGTGGCGTTCACTTCTTAATGGAAGTTGATATGGACGAGGCTATGAAGAAGATGAGAACTCAGCTTACTAACGACTTTAGAACTGAGCTACGTAATCGTGGTATCCGTCTATCAGGCGTGAAGTCAGAAAACGATTATGTGGTTGTTGAGTTCAAAGATGAAGCAGTTCGCGATGAGGCTCAAAAGGTTTTAGCTGACAATCACAAAGATTTCAAAGTTGTATCTCAAGACATTGGCGATAAGTTCATTGTAAGAGCAACTATGACTCCTCAAAAGTTATCAGAGGTTAGAACAAATGCTGTTGATCAAAACATCAACATTATTCGTAACCGTGTTAACGAGTTAGGTGTAGCAGAACCTTTAGTACAAAGACAAGGTGCTGATAGATTAGTAGTAGAACTTCCTGGTGTTCAAGACACCGCTCGTGCTAAAGAGATTTTAGGTGCAACTGCTACTTTAGAGTTTAGACTTGTAGATACCTCAGCTGACGTACAAGCTGCAGCTGCTGGCCACGTACCTGCAGGTACTGAGGTGATTAACGATGCTAAGGGCTATCCTGTAGTAGTTCAAAAGCAAGTTATTCTAACTGGTGATCATATTGTGGATGCATCTTCATCTGCTGATGAAAATGGTCGTCCTCAGGTAAATATCAGCCTAGACTCTCGTGGCGGTACCATTATGTCTAACTTTACTAAAGACAATATTGGTAAGCCTATGGGGACTAACTTCATCGAGTTCGTAGTACTACCTACTGAAAACCCAGATGATCCACAACCAGGTGAGCCTGGCTACAAGCCAAAGTTTAAGAAAATTCAACGCATGATTAACGTGGCAACTATTCAGTCACGTTTAGGCACTAACTTTAGAATTACAGGTCTTGATTCTCCAAAAGAGGCTCACAACCTAGCTCTTTTACTTCGTGCCGGTGCCTTGATTGCTCCTATCCAGATTGTTGAAGAGCGTACCATTGGACCATCATTAGGTCAGCAAAACATTCAAAACGGTTTGAATGCAATGTTATACGGTATCATCTTCCTAGTTATCTTCATGGTTATTTACTATAAGTCATTTGGTTTTATTGCAAACCTAGCACTTATCTTTAACCTTGTTCTACTAGTTGGTGTAATGTCTTTAATTCCTGGTGCTACCATGACCTTACCTGGTATTGCAGGTATCGTTTTAACCTTAGGTATGGCCGTGGATGCGAACGTTCTGATTTACGAGCGTATCCGTGAGGAAATTAGACATGGCAGTCCAATTCAACAAGCAATTAACGAAGGTTATGCTCGTGCATTCGTAACTATTGCCGATTCAAACATCACCTCATTTATTACCGCTTTAATCCTATTTATGGTGGGTACCGGTGCTGTTAAGGGCTTCGCTTTAGTATTGATGATTGGTCTAGCTAGCTCAATGTTTACTGCAGTTACTGCTTGCCGTGCGGTTGTCAACATCGTTTATGGTGGTCGCAACCTCAAGAAGTTAAGCATTTAGGAGTAATACTGACATGATGCAGTTTATTAAAGATGGTACTGTCATACCATTTATGAAAATTAAGGGCCTTGTAGAAGCAATCTGCATTGCCCTAGTAATTGGCAGTATCGTCGCAATGTGTGTAAAAGGCCTAAATTGGGGCCTTGATTTCACAGGCGGTGTGGTTGTTGAGACTGAATTTACTCAAGGTGTGGATTTAGAGCAAGTAAAAGAAGCTTACGCTAAAGAAGGCATTAACGGTAATGCTCAGCACTTTGGTTCACAATCAGATGTGATGGTACGTGTAGCTCCTAAAGAGGGCTTAGATCAGCAAACTGTAACTTCAAAGGTTATGGCAGCATCTAAGACTATCGATAAGGATGTAAAACTTAGCCGTTCTGAGTACGTAGGTCCTGCTGTTGGTGAAGAGCTTGTTGAAAGCGGTATTCTTGCAATTGTAGTATCTTTAATTGCAATTCTAGCTTACATTGCTTTCCGTTTTGAGTGGCGTATGGCAACTGGTGCTGTGATCTCTCTAGCATACGACGTAATCGTAGTTCTAGGTGTATTTGCAGTATTACAAATTGAATACGACTTAACCGTGCTTGCAGCTGTTTTAACCGTTGTAGGTTACTCACTAAACGATAAGATCGTGGTATTTGATAGAATTCGTGAAAATGCGGTAAGATTACCTCGTAATACTACCATGTATGATATTTTCAATATTTCTATTACTGAGACCTTATCAAGAACCATCATTACCTCAGGTACTACCTTAATTACTGTGGTATCTTTAATGGTATTTGGTGGTGAGATGATCTACGGCTTTGCTTTAGCATTGTTTGTTGGTATCGTCTTTGGTACTATTTCATCAATTTATGTTGCATCAACTTGGGCTTTAGTATTAGGAATTAAGCGCGAGAATTTAGTTCCTGTAAAGGTCGAGAAGAAGGAGTCTGATGGTTACGAGACCATGGACTAATTTAAAAAGTATCAAATGATAAAATATTTTAAGACCCACATCCTCGCAACAGGATTGGGTCTTGTTGCATTATGCTCCCTCACTAGTTGCGCAAATTTTGGAGTTGGCAATAACGTTGACTTCAAAGGTCCTATTACTGTTCCACAAGAGTTTATCTACACTAGCTCTACTCCTAAAAAAAGTTTTGAAAGAGAGCAAGCTTTAGTTGTAAATGCTACTTTAAGCATGGATAGCGATAAGCGCTCAATTGATGAAAAAGCAGAACTCTTTTATGCTTTAGGTACAGTTTACGATGACTTAGGCTTAGAGGGCATGGCTCGCTACATGATGATGAATGCCATTGTGCAGCGCCCAGGCTTTGCAAGACCTTATGAGCTTTTGGGTATCTATTTCTTCCAGGACGGTCGCGTGGCTGATGCTTGTGATGCATTAGCTTCAGCAATTGAATTAGACGATCCTGAAAACAGAAGTTATTTTCCATATCTAAATCGTGCTTTTATCATGTACTACACTGGCCGTTACAATCTAGCCTTAGAGGACATGAGAGAGTTTTATGACGACAATCCTTTTGATCCATATCGCTTACTTTCAATGTACATTGTTGAGCGCGAAGCTATAGGTGAAAAACAGGCTCATGATAATTTAAAGCGCAACTTTGATAAGCTTTTGTCAGCCCACAAAGAAGAGCAATTTGGCCATGATGTTGTAAGATTCTATTTAGGTAAGATTTCTGAAAAAGACTTAATGGATAAGATCTTACAAGTACGTGATGATGAAGCAGCCTTCCAAGATAGACTTTGTGAAGGTTATTATTACCTTGGCAAAAAAGCTTTATTTGACGGTAACGATAAGCTAGGTTATGACTACTTTAGCTTATGCCGTAATACCCGTAAGTACAATTTCTTAGAATACCGTAATGCTTTAAACGAGCAAAAAGTATTACTTAAAAAATACAATTTAGACGAATTAACCGAAGAAGACGAAAGTCAAATGTAGGAGTTTTAATGGCAAATCCTGTAAAAGACGAAGCTGTTGATTTAAATCAAACTGAGATTGAATCTGTAAAATCACAAATGCTTGCATCAGATGATGCGTTAGTGATGAGTGAGTTTTTCAAAGCTTTATCTGATCCTACACGTCTTAATATCGTACATGCACTGCTTATTCATAAGTGGCTTTGCGTAAGTGATATCGCATCCTTAGTTGAGCTAAGTAAGTCTGCTGTATCTCATCAGCTTGCCTACATGAGAATTAACAAGCTAGTTAGAGTTAAAAGAGAAGGTCGTAAGGTCTTTTATGCTTTAAATGACTCGCATGTAGAATCTGTATTTGCCTTAGCTCTATCTCATATTAAAGAATAATTATGAACAAACCTGCTTATTTTGATTATGCAGCAGCAACTCCTACCGATCCTCGTGTAATCGAGGTAATGGTACATTGTCTATCAATTGATGGTGCTTTTGCAAATCCTCATGCTAAAGATCATGTGTATGGTTGGGAGGCTGCTGAAGCTGTAGAAAACGCACGTGAACAGGTTGCAACTTTAGTAGGTTGCTCTCCTTTAGAAATTACCTTTACCTCAGGGGCTACAGAGAGTAATAACTTAGCTATCTTTGGTTTAGCTCATGGTTTGAAGTTAAAAGGGGATACTAGACGTCACATTATCACTTCAAAAATTGAGCACAAAGCTATTTTAGAAGCCTGCGAGATCTTAGAAAAAGATGGCTATGAGGTAACTTATCTAACGCCAACAAAAGAAGGTATTGTTACCCCTTCTATGGTAGAAGAGGCGATTACTGAAAATACTTTCTTAGTCTCAATTGCTCAGTCAAATTCAGTTTTAGGAGCCATCTGTGATATCCATGAAATTGCCAAGGTATGTCACAAGCATCAGGTGTTCTTCCACTCAGATACCGCGCAAAGCATTGGCTATTTGAAGATGGATTATGAGCATAGTGACATCGATATGGTGACCTTAACTTGCGAAAAAGTCTGTGGTCCAAAAGGTGTCGGTGCTTTATATGTTAAGCGCAGTGCCAATGTCCCTTTATTTGCTCAAATCTATGGTGGTGGACAGGAAAAAGGTCTACGTGGTGGCACGGTACCTACTCATGAGGTTGCAGGTCTTGGTAAGGCTTTTGAAATCTTAAAAACTGAGGCTAAAAAGGATCATTTAAGATTTAGCAAAATGCGAGAGCGCATCATTGATGGTATCAAAGATGTCAAAGGTTTAATTATCAATGGCTCTAAAGAGCATAATCTTCCTAACATACTTTCAATTAGCTTTGAAGGTGTGGATGGTCATATGTTGCTCCCAACTTTGTCAAATATCGCAGCCTCAACTGGCTCTGCTTGCTCATCAGCAGATTTAAAGCCTAGTTATATTTTAAAAGCCATTGGTTTAAGTGATGAGGTTGCAAGAGCATCACTGCGTTTATCTTTTGGTAGATTTACCCAAGATGAAGATATCGAAATTTTAATTAAAGAAATTACAGAAAAAGTTCCAAAGCTTATAGAAGCAGGCTCGATGTGGAACGTAAGGAAGTAACATGATCTTATTACACCCAAGTACAGATTGTCCTAAAACTACGGTTGTGGTTAATTTAAAAGATGGAGTGGCTCCAGAGCAATTTGCCAAGGACGCTAAGTTCTCACCTAATGCTAAAGGCTATGACGTTTATGTAGATACCAATGAGTTTAAGTGGTATCAAAAGGCTGCTCGTACAGTATCTAGCCTTTGCTTAAAAAACTTTTGCTTAACTTCAGATAAAGCTTTAACTCAAGATGAGTTCTACTGGTTTATCACCGCTTTATATGACGGTAAGACTGACTATGATATCTTCTGTGACTTTGATGCTGACAAGTGCTTTGAAGTACAGTCTTTAGTAAGCTGTGTTTCAAAGTTTAGACAAATTGCTGATTCTGATTCTAAATCAAGCACTCCAGTCTCAGTGGTGTTACAGCTTTTTGAAACCATCAAAGCCTATGTACAAGATCAAGGCTCATTGACCTTAAAGCTATGTAAGCGTGGCGATAGCGATTTTAAAAAGTACGCTGGTTTATACACTGTAGGCATGGCATCAACTCAAGATCCTTGCATGGGTATTATTGACTATATTCCAAATACTAAGCGCTCTAATGATCCATTAGATATCGCTTTAGTTGGCAAGGGCATTACCTTTGACACAGGTGGTTACTCATTAAAGCCAGATAAGTACATGGAGACTATGCGCACTGATAAGACTGCTGTAGTTTACCTATGTGGTGCATTAGCTGTAGCTTTACTTAAAGGTGGTCTTGATAAGAGAGTAAGATTATATCTTTGCTGCTCAGAGAACATGGTTTCAGGTCAAGGCATGCTTCCAGGTGATATCATCGCTTATCCAAATGGTATTACAGTTGAGATTAACAACACTGACGCAGAAGGCCGTTTAGTTTTAGCTGATGGCCTACTACAAGCATCTGAAGATAAGGCTCAGTACATCTTAGACATGGCTACTTTAACCGGCGCTGCTAAAATTGCAGTAGGCCGTGACATGTGCTCAGTTTTAACTAAAGAAAAGGTATTAGATCCTGCTTTAACTAAAGCTTTTGATGAACAAGGTGAGATGTACTGGCAGCTACCTTTAGCTCCATATCATCGCCGTTTCTTGTCATCTCGCCGTGCAACCGTAACAAACTCTGGTCACGGTGAAGGTGCTCCTGGCTCTTCAGTTGCAGCCTCTTTCTTAGAGCAATTTGTACCAAAGGATACTCCATGGGTGCATATTGATTTGTCCTCTGCTTATTTACCTGATGGCTCTCCTTTCTTAGCCGCAGGTCCAACAGGTGCTACTATCTTAGGTATAGCTAGCTTCCTACTTAATAAGTAATTAAGCTGATTTGATAATTAGGACCTCCTTTGCGGAGGTCTTATTTTTTTTGAGCTTTGGATAAGTATTTAAAAAAAATCTTCATCTATACTTTTTGAAAAGTATTGCAGAGGTGGATTATGTTTAACCATATTGTGATTTTAACAGGTGCTGGCATTTCAGCTGAATCTGGAATTCCGGTGTTTAGATCAGAAACAGGTCTTTGGGAGCAAGAGAGAGTTGAAGATGTAGCAACTTATGAGGGCTTTTCTCGTGATCCTGTTAAGGTACATAATTTCTACAATAAAATGCGTCAAAGCATTAAAACTAAAGTACCAAATCCTGCGCACTTAGCACTTGCTAGATTACAAAAAGAATATCCTCAAAAGTATGGTGCAACTGTAGATTTAGTTACGCAAAATATTGATGACTTACATGAAAAAGCTGGAAGTACGGATATCATCCACATGCATGGAGAACTAAATTCAATTTTGTGTGAGCATTGCGGAAAGCGTTATCCTTACTTTGAAGATTCAACACCTAAGTCTGAGTGCAGACACTGCCATCATCAATCTCTACGCCCTGATATTGTGTGGTTTGGTGAAATGCCTTATCAGATGGAGAGAATTGAAAAGTTACTTTATAGATGCGATTTATTTATCGCAATTGGCACCTCTGGTGTAGTTTACCCAGCAGCTGGTTTTTGCCAAGTAGCAAGCAGCGTAGGTGCCTTGTGCGTAGAGTTTAATTTAGAGCCTTCTGCTGTAGGTTCATCTTTTAATTATGGACTTTATGGCAAAGCATCTGTGACCTTGCCTCAATTTGTCGATGAGCTTATTGAAAAAGGAACTGCTAAACAGAGTGTTTAGCCTCCATAATCAAATTTACATGATAAGGTCGAGAGCATTTGTGGATGTTTTGAAAAATTCTGCAAATGATCTCGTCCTGTCTTACTTTAGGCAAATTTCTAAATTTAAGCAAAATCTCGTCTAAAACTTCTAAATCTGCTCTCGGAACTTTGACCTTGTACTTTCAATTTTCATAAAGGTTCCTTTTTTCTTTTTCGTGTAATTATTCTTAAGCTAAAACATAAGTTGTCTCTTTTAGTCATAGGCAACAAATTACGATCTGTCAAAGATTGATGTGTATTAGTCAAGGATAGGTCAAAGTTTTTTTAAGATTTTGAGAGTTCAAAATTAAATCATGTCTTTGTATAGGTAATGTCAATTCTGTCATACTGAATATATTTGCGTGTTTGAGCTCTCATTTTTGATAATTCCGTGTTCTAGCTGTTATAATTATATGTTTTGAATTAGGCAACTTTTGAGATAGATACATGGCATCAGATTTAATCAATTTAATGAACCTCTCCCCAAAAGAATTAGGTGAATTCTTTGTTTCAATTGGAGAGAAGTCCTTTAGATCACAGCAGATCTTGCGCTGGATTTATCAGTTTGGTGTAACTGATTTTGATGAGATGACCAATTTACGTAAAGACTTAAGGGCAAAGCTTAAAGAGTTATGCGTAATTAAGGCCCCAGAAATCGTTACCGAACAACAGGCCATGGATGGCACCACCAAATGGGCATTAGACATTGGTGATGGTCAGCTAGTTGAAACTGTACTAATTCCAGAGGATGACCGCAATACCTTATGTATCTCAACTCAGGTAGGTTGTCCTGTTAAATGCTCATTTTGCAGAACTGGTGCACAAGGCTTTAATCGTAACCTTACCGTAAGTGAAATTATAGGACAGGTCTTTAGAGCAGCAACTCGTGTTGGTTTTAGTCAAAATCAAGAGCAAAAACCAATTTCCAACGTAGTTATGATGGGCATGGGCGAGCCATTATTAAACCTAGCTAACGTAACTAAAGTTTGTGAACTACTTTTATCTGATTATAGCTTTGCCTTATCAAAGCGCCGTGTGACTGTATCTACATCAGGTGTTGCCCCTGTTTTAGATAAAGTAGCTGGTAAATTAGATGTAGCTCTAGCACTATCTCTTCATGCTCCTAATGATGAGCTACGTAATGAGTTAGTGCCACTAAATCAAAAATACCCAATTGCTCAGGTTCTAGATTCCGTACGTAACTATCTAGATAAATCAAACGCTAATTGCGGTCGAGTTACCATTGAATACGTACTTTTAGATCATGTAAATGATTCAACTGAGCAGGCTCAAGAACTAGTTAAATTACTGCGCACCATTCCTTGCAAGGTAAATTTAATTCCATTTAATGAGCATGAAGGCTCAGGTTATAAAAAGCCCTCTAATAGCAGAATCGACAGATTCTATAAGGTTTTATTTGACGCAGGCTTTACTGTAATTAAAAGAACTACAAGAGGCGATGAAATTTCAGCAGCCTGTGGTCAGCTTGCAGGTCAAGTTAAAGATAAGTTAGCAAAGCAAAAAATTGAAGCTAAGGTAAATTAGTCATGAGTTCAAGAAGATTACGTGCTCTTAGAAATAGACAAAATAGAAATCAAACTAATCAGCAATTAAAAGCTGAAGCTAAAGAGCCACAAATTAACGATCTAAATGCAGATAATGCAAACACTGAAACCACAGTTCAAGAGCCTGCTTTAGATTTACAAAAAGCTACAGAAACTGTAGCCCCTAAAGTTGAAGAAAAGGCAAGTGATAGCTTTACAGAAGGATTATCTGCTACTCCTCAAGAGGATGTTGTTGAGTCAAGTGCAGAACTTAGCTCAATTATGGATGTGTCTCCTTTAGAGCAAGCTAAGGCAGCCCTTGCCCAAAATCCGCAAACAAGTTTAGATTTTGGTGAAGAGTTAATTGATGAGCCTAAAGTTGCTCAAGAGAGCGCTCCTCAAGTTCAGACTCAAGCTCAAGAGCACTTAGAAGAGGCTCCAAATCTAGCGCCTCAAAATGTAAGCTCAGAAGCATTAGATACTGACTCATTAGAATTAGCTGAAACTAAAAAAGCTCCTGCAACTTTAGATGAGGCTGATACTGTTCCTGTACAGCCAAGTTTATCTAACGATGAAGTTCCAAATCGCCCTGGTGCTATCTTAATGCATGCTCGTGAGCTTTTAGGTTTATCTCTAAATGACGTTGCTCATAGATTAAATTTACGTGTTAACACTGTAAGCGATATTGAGCATGACAGATTAAATCAGGTAACTGCAGTTCCATTTACCTCAAAGAACATTGCAGCTTACGCTAAGCTTGTAAATATCGATCCTAATGTCCTTGTAAATTTATACATGGATTGTGTAAAGGCAAATGTTAAAGCTCAAGAGTTTGAAAGCTTTGCTAAAGCTCAAAATGAAAAAGCTAAGGCTAAAGAGCAAAAGGCTCAAAAGAGCTCAAGTGATGATGGTATTAGCTACAAGAAAGTAGCTGTAGCAATTGCTGCTTTAGTTATCGTAGTAGTAGCTGCCTTTGCAGCATATTCAGCTTTTACCACAGACTCTCAAGACTCTGAAGGTACTTTAGTTTTAGAAGATCAAGTACCTGCAACTGTAGAAGAAGATGGTAGCTTAAATCTAAATACTCAAGATTCTAAGATCACAACTCGTGTTGAAGAAGATAATGCTCCAATCGTTGAGGATGCAAATACCGCTCTTGCTAAACAACAAAGTGCTGAGCTTGATACTAATGCCATTATCTCTCAGTCTGAAAAAAGCACTGCTGACACTGCTTTAAAGAGCTCAAATGAAACTTTACATGTTAAGAACATGCAAGTTGAGCAAACAGTAGCCGCCGATGCTGAAATTGCTCCTGTTGAAGAGAACCCATTTAAGAGTGTTAAGTTAAACTCAGCAAATGAGCAAAAGAAAGCCCAAACTAGCACCGCTAAGCTTGATACTAAGGTAGCACAAGTTTCTGACAACAAAGTTAAGATTGATACAACTCCAATTGTACCTAATACTGTAGAGTCTAAACCTCAAGTAAAAGAGCCTACAGCTCAAGTTCAAACTGTAAAGGCTCAGCCACAAGTTAAGACTCCAACTGTACAAGAAACAGTAAAAACAGAGCCAAAGAAACTTGTAGCAGGTCAGGTAGTATCCCTTGCTCAAGAGCAAAGAGCAGCTAAGAACAATACTGCTGTAACACAAACTACAACTGTAGCTCCTGCTAAGGCTGTATCTTTATCTAATAGCACTCGCAATGTTAGCGCAAGACTTAAGGGTAAACGTGATCCATTCACTGCTCCTAACAGCGTAAACATTCGTGTTTTAGGAGATATTGCAATTAAAGTAACTGGTAACGGTAAGGTTATTAAGCAAGGTACTTATAAGAAAGGTCAGAGCATAACTGCAATTGGTATACCTCCTTTAAAAGTTAGCGTTTCAGACAGCTCTAAAGTTTCAATTAGCTATGTAGGTACTACTGTAGCAGTTCCTCGTGGTGAACAAGTAAGCTTTGAATTACCTCAAAGATAGGATTTAAAAAATGGAATGGAAAGCACCTTTAATTGAGAGACGTAAAAGTCGTCAAATTAAAGTAGGTAACGTGTTAATTGGTGGCGGTGCCCCAATCTCTGTGCAGTCAATGACTTCAACTGATACTATGGATGTTGAGGCAACTGTAGCTCAGATCAAAGCTTTAGAGCTTGCTGGTGCAGACATTGTCCGTGTTACCGTTCCAACCTTAGATGCAGTAGATGCTTTTGCAAAGATTGTTAAAAGTGTCGAAGTACCTATCGTATCTGATATTCACTTTGATTATCGCATTGCCATCAAGTGCGCAGAAGTTGGCGCTGCAGCTTTGCGTATTAACCCAGGTAACATTGGTGCTGCTCATAAAATTGAGGCCGTGTGTCAGGCTGCAAAAGATCATGGCTTGCCAATTCGTGTAGGTGTAAACGCTGGCTCTTTAGATAAAGATTTATTAGAAAAATACGGAGCTCCATGCCCTGATGCTATGGTAGAGGCTGCCTTGCGTGCTGCTGCTACTTTAGATGAGCACAATTTTGAAGACTATGCTTTCTCTGTAAAAGCATCAGAGCTTAACTTATGCGTAACAGCATACGAAGAGCTTGCTAAAAAGACTGATGCTCCATTACACCTAGGTATTACTGAAGCAGGTGGTTTAACTGGCGGTACCGTATTATCATCAATTGGTATTAGCTGGCTTTTAAAACAAGGTATTGGTGATACTTTACGTGTATCATTAGCAGCCGATCCTGTAGAAGAGATTAAAGTAGGCTGGGCAATTTTAAAGAGCATGCACTTACGCTCACGTGGTGTGGAGATTGTTGCTTGTCCTACCTGTGGTCGTCGTGGTATCGATGTAGTAGGCACAGTTTCAGAGCTTGAAAAAAGATTATCAGACATTAAGCAGACTTTAAAAATTGCTGTGATGGGCTGTGTGGTAAATGGCCCTGGTGAAGCACTACATGCTGATATTGCAGTATGTGGCGCTGCTAATGGCAAAGCTTTAATGTATGAAGATGGCGTGATGATGGGAAAGATTAACACCTCTGAAACTATCGATTTAATTGAAAAGCGTGTACGAGCACGTGTTAAATAAGATTTTTATATATTAGTTTAGGAATAAGTTAACTTATGGCACTTATGGTTCAAGCTATTAGAGGTATGAATGATCTTCTACCTGAAGATACCTCTGTATGGCAACAAGTTGAAAAAGTTTTACGTCAAACCATGTCTTCATATGGCTACAGCGAAGTGCGTATGCCAATTGTTGAGAAGACTAATCTTTTCTGCAGAGCAATCGGTGAGGTGACCGACGTTGTAGAAAAAGAAATGTACTCTTTTGAAGATAGATCAGGTGATCATTTATCCTTACGTCCTGAGGGTACCGCAGGTTGCGTAAGAGCTGTTTTAGAGCACAACCTAGCTTACAATCAAGAGCAAAGACTTTGGTACATGGGACCTATGTTCCGTCACGAAAGACCTCAAAAGGGCAGATATCGTCAATTCCACCAGATGGGTGTTGAGGTATTTGGTCTAAATGGTCCTGATATTGATGCAGAGTTAATTGCTTTAACTTACTCAATTTGGAAAAAGTTTGGTATCGAAAATGAGCTAGAGCTTCAATTAAACTCTTTAGGCTCTGCTCAAGAGCGCGCAGCTTATCGTGAAGATCTAGTAAAATTCTTAGAAGCTCACTTTGATGATCTAGATGAAGACAGCAAGAGAAGAACTCACACTAATCCTCTACGTGTATTAGATACTAAAGATGAAAAAGTAATTGAGATCTTAAAGGATGCTCCAAAGCTATCTAACTATTTTGGTGAAGAAACCAAAAATCACTTTGATAGACTTCAAAAGTTCCTTGATAAGCTTGGCATTAAATATGTGCTAAATGATAGACTTGTACGTGGCCTTGATTACTACAATCTAACCGTATTTGAGTGGGTAACCACAGCATTAGGTGCACAAGGTACTGTATGTGGTGGTGGCCGTTATGATGCCTTAGTTGAGCAATTAGGTGGCTCTCCAACTAAAGCTGTGGGCTTTGGTTTGGGTATGGAGCGCTTAATCCTATTATTAACTACCTTAGGTAAAATTGCACCTAAGCCTAATGTTGATGTTTATGTAGTAGGCGCTGGCGATGAAGTTGAACTTCACATGCTAGAGGTTTCAAACTTCTTAAGAACAGAACTACCACAAGCTCGCATTATGACTCACTGCGGTGGCGGTAACTTCAAGAAACAATTTAAGAAAGCTGATAAGGTACAAGCTAAGGTTGCTGTAATTATCGGTGAGGCAGAAATTGCTAATAAATCTGTTACTATTAAAGATATGAACAACCAAGATGCTCAGCAGCAAGAAGTTGCTATTGCTGATGCACCAAAGGTAATTTTAGAGATTTTAAACAAATAATCAAAAGGAATAAAGAATGGATGTTTTAACAGACGATCACGAGAGAGAGCAAGTCGTTCGCAAATGGTGGCATGAGAACTGGCTTTCTTTAACAGTAGGTATCGTTATTGCAATTGCCTTAATGATTGGTTACAAGCAGTATCAAGTTTACAAGAATGATAAAGCTGCTGCTAATGCCTATGAGATGTCTCAGATACAAACAGCTTTAGTTTTAAAGCCAACTGAGTCTATTGAAAAAGCTCAAGCATTTATCAAAGAGCACGAGGATATCTACGGCTCATTATTATCTCTTGATCTTGCAAGCACTTACATTGCTCAAAAAGATTATGATAAAGCTTTAGATAGCGCAAACTTTGCTTCTAAAAATGGTGGTAAGTTAGTAGCACCTAATGCATCTTTAATGGCAGCTCACATATTAACCGAGCAAAAGAAATATGATGAGGCTATTAAGATTGTAAACGGCATTGAGTCAAAAGCTTATGAAGTTGAAAAACAAGAGCTTTTAGGCGATATCTATGTTGCTAAAAATGATTTAGACAAAGCTCATGATGCTTATGCTAAAGCACTAGATGCATGTGAAGCTCAAAAGATTGCTATCAATTCACTACTACAAATGAAAGCTGATAGCCTAATTAAAGATGGCGATAAGACCGCTTTTTCACGTGCTCAAAAGCTACAAGAACAGATTAACGCTTCAGCTACTCAAGTAAAGAAGTAGTTCTTGCGTAAAACAATATAAGGTAGGCATTTATGTTTAAAAAGAAGCTATTGTGCGCTCTAGCTGTTGCTGCCTTTGCATTTACTAATGCAGGTTGTAACTCTAACAAAGATTTGTTTGAGCCAGTTGAGTCTCCTGAAGTTGAAAACTTATTTGACGTGGAGCCTGTTTGGTCACAATCAACCCAAGGCGTTGACAAATACTTCTCTCAGTTAAATCCATGTATCTCTGGAGAGACCTTATACATTGCAGGTCGTAAGGGTAAAGTTTACTCACTTGCAATGCGTACAGGTGAAGAGAAATGGGTAGTTGATTTATCTGATGAAGAAGAAAACGACACTAAGCGCTCAGCTCGTTTAAACGGCGGTATGACTGCATCTGATCATTTCGTTGTAGTCTGCTCAGAAAATGGTTATGTGTATGTCCTAAATAAGGCTGATGGCTCAATTTACGCTAAGTTCTATTTAGGCTCAGAAATTGTAACTATGCCTGCTTTCTCAGCAAGTGGCGATAAGCTATTTGTTCTAGATTCTCAAGGTAAACTTACCGCATTTGATATTGCCCATAAGTCAATGCTTTGGGTATCAGGAGATACTACTGAGGCTCTTCACTTTAGATCTCAATCTCGCCCTGTAGCAGTAGGCGATGAGCTTGTAGTATTAGGCACCGCATCAGGCCGTGTGATGATGATTTCTCAGCGTGATGGTTTAGTACTAAATCAATTTGTAGTAGGCCAAAACAATGGATCATCTGATCTTGAGAGAATGTCAGATGTTGCTGCAACTCCTTTATTATTAGGTGAAAACCTTTATTCAACTGCTTACAACGCAGGCTTTATCAAGTACTCCCTTGAGAAGAACGCGATTGTAAGTAGATTAAATTATCACTCAACTCGTGATATTGCTTACGATGACAACTTCTTTGTATTAACTGGCGATAATGGCCATGTTTATTGCGTAAGACGTAGTGATAATGTTGAGATGTGGGTAAACTCTCAGTTAACCTATCGTAATGTAACCGCTCCTACCATTTATGGTAACTATGCAGTTGTTGGTGATTTAGAAGGTTATATCTACTTTATCAACTTAAACGATGGTGTAATTGATTCAAAATACCAAGTATCATCTGATCCAATTTATGTAGCACCAATTGTTGCGGGTAATTGCTTAGTTGTTTACACTGCTAACGGCACTGTAGATGTAGTTTGCTATGACCCAATTGAAATTGTGCTTCCTAAAAAGCGCTTTACCGATTTAGAGCAGGTAACAGGCAATACTGCAGCTTTAGTTGCAGCACAAGCCTTATCTCCTAGTGTTGGTGGTAGCGTAACTAAAGAAGATCTTGAAAAGCGTAGAGCTGAGGCTCGCAAGATCGTTGCTCAAATTGAAGCTCGAGAAAGAGCTCAGCGTGCTCGTTACGAGGAGTACCAGCGTCAAAAGGCTGAGTACGAGAGACGTGTTAAAGAGTACGAGAAGCAAAGACGTGAACAATTATCAGGTTATGGCCTAAGCGTTGATGAAGGCGTTAAGTCAGACTCTGATGATGAATTCGTAGAAGTTGACGAATAATCCTGTCGAGAGACAGCGTTGCGTCAGCACATTAAGGGGCTTTTGCCCCTTTTTGTAATTAAAGTAAGCCCGTCTTACAAGGACTTTAAATGAAAGTAGTTGCTTTAGTAGGTTGTCCTAATGTGGGTAAATCTACATTTTTTAACAGACTTACTAAAACCCGTGATGCACTAGTTGCAGATTTCCCAGGTCTTACCCGTGATCGTAAATACGGCCGTGCTTTATATGAAGGTCGTGAGTTTGTGATCATCGATACTGGTGGTATTGCAGAAGATGCTACCAACCAGCCAGAGGAAGTGACCGCCCACATGACTCAACAGGCATTACTTGCCATCGATGAGTCAGATTTAGTGTTATTTATGCTTGATGCTCGTGCTGGTATCTTACCTGGCGATTATCAAGTAGCAGATTACATTCGCCGTGCTGGTAAAAAGTGCGCAGTAATTGCTAATAAAGTTGACGGCCTTGATCCAGAGACTGCTGGTGCTGAGTTCTACGCACTAGGCTTAGGTGAGGTTTATCCTACAGCCGTAGCTCATGGTCGTGGTGTTGCTAACGTATTAGAAGATGTAATTGCACCACTTCTTCGCGAAGAAGGTCCTCTTGATTGTGATCTAACCCCAGAAGAGCTAGAAGAGCGTGAGCAAAAAGCTCATGAAGAAGAAATGGCACAATGGGAAGAGGGCTATCAGTTCTTAGAGAACGTACCTGTTGATATGGTAGGCGGTGGCTTTGATTGGCATGAGCACAAAGAGCGCTTCCGTGCTCGTCAAAAAGGCGAGGATGTTGATAACGGTGGTGTTGATAGCCGCAATGTACCATTTGCTGATCTGCCAATTAAGTTTGCAATTGTTGGTAAGCCAAATGTTGGTAAATCAACTTTAACTAACCGTCTTCTAGGTGAAGAGCGTGTGATCGTAGCTGATCACCCAGGTACTACTCGTGACTCAATTTATATTCCTCTAGAGCGTGGCGATAAGAAGTACATCGTAATTGATACAGCAGGTGTGCGTAAACGTCGTAAGGTATCTGAAGCTATTGAGAAATTCTCAATTGTTAAGACCCTAAAGGCTATTGAAGATTGTAACGTAGCACTACTTGTAATCGATGCTCGCTCTCACATTACCGATCAAGACTTATCATTACTTGGCTTTATTTTAGAGTCAGGTCGTTCACTAGTTATTGCAGTTAACAAGTGGGATGGTCTAGATGTATCTGTTAAAGATGAGATTAAGCTAGAGTTAAATCAGCGCCTAGGCTTTGTGGACTTTGCGCGTGTGCACTTTATCTCAGCTCTACACGGTACTGGTGTGGGTAACTTATTTGACTCAATTGATGAAGCTTACGCAGGTGCTACCACACGTCACAGTGCATCACTTTTAAACCGCATCTTACGAGCTGCTATTGAAGAGCATGAGCCTCCAATTTCAGGTGGCCGTCGTATTAAGCTTAAGTTTGCTCACGCAGGTGGTTACAACCCTCCACGTATCATCATTCACGGTAACAAGGTATCTAAAGTACCTGATGCTTATAAGCGCTATATCATCAATTGCTACCGTAAGTCATTAAACATCATGGGCTCTCCTGTGATCATTGACTTTAAGGAAGGTGAAAACCCATACGCAGATGAGAAACCTGCTCAGAAGCGCCAGACTCAGTCACAAATGCGTGCTGAGCGTCGAAAGGCTGCTAATGAGAGAATGTGGGCCCGCTCTGAGCAAAAGCAAAACAAAGAAGAGCGTAAGGCCATTGCTAAGGCTAAGAAGGAAGGTACCGGCTTAGTTTTATCAAAGCGCCCTAAAAAGAAAGTCGATCCAAAAGCTGCTTTGAAAAAAGGCAAAAAGTAAGACTTTAAAGTATGAAAAAACCGCCATTTGGCGGTTTTTTTGTACTATTCGTATTTCTTTTCAAATACCCTTTGAGGATCATTTGAGGTATCGTTTTTAAGATTAAATAGTGGTGGCAGATTAGGAGCCTTAGTAATAGGGTAATCTTTGCCAACTTTGCCATCAGGGTAGTACTTACGATGATCGCGCATAAAGTAATCAGGCATATATCTAAATAGGACTTTAGACTCATCTAAGAACTCTAAAACTACATCTTGCATGTGGTGACATACTTCTAAGCATGCCTTCTCATCTTGCTGAGCGTATAAAGCTCTTGTCAGCATAATAAACATAGTCTGTAATGTACCTTCAAGAGCAAAGGCATAGTAGAAGGTACTGTAATGTTGCTGCAGATAATATAAAATCTCTGATACTTCTTCTAATTGCAAAATGGTGTCTAAGCGGGTTTCACATTTCTTTTCTAAGATTTTTGTAACTCTATCTACAGTTTCATCAAAGAGCTCTGGGTTAAATAAGGATTTAATATCATCCTTAGTCATCTTAAAGTTTACAGTCTTCTCATGGTTGATAAAGTCTCTAAACTTCTCTTTTTTAAGATCAGCTCTCTTACTAAATTGCTCCCATAAATCTTCACTATGCATTGGAGTTGAGCCATTGATCTTGATACCATCAGAGCAGTTCTTACAATCAACTGGATCATCAAACTTAAAGTTTTCAAGTAAGTAGCCCATGTTACGCGCTGATAACTCAAAGAAGTAGGTGGTTTCAACTTCTCCTCCAAAGTTACCTGGCAGAATCTTACCAACCTTATATGAGCCCGTGGTATCAGAGTTGCCACAGCTTCCATAAAGGGCCGTGTACTTAGAGTGCATATTCTGAAGACCAACTTTTTTACCATTATCAAGGCCAAATAAATATAGATTTCTAAAGCCTAAATAGATGGCACCAGCAAGACCCATATTACCTACAAGAGGGTTCATTAACTGCACGAAATCGACACATCTAAATTGAGGCACCATGGCAAAGAAGTACTTAAAGAATGGTTCATCGATTTTGCCAAAGATGGCTGTGTGCTTGAACATCTTGGTGGTATTTGGATGAATTACGTCGCCAGCAAGCAAGATCATATCATCATAGAAGTGCTCATCAGGTACGGTCTTTAGAGCTTGAATGATCTCGGCAGTACGCTCGGTGTTAGCATAAAAATCTGGCTTAATACCAGCATGATATAAGGTATCTACCGCGGTACCGCAAGCAATAATAATCGCTTTGTCTTGGAATTTTCTTAAAAATGGAATGTCGTGATCAAGTGATGGTCCAGAGCCTATGATAAACACCGGCGCATTGACGTAATTTGGCTTTAATTTGACGTCATTTCTGACAAAATTCTTGCCATCTAAAACAGCTTGTAAGGCATGGCAAGTACCAAATAAGTGATCGTCATAAAAGCCCATTGCAGCATGTAGTGAGTCAAAGTCACGCATAATGATATCGGCAATTTGTTTAATGTCTTTTGACACATAATGCACGATACCAAGCCATGAACCTGATAAGAATCGACCATGCTTATTGTAGTAATTTTGAATATCTTGACCAAACTGTACAGGTGTTTGGCCTAGCATCAAGTTAATGCCGTAGTGGTTTTCAAATAAGAATTGAAGTAAGTTTGCCCAATCAAAAGTATGCATTGAGGCAAAGAACACATCTAAATTTGGCTCAACAATTACTAAATTGGCAATTTCAACGCGTTCATACAAATAGGCAAGAGAGTAGCCTAAACCAATACCAATTAACACACAGTTAGGAATTGAGCCTAATTGCATTGGGGTAAATTTTTGACTTTCAGTTTCTTTACTGATTTGAACAATTTTATTTAAATATTTAAAGTGAATTTGACCAAAAGGATCCCATTCGTAATCATAACGAGTTTGCAGTAGGTGAGAGGTATTTAAAATCTCCTCAACTTGTTTTTTACAAAGCTCAAATGGGTCATATACCTTGTAGAAGATCTCGTTGTTATCGCAAAATACAAGATTTGGAATGCCGTTTGTAGTGCAGAAAAATTCCATCGAACGCTTAGGACGATAGTGCTCAAAGTTTTTAGCAACATCAGGAATGTACTTTCTAAAGGCTTCTAGGTTAGTTGCAAAGCGATCAATTAGAAAATCAGACATTTTTGCCTGAAGATCGGTTAGCTCTTTAATTTTATCGACATCATCAAAATTGATGTCATTTAATCCCTGTGCTACCTTATCAAGTGAGATCTCGTCGTTTAAAAGGCGGTTATTTTCTGCCATAGCTAATCCTTAGCTGTATTTTTGTGCTTGTTTTTTGAATTGGTTATATTTGTTGGCAATGGCATGACGTCCTTTGACACGTCGATATTCATCACCAACTTTAGCTTGCTCTACAGCTAAGATCTTAATCTGCTCTTTAATATGCTCGCCATAGGCTTTTGCAAACTCGCGGGCTGTTGCTTTCTCCTCATCACTTAAAGTTGGCATCATATCAGCTAATTGCTTTAGATAGCCTTGAGAGATTTCTAGATAATCTTGTGAAAAACCTAGATTATCTTTTTCAAGCTCCATTGCAATAGCATTTTCTGCCTCGGTAATTTTAGTGATAAGTTGTTCTAAAGTCATAGCCTAGATTGCGCCTCTTGCGATACTCTCTGAGTTGTTTAGATCAATGTTAAGCTGCTCTTTAGTACGTCTTGATTGTGCTTCTTGCTGAGCTGAAACTGGAAGTGAATCCCAAGCTTTTTTGATAGGTAAAAAAGCACGCATAGCATTATCAATAGGAGCAGTAATTAACTGTAAACTAGCTTCAGTAATTTGATTTAGCATGTAAGAGTATAAGTCAAAAAGGCTTTGAGCTATAGACTGACTTTGTGAAAAGTCGAGGGTGCTCATCAAATTTTCTAAAATTGCAGTGGCAGTTGACAGTTTTTTAGCTTTTAGTGCTAAATCACCACGCTCAATGGCACCTTTTGCCTGAGCTAAACGTTCAAACAAACCTTGATACAAAAGCTTAGTTACGTAGTAAGGATCAGCTACAGATATCTCTGCGTTGACATTAGTTTTCTGGTAGGCTTTAAGATTGCGGCCGTACATAAATCTCTCCTTGCAACAACGAAAAAGTACATGGCAGTAAATTGCCGATTAATTGTCTTTTTTGAGATTTATGCAAGAAGAGTGCCGAAATTTAGTTTACGCTGTTCTCTTGTAGGAAAAATACTTCTTGACGGGCCATACGACGAGTACGAACTGCTTTGATAAATTGTTGACGTTGACGTGATCTGCGTGCCACGCTGTTATTTCTAAGCATTGAGTTAGATTTCTTCATATCCCTGCCTTGTGTGTTCTTCATGTAGATTTTGTATGTGGCATTATACTCTTTCAAAAGTGAAAAATTCGTGTGATTTTAGTTAATCTTAAGTGAATTTTGTCTTTTCAAAAAAGCTTTTTAAAAGCGCATTAAACTTGAAAATTTTTCTATGCTCTAAAACATCAAAAGTCCTAATTTGAAACGTTTTCTGTGATAAAATACACACAAAATTTTTAGCCTACTTTTACGTGGGCTTTCACATTTTTCACTTCAGTAATATTACAGGAACAATCGATGGATATCATTAAGGGTTCTCCAGCCGTTTCCACCTTTAGACTTGAAAAGATTATCACTTCTCTAGGCAAAGAAGGCATTAAGGTAAGTTCAATTACCACTCATTTTGTTCATCTAGTAGACACTAAAGAGTCTTTAACTGATGAAGAAAAGACTGTCTTAAACAAAATTTTAAGCTATGGTCCTTCAAAAGATGAGTCACAAGATAACGGTGAACTTTTCTTTGTAATTCCACGTGTGGGTACTATCTCACCTTGGGCTTCTAAAGCTACTGATATCGCACATAACTGCGGTTTAACTAAGATTTTAAGAATTGAGCGTGGTGTTGCTTACTACATCGTAAAAGAAAATGGTACTTTTACCGCTGATGAGAAGCAAAAAGTTAGCGCTTTAATTCACGACCGTATGATGGAGAATGTTTTATTCTCTCTAGAAGACGGTGTAAAACTATTTGAAAAACAAACTCCAAAGCCATACACCACTGTAGCTCTAACTACTGAAGGTATGGATGCTCTACGTAAGGCTAACGTTGATTTAGGTTTAGCTTTATCAGAGCCTGAGATGGAATACTTAATGGATAGCTTCAAAGGTATTGGCCGTGACCCTACCGATATCGAGCTATACATGTTTGCTCAGATGAACTCAGAGCACTGCCGTCACAAGGTATTCAATGCTGAGTGGAAGATTGATGGTAAGTTACAGGATAAGTCACTATTTAAGATGATCCGTAACACCATGGATAACACCCCTGACTATGTATTATCAGCATACAAAGATAATGCTGCAGTTATGGAAGGCTCAAAAGCTGGCCGTTTCTTCCCAAATCCTGATCATACCTGGGCATATCACCAAGAAGACATGCCTATTTTAATGAAGGTTGAAACCCACAACCACCCAACTGCTATTTCTCCATTCCCTGGTGCTGCAACTGGCTCTGGTGGTGAAATTCGTGATGAGGGTGCAACTGGTGTTGGCTCTAAGCCTAAAGCTGGTATTTCAGGCTTTAGCGTATCAAATCTTCGTATTCCTGGTGCAATTCAGCCATGGGAGCATGATTTTGGTAAGCCTGACCGCTTAGCTTCAGCTTTACAAATTATGATTGATGGCCCATTAGGTGGTGCAAGCTTTAACAACGAGTTTGGTCGTCCTAATATTTGCGGTTACTTTAGAACTTACGAAGAAGAAGTTACAAGCTTCAACGGTCGTGAGGTTCGTGGTTACCACAAGCCAATTATGTTAGCAGGCGGTTGGGGTAACATCCGTCGTGAGCACATCATTAAAGATCACATCGACCCAGGTGCTAAGCTCATCGTTTTAGGTGGTCCTGCTATGAACATCGGCTTAGGCGGTGGTGCAGCATCATCAATGAACTCTGGTGCTTCATCAGAGGATTTAGATTTTGCTTCAGTACAACGTGGTAACCCTGAGATGCAACGTCGTTGCCAGGAAGTTATCGACGCTTGCTGGGAGCTAGGTGAAAACAACCCAATCATGTTCATCCATGACGTTGGTGCTGGTGGTTTATCAAATGCAATGCCTGAGCTTGTAGCAGATGGCGGTGTAGGTGGTCTATTTGATTTACGTAAGATCCCTAATGACGAGCCTGGTATGTCTCCTCTACAGATTTGGTGTAACGAGTCTCAAGAGCGTTATGTTCTAGCAGTTGCTGAAGATAAGTTTGATTTATTCGAGTCATTCTGTAAGCGTGAGCGTGCTCAGTACGCTGTAATCGGTGTCGCAACTAAAGAGCGACGCGTAGTTCTAGAAGATCCATACTTTGGTAACAAGCCAATTGATTTACCTTTAGATGTATTACTAGGTAAGCCTCCACGCATGCACAAGGATGTTCAAACCTTAGAGCAACACTCGCCTAAGCTAAACTTAGAAGGTGTAACTCCTCTACAGGCAGCAGAGCGTGTATTACGTCTACCTACCGTTGCTGAAAAGACCTTCTTAATTACCATCGGTGACCGTTCAGTTACTGGTTTAGTAGCTCGTGATCAGATGGTAGGTCCTTGGCAGGTACCAGTAGCTGACTGTGCTGTAACTGCTGCATCATATGATAGCTACAATGGTGAGGCTGGTGCTGTAGGTGAGAGAACTCCTGTTGCTCTATTAAATCACGGTGCATCAGCAAGACTTGCTGTAGCTGAGGCGATTACTAATATTGCTGCAGCTGACATCGGTGAGCTAAAGCGCGTTAAGTTATCAGCTAACTGGATGGCTCCTAATGGTCACCCAGGTGAGGACGCTGGTTTATTTGAGGCTGTAAAGACTGTGGGTATGGATATCTGCCCAGAGCTTGGTATCACCGTTCCAGTTGGTAAAGACTCAATGTCAATGAAGACTACATGGGAAGAGGATGGCAAGCAAAAGACTGTTACCGCTCCTATGTCTTTAATCATTTCAGCATTTGCTCGTGTTGAGGATATTCGTAAGACTCTAACTCCTCAATTACGTACCGATAAGGGTGACACCACCTTAATTTATGTAACCTTAGGTGCAAGACAGAATCGTTTAGGCGGTTCAGCTCTAGCTCAGGTTTACAGACAGCTAGGTGATAAGTGCCCAGATCTAGATCATCCAGCACAGCTAAAGGGCTTATTCGATGCAGTTCAATTCTTAAATCGCAAGGATATGCTTTTAGCTTACCATGACATTTCAGACGGTGGCCTATTCACCACTATCTGTGAAATGGCATTTGCTGGTCACACCGGTGTTGAGGTAAATCTTGATAACCTAGGTGAGGATGATTTAGCAGTTCTATTCTCTGAGGAAATCGGTGCTGTATTACAAGTATCAACAGAAAATGCTGAGACTGTAATGAACGTACTATCAGGCCACGGCTTTACAAACTGCATCTTCGAGATCGGTACTCTACGTAATGACGATCGCTTAGTATTCAAGCGTGATGGCAACAGCGTAATCGATGAGAAGCGTCAGTACTTCAGAAAGATTTGGGCTGAGACTACTTATCAGATGCAGTCACTACGTGATAACCCAGCTTGTGCAAAACAAGAGTTTGACGCTAAAGATGAGTCAGATGATAAGGGCTTATTTGCAGATCTTTCATTTGATATCAACGAGGATGTTGCAGCTCCTTACATTGCTAAGGGCACTGCTCCTAAGGTTGCAATTCTACGTGAGCAAGGTGTTAACTCACACGGTGAAATGGCTGCTGCCTTTAACCGCGCTGGCTTTAACTGCGTAGATGTTCACATGTCAGATATCTTAACTGGTAAGGTTAAGTTAGACGACTTCAAGGGCTTCGCTGCTTGCGGTGGCTTCTCTTACGGTGACGTACTAGGTGCTGGTGAAGGCTGGGCTAAGTCAATTCTATTTAACTCAGTTGCAGCAGATGAGTTCTCTAAGTTCTTTAACCGCAAAGACACCTTCGCTTTAGGTGTATGTAACGGCTGTCAGATGATGTCAACTCTATCATCTCTAATTCCAGGTGCTGAGAACTGGCCTCGTTTTGTAACAAACCTATCAGAGCGTTTTGAAGCACGTTTTGTTGAAGTTGAGATCCAAAAGAGCCCTTCAGTTCTATTTGCTGGCATGGAAGGTTCAAAGTTACCTATCGTGGTATCACACGGTGAAGGTCGCGCTGAGTTCAAGAACAAAGCTCACTTAGATACTTTAGAGAAGAGTGGCTTAATTGCTGTTCGCTACGTTGATCACAACGGCGTTCCTACAGAGCAATACCCAATGAACCCTAACGGTTCACCTAACGGTATTACCTCTGTAACTAACAGTGATGGTCGTTTCACTATCTTAATGCCTCATCCAGAGCGTGTAATGCGTACTGTTTCTAACTCATACCACCCAGATAACTGGGGCGAGGACAGCCCATGGGTTCGTCTATTTAGAAACGCTCGCGTATTCGTAGGCTAATCTCTAAATAAAGACAAGAAGGCCTCAATCTTGAAATAAGATTGAGGCCTTCATTTTTTTGTGTACCTAAACAGTAAATTGTTTTTTAGAGAAATTTAGCCTTAATCAAACATCCCATCTAGCTCGCGCTTTTTATTATAAAAAGTTTTTTTTAACCGCAATTTTTTCCTTTTTTGAGGCCTTTGCATTAAAATAGGTGCAATTATTTTTTCAAGCTAAAAAAGACGATATGACAGATACCATTACAAGCGAAAATATCACCTCTACCGGCCTTCAAAAGATCTACTTATATAACTCTTACTTTAGAGGCAAATTCACCGAAGTATCCTGCGTTGGACACACTAACAACATCGGTAATAACTCTTCAGGTAAGACTAGTATCTTAAATCTAATTCCAATTTTCTACGGATTAGAGCCATCTAAACTTATCTCAAGACAGGCAGGTAAACTTCCATTTGCACAGTTCTACCTACCAGAGACAAGCTCTATGATTGTCTTTGAGTACTTAAAGCAAACTCAAAGTAAGTGTGTAGTGTTATTTAGCCGAGGCGGTACCTCTTTTGCTTATAAGTTTGTTGATTGTGATGCTAAAAATACCTTGTTTACAGAAGAGTCATTAGACTTTTTGAAAAAGTGCAAGGATGTAAGTGAGTGGCTTAAAAACTATGTAGGCAAAAAGCTTGGTGTAGATCAAAGTCGCAACATTGATAGTACTTTAGATTATCAAGCTATTATCTCTTATGATAAAAAACGTCTTCGTCAACGCGGCGCGGTAGGTCGAGATTTACAACAATACGCTTTTAAATACTCTTTATGCCCAATTGATGCTGAGATGAAACACATGGGCGCATTGACCTCGGTGATGCTTAATGAGCGCAAGATGCTTGAGCAGTTAAAGGTCATGCTAGTTGATTGCTACATCAATGATAAAGCTGCGATTGTGATCCCTAAGCCTGGTAACAACAATGATGCTATTGAAGATTTAAATTCAATGGTAAAGATCCAGGCAGAAGAGCACACTCTTCGTGATGCCATTAACTTAAAGGGCAATTTAGATGAGATCTGGTCTCAAATTAAAGGCTTAGATCTGCTCTTTAAGTTTAGATATGAAGATCTAAAAGCTAAAAAGGAAAACTTCATTTCTAAAATACGTGAGCAAAGAGATAAAAAGAGCGCTGAAAACGAAGAGTATACCAATCAAAATAGTACTTTAAAGAGCCAAAGAACTGATTGTGAAGGTCAAAGAACTACTTTAAGTTTACAAGTTAAAAGTATTACCGATAAAAAAGATGAGTTTGATGCTCAAGACATCGTACAAAAGTCTGTAGAGTTTAAGAATTTACAGAATTATAGAATTACTATGGAAACTGATGAGGCTCATTTAAAGGGTATTAGTGATGCCTTTGATGAGGTGACCAGCCGTCTTGATTTGGAAAAGTATAATCAAATCAATTCTCTTCGTGGTACTTTAGATAGAACTCGCAACAAGTTAGAGTCAGATATTGAGAATTTAAAAACTGAAAAGAAGCGTCTTGAGATCCAGTTAAATCAAAATCTTGAGAACTTACAGTTACGTTATAACCAAGAGCGCGATAATTTCTTTAACCGTCGTCGTGATGAAAAGCAATTATTAAATGATGAAAAGTTCGCTTTAAAGGACAAGATTAACCTAGCTAGTCAATACACTCCTCAAGAACAAGAGGATATCGATGGTTTGAAAAAATCTATCGATGAGTGTGATGAAAGAACCGATGCTGCAGTTAACACCTACAATCAAAAATTAAAGGTTAAAACAGAGATTGAGTCAAAGATTTCTGATTTAAAACTTGAGTTAGGCGCAGTAGATAACGAGCTTAAAGCTAAAACTGAGCGTAGAACCAATATCCTTAAAGTTTTAAACCCAGAAGATGGTACTTTACTATACTTCTTAGAAGAGCAAAGTATTGAGTGGCGCGAGAGTATTGGTAAGGTGATCCGCCCTGATTTACTTCAAACTAAAGGCTTATCTCCAAGTTTAGGTGAGCTTACTGATTCTATCTATGGCTTAAAGCTTGATTTAGATAAGGTAAGTGAAAGTGAGTTTTTAAAAGACAGAGACTTGCTAGTTAAAGAATCTGAAGAGCTTAAAGTTCAAATCGATGCTTTAGAAAAAGAGCATGATAGACTTACAAATGGTCACAAGAACTTATTAGAAGAGCTCTCACTTGCTAATGGCGAAATTCAAAAGAGCTTACGTGAGATGCAGCGTCTACGTGATGAAAAAGAGCAGGCAAAACTTGCTTTAAACAAAGAGCTCAAAGAGATTAAAACTTTAATTGAAAAGCGTTGTTTAGATTTAAAAGAGCAATTGTCATTATGTGAAAAGCAATTAAGCTCTTTTGATAATGAAACAGATAAAAAGGTTGAGGCTTTCAAGCAACGCTTTATTGAAAAGAATAACGAGATTAAAGCAAGCTTTGGTATCAAACAAGAGCCAATTGATACTGACATTGATACCAAAAAAGAAATGATCGCCAAAGCTGAAAATGACTTTAAGCAAAAACTAAATGAAATTGAAAAGTCATATGAAGCTGCCTTAAAACAAGAAGGTGTAGATTTACGTGTTCTAAATGAGGCAAAAGATAGAGCTTCTAAATCTCGAGCTATTTATGAAACTGTAAGTTCATATGAAGAGCTTGTTAATGCATATCAAACTTTCTTAGATTCTCAATGGGCTAAATTAGATGATCTGCAGGCACGTGTACGTGATTTAGATAGCCAAATTGATAGTCTAACTAGTCAAATGGCTAACTTAAAAGTTGATCATGAAAGAGCTCTTGATGTAATTCAAGCAGCTATCAATGAGCTTACAAATCAATTAAATCGTATTACTAATGATTTAGAGAACTTTGAGTCATTTAAAAATAACGATGCACTTCGCTCAAGATTAGGCCAAATGCCATTTGATACAGAAGCTGCGGTGGTATCAGAAGGTAAGACTAACTCTTTAATTGTTGAAGAGCTTACAAATAACCTACAAAAGATTGGAGATATCGTAACTAAGATCATCAATGCCGTAAATCGAGTTGATGGCATCTTATCTGATATCTCTCGCGGTACCTTAATTTCAAATATGTGGACTATTTTAAAAGAGGACAATGAGTTTGAAGAGAAGGTTAGAACCGATACTGACAGATACTTACTTGAAGTTGAGCTTTTAGCTAAATTCTTAGATGAAATTATTCCTCTAAACAAGAGCGCTATTTTAGAAACTGTAAAATCAGCAGCTACGAGCTATCATCAGTTCTATGCAAGCTTGCAGTCATTTAATACTCAAGTAAGCTTAGTTTCAAATAGCTTTGCTCAGCAATTAAATCCTCATAATCCATTTGAGGCAATTTCAAATATTCAAATTGCACTGATTTCAAAGCTTGATAACAGCCCAATTTTTGCTCAGCTTAAAGACTATGAAAACGAGTATCAACATTGGTCTGATACTAAGTTTGAAAAGTTACCTGAAAGCGCCTTTATTGATAAGTTTAAGCTTGTAACTGATGCTTTAACTCATTGCGAGATTAAAGAGAATTTACAAGAGCTTGTAGACTTGTCTTTATCAATGGAAGAAAACGGCCGCTTAGTTAAGATTAGATCAGACTCTGACTTAAGTGGTGTCTCATCCCGTGGTCTATCGAAACTTGCAATTATCGTGATCTTCTGTGGCTTAACTAGAAATCTTTGCCCTGATTACTCAATTACTATCCACTGGCCTTTAGACGAGATTGGTGAGTTATATGACGAGAATGTGGTGAAGTTATTTGAGCTTATGGATGAGTACCATATTTCTCTATTCTGCGCACAGCCAAATCCATCAGCTAACTTATTAAAGTTCTTTAATACTAAGAACTTTATTGACAGAAATGAAGGTGTTAAGCGTTGTGTAAGTGCTTATACCTTATCCCCTGATAATCCACTGTTTAATACCTTAAATCAAGGCGTAGGGGATAAAGAGAATTTAGAAAGCGTACTTATCGAAAGTGGTAATGTAGAAGAGCTTAAAAGCGACGATAGCTTTGATAACACTTTAGGTAGTCAGGAGTAACAAATGGCAGATAGATTTGAAGAGTGCGTTACCGCTTTATTAAATGGTGAAGTAATTTGCCATGTTAGTGCTCCTGAGTTATTTAGATTTTTAGACAGCGATACCTCTTTTAATTTAGGAAAGACTACTACAGCTGAAGTTGTAGATGAGTATTTATCTAAAATTGGTCGAGGCCTTGCTAAAACTCAAGACAGTCAAGGCTATTACTGCGTCTATAAAAACATCGATGACAATGATAAGCAAAAGATGGCTAAAGAGAGATTTACCGTTGTTGCTAATCAATTTGATGGCCTCGTTAATTTCTTACGTCTAGAGCGCGGTTGTAAAGCTGATCCAAGACCTATTTGTTGTGGAGATAATGTCAAGTTATCAGACTTATTATCTGCAATTGAAAACTCTGAGACCATGCAAAAGCAATTAACTGATATTGCCAATAGCTTTGGTGTGGGCATGACTGCTTCAAAATTACAAAACACTTTAAACTCAGTTTTAAAGTACTTAGTAAAAGAGAAATACCTAATTCAAATTGGTAATGTAGGCTCTATCTATAAAGCTACAGCTAAGTGGTCATTACTATATGATGAGCTAGAGTATATCCACAGTTTTGATGGCTTTGAAATTGAAAAAGCTCAAGACGATGATGATAAAGGCTTTCAAATGGAGCTATTTTAATGGCTAGCAAATTTAAACCGCATTTAGCCATTAAAGCACTTGATAAGTACTATGAGATCATTGCTAAAAGCTGTGTCGAGAACTCTGGTCAAGTGGTCTATGATGGCGAAAACGCCAATGCAATTGAAGCTTTTACCGCTCAAAAACTTGTCTCTACTTTAGATGACAATTTAGGAATTCGCGTGCATTCTAAGGTGCGCTCTTTAATTGATTACCTAGAAGGTCACTATCGTTTCCGTGAGCGTCATGGTGCTGTTGCTGGCTTAATTGATGATCTTGAGTTTAATATTCAAAGCTATAAAGAGGTTATCAACAATCGTATCAAGGCTGATAAAAATCAGTACTTAGATAACGTGCGTGACGTGGTAGCTGACTTAATTGATATGCTCAAAGAAATCATTGAGTCCTATAACTACATCGTACATGATGATTTCTCGATTGCATCCGACATCAATGAGCGTATCCGCCAAACCGTGCGCTGTAAAGATGAGCTCGTTAAGATTAACGAGGTGTATGAGCAATTAACTTTAGATAAGTTAGAAGGTTATGTAGGTACTAATCTGGACCTCCAGACTTTGCTTTTAAAAATCCTATCTAAAGAGATTAGTCGTGGTTTAAATGAGTTAAGTGGCATTAACGATAAGTTAGTGGAGCGCTTAAATAAATTAAATCGTGATAAAGAAATTGCTCATCGTAATCACTTAATTGACGATTTTGCACAGCGTTATCATGACAATCCTAAGTATTTGCCAAACTTAACAGGTCGTGTGCTACCACAAGAGCTCATGATTGTAGAGCCTTTTGCAATCAAAGGTTACGCATCCTTAGATTCAATTGAGCCTTTATATCAAGATAAGCTTGCCCAAATTGCCTTAGACACTATCAAAACAGGCGATAAGGTTGAGCCAAAACGCAAGGTAACAACTGAGGTTACTGATGCACGCTCTGCTACCTATAAGATTGAAACTGATCCTATCAACACTAAGCTTGATTACTTATTCCAGGCAGTTTTATCTCCTGACTTTAAGCAAAACTTATCTGCTCGTGAAATTTATAAAGCACTGAACGTGGAAATTCCATTAGATGACTGGTTATTACTAGTAATGAATCGATCCTCTGCTTTAAAAGGCGAGATAAGACGTTTTGCAATCTATAAAGAAAAGTCTGAGAAGATGCTACCTTTTGATGGTAATACTGAAGTTATCGATATTATCTTTGTAAAGGATAATCAGTTTGCATAGGAAAGTCTTCCATGGAATTTAAGGCAAATTTCATCAAACAGGTCAAAAAGCTTTTAGTTAACAGACCTTCTAGAATCAAGCTCAATGTCTCTATAAAAGAGATCATGAAGATTGTTGAAATTGGCACTGAGATCAATGGCTTTGCCTTATTTGAACACAAAGACTTTAGAGTTTTAGAAGACTTTGCAACCGAGCACTTTGGCAAAGATTTTTTAATCTCAAAGATTGATTTTACTAATCGTTTTACTGCAGCAAGCTCTGTTGCTAATGAGAAAAGTGCCAGACAAGGCGTGTTTGAAAGCATGCTTAATGTAGCAGCAATGGACAATGCTTTGTACTTTAAAGATGGTACTTTAGTTAAATTAAATTTAGGTATTGTCTCATCACTTTCGCCTGAGCAAGTACAAAATCTTGATGTAAGCAAAATTAAGAAATTGTGTGTGCTCGAAAATGGTGTACCTTTAATCAATCTAGATAAAGTTTTAAAAGATCTTCCTCAAGAGTATCAAGACATTATCTTTATTTATCGTGGTCACGGGCAAAACGAAGCTATTGTCAAAGATTTAATTAGATCATTAAATGATGAGGCCTTAGTTTTACTCTTTTTTGACTACGACATCCCGGGCCTTAAGATGGCAACCATGTTTAAAGCCTTACATGATAACTCTAAAGTTTTAATTCCAACTGAGAACTCTGTAATTGAACTTTTACGCTTTAATAAAAGTGAATTATTTAGAGCACAAGCTTTAACTCAAAGTGAGTATCTAATGTTTAAAGACAAGAGCGCGCAAGGGGACAGAGTTTCTAAAGAAATTCTTTATCTGCAGGATAAACACCTATCTTTAACACAAGAGGCAATCATTGCAAATGGCAAAGAACTTACAACCATTTAGAAAAAATAAGACAGATGGGACACCTCAAATATACAAAGCATATTTTGTTAATGCCGTAAGAGAGATCTTATCAAGTGGCGAAAGACTTTTTAAGAAGACTAGAGCCATTTCAGATGTTTGTCGCTATTTGAATTTGGGGCAAAACAAGAAAGATAAGGTCTATTTTACTTTTACTGATTTAAAAAGACTTGAAGAGTTTGCTTTAAATAATTATGGCTGTGAGTTTATATCAGAGGCTATGGATTTTTCAGGTAAGCTTTTTAAAGCAATTTCTGAAAATGACAAGAAAGCTCATATCATTAGATCTGATGTTGATGAAGACTCAAATTCACTGCCTTTTTAAAGACCATAACACAATTTAAAGAAAACATGGACTCAATTTTCCAAAAAACATATTTCAAAAAAGTTCTTAAAAACTTCTTAGCTAGTGGATATCACATCGCTCGTAAGAATAAGTCGATGATAGAACTTTGTAGCTATCTTAAAATTGGAAAAAAATCCAATTGCGAAACTTTCTTTTTTTCTAAATGGGATATGAAAAAAATTGAAAAATTTGCTAGAGATACTTACGGAAATGAATTTGTTGATAGCATTAAGCCCAAAAAATTTTTTGACGATTTTGAAGATAATAAACAAGGAATATCAATGCCAAATTTTTCTGCAATAAACTCGACTCTTGCTCTTACAGATGGTAGTGTCTTTGAATTAAAAGACGGTGCAATTACCACGCTAAACAAATCACAGTTTAAGAAAATTGATTTTAAAAAGATTAAAAAGTTGTGTGTGCTTGGAGAGAGTGCCTCTTCAGTTAATTTAGAGCTTATTGTTAAAGCACTGCCAGCTAAGTACCAAGATTTTCTTTTCATCTATCAAAATGAGGATATTGAGGATTTAGTTTTTAGCATGATTAAGAAGATGCCAAAAACTGCAGAGCTTTTAGTCTTTTTTGACTACAATGTTCCAAGTCTTCAAGAAGCTGCCGATTTTGTTAATTTGCACAAAAAGACTAAGGTTGTAATCCCTGCTAAAGAGTCTTTAAGTAAGCTCAAGAAATATTCAAATTTTGAATCAAATTCTGGCGATGATATGGAATTTGCCCAAGCTTTGAGCATGATCCAAATGATGGATTATATGGAAGATATTCCAGATCACATGTTAGGTGAAATTGACTTTTTGCAAAGTAAGAACTTGTCTTTGAGCGTAGATACTATAATCAGCAAAGGTGGTAAGTTAACCACTGTCTAACTTTGTAATCCATTTTTGATAAGTGCCAATTTAAGGTTTAAATAATCCTAGTTGGCACTTAAAAATCACATCTTTTCATAATCGAATCTAGTTCTTGCTTAACATCTTTTGTTGGAATGTATAGAACCTCATCTTCAGTTAAGGCTAGATATCCTAAATATATCAAGTAGGTGAAAATAGCTTGCTTAGAATCAAGATTATAGACGGCATTAAAGCTTTCATGGGCTGGCTCAAATATAATCTTTTCTCCTAAAAGTAGTTTTGAAAGGTCAGTTTTAAGTCCTTGAAAGCCCTTATTTAGCAATCTTTCAATAATGTCTCGACATCCTGAATTTGACCAAATACTTCCAAATTTCTTGGAGGTAGTTAATCCAATGATTGCATATGGATTATAGATATCAATGTCATATATGTGGTAACCGTCGTACCATTCTTTTGTCTTTTCAAAATCCAAATCATAATCAACACAAAGTTTTTTAACTTCATCTTCAGTAAAGCCAAAATACTTACCAAGACCGTAAGTATTGATCATGCTAACTTCTCTAAAATTGTTTAAATAGGATTGATTGTTGTATCTTTTGATAGGCAAAATACCGGTCATATAAGCAAGCGCGACGTTTGAGGTGCCAAAACTACTTTTAAATAAAAGCGTAAGCAACATTATATACTGCTCTTGCACTTTTTCATTGTTTTCAAAGTGTCGAAAGACGAAGTCATATTCGTCAATTATAAAGACAAATTTAGAAGGAATATTGTAACAAATAAAGCGCAGTAGATCGTTAATGTTAACCTGAGTGCTAGCTTGTTCTTGAAATTCTTTTGGAAGCTTTTGGCAAAGCTTGCGCATAAGATCTTTTACAAGATCTTGCATGAAAGATTCACCATTTTGATCGTCATGTCTTACATAGTCAGATATGGTAAGAAAAATGGTGCTGTATTGGTTAATGTGCTTTTGATAGCTAGGATCTTTAGCAATATTTAAACTATCAAAAAGAGCGTGAGAATCTCCTTGATCTGAATAGTATGCTTGCAACATATGTGAAGTATAAGTTTTTCCAAAGCGTCTTGGCCTAATAAAGCAATAATATCTATCGGCATTTTCCATGCTTTTGTTAAGAAAGGAAATTATTCCTGACTTGTCAACAAATTTAGGTCCTAGATGCTTTTGAAAACTAATTTGATCAAGTGATAGTTCCATTTTTAAACCTTTCTCGATTTTAACTTCCTCAAGTATAGCTAAGATTATGTTGATTTTGGTAGATAAACTCTACTCTTTTAACGATTTAATTGCTCTTTAATTGTGCACTTTTCTTTTAAACTACATTTCTCTGTACAATTGTAAATCTTGCATTATGATAGTCTTTGAACGTTCTACATGATTGAAATTTAGTCTATTTTTCTAGATTATTGTCTAAGACTGTTTTCAATCATTTGCTTGCAAACAAAATTATAATATGAAAAAAGAATATGTCATGGGTAATGGCGCCATTGCCCTTGGATCTTTATCAGCAGGTGTAAAGGTCGTAGCAGGTTATCCTGGCACTCCATCTACTGAAATTATCGAGTCTATTTACAAAGCTCCACACAAAGATGTGCACTTAGAGTGGTCTGTAAACGAGAAGGTTGCTATGGAAGTGGCAGCTGCTGCTGCAATGGCAGGTGCTCGTTCATTAGTTACCATGAAACAGGTAGGCCTTAATGTAGCAGCTGATCCTTTAATGTCCCTTGCCTATGTAGGTGTTAAAGGTGGCATGGTAGTTGTGGTTGCAGATGACCCAGGTCCTATCTCATCTCAGACAGAACAAGACACTCGCATGTTTTCTAATTTCTGTCGTATTCCTGTCTTTGATCCAGCAAGCCCAGAGCAAGCTTTTGAAATGGTTCAAGATGCTTTTGACTACTCAGAAAAGTATCACACTCCAGTAATCTTACGTCCTACTACTCGTGTGTGCCACGCTTACGCCTCAATTGAAGTTGATGAGAATTATGCTGTAAAGCCATATGAAGGATTTGTAAAAGATAGCTCAAAGTGGGTTATATTCCCAAAACTATCTTTTAAAAATCACGCTATGATTGAAAAGCGTAATGTAGAAATTGGTCAAGATTTTTCTAATTACAAATTCAACACTGTATTAAATCCAAAGCCTCAATCTAAAAAGGCTGTGATCGCAACCGGTGTAAGTTATTCCTACACTCGTGAATTCCTATATGACAAAGATGATATTTGCTTAATTCAAGTAGGTACGGCTCATCCATTACCAGAGGACTTTTTATTAAAAGCTTTAGATGGTATTGATGAGGTAATGTGTATTGAAGAGTTAAGCCCATATCTTGAAAATGAAGTTACAAGATTATGTGGTAAGCAACATTTATCTTTGAAAGTCTATGGCAAAAATACAGGCCATGTAGCCCTAAGCGGGGAGAACTCTGTAAATTCTGTAGAGGCTGTATTATCAAAGTTTTTAGGCATCGAATCTAAGACTATTAACTTTGCATCAGATGCACCTAAAGCTCCGGTCCGTCCTCCTGTACTTTGCGCAGGTTGCCCTCATCGTGGTGCTTTCTATGCAGTAAAAGTTGCAATGCGCCGTAAGAAGGCTTACTTCTGTGGTGATATTGGCTGCTATACCTTAGGTAACGCCCAGCCTCTTGATATGGTGGATACTTGCCTATGTATGGGCGCAGGCTTTACCATGGCTCAAGGCTTTAACCATGTTGATCCTGAGGCTACTTCCTTTGCCTTTATTGGTGACTCTACTTTCTTTGCATCAGGTTTAACCGGTGTTGTTAACGCAGTCTATAACGAAGCTAATGTTATCTTCTGTATCTTAGATAACTCAACTACCGCCATGACAGGTCATCAACCACATCCAGGTACTGGCTTTAACCTTATGGGCAACTTTGTAGATAAAGTTGATATTCAAAAGGTACTAGAAGGTATTGGCGTTACAAAGATTGTTAATGTAAATCCTGATAACTTAAAAGAATGTGTTGATGCGGTAAAAGATTGTGCTGAAATTAAAGGCGTGAAAGCCATTATCTTTAAAGCACCATGTATTGCGATTGTAAAGCCAAAGGCAACTTGTGAAATCTCTGATAGATGCAAAGGTAAAAAGTGCCGAATTTGTATTAAGCAATTAGGCTGTCCTGCTATCGTGATGGCCGGGGATAAAGTGGTTATAGATAAGAACCTATGTACAGGTTGCACTTTATGCTCCCAAGTATGCCCACACAAATCAATTGAGGTAATAAACCGTGAATAAAGATATTTTAATTTGTGGTGTTGGCGGTCAAGGTACAGTATTAGCTTCTAAACTTATCGCATCAGCAGCTATGGCAGAGGGAAATACCGTGCACTCTGCTGAGACCATCGGTATGGCTCAGCGTGGTGGCTCTGTAACTTCCCATTGTCGTATTGGAGATCATGCTTTCTCTCCTTTAATTCCTGAAGGAAAGGCTGACATTATTCTAGCTTTTGAGCCAGCAGAGGCTGTACGTAACTTAAAATACTTAAAAGAAGATGGCTTAGTGATTGTCAATACTCAAGCAGTAAAGCCAATTACAGAGACTCTTGAGAACACTGGTTATGACGGTACAGATATGATTGAGTATCTAAAAAGCAAATGCAAAGTCTGCATCGCTGTAGATTCTGAAGAGGTCTGTGCACCACTTGGTAGTTCAAAGTTTTTTAATATCGCCATTTTAGGAGTAGTCGCAGGCTCTGGGCACTTAGGTATTAAAGATACTTCTATCATTCATGAGATTGAAACTAAAGTCAAAGAGCGTTTTATTGAAGTTAATAAAAAAGCTTTTGCAGTAGGATTACAAATAGGTAAAGAAAATGCAGCTTAATCAAAGACAATTAGAGTTAGTTGATAAGCAGGTTAAAAGACTTATCAAAACTGATAGCTATTACGGCAAGATGTACCGTGATTTAGGTATCACAGGTGTTAGCTCACAAGAAGATTTTGAGAAGATCCCTTTTGCAAGTAAAGATGATTTAAGACATGCTTACCCACTTGGTATTCAAGCAGTCCCAGATAGTGAGATTGTACGTATTCACTCATCATCAGGTACTACTGGTAAGCCTGTAATTATTCCTTATACCAAAAAGGATGTTGATGATTGGGCTACCATGTTTGCTCGCTGCTATGAAACAGCCGGTATTACAAATATGGATAGAGTTCAAATCACCCCAGGCTATGGCTTATGGACAGCTGGTATTGGTTTTCAGGCAGGTTGTGAAAAACTAGGTGCGATGGCTGTACCTATGGGCCCTGGTAACACTGAAAAGCAATTACAAATGATGGTTGATTTAAAGTCTACTGTAATTTGCGCAACCTCTTCATATGCTTTACTGCTATCTGAGGAGATTGCAAAGCGTGGCCTACGTGATCAGATCTACTTGAAAAAAGGTGTGATTGGATCAGAACGTTGGTGCGAAAAGATGCGTGCTACCATCAGACGTAATCTTGGTATCAAGTTATACGATATCTACGGCTTAACTGAGATTTATGGCCCTGGTATTGGTATTAGCTGTGATGAAGAGTGCGGTATGCACTATTGGGATGATTACGTATATATCGAAATTATCGATCCAGTAACTGGTAAGAATGTACCAGATGGAGAGCCTGGCGAAATTGTAATTACCACCTTAGTTAAAGAAGGTGCTCCTTTAATTAGATTTAGAACCCATGACTTATCTCGTATTATCCCAGGTGAGTGTAAGTGTGGTTCTAAGTTCCCTCGTCTTGATATCATCAAAGGTCGTAGCGATGATATGTTTAAGATCCATGGTGTTAATATGTTCCCAAGTCAAATTGAGAATATCTTGGCAATGGTTGATGGCGTATCAAGTGAGTATAAGATTGTCTTAGGCCACGATGATGAGTCTCACCGCGATGTTCTATACATCACTGTTGAAGTTGATGGTCGTGTGGACTTTAAGGAAACCTCATCTAAGATCACCAAGCTTGTTAAATCTAAGATTGGCGTAAGTCCTAAGATTGCAATTGTTCCTATTGGCACTCTACCACGTTCAGAGAAGAAGACTAAGCGTGTTGAGGATATTCGTCCATGTTGTGACGACGCCCAGTAGGTCATAATCAAAATTCATAGATAAAAAAAGAGGTCAAGTTTTAAGCTTGGCCTCTTCTTTTGGTAGGAACTTAAATTATCTTAGCTTACCTAACTTTACCCACATTGGAGTTGACTCAATCAAGCCATTCTCACCAAGTGAGATATCACCAGATAGACCGTGTAAAACGTCATCTTTGTTAGCAGCTAGCTTCTTAATGTTCAAAGCAAAGTTTACAGAGTCATAAGCTGCTGCAAATACTCTTTGAACTTGGTTGTTAGCCTTTGGAAGTGACTGCATAAATGATGCTTTTAAAGCACTGTCAGTTAATAACCATGGCATATCGCCAAGCATTGCACCTGATAGGGCAAACTCTTGAGCAGAGTTATTGATACCCATGTAGCTCTTGTCAGTTAGATATACTGCAACATTGCTTGGAATTGCTGCTTTTACATTTACAGCTTCAACAACTGATGCATTAACATATGCAGCATCTGCCTTATCAAATGGGCAAGCATTTAACTCTGATTTTGCAGTAGCAGCATCGGTGAACTGGCATAGTACAGCATTCTTTTTACCCTTTTGTAAGGTTGCTCTAAAGCTTTGAGCTGCACGTTGTGAGCTTGTATCATTGCTCTTAGCAATTACGATAGGAGCTTTGTAGCCGTCGGCAAAGATCTTTGATGCGGCAATCGCACCTTCATAGTTAGGACCTAAATCAAAGTACCACTGATTTACTGGCTTGTTGCCTTCAACGTAGTTTAGAACAATTGATGGAACCTTAAGTCCTGAACTATTTAAAGCAGTAACTTCTGGCTTTAGAATAGGACCAATTACAAGCTTAGTACCATCATTTTGTACTTTAGCTACGACATCAGAGATATTAGTCTTATTAGTATCGTAGAAGACAACCTTTGAAGTTGATTTCTTATCTTTAAGTGAAGCTAGAATACCAAGTTTAGCAGGCTCACCTACAAGCTTTGCAAAACGACCTGATAGTGGAAGCATTACGGCGATGGTATCACCATCGTTAAAATCAAATAGTGCTTGTGAAGGAACTGCTACAGGTACAGCCTCGCCCTCTTGCTCACTCTCACCACCACCATTGTCAATTACAGTTTCATTAACTTGTTCTTGAACTTGCTCTTGTGGTGCTAATAACTCATTGATTGGGTGAGTTGGGTGCTTTACGCTAAAGTCTTTTAATGCAGCATCTTGTAGAGCTTCACTTGAAGACTTAGTGATAATTGCATACTCTAAAAAGCCTTTATCGAGATCTGATTGAGCTGCTGCTAAATACTGACCTAAGGTCTTTTCATCAAGCTTCTTTAAAAGCTCATTACACTGATTGATTACAGCCTTTCTATCGTCTTTCTTGTCGATAACATTAAGTAGTGTAGCTTTGCTCTTATAAGCATTTACCTGATACTTAGCATCATGAGTCTGGTTGTAAATCTTAGCGTTTACATTTGAATTTAAAATTAGGAAGTAGGAAATATCCTGACGAGGTAGAGCTTTGTAGTTTACCTTTCCTAAAGTTTCTAGAGCTTTTTGATTTTTGCCTTGCTTAGCAAGATACATTGCTCTAACTAAGGTAGCTTCATCTTTTTGTACAGCAGTTTTTGCGCTGCTATCAAGTACAGCTAGATTATGAGCTGCACCTTTTAAATCACCGTTTACAATTTGTGAACGGGTTAGTAATACTAAAGCTTTGTAGGTTTGCTCTTCAGCAGCACCTTCATAAGCTTGCTGATATTCTTCAGTAGTTAAGGTAAGTGGACCAAAGGCATTTACAGCAGCCATTTTCTGGGTCTGTGTGTCTGAGGTACAAGCACTCAAAGTTAATGTAGCTACAGTCATTAAGCCACATAAACATAGATTTAATTTTGATAGTTTAGCTTTCACGGTAAAAAATCCCTGCTAATCAATGTAAGTTAACTGTGCATTTTACCATAGCCGAAGGTACTAGGCACTTTTTTCAGTAATTTTGCAATTCAAGCTTAACTATGCATTCTTTTTTATAAAAAGCAATTCCATACATAGCTACAACCGATGCATCAGAGAATTTGCCATCTACGCCTTTTAGATACTTTTCTTTAATTTGAGTAATAGCTAAGTTTGCTTTTTGCTCTAATTCATCATGATTTGAGGCTACTTTGCATTCAATAATTACTAATTTACGATTAAATTTTCCAGGACGTTCTACAAAGTTTTTAATACAACCATTTAGCAAGAAAACGATATCAGCTCTACCATCTCCAAGCTCATAGTTTGAAGCGTAAAAGTCTTGCTCTTGATTATCTAAAGTTGCAGATAAGGTTCCATTTAAAAATGCGTGATATAAAGCCTCTTTATCAGTGCCTTTTTGAGTGTCATAGATACTTACATAGGCATACATTGCTTTAGTAAGTCTTCTTTGAAGTTCAATTGGATCGTCATTGAAGAAACAATCAGCAATTTGACTTGAACTTTTTACATATGTAGGGTTTTCTCTTGTAAAACACAATGCTATCTGTTCTTTTAAGCACTCTTTTACACACTTATTTGGAATGCATAGCCTAATATGCTTCTTTTTTAAATTACTTTGGTCTTTGTCTGCTGTTAAATATCCTGTCATGTATAGTACAGACCACAAATATGGAGTGTCTTTATTGCCTCCACCTTTTACCATTTTGTAATTTAAATCATCAAAGAAAGGTACTTCAATTGATTGTTCTTGCAATAGCTTTTCAAATCCATCAGCGTAAGTATTAGGATCTCTTGCAAAAGCAATTACAGCTAGCTCATTATCACCTGTATGGTTCCAGTAAGTTTTTGGAGAGGACTTAGAATTTTTCAGTAATGCTGCTGTATAGCTAACTACATCCCAAGGACAATAAATGTCATCATTACCAAAGTGATAACCATCATACCAATCTTTATACGTTTGATACTTATCCTCAAACCCAAAGTTTTTGAGCATTTTTATAACTTCATCATCTGTAAAACCGAATAATGATGAAAATGCTGGGTCGTCGTAATCTACAACGCAGAAGTTATTCCACCCTGTGAAAATGCTCTCTTTAGCGACTCTTAAGCAACCAGTAATAAATCCTTTAGCTAACTTTTCGTTAGTTTTAAATCCAGCTTCTAACATGTTTGCTAAAACTAACTTAAATTGAGTGTAATAATCAGTATTGGATGCTTTATCAAGCGGTACGTCATACTCATCAACTAAAATAATGACATTCTTACCAAAATGTTTGCTTAATAAATTGCTAAGGTCTGATAGTGAGTCTTGAACCTTACTTGCTAAATCAGCATTAGATAAAGAAAGATCACTTAGCTTAGTTAATGATACAAATAGCTCTTTATCATCTTTTGATAAAGCGTTTGATTCTTTTAAAAATGTATATCTACTAGCACAAAGCTTAATGGATCTAGCCAACCCTTTTAAAGAGTCTTCATAACTATTGTTTGAGCCTCTTCCAGCAAAGGTTATATATAAAACAGGGACTTTCCCCATGTATTTTTGGCAAAATTCAGAGTTTTTGTATATATCTAATTTTGAGAAAATTGCTTCATGTTTTGATAGGTCATTGGGATCTTGTGAATTTGGGGCAAAAAATGAATCTAACAAGGTTAGAAACATTGATTTACCAAAACGCCGTGGCCTTGTGAATAATGCAATTTTCTTAAGATCATCAAAAGCTTTATCAATAAAAGATGATTTATCTACGTAGTAAGATTTTTCTTCATAAGCCCCATTAACATTGTCTGCAAAGCACTCTTTAAAAAAGTTAATGCCTGGCTCTATTCTTTTGGTTTGCATTTTTGAATACCTTAATAAGTCTTATTGAAGAGCTAATTATTTTTTTTCTAATTTGATTATAAGCCATTTTGTTACTTTTAGTAATTCACTAACATCAAGCTTTAGAAATCATTTTTCTCATTCATACTTGATAAAAATACACTTTGAATTGATAATCTAAGGAAATTTTTAAAGAGAGTTAAATCATGCTAGAAAGTGCCTTATATATCGTACCAACACCTATCGGTAACTTAGATGATATTACCTTGCGCGCAATTGAGGTGTTAAAGAACGCTACTTTAATTGCAGCAGAGGATACCCGTCACTCTAAAATCCTATTAGATAAATTAGGGATCTCTGGTACTCGCATGATTAGCTGTCATGACCATAACGAAGAGCAACGCGCTGATGTCATCATTGAAGAGGTGAAAAAAGGCGGAATTGTTGCTCTAATCTCAGATGCCGGCTCTCCTTTAATTAACGATCCTGGTTACAGAGTAGTAACCATTTGCTCAAAAGCTGATGTAAAGGTGGTACCACTTCCTGGTCCTTGCGCTTTAATTACCGCATTAGAAGCAAGTGCTCTTCCTACAGATAAATTTATGTTTTGTGGTTTTTTCCCTGTAAAAGAAAAAGAGCTTACAGAAACTGTGCAAGCATTAGCGAATGTTGATTACACCGCTGTTTTTTATGAAACTCCACGTCGTATTATCGATACCATGGAAATTGTAGGTAAAGTATTACCTGAGCATGATGTGACCTTATGCCGCGAGATGACTAAGACTTTTGAGTCTTTTTATCGTTTAAAGGCAAAAGATGCTGTTGAGTTTTTAAAAGCAGATGCTGATAGAACTAAAGGTGAATTTGTAGTGGCTATTGGAGCTTTAAAAGTTGAGACCTCATCAATTCCTGCTAACGTTGAAAAAGCCTTAAAAGAGCTGATTAAGACATCTCCTGTAAAACAAGTTGCTGCAGTGCTCGCAGATTTGACAGGTATTAAGAAAAACGACTTATATAACCTTGCTTTAAAGCTTAAAGAAGAGTAGAAATAGTAATTGGCACCTAAATGGCTCTTTCTTTCGTTTCGAGCAACCTCCTTCTTTTAGGTGCCTTAATTTTTCCATCTTAATAAATCTTTCAAATTCAATTCCTATGCTATAATGTGCCCCGAGTCGACCGGGCAATCGCTGCCATGCACGCGTGTCGTAAGGCATACGGTCATGGGGGAGGAAAGTCCGAGCTCCATAGGACAAGGTGCCAGGTAACGCCTGGAGGGCGCGAGCCCATGACTAGTGCAACAGAGAACAGACCGCCACGCAAGTGGTAAGGGTGAAACGGCGAGGTAAGAGCTCACCGCTTTTTTAGCAATAAAAAAGGCATGGTAAACTCCACCTGGAGCAAGCTCAAATAGGCTTTCTATGATCTGGTCCGGATCGAAGGCGGGTTGAGTGCTGGACCCTAGGAGCGATCCTAGGGCTAGAGGAATGATTGCCACTGCGCAAGCAGACGGAACTCGGCTTATAGGTTGACTCACTTTTCTTTTTAATTCTTATCTTCTATCTTCAAAAATTCTTAATAATAATTATTTTTAATAACAACCTATTATTGGGCTTTAACTCACGTTGTTTAATAAATTGTTGTTTACGTAACTTTTTGCAGATCAATTTATTTCAACTCCTATAAATTTCCTTGATAGATCAAAAGGTAGCATGATTAATCTTTCATTAATGTGCGATTAATCTGTGATTAATTCAAAATGCTTAAAAAGCTAACTTATTGAAATATCGATAATTTTATAAAACTTCTTAAGATCATTTTTGTTGAAAAATTTTAGTAATTTGGTAAACTTATGGTAAAAAGTGGCAAATAGTGGGGAAAGTGTCCCTAAATTTTGCCTAAGTGGAGTTTGATGTAGGTATGTTTACTGGTTCTCTTTTAAGTGGTACCAATGAGGTTAGCCTTGATGTAAAAGGCAGACTCAGCATTCCTGCACGTTTTAAAGACTTCCTTCAAGATGATTCAGATAATCAGTGTGTAGTAACTAGAGCTCTTTTTGATAAGTGTCTTTGGTTATACCCAGTTGATGAGTGGCAAGAGGTTGTAGCATCCTTAGGAGCTCTTCCTTCAATGACTGATCCTTTGTGTCGTTCTATTCAAAGAACTGTGTTGGGCTCTGCTGTATTTTGCACCCTAGATTCACAAGGTCGTATCTTGTTGCCACAAGAGTTAAGAAAAGTAGCAAGTTTAAATAAAAAAGCCTTTTTAATTGGCTTTAATAATAAATTTGAGCTGTGGTCTGAAGAGAACTTTATTGCTCAGCGTGAAGCTGATGATGCAATGCTACAGGAATTACAAAGCAAGGCTAATAGTCATCCTGTACTCTCAACCCTTAAGCTCTAAGGTAGATTATGGCATTTTCGCATATTCCAGTATTACTTAACGAATGCTTAGAAGGCTTAAATATCAAAAAAGATGGTATTTATGTCGATGCTACCTTTGGTCGTGGTGGACATTCACGCAAGATTTTAGAAAAACTAGGCCCTAATGGCAGATTATATGGCCTAGATAGAGACTTAACCGCTGTTGAGGCAGCTCACGAGTTAGAGTCACAAGATAACAGATTTAAAATCACTCACAGTCCTTTTTCAAAGATTAAAGATGTGTGTGAAGATCTAGGAATCTTAGGTAAAGTAGATGGCATTTTAATGGATATTGGTGTGTCATCTCCTCAAATTGATGATCCAAGCCGTGGCTTTTCTTTTGAAAAAGACGGTCCTTTGGATATGCGTATGGACACAAGCGCTAAACTTGATGCCAAAACCATCGTCAATACTTATTCTAAGCAAGATTTAGCTTATATCTTTAAAGTATATGGTGAGGAGAATTTTGCCTCAAAAGTAGCTGCTGCCATTGTTCGTGATCGTGAAAAAACACCATTTGAGACTACCTTACAATTAGCAGAATTTATAAAAAGAGTAATTGGTGGAAAGCCTACTCCAAAACACAAAGCAACTCGTTGCTTCCAAGCATTACGTATTGCAGTAAATGCTGAGCTTGATGAGCTAAAACAAGCCTTAGATAGCTCCATTGATGTATTAGGTGATGAAGGTCGTTTATGTGTAATTTCCTTCCATTCACTTGAAGATAGAATAGTAAAAAACTTTATAAAAGATAAGTCGCAGGGGCAAAAGGTACCTAATGGATTACCTATGACCTTTGAAGAAACAGAAAAATTGCGACTTGCTACAGCAAAAGTGGAGAGCGTTGGAGGTGCTATCAAAGCAACTCCTAGTGAGGTTGAGGCAAACGTACGTTCGCGCAGTGCGACCTTGCGTATTTGCCAAAGACTAAAGAGGCTTTCACAATAAATGCAACAACAATCTAATGCCGTAAGAGTATTAGAAGATGATTTTGGTTCTTCACTACAAACTCTACGGACTGATGTAGATACTACATCAACTGAGCGCGAGCCCCAATTTGGTGATCGTCCAAACCCAAAAGCAGCGCCCGTACAAAAAATTACTCCTGTAATTCAAAGAATTACTCAAGAGAGCATTATTCATGTTAAAACTCCTGAAGAGAAGTTGAATGAAGAGTGCGCTCCTCAGGTAATTGCTTTGCCTAATTTAAGTGCTTACAAGGGACGTGAAAATGTCTCGATGCTAGGTACTTTGATTGAAACTGTCTTATCAAATATAATTACCTATCTTCTAGTTCTAGTTGCAGTAACTTTAGCTGTATTTAAGATCTATCTAGTACAACAGACCCATACTATGACAGCTAAATATAATGAAGCAAAAAGTTATAATGCCAGCCTAGACAAAGAGTGGTTAACCTTGTTATCTGAGCGTGAGGCACTAACAGAGTATTCTGTAATTAGAAAGCACGCGACTGAAGATTTGCAAATGGTTCAACCAAAAACTGAAGATGAATTTGTAATTGATTTAAGACAGTAATATGGCCTTATTAAAGGATAGCCAAGGTAGCAACAGACTACAATTATCAAAAACTAGAATTATCGTTCTAGCCATCTTTATGATAGCTCCAATCATGTATATGGTTGGTAATCTGTTCTACATTCAAATTCTTCACCCAGAAAGACTCATTGCCGAAGGCAACGCTCGTGTTATCAGAAACTACAAGTTCGAGCCTCCTCGTGGTTTGATAACTGATCGTAAAGGCAAAATTCTTGCAATTTCAGTTCCTGTCAAAACAGTTGATGCTGATCCAAAGTTTTTGCATGAAGAAGGCGTCTATAAAAATAAAAAGAAGATGCAGCAAATTGCTGACATTCTTGAAATGGACGTCAACGAGCTTTATAAGAAAACCTCTGATCCAACCCGCCGCTATGTGCAGTTAAAGCGCTATTTAGAATTAGAAAATGCTGCCAAGCTTGCCAAGATCTCTAGAAAAGGTCTAGTTTTAAACGATACCTATCGTCGTAGCTACCCAACCGGTGAAGTTAATGCCCAGTTAGTTGGTATCTTAAATGGTGAAGGTAAAGGCATTTACGGTGTTGAGCAAAGTTTTAACCGCTATTTAACTTCTACTGCCACAACTAATGTCGGTAAAAAAGATAGATATAACAACGTCATTGAAAATGATGGTGTAGTGCAAGAAGGCACCTATGGTGGCAATATTATTTTAAGTATTGATAACCGTCTGCAAGCCTATACCTTCTCAAAGTTAAAAGAACGTATTGAAGAAGTTGACGCTGAGTATGGTATGGCCACCTTACTTGATGTTAAAACTGGTGAAGTTTTATCCATGGTAAGTTACCCATCTTTTGATCCAAACAATCGTGTTCACTTTGATAGTACTAATGCGCAAAACCGTACTGTTTCAAGTTTATTTGAGCCAGGCTCTACCGTAAAGCCAATCATTGCCTTAGCTGCCCTTGAGGCTAAGTCTACTAACTGGAAAGAAGTATTTGATACAAGGCCTTTTATTGTCGATGGCAAGGTTGTAAAAGACTCTCATGCTATGGCCTCTGGCACGGTGTTTGACATTATTAAATTCTCATCTAATACCGGTATGGCAAGAATTGCGATGAGAATTGGTCCTCATAAAGCTATGAATATGCTAAATCGTTATGGTTTAGGCTATAAGACAGGATCATTATTAGTTGGTGAAAGTGCCGGTGTGTTAAATGAAAACCGTCCATTCTGGGCTGACATTGATAAAGCTGTATTAGGCTTTGGTTACGGTATTTTAGTTACTAATTTGCAAATGGTTCAAGCCTACGCAAACCTTGCTCGTGGTGGTGTTTCTCGCCCATTAACCATTTTACGCCGTAAAAATATCCCAGAAGGTAAGTTAGTCTCTGATCCTCGTGAGACTCGCAATATGATTGCAGCTTTGGAGTCAGTAGTTGACAGTGGTACTGGTGGTAAGGCTGCTATTGATAGATATCGTGTAGCTGGTAAAACAGGTACTGCTAAAATTGCTGAAGGTGGAGGCTATGGTAAAGAGTACACCGCAACCTTCGCAGGCTTTGCTCCAATTTCTGATCCACGCTTTGCAATGGTGGTCGTAATTAGTAAGCCTCATGCTAAAAGTTACTATGGTGGTACGGTATCAGGTCCTGTCTTTAGTGCCGTGATGTCCCGTGCTCTACAAGTTTACAATATCAAGCCAGATAAAGTGGCTGTTGATAATACAAGTAAATAGGTTAAATTTCGATGAAATTAAAAGATTTATATAAGATCTTAGGTGTAAGACGCAAAGCCTTAGATATTGAGGTTACTGATTTAACTCGTGACTCTCGTGAGATTAAAGAAGGAAGCGTGTTCGTTGCTTTAAAAGGCACTAAAGTTAATGGTTTAGATTTTGCTAAAAAGGCTCAAGATAGCGGTGCTGTAGCCATTGTTTGTGAAAATGACAATGAGCCAACAGGCACTCAATTAGAAGGGGTAACCATTCCTATATTGCCTCTTCCTAAAAATCTAACTCTAGGACAGTTTTGCTCTCGTTTCTACGATAACCCATCATCAAAACTAGGTTTAATTGGTATTACCGGCACTAACGGTAAGAGTACTATTACCCAGTTAATTGCCCAGTGGATTTCAGTTGCTGTAGGCTCTAAGTGCGCCGTATTAGGTACCTTAGGTTATGGCTTTTTACCAAATCTGCATAAAAGCGCTAATACCACATTAGATGCTGTAAGTTTACAAAAGACTTTAAATGAGCTTTTAAAAGAAGGGGCTCGCTATGCTGCCTTAGAGGTAAGCTCAATTGGTGTTTGCGAAGGTCGTGTTGATGGCTGCAAGTTTATCTCAGGTGGTTTTACTAATTTAACTCGTGATCATTTAGATTATCACAAGACCATGGAAAACTATGCTGATGCTAAGCAGATGTTTTTAAAGATGGTACCTGATACCACTTTAGCTATTAACGCTGATAATGAGCAAGGCTTAAAGTACTATGAAAACTTCCCAAAAAGTGTAGTGTACTCTTGTAAAGAAGATTTCATGAGTTCAACTGCATCCCTTGTTGCAACAAAGTATGTTTGGATTAAGTCAGTAAACTACAAGCCTCATTCAATTGCTCTTGAAGTTGATTCAACCTTTGGTAATGGTAAGTGCGAGATTAACCTTTTAGGTGGCTTTAATGTTGAAAACTTTGCCTGTGCTTTAACTGTACTTTTAGCAATGGGCTTTAGTTTAGAAAAGCTACTTAGAACTGCAAGCTTATTAAAACCAATTAAAGGCCGTATGGAGTGCTTTATCAAAGAAGGTAAGCCTCATATGGTGGTTGATTATGCTCACACACCAGATGGTGTAGAGCAAGTTTTAAAGGGCGTTAAAGCTCATCATCAAAATGGTGAAGTATGGTGCGTTCTAGGCTGTGGTGGTGATCGTGATAAGGGCAAGCGCCCTATTATGGCAATTAAGGCCTCAGTGTTTGCCGATCATGCTATCTTTACCTCTGATAATCCTAGAACTGAAGATCCTCAAGCCATTTTAGATGATATGGCTGCAGGTGTGCATGAGGCTAATAATGTAACTTTAATTGTCGACAGACAACAAGCTATTGAATATGCCTTTAACCATGCTAAACCTCAAGATTGCATTGTCATTGCAGGTAAAGGTCATGAGGATTATCAAATCTTTAAAGATAAGACCATTCATTTTTCAGATAGAGAAATTGCTTGCTCACTTTTAGGAGTTGATTGTGATTAGTTTTAAATTAAGTGAGCTTGCTATTTATGGCAACTATAAGTTACAAGGCAATGATGCAGTTATAAACGCAGTTTCAACTGATTCACGTAATTGCAAAGATGCTTTATTTGTCGCTTTAAAAGGCGAGAAATTTGATGGCCATGATTTTATTGAAAAGGCTGTTGATAACGGCGCAATAGCTGTTGTGTCAAGCAAAGAGTTACCTGATGCCATCACCTCAAAAGTATCTGTTATTTTATGTAACGACACTTTAAAAGCACTAGGTTACTGTGGTTATTTAGTAAGACGTCAGTGCAAAGCTAAGGTTGCCTCACTAACAGGCTCTTGCGGTAAGACTACGGTAAAAGAGTTTACTCAAGCTATTTTATCTGAGTGTGGCAACAGCATGTGCACTAATGGCAACTTCAACAATGACGTGGGTGTGCCACTTACTTTAATGCGTTTAGACAACTCTTTAGATTTTGCTGTAGTTGAGCAAGGTGCTAGCCACTTATTTGATAATGCCCATACTTGTGAGTTTGTAAAAGCAGATACTGCTTTAATTAACAATGTCGGTGGTGCTCATATCGAAGGCTTTGGTTCTTACGATGGTGTGTACCGTGGTAAGTCTCAGATCATCGATGATGTATTATCTCATGGTGGCAAAGCTGTCGTTCCATCTGATAGTAAATACTTTGAGCGTTGGAGTGAAGAGTATAAAGCAGCCTTTAGAGATGGTTACTTATTCTCATTTGGTACTCATGATTTTGATTTAGTTCAATACTCAAATGTTAAAGATAGCTTAGATGGCGTAAGTTTTACTTTAAGAACTCCTCATACCAAATTCGACATTAAGATGAATGTCATTGGCGCTCATAACGCTTCAAATGCAGCAGCAGCTTGCGCTTTAGCTTTAATTACTGGTGCTGATGAGTCAAAGTTAGAAGCAGGACTTAAAAAAGCACAAAGCCTAAAAGGCAGATTATCCGTTCATAACTTTAAAAATTTTGCTTTAATTGATGATGCTTATAACGCAAGCTATAACGCCTGTTTAAGCGCAATTGACACCTTGTCTTTATATCAAGGTCATAAGGTCATGATCTTCGGTGACATGGGTGAATTAGGTGAGGCTAAAGTTGAGCTACATCAAGACGTTGGAGCTCATTGCGTTGGTAAAGTAGATGAACTTTTATGCGTAGGTGAACTTTCTAAGTATTCTTGTGATAAAGCTCACAATATTGCTAAGCATTTTAATTGTCATTCAGATCTCGTACAATATGCACGCAATTTATTAAAACAATATCCATTTGTAAGCTTTTTAGTCAAAGGCTCACATGCTATGCACATGGACGATATTAGCAAAGAATTATTAGCTCTAGGAGAGCTCAAATGATCGTTTTAATCGCTGACTACTTAAGTCAATACTTAAGCTCATTACGTGTAGTTGAGTATTTAACTTTCCGCGCCGTAATGTCTTTATTTACAGCTCTAGCTATTTCTTTAGCACTAGGCCCTGCTGTAATTCGCCGTCTTCAAGTTCTACACTTTGGTCAAGTAGTGCGTGATGATGGCCCACAGACTCACCTAAAAAAGACTGGTACTCCAACTATGGGCGGTGTCTTAATCATCGGCTCGATTGCTGTTTCAATGCTTTTATGGTGCCGTTTAGATAACCCATATGTGTGGTATACCTTAGCTACTTTAATTTGCTATGCAGTAATTGGTTTTGCTGATGATTATTTAAAAGTAGTGCGTCACAACACTGATGGCCTTCGTGCTAAATATAAGTATTTTTGGCAGTCAGCTTGTGCTATTACCATAGCTTGCTTAATTTACGGTACTGCTAAAACTCCAGCTGAGACTACCTTTGTCGTACCATTTTTTAAAGACTTCATGCCAGACATTGGCTTTTTACTAATTCCACTTGCTTACTTTGTCTTAACCGGTTCATCTAATGCGGTGAACTTAACTGACGGTTTAGATGGTTTAGCTATTATTACCACCATTACAGTAGCAGCAGGTTTGGGTATTGTCGCTTGGGCTACCTCAAACTCTACCTTTGCTCAGTACCTCTACATTCCATATGTGCCAAATGCTGCTGAAATTACTATAGCTTGTACTGCCATTGTCGGTGCTGGTCTTGGTTTCTTATGGTTTAACACTTATCCTGCCATGATGTTTATGGGAGACGTGGGCTCTCTTGCCTTAGGCGCGGTTTTAGGTGTAATTGCAATTTTAATCCGTGAGGAAATTATACTTTTCATCATGGGCGGTATCTTTGTATTAGAGACTATCTCAGTTATTCTTCAAGTAGGCTCATACAAGTATCGTGGTAAGAGAATTTTTAGAATGGCTCCAATTCACCACCATTTTGAAAAAGGCGGTTGGCCAGAGCCACGTGTTATGGCACGTTTTTGGATCATCACCTTGGTATTAGTCTTAATTGGCTTAATTACTTTAAAGATCCGCTAATAATAAATTAACCCGTAATAATAGGGAACTCACTGATATGAATAAAGAGCTTGACCATAAAAAGGTTGCCGTAATTGGTCTTGGCACCTCAAATATGTCTGTAATTAGCTATCTTTTAAAGCATGACCTAAAGAAGCTAACTATTTTTGATACCCGTATAAATCCACCAAGAGTAGGTGACTTACCTGTAGGTATTGATTTACGCTTAGGTGAATTAGATGCTGAAATTTTAAAAGAGTACGATTTAGTTGTAATTAGCCCAGGTATTAGTATCTATCAAGAGCAGATTGCTAAGGTAATTGCAGCAGGCGTTGAAGTGGTAGGTGACATTGAGTTATTTGCACGGGAAGCTAAAGCTCCAATTATCGGTATTACAGGCTCAAATGGTAAGTCTACTGTGACCTCATTAGTTGGCTACATGGCTGATGTTGCAGGTTTAAAAGTTGCAGTTGGCGCTAATATTGGTGTTCCTGTATTTGACATTTTATCTGATGATGTTGAGCTTTATGTTCTAGAGTTATCAAGCTTTGAGTTAGAGACTACTAAGTCATTAAAGCTAGATGCTGGCACTATCTTAAATGTATCTGAAGATCACTTAGATAGATACCATGGCTCCATTGAAGAGTATGCTGAGGCAAAGCGTCGCATTTATGCTCACTGCAAAACAGCTGTGGTAAACCGCGATGACAAGGCAACCTACCCACATGCTGATGACTTAAAGAATCATAAAATTAAGTCATTTGGCCGTGATAGCAAAGAATATGGTTTAGAGAAGACTGGCTATACCGTATTTTTAACTGTAGATGGTAAGAGAGTAATTGATACTCGTGAGCTTAGAATTTACGGTGAGCACAATCACTTAAATGCTTTAGCTTGTATGGCTTTAGCTGATGCTGTAGGAATTGATCGTCATGCTCAGGTTAAAGCTTTAAAGAACTTTGCTGGCCTTCAGCACCGCTGTCAGCTTGTTAAGAAGTTAAAAGACGTAAGTTTCTATAACGATTCAAAGGCAACTAATGTTGCTTCAACAGAGGCTGCTTTAGATGGTCTTCGTGATTTACACAAAGACGGTATTATCTTACTAGCAGGTGGGCTTGGCAAAGGTCAAGATTTTACTCCTTTAAAGAAGTACCTAGGCACTGAGGTAACCAAGGTTTACTGCTTTGGTAAGGATAAACAGAAGATCTTAGATTTATCTGATACTGTCTGTGAAAATGTTGAGACCATGGAAGAGGGCTTAAATAAGGCCTATGAAATTGCCAAAGCAGGTCAAGCAATTTTACTCTCTCCTGCTTGTGCCTCATTTGATCAATTCAAAGGCTTTGAAGATAGAGGTCGGATCTTTGTTGAATTAGTATCAAAGCTCACTGAGTAATTAGTTTTTAGTAGTTTTGATATAGAAGTTAGCAAAGGTAAGGTAGACAGCTATGGAACAAAAACAAGGCATTGATAAGTGGATTTTGATAGTCTCAGTTATCTTATTGTGCATTGGTTTTATAGCTGTAACTTCAGCTTCAATCATGGAATCTACCATTAAATATGGAGATGCATGGTATCAGGCTAAAAAGCATGGCATGTCTATTGGCATGTCTTTGGTATGTGGCTTGATTTGCCTTTCAATTAGAAGCTCTTTTTGGAAAAATCGCTCGATTATTGCCTTATTTGTAGTATCCCTCATGCTAGTTGCGGTATTAGCCATAGGTCGTGAGATCAACGGTGCTAAACGCTGGCTATCCTTAGGTATTATGAATGTGCAGCCAGCTGAGTTTTTAAAGCTCTTTTGGATCTTGTACTTCGGTGGCTACGTATCAAAGCGAATTTTGTCAATTAGTACGACTTATTTAGGATTTTTTAAGCCTTTTGCTTTCCTCTTTGTGATCCTCTGCCTTTTAATGTCACAGCCAGACTTCGGTTCTTTTGTGGTAATTTCAGTTATCACTATGGCGATTATTTGGGTAGCAGGTGCAGGCTTTTTAAAGTTCTTGTCGGTGTTTATCCCTTTAGGCTTTGCAGGCATCTTTGCCATTGCCATGTCAGCCTATCGTATGCGCCGCATTAGTACTTTCCGTGATCCATGGGCTGATCCATTTGGCAGTGGCTATCAGTTAATTCAGTCTTTAATGGCCTTTGGTCGTGGTGGTTTAAAAGGTGAAGGTTTAGGTAACTCCATGTTAAAGCAAGGTTACCTCCCTGAAGCTCACACTGACTTTATTACCTCCATTATTGGTGAGGAATTTGGCTTTATCGGCATGTGCGTGCTGATTTTATTAGAGCTTTTTATTATTTATAAAGCCTTAGCCATTGGCATTAGAATTTTAAAAGTTGATGCCATTTTCCAAGGCTATGTTTGTGTAGGCATCGGTGCGTGGTTCTTACTGCAAACTTTAATTAACATTACCGCTGCAAGTGGCGGTATGCCAACTAAAGGTTTAACTTTGCCTCTTATTAGTTATGGTGGATCGTCTTTGATGGTGACATGTAGTGCTATCGCGATTTTACTGAGAATCGACTATGAGTGGCGTAACAATATAATTAAAGATAGACGAGATGAGTAATTTAAAAAAAGTTTTAGTGATGGCAGGTGGTACTGGTGGTCATGTCTTCCCAGCTCTTGCAATTGCTAAAGCTCTAGAAAAACAAGGTGTTGAGATTTTATGGCTAGGTACTCGTGGCCGTATGGAAGAGCAATTAGTACCTAAGTATGGTTTTGACATCAAATATATTGATGTCAAAGGTGTACGTCGCAATGGTCTTAAAACCTTATTAAAAGCACCGTTCATGATAGTAAAAGCTATCATGCAAGCCCGCAAGGTAATACAAGAGTTCAAGCCAGATGTAGTTTTAGGCATGGGCGGTTATGCCTCAGGTCCTGGTGGCGCTGCTGCTTTCTTATCTGGAATTCCTGTTGTATTGCATGAGCAAAATGCAGCTGCGGGTATGACTAATAAGCTTTTATTTAAGATAGCATCTCGTGTGATGTTAGGTTTCCCTGGTGCCTTTAAAGGCGATAAGGTTACAGTTGTAGGTAATCCTGTTCGTGAGAGCATTATTGCTTTAAATAGTATTGAGCGCTGCTACGATAAACCTGTTATCAATATTGCAATTGTAGGTGGATCTCTTGGTGCTCAAGCTTTAAATAATCTAGTGCCTAAAGCTTTAACTAAGTTTAATATTCCACAAATTAAAGTGGTTCATCAATGCGGTAAGGGCAATAGTGAAAAGGTAAAGCCTTTATATGATGGAGCTATCTTTGATGTAGAAGTCTGTGACTTTATCGATGACATGGACGCTTTATATAAAGATACTGATTTAATGATTTGTAGAGCAGGTGCATTAACTGTAGCTGAAGTTAGCTGTGCTAGACTTCCTGCTATTTTTGTACCACTACCTACAGCAGTTGATGATCATCAAACTAAAAATGCCATGGTAATGCAAAATAATGGTGCAGCCATCGTTTGCAAGCAAAGTGAACTTGATGAGGATAAACTATTCAATTTAGTTGATGATTTGGTAAATAAAAAAGATAAATTACAACAAATGTCAGATAACTCTTACAAGTGCTCAATTGTCAATGCAACCGATAGAGTAGTTGAGATCTTAGAGTCATTAGTTAATTAGCAAATAAGTTACAAGTTTTAAAAACATAAATATCAAAAAATGGTTAATTCAAATTTCAATTCAAACGTGCCTTTGATGCACAAAGTTAAGCGTATTCACTTCGTAGGTATTGGTGGTGCCGGCATGTGCGGTATTGCAGAGGTTTTACGTAACGAAGGTTATGCTGTATCTGGCTCTGATATTGCCAAATCAAAGGTAACTGAGCGTCTAGAAAGCTTAGGTATTACTGTCTTTATTGGCCACAATGAATCAAATGTAAATGGTGCTAGCGTAGTTGTTGTATCATCTGCTATTCATCAAGGCAACCCTGAGGTGGATGAAGCAAGACGTTTACATATTCCTGTAGTACGCCGTGCTGAGATGCTAGGTGAATTGATGCGCTATCGCTATGGTATTGCTATCTCTGGTACTCATGGTAAGACCACTACTACAAGTTTAATTGCATCTATCTATGCTGCAGCAAAATTAGATCCTACCTTTGTGATTGGTGGCTTGTTAAATAGTGCAGGCACTAACGCTCGTTTAGGTACTGGTCGTTACTTAATTGCCGAAGCTGATGAGTCTGATGCTTCTTTCTTACACTTACAGCCAATGATGACTGTAGTAACTAATATTGAGCCAGACCACTTAGATACTTATGGTGGCGATTTTAACAATCTTAAAAAGACCTTTGTGGAGTTTTTACACAACCTCCCATTCTATGGTGTAGCTGTAGTTTGCGTGGACGATCCAAATGTAAAAGACATCATCCCACAAATTGGTCGTACCGTAGTTACCTATGGTACAAGTGAAGAGGCTGATTTTAGAGTAACTGATTTTGCAGAAACTGGTCCACAGTGTAAGTTTACTTTAGTAAGACGTGACGCAGCTCCTATGAAAATTGAGTTGCCAATACCTGGTCTTCACATGGCTAAAAATGCCGCAGCTGCCATTGCCGTAGCTCTTGAAGAAGGTATTGATGAGGCAACTATTATTGATGCTTTAAAGAACTTTAAAGGTGTAGGTCGTCGCTTCCAAAACTATGGTGAGTTTAAGACTAAAAAAGGCAATCGCTTAACCTTAGTTGATGATTATGGTCACCATCCAACTGAAGTTGAGGCTACTATTAAAGCAGCTCGTCAGGCATATCCTGATAAAGAGCTAGTGATGGTCTTCCAACCACACCGTTACACTCGTACCCGTGATTGCTATGAAGATTTTGTAAGAGTATTACAAGAAGTTGATAAGCTAATTTTAGTTGATGTATACCCAGCAGGTGAGGCTCCTATTGCAGGTGCTGATGGTCGCCATCTATGTATGTCAATTAGACTTAAAGGTAAACTTGAGCCTCACTTTGCCCAAACTGTAAATGAGGTTCCAGAGCTACTTGAAAACTTAGTAGATGATAATAGCTTAGTTCTAACCCAAGGTGCAGGTAACGTAGTTCAGGTTGCCCGTAACTTATCAACCTTGTTTGAAAAGGTTTAATAAAAAAGTTTAATCAAGATTTAGTAAAGACAGACGTACTTTAGATTAGGTTTTAATTAGATGGCAAAGCACAAGCACTCTCAAGGCTATATCCTAGCAGGAATACTCTTCTTGCTAGCTTTAGTGTGCGTGCTTGTAAAAGGCGATATCTTTTTAAATCACACTTTATCTAAAGATGATGCACTCCCAGTGCGCGCTGTAAAAATTGATGGCGCGTTTAGGCAGCTTAGCAAAAAGAAAATTGCTGATGTTACAGGTAGAGTGTGTGCAGGGCAGAATATTGCTAATCTTGATCTAAATGTTTTAAAAGAAGAGTTACAAAAAGATCCATGGGTAGCTCAAGTTGCGATTAAGAAAAAGATGCCTGATACTTTGATTTTATCAATTATCGAGCATGTGCCAGCTGCCTACTGGAATGAAGATGGACTCTATGATGCGAAGTCAAAGAGTGTTTTTTATCCAGATCTGTCACAATTTAATCAACCATTAGTAAAACTTGGCGCATTTAGGGATAATCTGTGCAGTGAGGTTTATGATAGTGCGGTGATGTTCATCAGAGCAATGAACGAAACTCCATATCAAATGGTAGCGTTATATTTAGATGAGGTACGCTGCTATAACATGACTTTAGATAATGGCACTAAGCTTATTCTAGGCCGTGAGCCCATGCAAGCTCTTGAGAATTTAAAAAGATTTATTAGAAGCTTTCGTCACTCTGGATTGAGTATTGATGAAGTTGAATATGTCGATTTAAGATACGATGTAGGCTTTGCTGTAGGTAAAAGACAGCCAAGTACTGTCGTAGATAAAAAATAATTATAATTTTGGATACTTCAAACATATATGAAGAAGAAAAATAATATCACCACTCCACGCAATGAAAGTGAGAGACTAATCTACGCTTTAGATATTGGCACTTCTAAATTAAGAATGGCCGCAGGTTACGTTGATAGCTCTAAGCAAATTAAGCTCAAAGGCTATTTAGAGCGTCCTAGCGTTGGTATTGCTCAAGGTTGTATCTCAGATATGCAACAGGTAGCAAATAACATCGCTTTAATTGTGCAAGACTTTCAAAATAAGTTTAATTGTGTAGTTAAAGACGTCGTAACTGAAGTTCCTGGTTGGTTAATTCAGGCAGAAAACCAACAAGGTACTTACACTGTAGCCTCAGGCACTGTAACTATTAACGATAGAAATCAGGCCATTAAAAATGCAATCGCCGGTGTAAAGTTTAATACTACTGATTATGACATTATTCATGCTCATCCTAAGAAGTATCAAACTGAAAGTGCTGAGCGTATTGAAAACCCTATTGGCATTTACGCAAGAAGACTTGATGTAAACGTGCATGTTATCGGCTGTAACTACATGTACAAGAAAAATGTAGATAAAGCTATTTGCATGACTTCTCCTAATATCCGTGTAAACTCTGTAGTTTACGTAGGTAATGCTGCCTCTGCTGCGGTGTTATCAAGTGGTGAGCGTGATATTGGTGTAGTCCAAATTGATTTAGGTGATTCAACTTCTTCTGTAACCGTATTTGAAGGGGATAGCCAGTTAATTTCATTTGGTATCAATGGCGGTGGTAGCTATATTACAAGAAATATCGCTAAAGAGTTTTCATTACCTATTGAAGATGCTGAGAACCTTAAGATCCACTGTGGTGTAGCAAGTCCTGATTACCTAAATCCACAAGATTTAGTATCTCCTATTACTATTCAAGGTAATGCTCAAAATGGAGATAGTAAAGAAATTCAATATGGCGCTTTAGCTTATGTAATTCAGCAAAGCTTAATTATGATGTTTGATAGATTCTTAGAGCGTATCAACACCATTGGTAAGCAGTCATATAAGAGCTTAGAAATTGGTGGCGGCTTTGTCTTAACAGGCGGTCTTGCTAATCTTCCTGGTATTGATAGAGTTTTAATTGAAAGAATTGAATTATTCAAGCAAAACCCAGCTTATGATTTCTTAACTTGTACACCAAAGGTAAGACTAGGTGTGCCAAGTGGAGTTGCAATTTTTGAGGATGCTTGTGATCCTAAAGTAATTGCAAACCCAGATAAAGCCGTGGTGATTGGTTTAATGAGAGCTGCTTGCTTTGATACTTTACATGAGTATACAGGTCAGAGTGTAACAGCTAGTGAAGAGCCAAGAACTATGTGGGCTAAATTTGTCGATTGGTATAACCGCGAAGTAAAATAATTACCAAAATTTTTGAAAAAGGCACTAATTTAGATCTAAGCGAAATAAATTAAGATACAATAACAAGTTAGACACAAAAAACTGTGCGCAAATCCTTATTTTTAGCGCTTGCTTTTGCGTTTTACTATAAATTTGTTGTATATTTTGCGCATATTTGCCTTAATATTTGGTATGATTTAGAAAAGTTTTTTCAGAGAGTTAAAAAATGAGCGATTTTCGTGTTGAGTCTGTAGCAAATTCTAGTGATGGAAACACTATTACTCCATCAGGATCATGTGTGATTAGAGTACTAGGCATCGGTGGCGGTGGTGGTAACTCACTACAGAATATGATCAACGAGAGTATTAAAGGTGTTGAGTTCATTGCTGTAAACACTGACTCTCAAGCACTTTCTAAGTCAACCTCTCCATTAAAGGTTCAGATTGGTGTTAAGTTAACAAATGGTTTAGGTGCAGGTTGTGATCCTAACAAAGGTCGCAAGGCAGCTGAAGAGAGCAAGGAAGACATTAAGAAGTTAATCCAAGGCTCTGACATGGTATTCATTACCGCTGGTATGGGTGGTGGTACCGGTACTGGTGCTGCTCCTATCATCGCAGAGATCGCTAAAGAGACTGGCGCTTTAACCGTTGCTGTTGTAACTAAGCCTTTCAAGTTTGAAGGTAAGCGTCACATGGTTAATGCCGAGTCAGGTATTACCGAGCTATCAAAGCATGTTGACTCTCTAATCGTTGTTGATAACGATAAGCTTCTAAAGAATTTAGGCGCAAACATTTCAATCGTTAATGCTTTCAAGGCTGCAAATGATGTTCTTCTAAATGCAGTTAAGGGCATTACCGAGGCAATTACTGCACCTGGCTTTATTAACCTAGACTTCGCTGACGTTGTAACCGTAATGCGTGGTCGTGGTCATGCAATGATTGGTAATGGTATCGGCGAGGGTGCAAACTTCGTTGAGGATGCTGTTGATCGTGCAATCCACTCACCTCTAATCGAGCAAGTTGATATTAAGTCAGCAGCAGGTTTACTTGCTAATGTTCGTGTAAATCCTAACTTCCCAATCACTAAGTGGGAAGAGGTATGTAACGCAATTCAGTCTTACGCTGATGAAGAGGCAGATTGCAAGTTCGGTCTATACTTTGATGACAACATTAAAGAAGATCAAGTTGCTATTACCATCTTAATTACTGGTATTAGTGCAACTGATGCAAACTTACCTCGTAACATGGCTCAAGAAGAGATTAAGAATGTTAACCGCGGTGCAGCAGTAAGTGGCATGGATATGAGATATGGTGCTCCACGTCAGCCTCAGTATGCTCCACGTGTACAGCCAAATATCCAAAATCAGCCAGCAAGCTTAAACACTCAAGAGACTAACAATAGTCCATTCCGTGGCAATAGCTTTACTACTAATTCTGCTCCTGCTGAGCCTTCATTTAGAGCAACTCAGGAAATTACCGAAGTATCAATTGGTGATTTTGGTAAGAGCCCTGCTGAGGACAACAAGGACAGCATGTGGGATTTACCTCCAATCCTACGTTCAAAGTCTGAATAAGATTTTTAAGTTCGCACCGACTATCTAAAAGGTGCCACTTAATAAGAAAAGCTCGCACAAAGGTGCGGGCTTTTATTTTTTCTAATGGCTCAATTATTTAAAATTTTCTTCTGCTCTTAGAATGCAATCTTAGTGCTCTTCATCTAAACTTAGTGTAGAAACTTTTGGGGGATATTGCATGACGAAATTGAAAGGAATTTCAAAAGGTAACCAAAACTTTGCTGAAATTCGTACATTCAATGGCTATTACGTGGATAAGACCGAGTTTATTGCTAAGCTGTTTGAGGAGCCATTTCCTAAAGTTCATGTTTTTACAAGGCCAAGACGATTTGGTAAGTCCTTATTCTTATCTACCCTTAAAGCTTTCTTTGAAATGAACTACCACGATCCTACAAATACATCTTTTCAAGAAAAGCTCTTTAGTGGTTTGAAAATTAACGAGAATAAAGACTTTTGCAAAAAGTATATGGGCAAATTTCCGGTCATCTCTCTAAGCTTAGCAAATGCTTATTCTCTTGACTCATATGAAAGCTCAGTCTACACGTTATCGTTTGTAATTGGTGATGTTGCCAGTAGTTTAAGCTTTTTAGAAGATTTGCCTCTTACACCAGAAGATCGAGAACTTTTAAATCTTATTAGATGTCCTGACAAAAATCCTAATTTTAGTGTTTATTTGCCATGGTGTTTAGAAGATCTTTGTGAGTTGGTATTCAAGTACTCCAAAGTAAAGCCAATTGTCCTGATTGACGAATATGATGTACCTCTTTTGAAGGTTTGTAATAAAGATTATTATCAAGACTTTAAAGATAAGTACTGCTCACTTTTAGGAGGTATCTTAAGTGAGTGCAGATGTGTTAGTAAAGTTGTAATGGTTGGATGTTTAAATGTAGCAATAGACATATTTAAAGATGATGCTTATAACTTTGATCTCCACTCAGTAACAAGTTGTGAATTTGATAAAACCTTTGGATTTACTCAAGATGAACTTGATGCCATGCTCTCTTACTATGGTTTTGATAGATTAAAGCCTATTTGCAAAGAATGGTATCAAGGCTTTCAGATAGGTAGCAATGTTCTTTACTGCCCATGGGATATTGTAAGTTTCGTTCTAGATTACAAAAGAAATCCAAGTTCTACTCCAAGATACTATTGGAATGAAACTGGTAGTATTAGAAGTATTGATAAGATCTTCAGTGCATATCCTCATGTTTATGAAAATGAAATCGGACAACTACTAAATCATGAGGTAATAGACGCGGATGTTCAAGACGATCTTAGCTACAATGATTTTGCAACAGTTAAAAATCCAAATTTCTTCTGGACTCTATTACTCCATGCTGGATATTTAACCTTGGATGAGCCATATAATAAGTCACTAAGCTCAAAGGTTAAAATTTCAAATAAATGCGCATATGAGTGCATTAGTGATCTTGCTAAGTGGTATATAAGCAAGTCAAATGATAATTTTGCTTATATCACTAAAAGCCTAATTGATGGTCTATACAACAATGACATAGAGAGTGTGGAATATAACATAGGATTTTTGCTACATAAATATTCTAGCTTCTTTGGATTTACAAAAAATAGCAGTCAAGACTGCTATTACCACTTATTTGTAAGTGAGTGTCTAAGCGGATCCCTTGATATAAATGAATACTATTATGACTATAACGATAGTTTAAGTATTGAAAGCTGTGATATTTGCTTTTGCCAAAGAGATATAGATAAAAGTAATGGAATTGGTATCTTGATTGAAGTTAAAAAAGCTCAAACAGAGGTAAATCTTGATAAAGCTGTATCTTTAGGTTTAGAGCAAATTAAGCAAAAGAAATATGCTCAAGGCCTTTTAAAAGAAAGGTTTGAACTTAAGACTATCTATTGCTACAGTTGTGCCTTCTTCTCAAAACAAGTAAAAGTTGGTTTTATGGAAGTTTCAAGATAAATTCTCAATAATAGCCTTAATTTTTTAGAGCAATTAAGGCTAATTTTGTATATAATTCACTGCAAATCAATTCAACTAAAGTCGCGTTTGCTAATTTAAAGCTAAGAATAGACGACTACCATTCACTACAGCACAGAAAATTAAAAATACAAAAATTAAATTTTTGTGAGCAACTTATAAATTTTTAGAAGTTTTAACGAAAAAGTATTATAATTGCACCAAAGTGGCGTGAGGTATATTTTTCATGATTAAGCAGCGCACAATTGCAAAAGCAGTTTCTTTAACCGGTATCGGTTTACATTCAGGTGCTAAGGTTCAAGTAAGTTTCCGTCCAGCTCCTGCAAACACTGGTCTTGTATATACACGTGTTGATCTAAATCCTTCAGTTACTATCAAATGTTCAGCTGATAGCGTTCGCGATACTCAGTTATGTACAGCTTTAGTAAATGAGCAAGGCGTTCGCATTTCAACCGTTGAGCACTTAACTGCTGCTTTATCAGCATTAGGCATTGATAACCTATATATCGATGTAAATGCTCCAGAGCTTCCTGTAATGGATGGTTCTGCTCAGCCATTTATCTACTTATTCGGTTCAACTGGTATTAAAGAATTATCAGAGTCTAAGAAGTTTTTACGTGTAGTTCGTAAAGTACGCGTTGAAAATGAAGGCAAGTGGGCTGAATTAACCCCATCTGAAAGTGGTTTTCACTTAGATTTACAAATCGACTTTAATCATCCTGCAATGGATAAAGAAAAGCAACACTTTGCTATGAACTTTACTGGCGAAGCTTTTGCTCACGACGTATCTCGTGCTCGTACCTTCTGCTTTATGCGTGATGTTGAGTTTATGCATTCACATAATCTAGCTCTAGGTGGCTCTTTAGAAAATGCAGTAGTGTTAGATGATCATAGAGTAATCAACCCTGAGGGCTTACGCTATGAAGACGAGTTTGTAAAACATAAGTTATTAGATGCAATTGGCGATCTTTACATGGATGGCCACAGCATTTTAGGCAATTTCAAAGCATATAAGACAGGTCATGATCTAAATAACCGTCTACTACGTGCATTCTTATCAGATAGCGCTAACTACCAGATCATTGAGTTTAACAATGAAGAGCAAAAGGTAGCAGAGGCAATCAACTTCCTTGATTCAAAAAGAGCACTAGCTGCTTTCTAGGATAATTTGTGCTTGAAATTAAATCAGGCTGGCTTGAAGGGGTACGTCAAGTGCCCGTCAAGCGTTTCGGTGCTCGCCCAAGTGGCACCGAAATTTCTCTAATCGTTATTCACTGTATCGCACTTCCTCCTAAAACCTTTGGTACTCCATATGTCGATGACATCTTTACAGGTACCTTAGATCCTAATGCACATCCTTATTTTAAAGATGTTGCACCATTAGAGGTGAGTACGCACCTTTTTATCAAACGCACCGGTTTGATAACTCAATATGTCTCATTTCTTGACCGTGCATGGCACGCTGGACGCAGTTCTTACAATGGTCATAAAGAGTGCAATGACTACTCAATTGGCATTGAGCTTGAAGGAAGCGACGATTGTGCATACACTAATGAACAGTATAAGAGCTTAAAAGAAGTGATCTCACTTTTGAAAAAAGCTTATCCTATGATCGGCAATAATATCGCAGGTCACAATGAAGTAGCTCCTGGAAGAAAGACTGATCCTGGTCAGTATTTTGATTGGAGCCAAATTCGTTAAAACTTAAATATAAAAATATCGAGGTGTACCTAAACCATGGCTAACTATCTTACAACTTACTTTGAGCAGGCTAAAGAGCGTGAGAAATTAGGGGTACAGCCTCTAGCTTTAAATGCCGAGTTTGTTAAAGAGTTATGCTCTCTTCTTAAAAATCCTCCAGTAGGCTCTGAGGATACCCTACTACACTTACTAAAAGACAGAATTAACCCAGGCGTTGATGAGTCTTCAAAAGTAAAAGCAGATTTCCTATACTCTATTGCAAAAGGCAAAGAAGTAAGCCCAATTGTTGACAAGAAATTAGCTGTAGCTTTACTTGGCAACATGAAAGGTGGCTTTAACGTAGGCTACTTAGTTGATTTACTTTCTGATAAAGAGCTTTGCGCTGACGCAGAAGATGCTTTAGAGCAAACTCTTTTAATCTACAACGCTTTTGATGATGTAGCAACTTTAGCAGACAAAGGCAATACTAATGCTAAGTCTTTAATTCAAAAGTGGGCAGATGCAACTTGGTTTACTAAAAAACAAGAATTCCCAAAGAGTGCTACTTTCACTGTATTTAAAGTAGCAGGTGAGACTAACACTGATGATTTCTCACCTGCTCCTGATGCTTGGTCTCGTCCTGATATCCCACTACATGCTTTAGCTATGTACAAGATCAGCCGTGATGATCTAAAAGCTGATGTTGAAGGTGTAAAAGGCCCTATCTCAACTATTGAGAAGTTAAAGTCTCAAGGCAATCCATTACTATTCGTAGGTGATGTTGTAGGTACTGGTTCATCACGTAAATCAGCTGCTAACTCACTTATCTGGCACATCGGTCATGATATCGAAGGTGTACCTAACAAGCGCGCAGGTGGCGTAGTAGTAGGCGGTAAGATTGCTCCTATTTTCTACAATACCTTAGAAGACTCTGGCGCACTTCCAATTGAAGCTGATGTTTCAAAATTATCATCAGGCCAAGTAGTAGATGTTGATGTTTACAATGGCACTATTACTGATAAGGCAACAGGTGAGGTTGTTACTAAATTTGCTCTAAAGACTAATACCTTATTAGATGAGGTAAGAGCAGGTGGTCGTATTCCTCTAATTATCGGTAAGGATTTAACCTCTAAAGCTCGTAAGTACCTAGGTTTAGGCGAGAGTGATAAGTTTGCTAAAGCACCAGACGTTAAGGCAGAAGGTGGCTTTACTCGTGCGCAAAAGATTGTAGGTAAAGCTTGTGGCCTAGAAGGTGTTCGCCCAGGTCAATATTGCCAGCCTGTAATTACCACAGTAGGTTCACAGGATACTACAGGCCCTATGACCCGCGATGAGTTAATTGATTTAGCATGTCTAAAGTTCACATCTCCTATGGTTATGCAGTCTTTCTGCCATACTGCTGCTTATCCAAAGCCTGTTGATGTTAAAACTCACCACACTCTACCTAAGTTTATTCAAGATCGTGGCGGTGTAGCACTACACCCTGGTGATGGTGTTATCCACTCATGGCTAAATAGAATGTGTCTACCTGATACTGTAGGTACCGGTGGTGACTCTCATACTCGTATGCCTTTAGGTATTTCATTTGCAGCAGGCTCTGGCTTAGTTGCCTTTGCTGCAGCAACTGGCATTATGCCTTTAGATATGCCTGAATCTGTACTTGTTAAATTCACTGGTAAGCGCCGTCCTGGTATTACCCTACGTGATTTAGTCCACGCAATTCCTTACTTTGCAATTCAAAAGGGCTTATTAACCGTTGAGAAGAAAGGTAAGAAGAATGTATTCTCAGGCAAGATCATCGAAATTGAAGGTCTTGAAGATCTATCTGTAGAGCATGCTTTTGAGCTAGCTGACGCTTCAGCTGAGCGCTCTGCTGCAGCTTGTGCTATCAAGCTATCAAAAGAATCAGTAGCAGCTTACTTAAAGTCAAATATCGCACTTCTACGTAAGATGGCGCAAGATGGTTATGAGACTAAACAAGCTCTATTAAACCGTGCTGATGCAATGCAAAAGTGGCTTGATAATCCAGAGCTTATCGAAGCTGACGCTAACTGCTCATATGCAGCCGTGCTTGAGATTAACTGTGAGGATATTAAAGAGCCTATCTTATGCGCTCCAAACGATCCTGATGATGCTCGTCTACTATCAGAAGTTGCTGATACTAAGATTGATGAAGTATTCGTTGGTTCTTGCATGACTAATATCGGTCACTATAGAGCTGCAGCTGAGATCTTAAAAGATCTAAAGGGCGAGGCTAAGGTAAGACTATGGATGACTCCTCCTACTCGTATGGATAGAGAAGAGTTATCAAATGAAGGCTTATTCTCAATTTTAGGTAAAGCTGGTGCTCGTTTAGAGATCCCTGGTTGCTCTCTATGTATGGGTAACCAAGCTCGTGTTGCTGACAATGCAACTGTAATTTCTACCTCAACACGTAACTTCCCTAACCGTTTAGGTAATGGTGCAAATGTGTTCCTTGGTAGTGCAGAGCTTGCAGCAGTTACAGCTAAACTTGGCAGACTTCCAAAAGTTGAAGAGTACTTTGAAAACACTAAGTGCTTAGATGGTAAAGAGAGCACCATCTACTCACTACTTGATTTTTCTAAGTAGAAAAGCCATTTGTTAAGACTAGATCTAAGATTTTTAAGTAGTTTTTGAAAGTTTTGAACTAGTCTACAAATCTAGATACAAAGAGCAGAGTTGATAAAATAACTCTGCTTTTTTGTTTTTTAAATATGCTACAAGTTGTATACTATTGCTTAATGCATAAGCGATGTAATCGCTTGCTTTTTGGGTATAAAAGAGCAGAAACGATTTTATAAGCTCTTTGATACAAAAGTAAAAATTGTTAGGAGTAACAAATGAAAGTTGCAGTTTTAGGTGCAGCAGGCGGTATCGGCCAGCCTTTATCAATGATTTTAAAGAATAACTTACCAGCTGGCTCAAAGCTAAGCCTATACGATGTAGCACCATTTACCCCTGGTGTAGCATGCGATTTAAGCCACATCCCAACAGACGTTGAGATCGATGGTTACACTGGTGATGACCTAACAAAAGCTCTAGAAGGCGCAGACGTTGTTGTAATTCCAGCAGGTGTTGCACGTAAGCCAGGTATGACTCGTGATGATCTATTCAACATCAATGCAGGCATTATTGCAAATCTAGTTCGTAACATTGCAAAGACCTGCCCTAAGGCATGCATCTGCATTATTACCAACCCAGTTAACTCAACTGTACCTCTAGCTGCTGAAGTTTTAAAGGCAGAGGGTGTTTACGATAAGCACCGTCTATTTGGTGTATCAGTTCTTGACGTATTACGTTCAGAGACCTTCTTAGCTAAAGAGCTAGGCATCTCAAATCAGCGTATCTTAGTTCCAGTAATTGGCGGTCACTCAGGTACTACCATCATTCCTTTAATCTCTAAGGTTATCGGTCACGAGCAGATCTCTGCTGAGCGCATCGAGGCTCTAACTTCACGTATCCAAAACGCAGGTACTGAGGTGGTTGAGGCTAAGGCTGGTGCAGGTTCTGCTACTTTATCAATGGCAACTGCTGGTGCTCGTTTTGCTCTTAAGGTTGTTAAGGGCTTAATGGGTGAGCCTGGTGTTAACGAGTACTGCTACGTTGAAGGCGGTAACAAGAACTCACCATTCTTTGCTCAGGATGTGATCTTTGGCAAGGGTGGTTGGGAGACTGTTGTTGATTACGGCTGCGTATCAGAGTTTGAGCAGAAGTTAATCGACGAGGCTGTTCCACAGCTTGAGAAGAACATCGAAAAGGGTGTTAACTTCGCTAAAGATTGGTTAGAAAAGAATAAGTAATTCTTTTCTAGAATATCTAAAAGAGGGGAGCTTAGGCTCCCTTTTTTCATTTTGCAAGCCAACCTTTTTGATCAATATCAAATTCTAAAAAACAAATTATCAATAACAATTATCATCTGTCGATAACAAATTAAAACAAGAAATCACGCTGTATCAACGATTGCTATATGAATTTTCATAAATTGATAATTATCTACTGATAACCATTATCAATACTAATAATCTTTTTTGATCTATACTAAAAGACAGTTAAGGGATGAAAATATTATTAGGAAGGAAATTAAATGCCACTAGCTTGTACTTTAATTACCTATTTAGTTGCAATATACGTAGCGATCGCTTTTGCATTTTGTTTTTAGATAAAAAAGTTTGAGGATACACATATGAAAGCAGTACTAAATATGTTCATGACCTTCTTAAGCTCTTTAGTAATGACAATTGGCTTTGCCATCGCCGGTGCATTTTTGTATTGCGTGATCTTTGTGGTCTTCCTCTGCTCAACTGTAAGAGTAGCAATTCATAACCTAATTATTAAGCTCACTCAGAACTACTCTCACTAGAATTCTTGTTGTGTTGTTGTGTTCAAAGGCGCCTTGTGCGCCTTTGTGCTTTAGCTTAAGCTTAGTTGATTGAAAATAATCTTTTTAGGTATGTCAAATTATTAGCAAAAGAAAAATTTTGTACTAAACTTATTAATGATCAAGCCGTCAATATAAGAGTAGTAGACAAAAGTCTTGATTATTCACTTTAACTGACAGTATAGGAGGGGCGATGAATCGTACAAGTAAGCTTAGCTTAGTTGCTGTAGCTGTAAGTTTCGTTTGTCTATCTATGCCTACTGTAGATGCTGCAAAGTATGAAGTGGTGACAAGTACTAAGGCTATCGTTGCAAGAGATACTTTAGAGAGCTTAGATTTAAGCGTGATCACTGGTACACAGGATGCAAGTACCGAGATGTACACTCCTGATAAAATGAATTCCATAGTCGAAAATCTATCTTTAGAGTATGTCGTAAAGCAAAAAGATAAGTGCCAGTTCACCTCTGATATTGAAGATAGAGCAAGATTAGTTAAATCTCCTGTGTTTATGTATGCGTGGGGCGAAATGCTCTTAAAGGGCATTTGCGTACAACAGGATAAAGATTTAGCACTAGGTTATATAAGACGTGCTGCAGATGAAGGCTATGCACCGGCGATGGTGATTGTAGCTCAGTTCTATGAACGCGGTACTTTTATGAGTAAGAATATGAACTTATCAGAGCAGTATATGCACACAGCAGCTGCCCTAGGTTCAAAATCAGCGCGCTTAGGCTGGGCTGATATGCTCATTCGTGGCTATGGTGATGCTTCACTTTATGAAGAGGCATATGCTTGGCTGTACCACACAACTTATGAAGATGAGTATTCTAAAATTAAAAAAGAATACTTAGAAAATGAGCTCAAAAAACATCTTCCTGCTAATGTAATTGCGCGCAATCAGATGTTTGAACCCGATTACTAAATCCTCTTTAATGTTTGTTTGTTGTGTAAAGGCGGTCATTGACCGCCTTTTTCGCGTGCGCACGCCTTTTTAGATCTTATCTAAGTTTGATATAATGACCTTAATTATGTCAATTTTTAAAGAGTCTATTCATGTTTGAAAATCTAACCCAAAGACTTAATCGTACTTTAAAGAATATCTCTGGTAAGGGCCGTATCACTGAGGATAACATCAAAGATACCTTACGTGAGGTGCGTACTGCTTTATTAGAAGCTGACGTTGCTTTACCTGTTGTTAAGACCTTTACAGCTCGTGTTAAAGAGCGTGCTTTAGGTCAAGAAGTTGCTTTAAGCTTAACCCCAGGTCAAGAGTTCATTAAAGCAGTTCATGCTGAACTTGTTGCTACCATGGGTGGTGAAACCTCTGAAATTAATCTAGCTCATCAGCCTCCTGCTGTAATTTTATTAGCAGGTCTTCAAGGTGCTGGTAAGACTACTACAGCTGCAAAGCTTGCTCTTTACTTAAAAGAGCGTATGAACAAGAAGGTTATGTTAACCTCTGTTGATACCTATCGTCCTGCAGCTATGGATCAGTTAAAAACTTTAGGTAAGGAAATCAACGTTGATTGCTATCCATCTGATCCTAAAGATAAGCCTGAAGATATCGCAGTTGCTGCTTTAAAAGAAGCAAAGCTTAAAGCTTACGATGTCATGATCTTAGATACCGCAGGCCGCTTAGCTGTAGATCAAGAGATGATGGATGAGGTAAAGCGTCTTCACGGTTTAACCGATCCTATCGAAACCTTCTTCGTAGTTGACGCCATGACAGGTCAAGATGCAGCTAATACTGCTAAAGCTTTTAACGATGCACTAGCTTTAACTGGTGTTATTTTAACTAAAGCTGATGGTGATGCTCGTGGTGGTGCAGCTTTATCTGTGCGTGAAATTACTGGTAAGCCAATTAAGTTTATCGGTATGGGCGAGAAGATTGTAGCTCTAGAGCCATTCCATCCTGATCGTATTGCAAGCCGTATTCTAGATATGGGCGATATCCTCTCTTTAATTGAGGATTTACAGCGTAATACTGATATGGATAAAGCCAAAGAGATGGCACAGAAGATTAAATCTGGCCAAGGCTTTACCTTTGAAGACTTTAAAGATCAGATTGCTCAGATGAAGAAGATGGGCGGTATGGCTGGTTTACTTGATAAGTTACCTGGCATGGGTAATTTATCTGATCAAATTAAAGATAAAGTTAATGATAAGCAAATTGCCCACATGGAAGCTATTATTAACTCTATGACTAAAAAAGAACGTATTCGCCCTGAGATCATCAAAGGTTCACGCAAAAAGCGTATTGCTATGGGCGCAGGTGTGGAAGTTCATGAAGTTAACCAATTACTTCGTCAATTTGACATGATGCAAAAGATGATGAAGAAAATGGGTAAAGGCGGCATGCGTAAGATGGCAGGTGCCATGAAAGGCCTAATGGGAGGCATGGGTGGCATGGGCGGTCTTGGAGGAATGGGTAATTTCTTTCGTCGCTAATTAATCTTTTTAAAGATTAATCTTTAAAGGCCTTGTTGCATTCGTTGTGGCAAGGCTTTTTGAATTAATACACGTAGAATATTAATTAAGATTTGACATAGATCTTGCTTTTTAGTTAAAAACGTGTAAAATAATGCAATTGTTTTTTTACGCTGATGGCAATTGCCGTCAGATTTTCTTAAATTAAATATAGGTACTAGCGAAATGGTAGTCATTCGTTTACGTCGTTTAGGCGCTAAAAAACGTCCTTTCTATCACGTTATTGTAGCAGACAGACGTTTTGCTGCATCTGGCCGTTTTATTGAGCAGGTTGGTATTTACAACCCAATCGCTTCAGGCAAAGAAATCCGTCTACGTTTAGACGTTGAAAGCATCAATGCATGGATTGCAAAGGGTGCACAACCTTCAGACCGTGTAAAGCGTCTATTATGGGAAGCTGAGCAGGGTGAAGAGGCTGTTTTAAAGGCTAAGGCTGATAAGCACGATGCAGCTGTTGCTGCAAAGAAGGCTGCTGCTGAGGCAAAGGCTAAGGCTGAGGCTGAAGCTGCTGCTGCAGAGGCACCTGCTGAGGCTTAATACCTGCTTATGGCAGATACACCGCGTCCAATGGGATCTTTAGGATCTCCATTCGGAGTAAAAGGATGGATGAAAGTTCGTTCTTTTGCAAGCCAACCTGAGAACCTTTTTGACTACTCGCCATGGTTTATACGTCAGCGCGGGGCAGAATGGCGCGAGGTTCAGGTTGAAGAATATAGACCACATGGTAACGATTTTATCGTTAAGTTAAATGTGGCCTCAACTCCTGAGGAGGCGAAGGCTTATGCAGGAGCTGAGATAGGGATCAGGCGCTCAAGCCTGCCACCTGTACCTGAAGGTCAGTATTACTTAAATGACTTAATTGGTTGTGAGGTAATCGGACTTGAAGGTGTAATGCTCGGTAAAGTATCGAGAATTAGGGATTATGGAGCAGCTCCTATTTTAGAAGTTTCTCCCTCTGACCACCTGGCAAAGGAAAGAGATGAAGAGTTCTTAATTCCTTTTGTCGTGGGCCCAATTGTTAAAGCAGTTGATCTCAAAGCTAAGACAATTGAGGTTGAGTGGGGCGTGGATTACTAACCATGTATTTTGGTGTAATTTCGCTCTTTCCTGAGATGTTTGACGCTGTCACTAAATCAGGAGTTACACGACGAGCCTGTGAAAACGGCTTGATTAAAGTAGAATGCTTTAATCCTCGTGATTACACTCTTGATAAGTTTCACAACGTGGACGACAAGCCATATGGCGGCGGTCCAGGTATGTTGATGCAAGTACAGCCATTGCGTGATGCGATTCATGCAGCCAAAGCTCAAGCACCAAAGGATACTAAAGTAGTTTGTTTATCACCTCAAGGTAAACAACTCGATCACTCTCTGGTCACCAAATTCCACAGCTGGGGCTCAATGATCTTAGTAGCAGGTCGCTACGAGGGAATTGACGAGCGTGTCCTTCAGACTGAAGTCGATCTGGAGGTTTCAATCGGTGACTACGTCCTATCAGGGGGTGAACTTCCTGCTATGTGTATCATCGATGCTGTTTCACGAATGGTGCCTGGTGTTTTAGGCAACATTCAAAACGCGCAAGAGGATACTTTCGCTCAAGGTTTACTACATTTTCCTCAGTACACACGTCCTGAGGTTATCGATGGACTTAAGGTTCCTGAGATTTTAATGAGTGGTAACCATGAAAAAATCCGACAGTGGCGTTTAAAGCAATGTTTAGGTCGCACTTATGAAAGACGTCCTGACTTGCTAAAGGACCGTGTACTAGATAAAAAAGAGCAAAAGCTTCTAAATGAATATCTAGAAGAGCACGGCTTGAACTAGTTTTGTTTTTACTTAATGGTAGGTACTTTAAAATGGCTTCTAACCCAATTATCGATCAGTTAGAGAAAGAGCAACTACGTACTGATATCCCTGAGTTCCACCCAGGTGATACCGTTCGCGTTGAGGTTAAGGTTGTTGAAGGCGATAAGAGCCGTCTACAGGCTTTCGAGGGTAACGTTATTGCAATGCGTAACCGTGGTCTAAACTCATCATTCACCGTTCGTAAGATTTCATCAGGCGAAGGTGTTGAGCGTGTATTCCAGACCCACTCACCTCTAATCGCTTCAGTTAAAGTTACCCGTCGCGGTGACGTTCGTCGTGCTAAGCTATACTACTTACGTGATCGTACCGGTAAGGCTGCACGTATTCGTGAGAAGATCAACTAATCAGATTTCTGATTATGATTTTCAAAAGGGCGCTGCGGTGCCCTTTTTCATAACTATTACCTTGCCTTTATTCATTCCCTTATCTAAACTCAATACACATTAAAGTTCTTAAATTCATATAAGGATCTCCTATGCTTATTGAACACGTTGCAATGTATGTTAACGATTTAGAAAAAGCTCGTGAGTTTTTCATTAAGTACTTTGGCGTTAAGTCTAATGAGCTTTATCGTAACAAGATGAACTTCTGCTCTTACTTTTTAAGCTTTGAAGATGGTGCAAGACTTGAGATCATGACAAAGCCTGAGATGCAAGATCAAGAGAAGACTATGGCGCGTACTGGCTTTATTCATTTAGCAATCAGCGTAGGCTCCAAAGAGAAAGTAGATAGCATTACAGCTACTCTTAAGAAAGATGGCTATGAGGTTGCATCTGGTCCTCGCACCACTGGTGATGGCTATTATGAGAGCTGTGTGATTGGTATTGAAGGTAATCAAATAGAAATTACTATCTAATCAATTCTCCTTTCCTCTTCTAGAGTGCGATGAGCTATAGGATTATATAGATTGTCGCACTTCGACACACTTCGACGCACTTCGACGCACTTCGACGCACTTCGATGCACTTCGACGCACTTCGATGCACTTCGACGCACTTCGATGCACTTCGACGCATTTCGACGCACTTCGATGCATTTCGACGCACTTCGATGCATCTTATATGGTATATTTATTACTAGTTAACTTAAATAAGGTGTAATGACATGAAAGAGATAGAGAATGAATGCATTGAATTTAAAAGACAATATACCAAAGAAACTAATAAGGATATTGTCGCTTTTGCAAATTCCTCTGGTGGTATTGTAAGAATTGGCGTTGATGATGATGGATCAATTATAGGTGTTCAGCACCCTGATGATGTGATGACACAAATCTCAGGATCTCTTAAAGACAGCATTTCACCTGATATCATTCCTTTTGTAGATATTGTTCCTCAATTTATTGAAGGAAAATTTATCATCAATGTTACTGTTCAAAAAGGTACCAAGGCTCCTTATTACCTAAGAGAAAAAGGATATAAGCCAAGTGGCGTATATGTAAGAAAAGGCAGCTCATCTCAACCTACAACAGATGATGGAATCAGACGTCTTATCAAAGAAAGTGAAAAATTTGTATTTGAAGATGAAATAAGCTTGAATCAAGACTTAACTTTCGAGTTTTTAAAGAAATCATTTACAGAGCAAAATTTACCTTTTACACGTTCTCAAATGCTCACCTTAGGTATTATTAACTCTAATGGTGAATTTACAAATTTGGCCTACATTGTTTCAGATCAATTTCAAACTTCAACCAAGGTTGCTACATTTGAAGGAATTGAAAAACATAAATTTTTTGATAAAAGGGAATTTACAGGATCTGTAGTTAAGCAGGCATTAGATTTAGAGAATTATTTTAATGCCATCAATAATAATGCTGCTGATTTTGAAAATATGACTAGAGTTGAAAGCAGATCTTACCCTACAGATGCATTAAGAGAGACTCTATACAATTGCATAATTCATAGAGATTACCAAGTTCAAGATAGCAATATCATTAACATCTACAAAGATAGAATTGAATTTATCTCTGTAGGAGGATTAGTAGGTGAAGTTAATTTAGAGACCATTAAACAAAATATCTCAATTTTAAGAAATAAAAAGCTTGCTGAAATATTTAGAAGGCTTGGTAAGGTTGAGGCATTTGGTTACGGAATTCCTACCATTGAAAGTTCATATAAGAATACTTCTGCAAAACCACTTTTTGATGCAGCTCCAGGTGTATTTAAGGTAACTTTGAAAAATCTAAACTATTTAAAAGATAGAAACATTAACGCAGATAGCGGTAATAGACCAAGCGTAAATGAAGCCCAATCAGTTATGGATGATATGCAAAAAGTGTTAGGTCTATTTTCAGATAGAAATTACATTATTAGAAGTGATGTTGAAAAAGCTTTAAATATAAGTAAAGACAAATCTATGAGACTTCTTAAAAAAATGATCGCAATAGGCTTTATAGAAGTTACAGGTAAAGGCCAAAAGACAGAGTATATATTAAAATAATATATTGAAATATAAGTAAAAAATTAATATTTTAAAATATTATTACTATTTAAAAAATATTTGTGTATAATAGATGTATCTTAAGAAGAGTTGAGTCACAGCCATGGACTATCTAAATACATACTCACGCTTTCAAAATCTACTTGATACTAGCGCTAGTTGGAAACTTTTACGATCTGATCTAGCTCCTTTTGTTCTTGCTTTCTTAAAAGAGCTTTTTTCTAAAAATTCAGAAGTTGAATTTGAGCATGCTCGTGCTAACTTAAAGCAATTTATTGAAGATATAAAATTGCAGTTAAAGCCTGATGATCAAAAACGCTCTGCTAAGGATTATTTAAACGAGTGGATGAATAATGGCTGGATTAGAGAGCTCAACAACCACATCTTTTTAACTGATGCTGCGCAAAAAGCAATTGAGATGGTTGAGCGTTTAGACTCAAAGACAGTTTCAACCTCTGCTACCCACCTTGAGATCTTTTTACAAGAAGTACAAAAGATCTTCATTCAAGTAAGTTCTGATAAAAGACTTCGCTATAAAGAAATTAATGATCAAATTAAGAAACTGCAACAAGAAAAACAGCAGATTAAAGATGGTACAGTAGCAGTCTTATCAGACTATCAGCAAAAAGAAAAGATTAACACTTTATATGAGTTAGCTTCAAAACTTACCTCTGATTTTAGACGTGTTGAAGAAGAGTCAATTGATATCAATCAAAAGATCCGTGTGCAAATGATTGAAGATCAAATGACTAAAGGTGAAGTTCTAGAAAACGTCTTAGTTACAGAAAAAGAGCAAAGACAAACTGATTATGGCGCTGCTTATGAAGGTTTCTTTAACTTACTTTGCAACACCGAAATTTCTGATAAATTCAAAAATCAAGTTGCCTATATCTTACGAAAGCCAATTGCTAAGTTTTTAACTAAAGAGCAAAGCTTATTTTTGAAAAACTTCATTGACGTGTTAGTAAAAAGATCAATTCGTGTCCGCGACGTCAGATTAAAGCTTGATAATAACTTAAAAGACTTTTTGCAAAGCTCTGATTATAAAGAAAGCCACTTAGTTAACAAGCTTTTATCAAGGCTTGAGCAAGAGGCTGTTAAGCTTAAATCAGGTAACTTCAACCTCTATACGGAAAAGCTTGATATTAACATTGAGAACAATTCAATAAAGGTTATTTCGATTGACTCTATCTCTCAAGCTTTAAAGGTACCTCCTAAGAAAGTTGTTTTAGAGAATATTTCTGAGCAAGATAATCACAAAGAAATCAGCCACAACATCTTAAGACAGTTAGATACCGTAAAGCTAAGTGATATTAGAGCAAGTATCAAAAATAGTCTAGGCAATACTAATGATTTAAGTGTAGCCCAAATTATTAAAGATAAGAAACTAAAGTATGGTCTTGAGGAGATCGTAGCTTATGTGAGAGTTGCTAAAGAGCTTAATCGTCAAGAGCATTATGACAGTGAAGAGATCATCGCCACTACTTGCGTAGGTGGTGTTGAAAAGCAGCTTAAAGTAAAACTTCCAAAGATTGTACTTTCAAGACAAATGGTAATTGATAGCGAGAATGAGGACAAATAAGATGGGTGTACAAGATAATTTTAACGAAACCGATGAGTCATTAGAGCTTGAGAATACCAATTTAGTTAAAGAAGTAGAACCACGTGTGCGCAATCTCATTGTCGAGCTTTTAAAAAGCGGTAGCTTAGTGGTTGCTGATAATCAAGATGACTTTTTGCTTTTAGTAAAGCATGAGCCATTTCTTAAAAGCTATCTTCGTAATCTTAACATCTCATTTTTGTTTAACCGTGAGATGGGCATTGCCTATATCAAAAACTTAGTTCGTGAAGACGAAGATGATTTACCTAGGGATGAGGCAAATGATGAAACTAATGCTGTTGCAGATAAGTTTTTAATTTCTAAGACCATGCTCTCTCCTTTTAAGGCTATAGTGATCTTAGTTTTACGTCGTTTTTACCAAGAGCGATTTTCTAAAGGTGAAACAGAGATTGTTATCGACATTGATCACCTTAAAAATGCCTTGGTACCTTATTTAAATACCTCAGTATCTGATAGAAAGGATGCTAATAAGTTAAATGGTGTTTTAAGCTATTTAAGTGATATCCACTTAATTAAGAAGAACAACTCTGAAGACTCTGATAGATACACCATCTTGCCACTTATTCGCTATGTAATTGATGTTGAAAAGATGAATGAGATGCTCAAAGAGTTTGAAAAGTTAAATGGTACTGTAAGTGAAGACAACGATGATACTGAAGAGGAGCGAGCATAATGGAGAATTTAAATAATACACAAACTAGCAATGTCTTTGATGATTGCGTTAAGTTAAAGGAAATCTCTGTTTACAATTGGGGCTCTTTTAATGGTATTCACACTATTCATATCAATCCTGAAGGTACTTTAATTACAGGTGAAAATGGCGCTGGTAAGTCTACCATGGTCGATGCTTTGATGACCTTGTTAAGACCTATTGGTAAGGTAACCTACAACGTAGCTGCAGCTCAAGAGCAAAAGAAAGACCGTTCACTTGTATCCTATATGCGTGGTAGCTTTGGTACAAAATTAAATGAAGAAGGTACCCAGGTAAGTCGCAATCTTCGCGATAACAGCACCGCTAGTATCATTAAAGCTACCTTCCAATATCAAAACTCAAAGCGCCAAGTTAGCCTTTTAGGTGTGTTCTATATCTTAGGCACTTCTAATGCTTACAGTGATGTCAAAAAGATCTATGCAGTAAGCTCTGATAATTTAGTCATTGAAGAGATCTTAAAAGCTTTTAGAAATCTTGAGACTCGTGAGCTTAAGGCATATTTAAATAAGCAAAATAACTGCCACGTTTGTGATGATAACTTCAATCAATACTCAGAGTATTACAAGCATTTACTTCACATTGATAATCCTAATGCGCCAGCACTGTTGTCTCGTGCTTTAGGTTTAAAGCGAATTGACGATTTGACCTTGCTAATTAGAACTTTAGTTTTAGAGCCTTCTGATTTAAAGGAAGATGCCAAAAAGACAATTGAGCAATTTGATGCTTTAAAGGAAGTACATCGTCGTTTAGAAGATGCCAAAAAGCAAGAGACCGCTTTAGAGAAGTTACCTGAGCATAAAGACAATTACACTAAAGCTGTAGATAACTCTGCTTTATACGAGCAAACTCAAAAGTTTACTGATATCTTTGCTGATAAATATGAGCTTACCCACGTCAAACAAGATCTTGTGGGAAAAGAACGCAAGCTAAGTGCCTCACAGGTAAAACTTGAAAGTTTAAATCTTAAAATTGAAGAGACTAATAACCAAAAAGATAAGTGCACTACGGACATTGCTAAAAATGGCGGCGACAGACTTTTAACTTTAGATAAGGACATCAAAGATCAAGAGTATAAATTTGCTCAAACTTCTAAAAACCTCAATCAATATAATCTTGTAGCTTCTAGATTAGGCCTTAAAAAGTCACCAAGTGCAGAGGAGTTTGCCTCTAACTTACAGCTTTTAAGTACTAAAAAAATGGAGTTTGCAAGGCTTTGTGATGAGACTGATGCTCAGCGTCTTGATTTAAACACTCAAGCTCATTTACTTGATAACAAGATTAAAGACATGCAAAGTGAGCTTATTGAGCTTAAAAAGCATGGAAACTCTAATATCTCAGTTAAATTCCAACAATTGCGCGATACCTTAAGTGAAGAGCTTAACATTAAGAGCAGCTCTTTAATCTATGTTGCTGAGTTAATTGAGGTTAAAAAGTCTGAGCAAATCTGGCAAGGTGCTATCGAGCGTGCTTTAGGTGGCAAAAGACAAACTCTACTTGTAAGTCAAAAAGACTATGGCGTTATCAATAAGTGGGTAAACAGTCATTTCCTAGGTCTACATCTTAGAGTACAGGTGGTACAAGATTTAAAGAAAGATCATGTAGATTTTGGTAACAGTGGCTTTTTATCAAAGTTAAACTTTAAATCCCACAGCTATACGCCTTTCTTAAAAGAGTACTTAGAACATGACGATTTACGCTGTGTAGATACTGTAGATGAGTTAAACCGCATTGAGTTTTCCATGACTAAAGAAGGTTTAATTCACAAGCGTGATGGCTTTTTTGAAAAGAAAGATCTAAGCAAAATTGATGATCGCCGTCAGTGGTGCTTAGGCTTTTCAAATAAAGATAAGATTGAGCTTTTAGAGCATGATTTAAGTGCTTTAGTTAGTGATAAATCCTCAATGCAGTCTAAGCTTACTGAGCTTAACAAGATCTATAAAGACTGCAATGACAAGATTAGAGTTTGTGACAATCTTTTAAATCAAACTGACTATAGTTTAATTGATGCAAGATCGGTTGAAGATCTTCTAAACTCATTAAAAGCTCAATATGAAGCTTTAAAAAATGACAACACCTTAAACTCTTTAATTAAGCTTTTAGAAGAGTTAAAGCTAAAGTTAGTTACTTTAGCAGATGACAAGAGTAGTTTAGAAAAGCAAATTGGTGCTTTTGAATCAGAGATCAACAATCTTCAAGAGCGTATTGCAAAACTTGAGATGTCATCAAATACAGAAGTTCCAGCTGCTCCTACTAATTTACTTTTCGAGACTATGAAGTCAATTAAAGCAGATGTTAACAATGTCTTTACGGCTAAAAATCGTAATTTGATCAATTCTTATTTGACCCAAAAGAAAGAGACCTTTGATAAGAATGCTCAGTACATTGCACGTGTTGCAACTGCAATTATCAATCAGTTCTACACTAATTGGGAGTCAATTTGTGTGGACTTTGGTCATGACTTTGAAAGCTTAGACAGTTATATTGAGTATTTAAATAAGCTAAGAGCTGAAGGTCTACCAAAGCTTGAAGAAGAGTTTAAAAAGCGCTTAAACGATGAAGCTACTAAGTCAATTGCATGTATGGCACAAAAGATTGAGCAAGAGGTAAGCTCAATTAAGTACAAGATTGATAGAGTTAACGTGGTACTTAAGAAAACTGAGTTTTCTGACAATGCATACTTATCGATTGAGTGTAAAAAGCTTACCAACGTATCACTGCAAAAATTTGAAAAGGATACCCGTAAGGTTCTAAATTTGATGACTCAAGACACTCAAGAAATGGCAGATGTGCGTTATGCCGCAATTGAGGCTGTCATTGATACCTTATCGATTGCCCTAGAGTCAAATGCTCAAGAGATGAAGACTATCTTAGATCCAAGACTTCGTATGCAGTTTATTGCCAATGTCATCGATAAGAGCACAGGTGACATTAAAGATACCTTAAACTCAAGCTCAGGTAAGTCTGGTGGTGAAAAGGAGTCCTTTGCTGGTACCGTGCTCGCTGCATCTCTTGCTTACGTATTAACTCCAGAAGGTGCTGATAGCCCAATCTACTCAACTGTATTTTTAGATGAGGCCTTTTCAAATACCTCTGATAAAGTAAGTAAGCGTGTACTTAAGGTTTTCAAAGAGCTTAATTTGCACGTAAACTTAATTACTCCATTTAAGAATATTGAGCTTGCCCGTGACTACGCTAAATCCTTAGTTATTATGGACAGAGATAGTGAAAAGCACAATTCAAGCATGTGTGAATTGTCATGGGAAGAGTATGATGCACAGCTTTTAGCTAAACAGCAAAACGAGGCCTTAGAGCTTGGAATTAGTGTTGAGTAGTTAACATAGAGTAAGCGCAGAGATAAAAGATGTTGTTGCCAAAAGAAGCTATTGATAAAGTAATTGCAACTGAGGTTTTTAAAACTAATAACCTTATAGCAAGACTTAAAGGCTTAAGAGAATACCCAATTGAGGTAAATCTTAAAGTGCCTAGCGCTAATGCTATTCTTAAGGACATCAACATCTTTCAAGAGTTTGTAAGGCAGTGGCGTGAATTTAAACATCAAGAATTAGTTGAGCGCATCGATGTAAACTTCAAGCTAAGTCTTCCAGGTAACAATCTACCTTCTAAATTTGTAATTCACAATTTTAATGAGCTTTTGATGATCTTAAAAAGATCTGATGCACAGGTCATCACAACCGTAATTGAAAGATGTGAAAAACTAGCTCATGTCATGTACGTAGAAGGTCCTAATCCTTTTTACGATCTATACAAAGACTTAACTGAAACGGCTTTATCTAATGATGACTTTGATAAGCTTTTAGTGCTTTTACCACAGCTTAAAAAAGGGATGGGTAAAGACTTATATTTAAGAGCACTGCCTGTAGAACATATTGATACCAAGTATATTGAGACTCATGACAAGCTCATTTATGACATCCTTTATAAGTCATTTGTCATCATCACAGAAAATTCTTTAAATGAGTTTTTAGGAGTCATAGAAAAGCCTTTAGGTATGGTGCACTTGCGTGTGCTTGATGATAGCTTAGTTGATAGATATGACTATGTGATGTTGCCTGCAAGTCAATTGCAAATAATTGAACCACAAGGGGAGATCTTGTTTGTAGTTGAAAATGTGCAATCAGGCTTTGCACTGCCTAAGATTAAAAATGCCTCTGTAGTCTTTGGTTGCGGTAATAATTTAGCATGGGCTGACAATGAGTGGATCGCTAATAAGAAACAAGTAATCTACTGGGGCGATCTTGATTCATGGGGCTTTAAGATGCTACAAGATTTTAGGTTAAACTCTAAAGTTAAAGTAGACTCAATGTTGATGGATCTTAAGACTATCCAAACAACAGGCAACGAGAAGAAGATGGTTCATGAAAAAGAGAGCTTTGAGTTTGAGTCTTTTGTCGGTCTAAGCGAAAAAGAGATCGAGGCATTAAAGTATTTACAATCTCTTGAGAACAACCGCTTTGAGCAGGAAAAGCTTGATTCTGATCTGATTTATAAGGCAATTGAATACATTCTAAAGTAAGTATTTCTACTGCGCGAAAATACGCAACATCAATTTTTCTTACACGAAAATTCCAACTTTCAAAATTTAAGAAAATGTAGTCCTACTTCTTGAAATTAAAGAAAAAGCTTCCGACATTTTTAAGTCGATTTGACACTTAAAATATCGTTGGTGTAAGAATATTGTGAATTAGGGAAGTCTAGAAACGAAAAAAGTTAGCATTTGAGCTAACTTCTATGATTGGTTGCGGGGGCTGGATTTGAACCAACGACCTTCGGGTTATGAGCCCGACGAGCTACCAAGCTGCTCCACCCCGCGTCAAATTGTGTGAGTATGATACAGTCCAAGTTATACTTTGTCAACACTTTTTGTGATTTATTTTTCACTTTTTTATTTAGATGGCTTATACAAGGCATTTAGTGCATGATTTTTGCATATTTAGTAATACACAAGATCTGAACATTAATCAAACCAGATGGGGAATTTTAAGATCTTCAAGAAAAGGTGTAACTGTACTAATGATAGGTGATAGTAGTTTTGATGCTAAGAAGTGCAGCTTTATAAAAAGAAAAGCCACCTTATAGGTGGCCTTGCATTGAGTATTAAATCTTACTCGCGTACAGCTGAGAACACAGAGTTCTCACCGCCGAATGGGTTAGCGATATAACGCTCAGCATCCCAATCATTGTCATACTTTACTGAGTTATCAGCAAAAGTATACTTGAAACGATATTGGTAAGCAGCCTTTTCACCTTCTGGTACAGAAATTGAACCTTTGAAAGTACCATTCTTTTGTTGCTTCATAGCAACAGCTTGCCAGCCATTGTGCTCGCATAGTAGCTCAATCTTAGAAGCGCCTTGTGCAGCTTCTTTCTTGATATTAAAAGTTACGGTAACGAGATGGTCTTTAGTAAATCTCTTAGAAACGCTCATGGTTTTCTCCTTTAATGGATTTAAGCACCGCACACCAGTTTGATTGTGTTGTTATAAACATAGTCAGTTAATCGGTACTTGTCATTCCTTTACAGTTTGTATTATAGAAAATATTGTGTGCAATTTCTAATTTTTACATAAAAATAGTAATTATACTTTTTGATTTTGTGAGCTATGTATTAAAAATGCTGATTTCTTAAAAATGAAAATTATTCTACAAAATTATGTCTAAGATATTGAATTGTATACAAAATAATTTTACACAAAATTAAACATTTGCAAGCGTTTGTATTGATTTAATATTGTGTATATTTTATAAAAAGGCTTATTTATCAGTATGTTAAATAATATTGAAAACAGTTGTGTCAATAATGAATAAATATATAAACTATATTTATTTTGTACTTTGTTGCAAGTTGTTTTTTACAAGTTGCGCTGTGTAGGCTCGTCGCATATAAAAGCCACGAGGTCTAGTTTTAATGATCTCACCATCAGGTCCTATACAATCAGTTAAAGCCTTACCATCAGCGCCTTTGGGCCTCATCTGAATAATGTGACCAATGCGAGCATTTATTGTCTCAACTTGTCCGGTCTTTACTAATTCATAAAGCTCATCATAATCACGCTTGATTTGCTCAAGATCTTCTTTGCTTGGAGTATAGAAAAAGTAACCTGCAACTGTTCTGTCTTGATAGTCCATGTCACGTTGTGCAATTACAACTACAAAGAGCACTCTAATGATCTTAGAGTACAAAGGTGACTTTTCAAAAGTAAGTCCTCGAATATTGGTAAGTGGAGCATGGGATAGGAATGTTGACTCAAGAGGAACTAGGTTTTTATCAACGGGCAGTGTTTTAAGTTCTAAGCCTAATTTTGGAAAATCAGGAATAGGTAGGTTTTGGGCAGTCGCACCTAGTAAAAGTTCTAATAATTCACCTGTAAAGCCTTTACCGTGAGTAGGGGAAATGGGCACTGGTACATCAGCAATTTTGGCAAGATCAACTAAGTTATGACCTACTAAGTTATTAAGGTTTGCAATGAGCTCTTCAAAGGTATCAGGGCTTTTGACAATAGGCTTTTGATTTTTAGTATTAACTTTGTGATTTTGCATGAATTTTTAACTTGAAAAGTACGTTCAAACACGGCATTGAATAAGGCTGTCTGCTATAATATCACTTAGTATGACTTTACAGAACGTAAAGTAAAAATTTTAAAAGACTAGGCGGTTTAATGATTGATAAAGATGGTTACAGACCTAATGTGGGTATCGTAATCTGCAACCGCAAAGGTCAGGTGCTGTGGGCACGACGAATTAGGCAAAATTCTTGGCAATTTCCTCAAGGTGGAGTTGATTATGGTGAGTCTCCAGAAGATGCCATGTATCGAGAGCTCTATGAAGAATTAGGTCTTGAGCGTAATGATGTAAGATTACTTGCATCAACCAAATTTTGGTTAAAGTATCGTTTGCCTAAGCGCTTGGTTAGATGGAATGAGACTCCAGTTTGTGTTGGCCAAAAACAAAAGTGGTACTTGCTTACTTTAAGTAAAGACAAGTCAAATCATATTGAGTTTGCAAGACGTGGTCATCCTGAGTTTGATGATTGGCGTTGGGTCAGCTACTGGTATCCTGTACGTCAGGTGGTAGCGTTTAAACGCGATGTTTACAGAAAGGTACTAACAGTGTTTGCTCAAGCTGCCTTATTTGGTGGCTCAGTTGTCGACAACTTTGGTAAAAAGAGCGGTAAGAATCGGAGGTAATACAAAGTGGCAGATAAACAAAATTCAATCCTGCTTTCTTTGCGTGAAATCATTGAAGAGGTTTCAACTAAGAGCTCCTTTGAAGATACAGTTACCACTTTAGTAGAGAAAATTCGTAAGGCAGCAAATTGCGATTGCTGCTCCTTGTATTTACTCAACTCAAGAAAAACATTTTTATGCTTAGAAGCAACTGATGGTCTGCAAAAAGAGTCCATCGGTAAGGTGATGTTACAAGTAGGCGAGGGCTTAGTAGGTTTAGTTGCTAAAAAGCAAGAACTACTAAATCTAGCTGATGCTCCAAGTCATCCTAATTTTAAGTACTTACCTGATGTGGGTGAAGATGAGTTCATGTCTTTCTTAGGCGCACCTGTTATCAATCAAGGTGAGCTTTTAGGCGTACTTGTAATTCAAAGTAAAGAGTCTCGTCAATTTGATGCTCAAGAAGAGACTTTCTTAATTACCTTATCGGCTCAAATTGCTTCAATTATTGCTCAAAACAAATCAGTTAAAGAAAACACTGTTGAGTATAACGGTAAGCGCTATAAAGGTAAGACTGGCTCTGGCTCGATTGCCATTGCTCAAGCGGTAGTGTGGAAACCACCTGTTACCTTTGAAACTGCCACTATCATGTACTCTGATGATAAGGAAATTCAATCAGAGTTATTCCACCAAACCTTATTCCAGTTACAAACTGAGATGGATTTAGCAAACTTACGTTTGCAAGAGACTTCTCATAACACAGCATCCTCTGGCTACATGTCAGGTTATGGTAGCTTACTTGATGACACTACTTTTGAAGATGAAGTAGACTCTGAGATCTTCAATCAAGGCTTTGTAGCAACCTCAGCAATTAAAGTTGTCGCACAGCGCCGCATTGATAAAGCTAATGATGAAAATCACCCAGATAAAGTAAGTGATATTCGTGACTTTGCCTCAATTTTAATCTCACGCTTAGTCCACTTAAGCCCATCAGATACTGATTTAACTGTACCTATTGTGATTGTGGTGAAGAGTATGCCAGCAGCCTTAGTTGCTGAAATGCCTCACAACAAGGTAGCAGGTTTTGTCTGCGTTGATAACGCTACCTCATCACATACTGCAATTCTAGCTCGTGACTTGGGCATTCCTGCAGTAATTGACGTTAACATTGATTTAGATGAGGTTGATGGTAAGACCATTATTGTTGATGGTCAAAATGCTGAGGTTATTGTTGAGCCATCTTCAAGTGTGGTTGATGAGTACATGCAGTTAATCTCTCAAAGACGGGAGTTGCATGACTTATTTGAGGCGGTGAAATTTGAAAAGGCGATAAGCCAAGATGGTAAACGTATTACCGTGCAGTTAAATGCAGGTCTAAGTCATGAAGATGATGATTTAGCCCAGCAAACTGATGGTATCGGTCTATATCGTACCGAAATTGCTTTCATGCTAAGTAATACCTTGCCAACAGAAGAGCAGCAAATTAGCTGGTATAAAGGTCTTTTAACTCAGTTTAAAGACTTACCTGTGTGCATGCGTACTTTAGATATTGGTGGCGATAAACTTTTACCATATTTGCCAATTGAAGATAGTCAAAACTCTGCTTTAGGTTGGAGAGGTATTCGTGTTTGTATCGACCAACCTAATATTTTAAAGTCTCAGCTTCGTGCCATGATTAAAGCTAATATCGATACTGGTAACTTAGATATCATGTTGCCAATGATTTCTCGCTTAGAGGAAGTTTTAATCGTAAAGAGAATTTTAAATGAGTCTTATAACGAGATTGTTGAAGAGTTAGGCCATGAGATCCCTCGTCCTCGTTTAGGCGTGATGATTGAGGTCCCTTGTGTTGCTTTCATCTTAGATGAGCTAGCAGCTGAATGTGACTTCTTCTCAATTGGTTCAAACGATTTAATTCAGTACTTATTTGCAGCTGATAGAACTAATCAGAAGGTATCTAAGATCTTCGATCCATTTAACCCTGCTGCAGTTCGTTGCTTAAAGTACTTAAAAGATAAATGTGATGCTACAGGCAAGAGCATTGCTGTATGTGGTGAGCAAGCAGGCTCTACTACAGGTTCAATGCTTTTAATGTCACTTGGCTATGAAAACCTCTCTATGAACTATTCACAGATTGCTCGTATTAAATACATCGTACGCAATATCAATTTAGAAGAGTTACAAGAGATTGGAAGAACAGCCTTAACCTTAAATTCAAGTGCTAAGATCAAGAGCCTATATGTTGAGTATGCTAAGCAAAAAGGCTTATCAACCGTAATTGATCCAAAAAACTTTATTGATGTAGATGATAGGAGCTAAAGGTGCGCAATTATTTAGATTTACTACAAAAGATCATGGACGAAGGTACTGATAGAGATGATAGAACCGGTACCGGCACTCGCTCTATCTTTGGTGCTCAATTACGCTTTAACTTAGAAGAAGGCTTTCCTTTAGTTACTACTAAGAAAGTTTTTACCCGTGGCATTATCCATGAGCTTTTATGGTTTATCGCAGGTGATACTAATATTAAGTATTTATTAGATAACAATGTGCACATTTGGGATGAGTGGGCTGATGAAAACGGCGATTTAGGTCCAGTTTATGGTAAGCAGTGGCGTGACTTTTTAACCCCTGATGGTCGTCATATTGATCAGCTATCTAATGTCATTGAGCAAATTAAGACTAATCCTAACTCACGTCGTTTAATTGTCTGTGCTTGGAACCCAGCTGATGTTGATCAAATGGCACTGCCTCCTTGCCACACTTTATATCAGTTCAATGTTGCAAATGGCAAGCTATCTTGTCAGCTATATCAAAGAAGTGCAGACATGTTCTTAGGTGTACCTTTTAACATTGCAAGCTACTCTCTTTTAACCATGATGATCGCTAAAGAATGTGGTTTAGGTTTAGGTGACTTTGTATGGACTAGTGGTGATACTCATATTTATAAGAATCACTTTGAGCAAGTAAAACTTCAGTTATCACGTACCCCAAGAGCTCTCCCTAAGATGATCATCAAACGTAAAGCTCCTACTATCTTTGATTACACCATCGATGATTTTGAGCTACAAGGTTATGATCCATATCCAGCTATTAAAGGTGAGGTATCAGTCTAATGGTTGAAGTAAGTGGCAAGGTAAAGTGGCAATCACGCCGTGGTATGCGTGAGCTTGATTTAATGCTCTTACCTTTTGTAGAAATTGATTTACCAAAATGCGATGAGAAGATACTAAAAGACTATGTGGACTTACTTGAGGCCTCTGATTTAGAGCTTGTGCGTTGGTTTAATGGTACATGTGAAGCTGACACTCAATCTCGTCGTGATGTCATTGCTTATATTAAAAAATGCCATGCAACTCGTATGGGCAAAGAGGGCGTTTAATGCAGTTTTCAGAACTTGGATTACCAGAGTTTTTATTAGAGAACATTCAAAAGTTAGGTTGGGAGACTCCAACCTATATTCAAGAATTAGTTATTCCTAAGGCTTTAGAAGGCACAGATATTCTAGGTGGTGCTCCAACCGGTACTGGTAAGAGCGCAGCTTTCTTACTACCTATTATCTCAAGGCTTGCTTTAGAGAAAAAAGAAGGTATTAGAGCAATTATCCTAGAGCCTACCCGCGAGCTTGCAATGCAGATTGAAAATGTCTGCTCAGCTTTAATTGAAGGCTATAACGATCTAAGTGCAGGCACTATCATAGGTGGTGGTAGCCGTGAGGTGCAAAGAGATAATCCAAGCAATATTATCGCTGCAACTCCAGGACGCTTAATTGAGTACATTGAAAAAGGTTGGATTGATACATCAACAGTTGAGATGTATGTCATCGATGAAGCTGATCGTATGCTTGATATGGGCTTTAGAGATGATGTTGCGAAAATTACCCGTGAGCTTTATAACCGCTTCCAAACTTTATTATTCTCAGCAACTTTAGAAGGCTCTGGTATTGAAGAGTTCTCAGATGTTTTAAATGATCCTTTTGAAGTGCGTTTAGGCGTCGGTGGTGAAGAGGATGAAAAGTTACCTGAGGGCCTATCATCACGTGCTTATTATGCTGCAGGTGAGCCACAAAAACTTAAGATTTTAATTCATCTATTAACTACCGTTGCCGGTAAATCAATTGTCTTTGTTAAGACTAAAGATAGATTACAGCGCTTAGAGGCAAGTTTACGTCGCGCAGGTTTTAAGTGCGCATCTTTGCAAGGCTCAATTTCCATGACAGAGCGTAAGGCTGCCTTACGTAAGTTCACTGAAGATGACGCTAAGATCTTAATTGCAACTGATGTGGCATCTCGTGGTCTTGATTTACCTGATGTAACTCATGTGTATAACTTTGACCTACCAGCAAACGCTGCTATCTATGTACATAGAGCAGGACGTACTGCGCGTGCCGGTAATCAAGGTGTAGTTATCTCTTTAGTTTTAGGTAATGAGATTAACTTCTTAGAGCGCCTTGAACGTTATACAGGTGTAACCATCGAAAAGCGCAATATTAAAAATATCTGCGCAGAGTTTCCAACAAAGCAAACTACAGAGCCAAAGCAGTCTGAGAAGAAACGCTCTCGTGCCTCAATTGGCGGTAAAGGTGGCTTTGATAAGAAACAAAAAGATGATGAGGAGAAAAAGCCTCATAAGAAGAATCGCTTACGTGATAAGAAGAATAAAGGTAAGCCTGATTTTGCCGCTAAAAGAGCTAAAAAGGCAGCAAGACTTGCTGCTAAAGAGAATCAATAAGCTAACAAAGGTACAAACTTATGGCAGTAACAGTTATTAAAAACGCAAAGCTTCATATTACCTCTGAAGAGTTCGTTGACGCACAATCTTTGGCCATTTTAGATCATCGCATTGTGCCAATGGAGCCTGGTCTTTTAGAAGATGGTACTGCCGAAGAGTTTGATGTTAAAGGCTGTCATGTTTGTCCTGGCTTTATTGATTTATTAGTCAACGGCTGTGCTGGTGCCAACTTCTCACAAACTCCATCTGTAGAAGCCCTAGAGCAGATGCGCCGTTTTCTAACTAAAGGCGGTACCACCACATTCGTACCAACTTTAATTTCAGGACCTCGTGAAGCTTTTACTAAAGCTATGGCAGCTGTTAGTGAGTTTAAAGAAAAGCATCCTACTATTTGTCCTGGTTTACACCTAGAAGGACCTTTTATTTCAACACAGCACAAAGGCTTTCATCCATCTGGCTTTATTCGTCCTTTCTCTGTTGCTGATATTGAAACTGTAGTTGCCCAAAAAGATAACATCGCTTATATGACTATAGCCCCAGAGGTTGTCAGAGCTAAAAGCATTGTTGAGCTTTTAAATAATAAAATTACCTTATCTTTAGGCCATAGTGCTACCTCTTACTTTGAGGCCATGCAGGCTTTTAAAGCTGGTGTCATGAATGTAACTCATCTATTTAATGGTATGCGACCTCCAGTTGGTCGTGAGCCTGGTTTAGTGGGCGCTACTTTAGCCTCAGAGCGTGCCTTTGCAAGTATCATCGCCGATGGTAAGCATGTACATCCAAGCTTAATTAAACTTGCTCACTCCATGTTAGGGGATAGATTGTACATTGTCTCTGATTCTCAAGCAGTAGCGGGTATGCCTAAAGTTCCATCATCATTTATCATAGGTGGTAACGAGATCTTTGTAGATAATAAGCGCGGACTGATTGATTCAAAGGGCGCATACGCTGGTACTACCATTTCGATGATGGATGGTGTGAAGTTCTTAGTTCAAAGCTGTGGTTTTGATTTAGACGAAGCTTTACTCGCTGCAACCTACACTCCAGCTCGTGCTATCGGCCTTGAAGATCTAGGCCGTATCGAAGGTGGCTTTATTGCCGATCTAGTTATCTTTGATGATGACTTTAGAATTCAATATGTAGTGCAAAACGGCTTTGTTAAGAGTGCAGCAGAGTTAATCTAATATGGCTAATATCCTAGATAGAATAGCATCTGAAGAGAATTTAACTAAATCAGAGCGTAAGATTGCTCAGGTGATCTTAAAAAATCCTGCAATTGTCGTAAATGAAAATATCGCACAGCTTGCTAAACGTGCTGGAGTTTCTGAGCCGTCAATTGTGCGTTTTTGTCGTCGCTTTGGTGCAGATGGTTACCCTTCATTTAAATTAGTCTTAGGCACTACCGTCTCTCAAGATAGCATTAAAAATATTGAGTCGGTAAAGCAAGGTGATAGTGTTTCTGATGTCATTTCAAAAGTTGTAGGACAAGCAAAAAACTCAGTTAATAACCTAAGTCGCAACTTAAGTGAGGAGATCTGCGCCCGCGTGATTGATGCGGTAAGTCAGTCGCGTCGCATTATGGTCATTGCTCAAGGCTTAAGTGAGTTTATAGCAGTTGATTTTACAAATCGCATGCTAAATTTAGGTTTTGCCTGTGAAAGATACTCTGATAAACAGTCAATGTCTTTGGCCGCCTCTACTTTAAGAACAGGGGATGTTTTAATTGCTATCTCTGGTACTGGTGAGAACCTAGATGTAATAAGCGCCTCAATTCTTGCTCGCCGTGTCGGTGGTGTGGTAATTGGCTTATGTCCTGAGGAGTGTACACTTGCTCAAAACTGCGCTTTAGTGATGAAGTGTCAAGAAGATGTAGTTTTAGGCACTGATGCAATGCTTTCTAATCGTCTTTCTTTGATGTTAATGGGGCAGGTGATTATAGGCGGTGTAATGTTGCGCCGTGCCATTGCTATGAAAGATCTTAAAGCTAAAATTGAGATAGCTCGTCGTGATCTTTACACCAAAAATGAGGTGGAAGAGACTGTAGATGATGAGCCTAATGACGATGATAGCTCCATTAAAGTAGGCGCACCAATTACTACTTTAGATTGGCATCCTTACTAGAAAGCATTTTAAGGTTAGCTTTTAAATATTTAGCTAACCTTCAAAATTTTCAAGTTTAAAGCACTCAAGTTCGACACGACAAGACTTTTTATAAAAAGCAATACCAAAGACTTTGACTTCATCAATATCATCTATGTGATTGTCAAACATACCTTTAACATAGTTTTTCGCTTTTGCTTGAACTACTGCCTCTTTAGCAAGATCTCTCATCTCAGTTTCGTTTTGAGCAGCCTTGATTTCTATAATAAAGCCGATTGTTGGTGAATCTAGGCTATTTTCAAGTGGTAAAAGGAAACTAAAGTCTGCTCTACCATCACCAAGCTCAGCATTTGATGCGTATTCAAATGTTTTTTTAGTAAATACTGAAGAGAATCTACCATTTAAGAAAGCATGGTACATACTCTCTTTATCAGTCCCTTTTTGAGTATCATAGACACTTACATACGATGATAAAGTTGTATTTAAATACCTTTGCAAAAGGATGGCTTTATCACCCTTAAGAGCAGTAATCAGAGTCTTTAATGATTTTGCATAATCTGGATTATGAGTAGTAAAGCACCAAGCAATTGCATCAGCTAACTCTTTTCTTACTGAAAGATTTGGTATAACAAGCTCTACTGTCTTTTGTGTATTTATATTTACATCTTCATCTGTTTGTTCTTCAATGGTAAGATATTTAGCATAAGTTAAATAACCTGACGAGAACAAAAAGCTCCAAAAGTAATTAGAGTTTTCACTATTACCTAAAATCTCATAATTGATATCACTTGATAATTTAACGGTGATACTTTTCCCATCTACTAAGTTTTGTAAGTCGTCAGCGTAGCTGTCAGGATCTTTGGCGAACATTTTTGACACTAGCTCGATATTACCTGTTCCGCCCCAATAGCTCTCAGGTTGCAATTTATTTGCTAGTAAATCATCTGTACGACTTATAACATCCCATGGACAGAATATATCGTTATCACCTATATGGTAACCGTCATACCATTCTTGATACTCTGCGTACTTATCCTCTATTCCATAATAGGAGAGCATGGTTTTAACTTCATTATCTGTAAAACCAAATAATGTAGAGAAACGTGGATTATCAAGACCAAAGCTTTGAAAGTTATTAAGTCCAGTGAAGATACTTTCTTTAGCAACTCTTAAACAACCAGTGATTACAGCCTTCTCAAGACAGTCATTATTTTTTAGCCCTGAGCTAAATAATTTTGAGATAAAGTCTCTAATCTTTTGGTAAAAGTCACAGTGTGCAACCTTTGATAAAGGCACGTCATATTCATCAATTAAAACAATGCACTTCTTGCTGGTATGAGCAAGAAGTTCTTGTGTTAATTCTCTAAACATTCTCTCTGCAGCTGACTTTTGTTTTATTTGAGATAATGAGCTATCGCTAATGGTTAATAAGTTATTTAGCTTTTGAAGTTGCCTTTTGGTTAATTTATCGCTATCCAAAAGAAAATCAAACTTTTGCACGAAGTTTGATAATTCCTCATACATGTTTTGCAAAGCATCTTCATAGCTATTAGCATCCCAAGCCTCTTTTAAAGACAAATAAATTACAGGGTACTGTCCCATGTACTTATCACAGAACTCTTTATCTTTAAAAATCTCGGTATCTTTAAAGAGTTCTATTTGCTTTGATTTATCGCTTGGATTTTCATAATTCATTTCCAAAAAGCTTTGGAGCATGGATAAGGTAATTGTCTTACCAAAACGATGAGGGCGAGTGAAAAGCACAGTGGTGCCACAGTTTAGCAAGATATCTTTGATATATCTTGTTTTATCTATATAGTAGCAACCTTCATTTTTAAATTGAGCAAATGACTGGATGTCTACATTAACGCCTTTTAACTTTTCACACATATTTTACCCTATTGACGTAGATGCCTTCTATCTTCTAATTATAGGTTGTTTGGTTTGCTTTTTGTAAGTTTGAGACTGAATTTTTAGGTTTGTCCTCATAATAGTTCAAAATAGTAAATGAAATGCGAACGAAATGCGATTCAAAGACTTAACTAAATGATTTTTAAAATAAAAAAGGAACGCATCGTTTACTGCATTCCTTTTTAGAAAACTTAGTTTGAGTATTACCATTTAGGCTTCTTCAAAGCTTCCTTGTAAAGCTCTACATACTTCTTGCAGCTATCAGACCAATTAAAGCGAACGCGCATAGCATTAGTCTTAATACGGCGCATTTCTTGTGGATTCTCTAAGTAAAGAATTAAGGTACGACGTAAGCAAGATAGTAGCTCTTCAGAGTTTGGCTCATTGAAGATAAAGCCTGTACCATTTTCACGGTCTTGATCATAATCAACAACAGTATCTTTTAAGCCACCTACTGCACGTACAATAGGTAAAGTACCATAAGCAAGTGAGTAGATCTGATTTAAACCACAAGGCTCAAAGATTGAAGGCATTAAGAAGAAGTCTGATGCTGCCTCAATTTGGTGAGCTAACATGTTGTTGTACACAGGTTGGAACACTAACTTATCTGGGTAGCGACGCGCAATTTCTTCAAGCTGAGCTTGAATATTAGGATCGCCTGTACCTTCAATTACGATCTGAACCTTGTGCTTTAAGAACTTATCTAAGATAGGTAAAATGAGGCCAATACCTTTTTGATCGGTAAGACGCGCTACCATACCATACATAGGGGTATCGCCCATCTCTAAGCCTAATTTACGCTGTAATAGATACTTACCTAAAACCTTTTGGTCAACTGAGTTAACATTGTATCTTACTCTTAATAATTGATCAGTTGCCGGATCCCAATCTGAGTAATCACAACCATTAACAATACCTGATAAGTCACCTTGTCTATCTAAGTAGTTTTGGGTCATACCATGACCGCCTAGATAGGTGGTAAGTTCGGTAGCGTAACCTGGACTTACAGTATTGATCTTATCTGCGTAGAAAACACCACACTTTAAGAAATTGATGTATGAACCTTGAGATACCTTGTCATTGTAGATGTTAGCAATCTCAGGTAATACATGTAATTGTGATCTATCAAAAGCACCTTGATAAGCACCATTGTGAATAGTAAAGACAGAGCGAGCCTTAGATAGATATGGATCATTTGCATACTTAATTCTAAGTAGCATTGGGGCTGTGCCTGTATGCCAATCATTGCAATGGAGAATATCAAAGTAAAAGCCCATCTTTTTAGCTGCATCAATGGCAGCTGCTGAGAAGAAAGCGTAACGCTCGCCATTGTCAGCATAGGCTTGATTGTTATCGCCATACATTGAGGTTCTATCAAAGTAACGGGCGCAATCAACTAACCACACTTCAACAACTTTGTTTAAGTGGGTTTTACGAATTCTGTAAGGGATTTTTAAAGTAGGACTTGAATTATCGTCATTTAAGACGCCTTCAAAGATCACTTCGCATTTGTCATAGTCTTTAATGGTGGTATAGCAAGGCATGACTACACGAATATCGTGACCTTCGGCTTGAAGTTGTAGAGGAAGTGCTTTGGCAACATCGGCAAGACCGCCTGACTTCATGATGTCAGCAACTTCGGAGCTGAGTAATAAGATATTCAACGAAAATACCCCTTATAAAAGGTAGGCCATGTGGCCTACCGTGTATTTATTTTAGTTCTAGAATCCTAAACGAGCATGTTGTGGTACCACAATAATGCCGTTTGCAGATCTTACGATAAGTTTATTCTTAGGATCGTTTAATAACTCATCGTCCTTTTGCTTATCGTAGCCTAGAGTGAAGTTTGGTGCAACTTCTACGTAACGATCTAAGATCACATTGCGAAGTTTTGCACCTTTACCGATTATATTATCACCAATTAGGACTGATCCATCGATTTGTGCACCATCATTTGCAAATACTCTGAAACCTAGAACAGAGTGGTTAATGGTAGCACCATAAATAGAGCAACCTGCTGAGATTAAGCTTGAAGATACTGTTGACTCATTGTCATCAGTATCAGTGAAGTTAGCCGGTGGTAGTGGTGGATAGAAGGTGTGTAGAGGCCACTTAGGATTTTGTAGCTTGAACTTAGGATTCTTACCTAGAAGATCCATGTGTGCTTCCCAGTAGCTATCAATAGAACCTACATCACGCCAGTAAGCAAAGTCTAGCTCACCTTCAATTTCAATTGATGAGAAATCGTATACGAATACTTTGCCAGTAGGGAAGAGCTTTGGAATGATATCTTTACCAAAGTCATGGCTTGAGTTTTCTTTCTCATGGTCAATTTCAAGCTCATTGCATAAGACATCTGACTTGAAGACATAGTTACCCATAGATACTAGTGAGTAGCCAGGCTCGCCAGGGATCTCCTTAGGATGCTCTGGTTTTTCTTCAAATCCAATCATGCGGCCATCACCATCTACTTCGATAACACCAAACTTCTTAGCGCACTCTTCTGATTTCATCTTAATCGCAGCTACAGTTAAGCTTGCGTCTTTATCATGGTGATAAGCTAGCATTTGGCGCACATCCATCTTATAGATATGATCAGAGCCGAATACGCATACCTCATCTGGGTACTGCTCTTTGATGAAGGTTAAGTTTTGATAGATAGCATCAGCTGTGCCTTGATACCACTCTTTTGATACACGCATCTGAGCAGGGATTGTATCAATGAAAGCACCTGATAGACCACTTACTTGCCAGCCCTTTTTTAAGTGCATCATCAGTGACTGTGACTTGTACTGAGTAATTACGTAAATCTTGATGATGCCTGAGTTTACAAAGTTGTTTAACACAAAGTCGATTAGACGATAGCTACCACCGAAAGGAACAGCAGGCTTAGTTCTTGAATGGGTTAAAGGCATTAAACGGGTACCTTCACCACCTGCTAAGATCATCGCTAATACACCTGACATAAGTAAAACTCCTTAAAGGTTAATACCATATACAATTTAGTTAATTTAGTAGAATATTTAGAGTATAGGTTATTTTTTAAGACTTGGTGCTTAACAAATTAGACAAAACTTAAAATTATGAAATAGCTAGCGTTTTTGAGCATTTGTTCAACTTTGTTTGTGTTCTGTGACTTAGTTTTAAATGCAAAGCCTTTTGCAGACGTACTTTGTATAATTTATTTTACTGTGCGATTTTTTTAGATGTTAGTTTTAAAACGCTTGTGAAAAATTTGTCGCTTAAAAATCACGTTTGTTAACGCTTACATCGAACTTTTAAACAAAATGCACATTTTTGTGCACGTGAAAAATATTTGATACAGATCAAAAAATGTATGACAATAGACACTAGATTTTTGAGACATAGCTCTCATTTAAAAAAGACACTATAAAAATACATAAAAAACATTTTTTTGAGGTTTTACCATGGCAAATAACAAGATTGTATTCTTTGGTACTCATAGCTACGATCGTCATGCTTTTTCTGACATGAACGAAGAACAGAAATTTGGCTTTGATTTGGTCTACCACAGAAGTTTCTTAGACATCAACAATGCTGATGAAACTCATGGCGCTAAAGCTGTGTGTATCTTCGTAAACGATAGAGCTGATAGAGAAGTTTTAACTAAGCTTAAAAATAGCGGTGTTGAGCTTTTAGCCCTACGTTGCGCAGGTTTTAACAATGTTGATTTGCAAGCTGCTAAAGAGCTTGGCATTCGTGTAGTACGTGTTCCTGCTTACTCACCTCATGCTATTGCTGAGCACGTAATTGCCTTAATTCTAACCTTAAATCGTAAAACCCACCGTGCTTACTCTCGTACCCGTGATGGTAACTTCGCTCTACACGGTCTAATGGGCTTTGACCTATATGGCAAGACTGCAGGTGTCGTAGGTACTGGTAAGATTGCTCGTGTTTTAATCGGTATCTTAAAAGGCTTTGGCTTAAATGTTGTTGCTTACGATATTTTTGAAGATCAAGAATATGCAAAGCAAGCTGGGATCAAGTACGTAACCTTAGATGAGTTATACGCACAGTCTGATATTATTTCTCTAAACTGCCCATTAACTCCACAAAACAAGTACTTAATCAACAAAGACTCAATTGCTAAGATGAAGAAAGGCGTAATGATCATTAACACCGGTCGTGGTCCTCTAATCAATTCTGAAGCTTTAGTTGAAGGTCTAAAGAGTGGTCAGGTTGGTGCTGCAGGTCTTGACGTTTATGAAGAAGAGCACGATTACTTCTATCAAGATAGATCAGATCACATCATCACCGATGATAACCTAAGCCGTTTAATGAGCTTAAACAACGTTTTAATTACCTCTCACCAGGCATTCTTTACTAAAGAGGCAATGGACAACATTGTTCATACCACATTACAGAACGTAACTGACTTCTTTGAAGGTAAAGAGTTAGTAAACGAAGTTAAGCCTCAATAAGAGTTAAAAGCTTAATTTAAAAAAGACTTAAATAAAAGTTAGCAAGCAAGGCCACCTAGGAGAGATTTTAGGTGGCTTTATTGTGCCTTTTTAGTTTTGATAACTACCTTTGTATCTAGGTAATATTGATAAATATAGAAGTTACGCATCACTGAATATTTTAAGTTTTAATACTTGATAAACAAGCCAAAGTGATTCAAAAGATGAGACTAAATCAGAAAAAAGTTAAATCGTTCGATATTTTGACTTAAATTGAGTAAAA
>Ga0256405_10000665_pt1 | contig 109423 bp, 80 predicted proteins | sample RumenRJG_02DNA_FD_189096 | JGI IMG/M metagenome (GOLD analysis project Ga0256405, IMG submission 189096) | Bovine rumen microbial communities from Lethbridge, Alberta, Canada - RJG_02 | ecosystem: Host-associated > Mammals > Digestive system > Stomach > Rumen | place: Canada: Alberta...
CCCATGCATGATATAGAAAGCTGCTGTTCATTGTAATATTTGGGTTTGGTCACACAAATATACAACAAAATGGCGGCTTTCTTCTTTATTAAACTATAATTCTATCACTCGAAATGTCGGATGAGCCGCAATTATTTCTCAGATTATCAAATAATCAGAAGTATTTTGATCATCATCTCACCGCCCCATGCTTCTATTGAGGATCGACACATCTCTGTCTGTAAAGAAAAAGTGCCGAAAATCGTGTTTGCTTTTTTTGTTAATCTAGGAAGACAAGCCTCGCGATTATGGTTGATAAGTCACGAAGTGGGACATAGAGAGTGACGAAGTTACGTTTCGAAGGTCACAAAGTGCCACTTTCATGACCTCAAAGTTACGCTTTCATGGCGTGAAAACGGCACTTTCATTGCGTAAAAATCATGGTTTTACAGGCGTTTTAGACGATGTTCATAGACAAAACGGACAACATTCCAAGGCACAAAAAGGGGCCCAAAGTCATAATAGACTACATATCAACACGTTGCGCATAACGCCTCATATTTCGCGAATTTGACCCTCGCTGAACGTTTGCTGGATTTCGCGCGATTCTCAGCGCCCGTTTTGTCAACTTTATTCACAGCACCTCCACTAATGGTGCACGATAAATAGTGCAAACAAATCATTCAATCAAAAACATAGCTATTGTGCCAGCGACCAAATGTAGCGGCCATCAGGGCTGACATGAGTCTGAATGGCGTCAGGGGAAATGTTGTCGAGAACGGTCTTCATGTCGTTGCGAATGCCCTCGCCAGAGAGCTTGAGCACAGCCTCCTTCATGGTCCAAAAGCGGATAAACGTCTCGGCAGGATTAGGCGAATGGAGTATCTCTTCTATTTCGCTGTCGTTCATTGTGTAGTGCACCAGCGTGTCCTTATATTCACGAATGCTCTCGATGTCGACACCTATGGGCTTATCGCTCAGCGCACAGAGCACAGCCTCGCGGCAGTGGCTGATATTAAAACAAATCTCAGGATGTCCGACGATAGAGGGTTTGCCGTGTTCGCCATACTCGAAGACAGGTTTTTCCGTGATGCCATACTCTTTGCGCAGACCCTCGCACAGCAACAGATAAGCCGCCGCACAGGTCTTGCGACCCTGTTCGTGCTTGAACTTCAACGCCTGTTCACGTCGCTGGTCAGACAACAGAGGGAGCGACGCCTCGAAATCGAAGTGCAGTATGTCGTCGTTGAGGTAAATCATTCTTCTGGCTGTTTGTCGAGGGGCAAACCTTCGACAGCGGAATCTTCTGCTTTCGGTATGCGTCGGTTGGCATTCTCCTTGGCGCCCAGATCGACGAGCTCGCGGCCTTTCTGTACGACGCTCTGGCGACCCGTAAAGAGTTTGTTGCCTGCCGATTCAAAGTCCTTGCGAACGGTCTCCAAGTGCTCACCCATCTTCTGGTAGCGCTGGATGAAGTCACCCAAGCGGTCGAGCAACTGCTCGGCAATGCCAAACACCTTCTCCTGATTCTCGGCCTGCTGGTTTTGTACCCACGCCAGATGAATCATGTGGAGAATGCCCAGCAGATTCTGTTCGCCCGTGATAAACACCTTACGCTCAAAGGCCTCGCGCCACAGCGACGGGTCGTTGGCCAGCGCCAGTTGCAGCGACGACTCGAAGGGCACGAACATGATGACGAAGTCGACAGCCTCGCGTGGCGGTTTGATGTATTTCGAGTAGTCCTTGCGTGCCAGCTCTGTCACGTGACTGCGCACCGAACGGAGATGCTCCTGCAGGGCACGCTCTTTCTCCTCGGGCGTCTCGGCATTGACGTAGCGCTCATAAGCTACCAGCGACACCTTCGAGTCGATAATGGCATCCTGACCCTGTGGATAGTGCAATATCACATCAGGTTGCATCTCACGGCCAGTCTCATCATGCTTCAAAGGCCTACCCAACTCATCACGTAGTCTGGCCTGTACCTCATAGTGAATACCTTCAGTCAGTCCCTGACTCGTCAATAAGTCGCCAAGGATTATCTCACCCATGTTGCCGCTCACCTTGTTGTCGCGACGCAACACGTTGGCCAGGCCTTCGGCCTTCTCGCCAATCTCGCGGTTCGACTCCATCATCAGTCGCAACTGTTCGCGCAGCGACGCCGACTGTTCGGTATGGTCCTTGGTATTGTCGTTGATGGCCTTGCGCATCTCGCTGATGGCGTCCTTCAGCGGTTGGGTGATGGTGCCCATCGACTCACGGTTCTCTTCTTTCAGCTTCTTGGCCTGAGCGTCAGCCAGCAGTTGTCCCATATCGCGCAACTGTTCTCGGGTGGTCTTCAGCATCTGCACTTCGGTCTCCTTGCGAGCCAGTTCAACGCTGAGTTGTCCCACCTTGGGGTTCAACAGCAAATAGGCAACTGTAGCACCTATTGCGATACCTATTATAATATATAGTGCTATCATCATGTGTGCAAAGTTACGAAATATTTATCAATTACCAACCATCTGAAGGGTATTATTTCGCACCTTCAGTTTGTGTTTTGGGCCAGTTCACCAAAAAGAGTTGTTCCGTAGCACGGGTAAAGGCGGTATACAGCCAGTGGATGTAATCGGTGGTTAGCATATCGTCGGTCATATAGCCCTGGTCGACGTAGATATGTGCCCACTGACCGCCTTGAGCCTTATGGCAAGTGGCGGCATAGGCAAACTTCACCTGCAGGGCGTTGTAGTAGCGGTCTTCCTTTACCTTTTTCAGGCGCTCGGCCTTCTGTGGAATGTCGGCATAGTCGTCCATCACGGCATTGAAGAGGCGTTCTTGTTGTTCACGGGTCAGCGCTGGCGCCTCGCTGGTCAGCGTGTCCAATAGGACGATAGCCGTCAGCTCGTAGTCGTCATAGTCAGGGAAATTCATAGTCACCTCGGCAAAGCGGAAACCATAGAGTTCATGGACGTTGCGCACTCGGCGAACCACCGCCATGTCGCCATTGGCAATAAACGAGAGCTGAGCGGAGTCCTCACCAGCCGGAGGGGTATCCTTCACCCAATAGTAGTTGTTTTTTACAATCATCAGACGGTCACCACTGGTCAGCTCTTCTTCGCGCCCTAATATCATGTTGCGAATGCCCTGATTATAGATGTTGGCGCGCTTGTTGCTGCGCGTCACCACCAGCGTCTCGTCGAGTCCCGCATGCGAGTAACTGGAAGCCAGCGTCTCGATGAGTTCGTCGCCAGGCACCATGCGAATATCCTCGAAGTCCTCGAAGCGAATCTTTGGCAATTCACATCTTACATCAGCCATCTTACATCTTACTTGAGTAGCATTCCACAGGATGCCCGACTCCTGACTCTGGCGCAGCACTTCGTTGAGCGTACATTCATAGACCTCCAAGCCATAGCCACGTAGCACGCTGGTCATCAATGCCGGACTATGCTGTTCACCCACAGGTGGCAACTGTGCATGATCGCCGAGGAGCATCAGCCGGCAGTTGCGTCCGTTATATACAAACTGTATAAGGTCGTCCAACAACGGCGTGTCGCCATTAGCTATCATCGAAGCCTCATCGACGATAAACAGCGTATCGTGGGCCGCATTGTAGCCCAACGAGAAGCCGCCTTCCAACGACTTCTGACGATAGATGCGCCGATGGATGGTAGATGCCGGACAAGCCGCATACAGCGAGAACACCTTGGCGGCACGTCCCGTAGGCGCCAACAGCACCAGCGACTGTCCCAGCGATTGCAGCGACTTGACGAAGGCAGCGGCCAGCGTGGTCTTGCCCGTACCCGCCGAGCCTCGCAACACCATGACGGCCTCGTCGCGCCTGTCAGTCAGAAATGCTGAGAAGACGTCGATGGCCTGCTCTTGTTCGGCTGTGGGCACATAGCGGAAAGCCTCTTGAATGCGGTATCTTAGCTCGTCGGTAATCATATTTTGCTGCAAAGATACGAAATATTTCTTAATTCTTAATTCTTAATTCTTATTTTATTCGTACCTTTGCAACCGAAATGACAAGCATTCAAAAGACCAATATCATTCTGGCGCTCGTAGTAGTCGTGCTCTGCATACTGTGTGCGCTAAGTATTCTGACATAATGGACAATACGCAACCTATCGCCAACAGCAACCGACAACAAAGGCTCGTCATCCGCATCAGCCGGGGACACATGTCGTTCTCTACCATTATTGAGGGCGAAATCGTCTACAAACCCTATGCTCTGAACAGCAGCATATCCGTTGCTGCCAACCTGCGTGAGGCACTCCGCAATGAACCACTGTTCAGCCGCTCCTACCATCAGGTGTTGGTCACGCTGGGGGCTCCCGTTCTGATGGTGCCTACCGACCTGTTTCAAGAAGACGAAAGCGAACAGCTGTATCGCCACGCCTTCTCACAGCAAAACCAGCAATACGTCAGCCACGCCGTGTTGCCCGACCTTAGCGCCGTAGCCATCTTCCCCATACTCAAAGACTTGCGAACGGTGCTGAACGACAGCTTCCGCAACGTCCAATTCTGCCCTGCAATGGCACCCGTCTGGCGCCATTTCTACCATCGCAGCTTTACAGGCCAGCATCAGAAGCTGTATGCTTACTTCCACGAGCGTCGCCTGGAGGTGTTTAGCTTTGGGCCCAACCGCTTTAAGTTTTGCAACAGTTTTGCCGTCAACAATCCCAACGATGCGTTGTACTACCTGCTGGCCACTTGGAAGCAACTGGCTATGGAGCCGGAGCACGACGAGCTACACCTTGCCGGAGACGTGCCCGATAGGGAGCAGTTGATAGAAGAGGCATCAAAATTTGTCAAGCGCGTATTCTACGCCAATCCTTCCGGAGAGTTCAATCGTGCCCCCATCACCAAGATCGAGGGCATGCCTTACGACCTCATGGTTTTATACATCAAGGGGAGGTAAGAAGTAAGAAGTAAGAGGTAAGAAATAAGCGTATGCGTATCATCACAGGAAAATACAAGGGGCGCCATTTCGACATTCCGCGTTCGTTCAAGGCACGCCCGACGACCGACTTTGCCAAGGAGAACATCTTCAACGTGCTGACGCAGTATGTAGACTTCGACGAAGCGACAGCGTTAGACCTCTTCTCTGGCACAGGCAGCATCTCGCTGGAGTTGCTGTCGCGTGGCTGCCAGCAGGTGATTAGTGTAGAGATGGACCGCGACCATCACCGCTTCATTCAGGAGTGCATCAAAAAGCTAACAGCCAACACCCATCAGCCAACAGCCAACATCATTCCGCTTCGAGGTGATGTATTCCGCTTCATCAAAAGTTGTCATCAACAGTTCGACTTCATCTTTGCCGACCCGCCCTATGCGCTGAAGGAGCTGCCCACAATCCCTGACCTCATCTTCGAGAAAGCATTGCTGAAAGAGGGCGGCATCTTCGTCTTTGAGCACGGCAAAGACCACGACTTCTCTGCACATCCACACTTTGTGGAGCACAGAAGCTATGGCAGCGTCAACTTCTCACTATTCAGATAACATTACAACAGCGGAGACAACAGTCTGATCAGGCTCTCCCACAGTCGTCTGAAGAACGTAGGATGCAGACGGCCGGGCACATCTTTCAGGGCAATGCTCAGGTCTTCATCATCTTGGAACACCTTTTTTAAGCGCAGAGCCGTACCCTCGTCGTAGATAAACACGTTGGCCTCGAAGTTATTCTCAAACGAGCGGAAGTCCACATTCGTTGAGCCACACGTCGACAACGCATCGTCGCAGACCATCAGCTTCGAGTGCATGAAGCCTTCTTTATACAGGAACACCCTTGCTCCAGCCTCGTGCAACTCACGCAGATAAGAGCGCGACGCCCAGTCCGTAAAACGCGCATCAGAACGATAGGGACAGATAATGCGCACGTCGACACCTCCTACTGCCGCCGTCTTCAAGGCAAACAGCACAGGTTCGTTGGGCAGGAAGTAAGGTGTCTCGATATACACATAGCGGCGGGCAGCAAGAATGACACGCACATAGCCCTGCATGATTTCCGGATATAAGGTCACCGGACTGCTGGTCACCACCTGCGCCAGATTGCCACGAAGGCCTGCAGACTCGTCGAAAGGCGGATAATACTTCCTGTTGGTAATCAGCGTACGGTCAACAAAATACCAGTCGACGAGAAAAGCACGCTGCAGACCATACACCACCGGGCCCTTCAGTCGCAACATGGTGTCGCGCCAGGCGGAGGAAACGTAGCGCTGGGCAATATTCATGCCGCCGATATATCCTATCTGTCCGTCAATCACGATGATTTTGCGGTGGTTGCGGTAGTTGGCCTTGCTCGTAAACGACGGGAAGCGCACAGGCAGATAGGGTTCAATCTCCACCCCACCCTTACGCAGAAACTCTATGAAACTATGGCTGACCTTCCAACAGCCCACATCATCGCAGATAACACGCACCTCGACACCCTCTTGGGCCTTGTCGACAAGGGCGTCGGCTACCAGTCGTCCCAAGGGGTCATCCTCGATGATATACATATCTATATGGATATGATGGTGTGCTTGCGAGATATCCTTCAACAGCTCTGGGAAGAAGGCATAACCATCGGTCATGATGTCTACCTGATTATCCTGGAAGGGCAATGAAAAATTCTGGTTGATAAACAAGTCTATCAACTGCTTATGGCGTTCAGGAAGGTGTAGATGCTGCTGTTCGACGAAGCCCAGCATAGACCGTCTCGACAACTGGTCGAGCGAGCGCTGACTGACCAGGCGCTCCTTTCGGTGGTTGATGCCGAAAAACAGGTAGAACACCACACCCACAATGGGAACAAAGAAGATGATCAGCGCCCAGGCAATGGTCTTGGCAGGCTGGCGGTTGTCCATCACCACATGGATGATGGCGACAGTCACCACCACCCACAGCAGCGTCATACTTAATATGTATAGCCATCCTTCCATCTCTCACCTCTACACCATCACATCCGTACCCCGCTGTCGGGCCAGCGCATTACGCAATTCCTGCGTCTGTTTGTAGTCATCCATCAGGCGCTTGACCATCTCCATATCCAGCCCCATAGACTTCAACTGTTGCTGGATGTCCTTCAGGTGCTGGTTGACCACATCCATGCGGAAGTCCAAGATCAGGTGTTGTACACGCTGACGCATCACAATCTCGTTGTTAGTCATCTCGAAGCTACGGCTCAGCTGATGGTTGTCGACACCCAACTGGATAGCCAACTGGCTGACCTCCGGATCGGGATGCTGCATAAAGTACTGTTCGGCCTTAAAGCCCGCATCAGCAGAATGCTCGACAGCCTCGCGGAGTATCCTGTTATAGCGCTCGTCGCTGAACGACAGGCCATCGCTGCCCAGGTCGTAGTCGATATATTGTGCGACATTCAGATTGACCAGCGACCCGTCCTCGGCCTCCAAATCCTTGAAGATAATCTCGTCGCCGTGGCGTATCACGTTCTGTATCAGCAGGCGCTCCACCTCGGTGGTCTGTGTCTTCGGTGAGTGGAGACCAAGAGGCACATCCTTGGGGAAAGCTGCCTGATTCGTCGTCGCCTGACGGCTTTGATCAGCAGCGACGTCTTCCTGGCGTGCTGTCTCACGCTGTTTCTGCTCTCTGTTTTCAGCAATGAACTTATTCGTCTGGGTGATCAATGTACGTTCGTTGACCTCCAAGCGACGGGAACAATCGGTAATATACGTAGCACGAACGATGGGATCAGGAATGACGCTGACAGAACGAACGATACTATTGATGGCCTCTGCCCGTTTGATGGGGTCGGTGACACCCTTCAACATAAGACTGGTCTTAAACTGTATGAAGTCTGTCTGATGCTCAGCGATATACTTCTTGAATTCCTCGGCGCTATGCTTGCGGGCAAACGAGTCGGGATCGTCGCCGTCAGGCAACAGTAGCACCTTGACATTCATACCTTCCTGCAACAGCATGTCGGTGCCACGCATGGCAGCATGGATGCCTGCCTCGTCACCATCGTAGAGCAGCACGATATTCTGCGTAAAGCGGTGCAACAGCTTAATCTGATAGATAGAAAGGGCCGTACCCGAGTTGGCCACAACATTCTCCAAGCCACACTGGTGCATGGCTATCACGTCGGTATAGCCCTCGACCATGTAGACGCAGTCTTCCTTGACGATAGCCTTCTTGGCCTGATAGATGCCGTAGAGCTCACGCTCCTTATGATAGATCTCTGAGTCGGGCGAGTTGACATACTTCTGCTGTACACCCTTCGTGGCAGCGTCGAGCTTGCGTCCGCCAAAGGCCACCACCTTGCCACTGACATTCAGCCACGGAAAGATGACTCGTCCTGCAAAACGGTCGTAAAGACCTCGTTCATTCTCTCCACAAAGTCCCGTTTTCAACAGGAATTCATCCTTATAGCCTTTCCGACGCGCCTCGTTGGCCATTGCGTCACGCTTGGTGAGGGCAAAGCCCAACTTAAACTTCTCGATGATGTCGTCGCGGATGCCTCGGCTGCGGAAATACTGTCGGCCAATAGCCATTCCGTCGCTATTGTTCTTCAGAATGTCGTGAAAGTACTGGCACGCCCATTCGTTGACCACAAACATCGACTCACGCTCGGTCTGCTGCTGCTTCTCCTCGGGTGTGAGCTCCTTCTCCTCAATCTCGATGTTGTATTTCTTGGCCAACCAGCGCAGGGCCTCCGGATAGGTGATCTGCTCATGCTTCATCAGGAAGTTGACGGCATTGCCACCCTCGCCACAGGCAAAACACTTACATATCTGACGGGCTGGCGACACCATAAACGACGGGGTCGTGTCGTCGTGGAACGGGCACAAGCCCTTGTAGTTAACACCCGCTTTGCGAAGGTTAACAAACTCACCGACAACATCCACGATGTTGACGGCTTCCATAATCTTATCGACTGTCGCTCGGTCAATCATGCTTGCAAAGATAGTGCAAATCTGGCGAAATGCAAAATATTTGTTGCACAAAACGCTCGCTTTGTGCACAAAAGGGTTGTTTTTGTGCATTTTGTTTGGCTGTGTGCGATATTTTGCGTAATTTTGCAGCCGATTTTCAAGAAGGATATCATTTATACACATTATTATTATAATATGGCATTAAAAATTGTAGTACTTGCCAAGCAGGTACCCGACACAAGAAATGTGGGTAAGGACGCTATGACTGCCGAAGGAACGGTGAACCGCGCTGCCCTGCCCGCTATCTTCAATCCAGAAGATTTGAATGCCCTGGAGCAGGCCCTTCGCCTGAAGGAGCAGAACCCAGGCTCAACAGTAGGAATCCTCACGATGGGTCCTCCACGTGCAGGTGAAATCATCCGTCAGGGACTTTATCGTGGCGCTGATACAGGTTGGTTGCTTACCGACCGTCTCTTCGCCGGTGCCGATACCCTCGCTACTTCTTACGCGCTGGCTACTGCCATCAAGAAGATTGGCGATGTCGATATCGTGATTGGTGGTCGTCAGGCTATCGACGGTGATACCGCTCAGGTAGGTCCTCAGGTGGCTCAGAAGCTGGGCCTCAACCAGGTAACATACGCTGAGGAGGTTCTCAGCGTTAAGGACGGTAAGGCTACCATCAAGCGTGTGATCGACGGTGGTGTTGAGACTGTAGAAGCTCCTCTGCCTGTAGTGATTACCGTAAACGGAAGTGCTGCTCCCTGTCGTCCACAGAACGCTAAGTTGGTTATGAAGTACAAGCGCGCTACATGTCCTATGGAGCGTCCTGCTGAGGGTACTGCTTACGACTATCTGTACGACGAGCGCCCTGAGCTGACCCTGAACCAGTGGTCTGTTGCCGATGTGGATGGCGATGTTAACCAGTGCGGTCTGAGTGGCTCACCCACGAAGGTGAAGGCCATCAAGAACATCGTGTTCCAGGCTAAGGAGTCGAAGACTTTGACGGCTTCTGATGCTGATATCGAGGGTATGATCAAAGAATTGTTGGAAGAGAAAATCATTGGCTAATAAGATATGAATAATGTTTTTGTTTACGTAGAAATTGAAGGAACAACTGTTCAAGAGGTTTCTCAAGAGTTGTTGACCAAGGGTCGTAAGCTCGCCAATGAACTGAACGTAGAGCTGCACGCCGTTGTTGCCGGTACCGGTATTTCTGGTAAGGTTGAGGATCAGATTCTGCCTTACGGTGTTGATAAGCTGTTTGTTTTCGACGCTAAGGACCTGTTCCCCTACACCTCAGCTCCCCACACTGATATTCTGGTTAACCTCTTCAAGGAGGAACAGCCACAGATCTGCCTGATGGGTGCTACCGTTATCGGTCGCGACCTCGGTCCACGTGTATCATCATCACTGACTTCAGGTCTGACTGCCGACTGCACAGAGCTGGAGATTGGTCCTTTCGAGGATAAGAAGAACAACAAGACATACGAGAACCTGCTTTATCAGATTCGTCCTGCTTTCGGTGGTAACATTGTCGCTACCATCGTTAACCCCGACCACCGTCCACAGATGGCTACTGTACGCTCTGGCGTAATGCAGAAGGCTCTGTACGATGGCGAGTGCAAGAAGGAGGTTGTTTATCCTGAGGTAAGCAAGTATGTAAGCCCCGAGGCTTTCGTAGTAAAGGTTCTGGATCACCACGTAGAGGCTGCTAAGCACAACCTGAAGGGTGCACCTATCGTAGTAGCCGGTGGTTACGGAATGGGCTGCAAGGAGAACTTCGACCAGCTGTTCGAGTTGGCAAAGGTTCTGCATGGTGAGGTTGGTGGTTCTCGTGCTGCTGTCGATGCAGGCTGGCTGGATCACGACCGTCAGATTGGTCAGACGGGTGTCACCGTTCATCCGAAGGTATATATCGCCTGCGGTATCTCCGGTCAGATTCAGCACATCGCCGGTATGCAGGATTCTGGTATCATCATCTCTGTGAACAGCGATCCTGATGCTCCTATCAACAAGATTGCCGACTACGTCATCGTTGGTACTGTGGAAGAGGTAGTTCCCAAACTCATTAAATACTATAAGCAAAATTCGAAGTAATTATGGCAAACTATTATAGCGATCATCCTGAGATCGGGTTCTACTTGAACCACCCCCTGATGGCTCGTATCGTTGAGCTGAAGGAAAAAGGCTTTGCTGATGCAAAGGAATATGACTACGCCCCCGTTGACCTGGGCGATGCCATCGAGAACTACAAGCAGATTCTCGACATCACTGGCGACGTGGCTGCCAATATCATCGAGCCAAACTCTGAGGCAGTTGACCTCGAAGGTCCACACCTCGAGAATGGTCGTATGATCTACGCCTCTAAGACTTACGAGAACCTTGACGCTACACGCAAGGCTGGTCTGTGGGGTGTCTCCATGCCTCGCCGTTATGGCGGTCTGAACCTGCCTAACGCAGTATTCTCAATGCTCTCTGAGATGATTTCGGCTGCTGATGCCGGTTTCCAGAACATCTGGAGCCTTCAGAGCTGTATCGACACTCTTTATGAGTTCGGATCTGAGGAGCAGCGCCAGAAGTACATCCCACGCGTTTGCGCTGGTGAGGGAATGTCTATGGACCTCACTGAGCCTGACGCTGGCTCTGACCTGCAGCGTGTGATGCTGAAGGCCACCTTCGACGAGAAGGAGAACTGCTGGCGTCTGAATGGTGTGAAGCGCTTCATCACCAACGGTGATAGCGACATCCACCTCGTGCTGGCTCGTTCTGAGGAGGGCACCAAGGACGGACGTGGTCTGTCAATGTTCATCTACGACAAACGCCAGGGCGGTGTCGATGTTCGTCACATCGAGCACAAGCTGGGTATCCACGGCTCACCTACCTGTGAGCTCACCTATAAGAACGCTAAGGCCGAGCTCTGCGGTAGCACACGTCTGGGTCTGATCAAGTACGTGATGGCTCTGATGAACGGTGCCCGTCTGGGTATCGCCGCACAGAGTGTAGGTGTTGAGCAGGAGGCTTACAACGAGGGTCTGGCTTACGCTAAGGAGCGTCAGCAGTTTAACGATAAAATCATCAACTTCCCTGCCGTATACGACATGCTAAGTCGTATGAAGGCTAAGCTTGATGCTGGTCGTTCTCTCTTGTATGAAACTGCATGTTATGTAGACATTTATAAATGTTTGGAAGACATTGAAAGAGACCGCAAGCTCACTCCCGAGGAGAAGCAGGAGCTCAAGAAGTACCAGCGCTTGGCCGATGCCTTCACACCACTGGCTAAGGGTATGAACTCTGAGTACGCCAACCAGAACGCTTACGATGCTATCAGCATCCACGGTGGTTCAGGTTTCATCATGGAGTACAAGAGCCAGCGTTTGTTCCGCGATGCTCGTATCTTCTCTATCTACGAGGGTACCACTCAGTTGCAGGTTGTTGCTGCTATCCGCTACATCACCAATGGCACTATGCTCAACAACATCAAGGAGATGGCCGCAAACCTCGAGGCTTGCGATTGCATGGCTGGTCTTAAGGCCCGCGTTGAGAAGCTCATCCCCGTTTACGAGGAGGCTCTTGCTAACGTGAAGGCTCTGGAGAATCAGGATGCACAGGACTTCCTTGCTCGTCGTCTGTACGATATGACTGCTGAGCTTGTGATGTCACTGCTCATCATCCGCGACGCCAGCAAGGCACCTGAGCTCTTCAAGAAGAGTGCCAACGTATATGTTCGCATGACCGAGGAAGATGTACTTGGCAAGTCTGCTTACATCAAGGCATTCCAGGTAGAGGATCTCGAGAACTTCCGTGCTGCCGAGAAAGAAGAGGCTGCCGAGTAAGTAACAATAGTCCATTCACACTATATTTATAGGTTAAGTGGCGGTTCTTTCTACGAGAATCGCCACTTTTCGTCAATATTTCCACCTGTTATTGTGGACAACAGCCTACCTTTGCAGTCATTAATAGAAAGCTACAAAAACAAATCAACATGAAACAACTACTAATCACACTACTGATGACGGTCTTGACAGTAGGCGCACAGGCCCAACAGTCACCAATTCCCGCATTCCCTGGAGCTGAAGGTTTCGGCATGTACACCACCGGAGGTCGCGGTGGCGATGTATATCATGTGACTACGCTCGAGGACAATGGCGACAACATGGCACCACTGCCGGGTTCGCTGCGTCAGGCTATCCGCAAGAAAGGGCCACGCACCATTGTCTTCGACCTCAGCGGCACTATCCATCTGAAGAGTGAGTTGAAGATACAAAACGGCGACCTGACCATTGCCGGACAGACAGCCCCTGGCGACGGCATCTGCGTAGCCGACTATCCCTTCGTCATTGCTGCCGACAACGTCATCATCCGTTTTATGCGCTTCCGTCTGGGCAACGTAGCGCTGAAGGACAACCCTAAAGCTCACGAAGGCGACGGACTGGGAGCCTCCGACCACGACAACATTATCGTCGACCACTGCTCCATCTCGTGGAGTATTGATGAGTGCTGCTCGGTATACGGTGGAAAGAATATCACCGTGCAGTGGTGTATCGTCAGCCAAAGCCTGCGCAACAGCGGACACGAAAAGGGAGCCCACGGCTATGGCGGAAACTGGGGCGGCAGTGGGGCGTCGTATCACCATAACCTGCTGGCCCATCACGACTCACGCTGTCCGCGACTGGGGCCGCGAGCTACAACACAGGAAGACGAGCGCGTCGACATTCGCAATAACGTGTTCTACAACTGGAGCGGCAATGGCTGCTATGGCGGTGAGGGACAGAACATCAACATCGTCAACAACTATTACAAGCCCGGGCCTGCAACCGCTAAGCGCGGCAAGAAGATAGAGCAGCGCATCGCCCAGATTGGTGTGCGCAACTCTGCTTATACCAAGCACGACACCGACGAGCCCAACCGCTGGGACGTGATGTGGCACCGCTGGGGCAAGCTGTATGTCGATGGCAATATCAACGACAAATATCCCGACATCACAGAAGACAATTGGACGGAAGGCATCTATGCACAGGTGGACGAGAGCAAGACCGACGGCACATGGACGCAGGCCACCAAGGATACCATCCGCCTACAAAAACCCATCACGATTTTTCCTACCACAACCCATTTTGCCAATGTCGCCTTTAAGCGGGTACTCGACTATGCCGGATGCTCGCTGCACCGCGATCAGGTCGACGAGATGGTGGTTATGGACACCCGTTTTGGACTGGCCAGTCATACAGGGACCAAGCTTGACGCTAAAGGTCGCAAGAACAATCCCGGTATCATCGACGACCCAGAGGACAACCGTCCGACAGGCAAGGCCGCCAACGGCTGGCAGGCATGGCCCGTGCTGAATAGCCTACCCGCCCCCAAAGACACTGATGGCGACGGCATCCCCGACGAGTGGGAGAAAGAGGTGGGCATGGACCCTACCGAGCCTGCTGACGGCAATACCGTACACGCCAGCGGCTATACCTATCTGGAGATTTATCTGAGCACGCTGGTGGGGCAGCTGATGCAGGCACAGAATGCCGGTGGAGAGATACAAGGACTTTAAAAACACAACGATTTAATCTGATGAACAAACTACTTCTTACACTACTCACCCTGCTGCTTAGCATCACGACACAGCAGACACAGGCACAAATTCCCGCATTCCCTGGAGCAGAAGGATTTGGTATGTACACCACAGGAGGTCGCGGAGGCGCCGTCTTTCATGTAACGAGTCTCCTGGACAATGGCGGACAGGGAACCTTCCGTAAAGGCGTTGAGAGCGATGCTGCCCGCATCATCGTCTTCGACGTTAGTGGCACCATCCATCTGAGCCGTGCGCTAAGCATCAAAGGCAACAAAACCATTCTTGGACAGACAGCTCCCGGCGATGGTATCTGCGTAGCTGACTATCCGGTAGATATCAAAGGCAGCAACGTCATTATCCGCTATATGCGTTTTCGCTTAGGCAATAAATATGTGGCCAACCATGAAGGCGATGGACTGGGCGCAATGGACTGCAACAACATCATTATTGATCATTGCTCTGTCAGCTGGAGTATTGACGAATGTCTATCCGTCTATGGTGGACAGAATCTAACCGTGCAGTGGTGCATAGCCTCACAGAGTCTGAAGAATGCCGGACACTCTAAGGGTGCCCACGGTTATGGCGGCAACTGGGGCGGCAGCGGTGCTTCTTACCACCACAACCTGATAGCCCACAATGAGAGCCGTACGCCCCGTCTCGGTCCGCGTCCGGGTACTCAGACTGACGAACGTATGGACATGCGCAACAACGTCATCTACAACTGGGGAGGTGAGGGCTGCTATGGTGGTGAAGGTATGAACGTCAACATCGTCAACAACTACTATAAGCCAGGACCATGTACACTGAATTCCAGCACGCAGGTGCAGAAACGCATTGCCAAGATAGGCATCCGAACCACGGAATATACCAAGCACGGTACCGCCAATGCTAATGAGTGGGATATCATGTGGCACAAATGGGGAACGTTCTATGTTGATGGAAACTACAACAGTCTCCATGCCGACATCACTGCCGACAACTGGACCGACGGTATCTATAGCCAGATCAACAACAGCCAGTGCGACAACACTTTCAACGAGACCGTTGCGCAGCAGATGCGCCTGACACTACCTGTCAGCTACTATTCCGTAACCACTCATTCAGCCAAGACGGCCTACGACCGCGTGCTGAGCTATGCTGGCTGTAGTCTGAAGCGCGACCAGTTAGACAACATCATCGTTAGCGACACACGTAACGGCATTGCCACCAGCACGGGTGAAAACAACAAAGGCGGTATTATCAATACTCAGAACGATGTGGCTGACGTTATCACAGGCAGCGACAGTCCCTGGCCTACACTGGAAACCAGCGGCACTACGCTGGTTGTTGAAAACGAGAAAGACATTGCCGCCAACGGCTACGCCAATATCGAAAATGCTGCCAACGAGCTTGTGGCAGCCATCACAGCAGCTCAGAATGTCGACGGCACAGAGCTCAGTGGACAAGATATCTTTGTCAATACCGATCCTCAGGAGTATGTGCTGAATAAGAGCACTTCGACAACCGCTAGTAAAGCTACCACCTATACTTTCAGCAATGGCTTCAGCATTACTACTAATAATAAGGAATATGGCACTGTCGACTCATGGATTAAGTATTCCGCTGGTCAGCAGTATACCATCCATATTCCCAACGCGCTGAAAGTTGTAAAAGTAGAGATTTCCGGCAAGTCAAACTATGACAACACAGAGAAAGACACCTATCTAAACGAGCTAAATGGTCAGACCTTTGGAGGAACAGACTATGTATATCCTGACAAGAGTGTAGGAACCACTGCCTCTTATTCCTTCACGCTGGAACAGCCAGTGACCAACACATTGACCTTTACTCCTGGTGGACTTCAAGCGCTATGGGCCATTACGCTCTATGCCTATGACAATGCCACGGGCATTACAGAGGCAAGAAGCAAGAGGCAAGAGGTGAGTAGCCAGATGTACAACCTCAACGGCCAGCGCGTCGGCCCAGGCCACAAGGGTATCGTGATTATCGGAGGTCGTAAGATGATTGTTAAATAGTTTGTGTGCATTAGTGCGGGGATGAAAATGTAATTTGTAATATGTAATATAAAACCGCCCCAAGGTAGATTTAACTCCTTGGAGCGGGAAAACTAAACAGGTAGCAAAGAAATTAGAAAATAAGGGGGCCACGTCCCATACAACTTGTCGTTGTAATAGCTGTGAGGAAAGCTGTGAGGGCGGCTACTAGCATCTTCACCGCAATCTCAATGATTCGTTTCTTCATCATCATTTCTCATTTTTAACCCTCTTCCTCTTCACCGCTTGGCCGATGCAGGATGATCTTTTTCTTGCCGTCTACGGTGATGGTCTCCACCTCGCCCATGTACTCCAGCTCGCACTTCGAGAGGAAGGCCTTCGACGTGAGGTTGCCCACCTGCTCAGACCAGGGCAGTATGCGGATGTGTATGCCCTTGATGTGCTTCTGTGCCGAGAACTTCGTGGGGTCAGCGACGCCTCGCGACTCCAGTCCGGGATAGAAGGTGCCCAGTCCGTCGAGCTTCACGCCGACACCCTGTGCCAGCAGTTCGGGCAGACACTCGCAGAGCTTCGAGAGCACGCTGTAGACGCGTCCGGTGTTGCGCACCAGTCCGTGCTCGGTCATGTGCTCGGCCAGTCCTCGCGTGTCGAGCAGTCCCTTGGGGTAGCTGCGACCGTAGTACTTTCCGCTTTTGCGCGGGTTACTCGACGTGTCCTGTCGGATCACATACGGGAATTTCAGATTGTTTTCTGCCATAATTGTAATAATTTTTAGTTAAACATTGGTGTTTTTCTTGTTTTTGTCAGAACCTCTCGCTTAGGGTTGCGGCGCGACGTATGCCGACAGCGGTCGGATGGTGCCGTCATTGTCGTAGCCCACGCAGACGAGCGAGCACTGGTTCTTGAAGGTCTTCGCCGTCTTCTTGTCCAGGTCGGTCTGGTCGGGTATGAAGCGCATGTGTATGCCCTTGACGTGCTTCTGCACGCTGTAGGCCTCGGCGCTGGCTGCGCCACGTCCGCTGAGTGTTGCGCGGAAGGTGCCCAGTCCCTGCAGCTTCACGTTCATGCCCTGCTGCAGCAGCTCTGGTATGCACGTCTGCAGTGCGTTCAGCACGTCCTCCACCTCGCTGCGCTCAGCGATCAGTCCGTGACCGATCATGTGCTCTGCCAGTCCGCGGGTGCCCAGCACCGTGGGGTTGAATCGCTTGGCGTAGTACTTTCCGCTCTTGCGCGGGTTGCTCGACTTGTCCTGTCGCAGGTAGTACTGATAAGGAATCTTTTTTGTTGCCATAATTGCTTTGAATTTTTAGTTAAACATCGGTTTTTTGCTTTTTGTCGCCCTCCCGGTAGGTCGGTCATCTTGTGCCACATCGGCGGCCATCTTGTGCCACATTGAGGGCCATCTTGTGCCACATCCGTGCCTACGTTCTTACATCACCATCGTTCCGGACCGTCGGCAGGTGTATCGGTTGATTGACAGTGCGAAGGTACAACGATTTTTCGGCACTTCCAAATTTTTCGGCATTTCTGCCTGCAAAAATGCGAAAAACGCGCCCTTTTCGCGATTTTCCGATTTTATTTTTCGGAACGTGTGCACATCACCCACTTTTAGAGGGGGGTAAGGGGGGAGTCAACCCATTCAGCTGTCGCAGTCAACTTTCTTAGTTGAAGGAGTCAAGTTTTTTTAGGCTGAAAAGACACGGGCTATTACAGTATTACAGTATTACAGTTTTTTTTTCGCACCATATATCTTCTGGCTAGAAGCTCGAAACAAGACTATCATATTATATATATTATAATATATATAATATAATAAAAATATTTTACATCAAAATCTCTTTTATCTTCACTTCTCTTAGCCATAGCGCAATATAAAACTGTAATCTGTAATACTGTAATTCATTATTGTCTTTTCCTGATTTTGGTTGACAGTTTTTTGGTTATTTCCTGATGTAGTTGACAGTCGTTTTACTGGATAAGTTGACGGTCTTCCTGACATCGTTGACAGCATTCCTGGTTTCGTTGACATTTTCCTGAAAGTGTTGACACTTGTTCAGGCGAAGCCCTAAACCATGAAAAACACTGCGGTGGTTTGCCAAGCGGCTGGAGGCGCATGTGACAGGGGACTCTTGTCACACCTTCCCGAAAAAAACGCAGCAGCGTTGCGGGGTGCTCAGAGACTGCGATGCGTCGAATCAATGGGGACAGGTTGTTTGATGTGAATTCCGAAACTCAATCAAACCTGTCCCCGTGATTGCAATTATCTGTCCCAGATATTGCTGCCGCCGCCCTGATCGCTTACGCCAATCTCCTCGCCGCTGTCGAGGCCACTGGTCTGGACTCCGTTTGTCTGGCTGGCTTGCAGCAGTTGTGTCTTATGCTGTAGTTCTACCACGCACATGGCGGGCTTCATATATTCCTTTTTCATATCTTTCACTTAATTACGACCTTATTTCCATTGTTGATATATATTCCGCGCTGTGTAGGCTTTCCGCTCAGACGCACACCGGCAAGTGAATACCATGCATCATCCTTCTTTTCTTTTGAATCTGCAGAGACTTCAAGAATGCCTGTGGCTTCTTCATCGCCGAAGTCCAGGCGGAAGGCGCGGGCCTTGGCACCAGGGGTTTGATTGATGTAGGGCACCGAGAAGTAGGCGCGGCATGAGCGGATGTCGCGGTCGATGGATGAGTAGTACAGCGTGTTCGCCTCGCCCAGGAACAGGATGCTCTTGTCGTTGGCCACTACCGGCACGGGCGAGTAGCAGCCCACCATCTGTACCTCCTGCAAATCCCCATCGGCGTCGCTCACCGTGGTCGAAGCCGTTGCGTTGATGGTCACGCCGCTGAACACGGGCGAGGTGAAGTCGGCTCCAGCAGCGTCCCATTTCACCAGATAGGGCACTCCGGCATTGATGGCCGTGGCCTCCTTGAATGCCAGATAGAGCGTGCCGTCCGTCGCGTCGAAGCCGTTCTTGCCGTTCGTGTTCAGCTCCATCAGCGTTGCACCTGCGAAGTCCGCATGCGCTGCTATCTGCGCCGCCGTGAGGTTGAACGGCAGGCACAGCGTATTCCACTTGCCGTCCTTGTAGAGCGTGCGGCCGCTGAGGACGACGTTGCGCGTCTGTTCGTCGTTATTATCGATATTGTTTGTGTTGTCCGCATTGTTGGCCAAGAAGAGGAGGGAGTTTACTGGGTAAAGCGTCTTGCCGTCGGGCTTGGTACTGATGTTGTCAGCAGCACTCCAGCTTCCGCCGTCGGTAGCGGTAAAGTCTTTCAGCAAGTTCACCGTGCCGTTGTAGCTGGTGGCCGTGATGCGGTCGGTCGTGTTGGTCCAGCTGAGGTTGACGGTCGTAGGTGATTTGCAATCCGATCCTCCGCCAATGCCGTAGCCTTCATAGTCATTGAGATAAGTACTGTAATTAGCTGTAGCGTTGATGACACCGCCAGAGATGTTGACCGTGCCGCCGGAACCCCAACCGCCGCCACCGATGGCTGCTGCTCCAGTGCCACCTGTTGCATTAACGGTACCCCCATAGATGTTAACTGTGAAACCGGTACAGCTGCCACCACCACCTATGGCTGCTCCCATATTACATTGAGAAGTGACGATACCGCCGTGAATATTGACAGTACCTCCGTGGCTGCCCTGAGTGCCACCTATGCCGCTATCGTACGCTATAGCATTGATAGTGCCCCCATAGATGGTGATGGTGCCAGCATGAGCATTACCCCATCCGAGGCCCGGATATCCACCACCGATGGCAGCCTCGTCAGACAAGTTTGTTGATGCATTCAGCACACCTGTGCCTTCGCTCTGCCTGTAGATAGTGAGACTGCTGCCTGCGGGCACGTGGATACCACCTGAAACACTTGGGGTTTCGGTATGTGTTACATCGAGCGTTGCACCATCGGCAAGAATCAGTTTGACATCGCCACTGACATTGATACGTCTAGTACTGTTGTTATAACAGTCAAGGTAGGGAGTGATTCCAACATTTCCATTCACCACATACCATCCGCTGGTGAGTTCATGGTCACTGCTGGTAAGTTCTTTGGCGGCATGGGATTGTGACGTACCGTCAGCTGCAATATAATTCGTGTTGACGAGGTAATCGGCGCTGATAGTCACATCTTCATTCGGCATGGTGAGTGTAGCATGAGTGGCGTCAGTCTGGTCGAGGGTACCAGCCGAAGCCACGAAGCCAACAGTGGCGCCCGGCTGGCTGGGAGCAGCAAGCGTAAGGTCAACCACATCGTTTTCAGCTGCATAGACCACATCGCCTATCATAAGGCCCTTGTTGTCACCATAGAGAGTGATGCCACTAACGTTATACGTTGTTGTTGGTGTGGTGCTGATAGCGAGGCTGGTGACATTCGTACCGGCACTGATGGCGTGCGCTGCTGTGCCTTGAGTAGTAGGCAGGTTCGTAACAGGCACGTAGTAGCAGTTGGTGAAGGTTATATCAGAGCCATAACCAAAAGTATTACTTAACATGCCTGCAGATACGTTACTGGGCATCACAACGCAATTGGTGACCGTGGTCGTACCTCCAGCCACACCGAACAATCCACTGCTATGGTTATCATTGTTACTCGTTGTAAAGGAGCCGTCGAAGAGACAGCCGGTTATCGAATTACCATCTAATTCAGGCCAAATGTATGCAATCAGTCCACCATGGCCACCAGAGTTCTCATAGTTACAGTTAATATCGACACTACTGTGGCAATTCGAAAGGGTGATAGGCGATCCTTTAACTTGGCCTACGATACCTGCTGCACATTGCTTAGCAGTGTAGATAATACCTGCTACATGGAGATTCTGAATGGTTGCACCCTCCACATAGCGGAACGGAGCGGCATACTGTCCGTCAAACCGTGCCTCACTGGTTCCATAGCCGATGGTCAGCGTGTAGCCAGCGCCGTCGAATGTACCCTTGAACGGTTTGATTTCATTCTCTCCCGCTATCGTGGTAACAGGATTCTCTGCATCACCGATGTCGCCAGTCAACTTGATGGTCTCATTGCTATAGGTGCTGCCGTTGTTCACACGTAAGCAGAAGAGATCCCAGTCATTGGCATTTTCTACAAGGTAGTTATTTTCATTATCCTTGTTCAGTTCCCTCATTTTCCATGTAACACCGATGGTCACGTTCTCATTAGGCATGGTGAGCGTAGCGCTGGTGGCACTGTTTGTCGTGATGCTACCTGCAGAGGCCGTGTATGTGTCAACGATGTAGTTGGTCGGAGGATTGGCAGTAAGTGCGAGGTCCACCGCATCGCTGATGCCCGCATAGACTGTGCTACCGTACTTGAGACCATTAGAACCTTCGTATGCGGTGATGCCGCTGACGTTATACTCAGTAGCCGTACCGCCGATGGCGACGCTGGACACATTCTCTCCGGCAGTGATAGTATGAGCCTCCTTACCTTGGTTCTCAGTCAGATTATCGACATGGACATAATAGGTGTTGGTAATAGTCGGAGCCGTATCACTATTGTAGCGAACAAATGTCTTCTCCAACATACCGTTTGACACGCTGCTGGGCTTTAAGACCGAGTTGCTGAGGGTCGTTAGGGAAGAATTATATGACCATCCAATGAATCCACCACAGTTGTTGGTGTTATTGGTAGTAGTAATAGAGCCATCGAACAGACAACCCGTTATGTTGACATTACTGTTATTATCATGATAGGCAACGCCAACGAGGCCGCCATGGGTACCATCGCCAGAAACGCTGCTGCTAATGGCAACGCTACTGCGGCAGTTCTCGATAGTAAGTCCGTAATGGGCCTCTGACACAAAGCCTGCCGCAAACTGACTGTTGGCAGTGATGTTGCCTGCTACATGCAGATTCCGGATAGTTGCATTGATAGTGCCTTGGAACGGGGCTCCGTCAAAGTAGTTGACTGTCAGCGTGTGTCCTTGACCGTCGAATGATGCCTGAAAATCTTTGAAATTACCTTCAACCCAACCTCCAGCTTTGATGGTGACAGGATTTTGAGCCGTACCGATATCGGCTGTCAGTTTGACAGTTTTGCTCCAATAACGATTGCCGCTATTTACACGTGCACAGAAGCGATCCCAGTCGTTCTTATTATTGATGACATAGGCGCCGTCGCTTGGGTCAATGTCAAGCTCATCGGCTGTCCATGTAGCGGTGTAGTGGCGGTGACCCGTAGAGCCTTCAGCGATGGTGACCGTCATCTGGGCACCGTTGAGGCCCGTTCCCGTCCATCCTGTAAATGTCCAGCCCTCGCGTGTCGGGTTGTTCAGCGTAATGTCGCTGCTGGCCGAAGTATAAGTGGTGGGGTTAGCCGTTGCCACCGTGCCACCGTCCAGATTATAGGTGATGGTAAAGCTATAATCGGCAGTGATGGTGGCGGTGCCGTCGTCAAACGCTGCATCATCTTTGCTGATGGTGAAGCTGTTACCTGGGAGCGGAGTGCCGTCCAGGCTGTAGGTTACAGCTGCCTCGGGGTCGTTGTAGCCCAGCGTGACCGTGCCATAATGGTAAACTTCGTTCAGGAACGAACAAGTGCTACCCGACAGGATGCTGATACCCTGTCCAAGACTCAGCTGGCTGACCTTGGTGCCATCCGCAATAACAACACCCGCATCGGGATTGTTTTGAGGATTGGCAGTATAGAAACAGTTCGTGCAGGAGAGGGTACTGAAAGTACTTGAAGTATTATATTTCATGCCAATCGGATGGAAGGGGCTGCTTCCTACATACGTTCCCTTGAACAGACAATTGGTCATGGTGAGACTCTTGTCAGTATTATTATAGCATCCTATGAAACCTCCGGTAGTAGAAGAATACTTACTTGTAATTGTTCCACCATACACAACGTCCTTGATGGTCAAGGAACCACTGAGCTGACCCACAACACCTCCGATACGCATATCTCCTGTGACATTGGTGTTTACCACACAGTTCTCGATAAGATTATTATTACCCGTTGCTTGGCCTACCAGACCGCCTGTGTAGTCTGAAGTGTTTGTCACACTTCCTGTGACGGTCAGGTTTTTGATGGTGGCTCCAGAGATTACTGGGAAGGGTGCCATGTTCCATGAACCTCCTGAAATCGTGATATTCAGCGTGTGACCGCCACCGTCGAAGACACCGGAGAATGTATGATTAGTATCCATGCTAGAACTGGTCGTGATGTCGGCTGTCAGCTTGACCAATTTACCCGAATAAGTGGTTCCGTTATTCACATTCGTACAGAAGGTTGCCCAGTCGCTGGCGCTGGCAATGGTCATGCCAATCGGTTTCAGGTTGATGGTATAGCGTTCGTCCAATTCCGTTCTGTTTTGAACATAATGATTTGCGTCAAGTTCAAATGTAGTCAAACTAATCTGGTACAGACCGGATTCTAGCCCATCTCTATTGACATCAAACGTGACTTCGGCCCCTCCTGCCAGTGAAGGCTGCAGAACACCGATGTCATAGGGATGAGCAATCATCTCAAACTGGGAACCGTTCCATTTCTTATAGGTAAGGGTAATATATTTACCATTATAATTATAATTAGAGGCTGAGAGGTTCTTAATCGTCACCTTACCCTTCAGCTTTGATCCATAGACGTCAATACTACGGGTACCGTTGCCGTCTATCTGGAACGACTGGTCGTCCTGGCCCTCTAACTGATAATCCACAATCGCCAGCGTCTTTCCTGCCAAGCTGGCATCGGTTGTCGCGGTAACGCTGGTTGAACCAATCACATTCGTGCCAGCCTCGTCGGTAGTAGCCCAGATGTAATAGGTGGTTGCTGAGGTCGGTGTCCACTCGAATTCGACAGACGTAGGAACGCCCGTCGGTGCACCAAGGCCACGTTTGGCCACAAAGGCTCCCTTGTTATTGGCATCGGTGCTGACGAAGAAGTAAGCCATGCCGTAGTATTCCTCACCGTTGTTGGTAAATGTGACATTGGTATTTTGCGGAGTATTAACGAATACCGGCGCAGAAATATCAAAGGTGGTATTCTGGAAGTTCGGCGCAGGATGAGCCGTCAGCGTAGGCACGCCATAGGCATCGTAGACAGCGCTGAAATAATTGATGTCGGGGTCGGCACCGGGTATCCAGGTAGATGTCCCTGAGACTCTGGACATGGGGATCAGCTTTCTGGTTTGGTTGGCAAAGTCAGCACATATAGCACTTGCAGACACGTCAGGAAAAGCGCTACCAGTAGATATAGATTGACTGGCAATGAGTTTAAACAGCGTTATCGAGCTGCCGTCGTAAACGCCTACTCCAATATCAAAACTGTTGGTCGTACCTGTGAGGTTGCCTGCCGAGAAATGGATGTCCGTTCCTGCCACACGGTAACTATCCATGGTCAAGCTCGCTGGATCTGTTGTTCCTGATGCTCCGACATGCTGGATGCCGACAATAGCCTGCTGGTCAATGGTGTAGCCATCAGTACCAGCAGCAGCACCCGTCTGACCAGCGTCGTCGGGGTTCAGGACGGACAAGGCGAAGTAGTCGTCGAGATAGCCTCCCCAGCCCCAGTTGATATGGAATAATGTGTTGGTTGCATCGAAGCCGTCGGCCACAAAGGCGTGTCCGCCAGCCGCCCTGCCTGCGCCTAACACGACAGGACGACTTGCCGCTACCTCATTATAAATAAGGTCTACCCAATCGGCATAAGAATAATCTATGCGGCGGACGAAGCGAGTCGTGTTGTCAAAGCCGAAATAATTTACCAAGGCATTGGCAACGTAAGCAGTCTGTGTGCCTGACGAACCGCTGGAGTATTTCATCTGCACGGAAGTGCCACAATAGAGCATCAGCTGGGCAACAGCGGTCTTTTGTGCATCTGTCCCTGCGTTATTGGCATACGAATTCAGCAGCAAGTTCTTGCTTGGAATAGCAGTACCAGATGGAATGGCACTCACTGTGATAGTCGTATTGGGAATGGTATATCCGGGAATCTCCGCGATGGTGGCGGCAGGACCATGATCATTTTGGATGTGGTAGTTCACCACCTGAGCCATCGCAGTAGCCACGCAACCGGTTGCAGAGCGCTGACTGTTATCCAAAGGACACTGATTATTGTAGGGTGCTCTTTGGTTCCAAGTAGTGGTCATCAATCCACCAACATTACTCATAGAACGCCGTGGAGCGGCCTTGGTGGGCTGGTAGTTGATAGACTCCAGATACTTCATCTCGTCGATGTAGCCCTGCAGGAAGACACGCATGTTATCGGGCATGTTCTGCTCGTCGAAGTTACTGACGTCGCTATAGCCCAGCACGGCCTTGAAGCGCTCGTCACCACTCACCAGCACGAAGCCATCTTGCAGAGTGGCACTGACGGCATAGAGGTAGGGCTGTCCCGCCATGTCCTTGGCATTGAACACCACAGCAGTCTTCAGTGCGCTTGCTGCCGGAGCTGAGCGTTTGCCGCCCGTTCTGGCATAGTTTGCCTTCAGAAACTGTGAGGCCTTCTCTTTGGCCTGTTCAGGAGTCACATGCTGTGCCCATGCTTCCATACCTGCTGTCAGCAGAAGGGCAAGAATGAATAGCAGTTTTGTTCTCATATCTTTATTATATTTCTGTTTTTATTCTTTGTTTAGGTTTGTAATAAAAGTTTATAGTACTATTTTTATGTACAAAAGTACGGAAAACGTCCCATATGTATGTTCTCGTAGCGCACAATTTTGTTCTCGTGGCGCACAAATTGCACTTTGGGCAAGAAATCCCAAGCCCTAATTCGGGATTTATTGTAATTTTACAGAAAAATCGGAATTTAAATATGGCTAATTCGATAGAAAGCACTATCTTTGCACGCAAGAAACGTTTATAACGCTTAGCAACACATTAGAAACAGACAGTATATGAAAAAACTTATCTTCCTCTTTGCGACACTGCTGGCGCTGGGCGCTTGTGAGGAAAAGAGTCAGCCAACCGCCGTTATTGTATCGGATGCCGACAGCATCTATACCTATGATTTTATTAAAATGCACTTCGTGAAGGAGCCGGAACGGTGTCTAGGGCTTATCGATACTGCCGAGATGAAGGGGACGATGACCCAGGACAGCTGTAACATGATGCGCAGCTATGTGTATAACACGGGTATGCAAGACCGCAAGCAGGGCCGACACTACATGCGGCTGGTACTGGACCGCGAAGGACTGGATAAGACGAGTGATGTCTATATCTCTACACTCGATGCTTACAGCACGCTATGCATGACGGAGGGAAAGGCCGAAGAGACGTTGAACGCAGCACTCGAAGGCATCGAACTGGCCCGCCAGCGCGGCTTTAAGCGCCAGGAGGCATCCTTCTACGCCACAGCAGGCTCAGCTATGGAGTTGCAGCGTCCAGGTTCGGGCGAGGCGTATTTGAGGAAAGCCATCGACATCATCAGAAGTATGGACGACGCAGGTGCCCAGCCTAAAGCGTCGTACTATATGAGTCTGCTGGCCCAGAGGCTTGGCGAGAATAAGAAATATGCCGAAGGGGCACAGGTGTGCCGCGAGCGACTGGCCTTTATCGACGAGATGGAGCAGAAGGGCATCAAGATGCCTGCAGGCTACTACGAGAAACAGCGGGGTGGTGCCTACTGCGTGCTGGCCTGCTGCGAGGCGGAGTTGGGACACATGGACGAGGCCCGACGCGCTGCCGAGAGCTTCGAGAAGACATCATACGCCAAGACACGTTCAGGACAGTTCAACATTCTGCCCTACTACGTTAAGACGGGTAACAAGGCCCGCGTGGAGCAGTTGAGCGAACGACAGGAGGAATTGCGACAGCAAGACGACACCATCAGCGAAATATATCGCACGCTGTTCATCAACAAAGCTAACCTGTATAAGGCACTGGGTGACTACCGCCACGCCTTCGAGGCCACCACGCGCGCCTCAGTGATTCAAGACAGCATCATGGCCCGTGAGCGCGACAGCAAGACTGAAGAGTATGAGGTGAAGTTCAAGAAGCAGGAGGCTGAGATGGCGCTGAAGGAGAAAGAGACCAGCGAGCGCATACATCTTATTATTATAATAGCACTCGTCATCATACTTGTTTTGGCAACGATTGCATTGTGGCGCATTATCGTAAACAGACGCCGGCTGAGCGAACGGGACCACGACCTGTATGCCACCATACAGCAGATGCTGGAAAAACAGAAAGATGCAGAGCTGGCTTTGGAAGAGACTCCTGAGACAGCGCTATCGAACACACAACAACTTTATCAGCGCATCGTCAGACTGATGACGGAACAGAAGCCATATACCGACAGCAACATGAATCGCGACAGTCTGGCACAGATGCTGGGCACCAATTACAATCTGTTGGCTGACGCCATAAGAGAATGTGCCAACGGACAGTCAATTGGCGACTTCATAGAAGACTGGCGATTGCGATATGCCGCACAATTACTGGCTGAGACTAACCACTCGATAGGACTTGTCATGGAGATGAGCGGATTTGTCAGCCGTAGCCACTTCAACACCATTTTCCGCCAGCGGTTCAAGATGACACCATCGGAATATCGTAAGGCGACGAGGTAATTATGTCGTCTTGCACATCGACCAATAGTTCATTTTTCCAAATATCAGCTTGTCTTCCTGTAGGTGTTTGTAGCGGTCGATAATTTGTATGGATACATCCATCAGTTTCACTTGGAAGGGGATGCCAGTCTTATGCCGGTGCCCGACAATCCATTTATCGCCGTTGATGTCTACGATGTTGTCCGGGGGAGGGTACCAACGGGCGGTGAGAGGTGCTTTTGGGGTTACGAATAAGAAGTCTAACTCCTTCACCAATCCTCCCCAATTTGCATATCCCTGCATTATAGCCGCCCCTTATCAAGGGGCTCTAAATCCCCGTCTTGCCTTTATTTTAGGTCGAATTGCGTTAATCTTCCAAAATCCGTTACCAATTACAACTTTTTTTCGTATCTTTGCAGTTCCTTTTTTTAACTAAAACTAAACAAAATATGGAACTAAACCAAGGTGAGTTTGACACTCTGACAAAAAAGCTGGAGCAGTATGCTGCGCAACTGAGCACACTGCAGACGAAGCTGGAGTTGCAACCTGAGATAGGGAGTCTGAAAGAAATGTATTGCGAAATGCGCTAAAGTTATAGAAATAGTTTTATAAGTTCTATAGGTGTCTAAAGCTTCTTTAGGCACCTATTTTTTTGCCTACCTTTGCCGATGCAAACAAGATTTGCAGCGATCTTTGACTTATTGATACAAAGGACACGGCGGGAAGGCCCGGACGGAAAACTACAACGAATTAAACGAATTATTCTAAACAACAACAATAAAGGTCGTCTGCAAGGAGGCGACGTAAAATAAAATAATGTATATGAAAACTAGACAATGCTATGATAGTGTAACAGTGTAACATTTGGAAGTCATGGACTGGCTGGCAATGCTGAGAGGGTGGGAGAAGAGAAAGTGAGTCCCTTATCGCGTCAGGGAGAACTTCATGGAGAGTCCGAAGTCGTGGGTGGTGGTGGGATAGCTGCTGGAGGACAGCAGAGGCGTATTGGTCTGGCGCTCGTAGTAGGCGGAGAGGGTCATCAGGCGCGAGAGGGTGTAGTCGGCCATGAACGACACCTTCAGGGCGGAGTTGCCGCTGGAGGCTGCCGACGTGCGGGTGGCGATGTCGCGGGTGATGGCTGCCTGGTCGCGCAGGGAGACGTCGAGGCGGAGGTTGAGGTCGTGGTTGACGCCAGACTTCTTATTGGACGTAGTGGTCTTTGCCGCTGTCTTGCCGTCGTCGGTGGCCTTCTTGGACCTGTTGCCGCTCTGTGCCTTCTTGATCTTACGGCTGGCACCGCTGCCGAAGAGGCGGAAGTCGCTAATCTTATAGCCCATGCCGAGGACGATATCGTTGGAGCGCGACTCGTTGATCTGCACGCTGGTCATCGAGAGGTTGAGCACGCGCGTACGACGATATTCGGCCTTCAGCGTGAGGTTGTTGAGGAAGGTGACGTCGGCACCGATGAGGGGTGCAAACGACTCGTTGATGCTCACCGTGGGCACGTTCCAGCCCAAGAGCGAGGCGGTCTCGGTGCTGCTGGTATAGCTGCCTACGGCGAAGACACTCTTGTAGGAGTGGTTGAGGTTGACGGACTTGAAGTGCTCGTTGAACCACTTCAGCTTTGACAGGCCGGAATAGCGGATGGTCCAGTTGGGCAGGAGCTTGGTGAGTGCGGGCAGGAGGTCGAGGCTGCCGCCGCCACTGCCGGTATAGCTGTCGAGGAAGGCGGGAATCATGACCACGGCGCTATAGGGGTCGACATCGGTGCCATAGTGGGCAGCGGCCATCTGCTGGAAGCGCGGCAGGGCGTCGCAGAAGCGGTCGAAGACCTTCGAGGAATAGCCGTTGTTGGCATCGCCCATGCTTTCGAGCGACGACGAGATGGAGACGGTGGTCATGTTGAACGTTCCGGTCTGGGTGGTGGGCATGCCCTGATACATATACTGGATGCTGCGTGAGCGGCTCTCGGTACGCGAGGCGTTGAGGTCGATCTTCAGGTCGCGCACAGGCTCGAGGGTGGCACGCAGCTGCAGGTCGGTGGTGGTATTGGTCGTGGCGGGCGTAGCAATGCTGTCGGCCATGAGCAGCCAGCCGTTGTCGGCAGCCTTCTGCAGGAACTCGTCGCCGGTGAGTCCGAAGGCGAAGCCCAGACCGGGGGCCATGACGCCACCCGTGCGCTGGCCGAAGGCGTCGCCGACATTGGGCTTGAAGCCCGGCAGCGACATGGCATACTGGTTGCGATAGGAGATGCCGATGGAACGTACCATCATCAGCAGACGGGCGGCGCTCTGCGTGGGCTTGTACCACCACTCGTTTTCCAACGGCGGCTTGGCGACGACGCTGACCTTGATGCTGACGCTGTCGGTGCCCTTGATGGCGATATTGTTCTGGTCGATGACCTTATACTTCACGGGATAGGTTTTGCCGTCCTGCGTCTTGGCGGTGACGATGAGGCGCTTGGTCTTCTTGCCGTGGGTGACCTTGAAGGTGCTGTCGGGCACCAGCGCCAGCTCGCGCTGGTAGGCGTTCTTGTTCTTGGGCAGCTTGGCGTCGGGGGTTTTGCCAGCCAGAGAACTGGCGGGAGTAGTGGAGTCCTTGGCGGCGTTCTGCTTCTTATCGGCGGCGGTCTTCTTGTCGGCAGCGGCTTTCTTCTTGGCGGCCTTCTGGGCTGCGGTGGGCTTGGCGATGGCCTTCTTGAAGCGCTCGTTGACCTCCTTGAGGAATGGGAAGTGGTTGTAGAGCGTCTCCATGTTGAGCGTACCGTTGATGTTGATCTGACGGTTGTTCGAGATGGTGTTGCCCAGCGACGTGCCGTCGTCCATCTCGCGGCCGCGCACCCAGTTATAGGTGGCTGAATAGCTGGCGTCGCTGTTGATCCAGTCAAAGATGGGCAGCTTGTTCAGCGGCAGCTGATAGGAGGCGGTAAACGTCTGACGATAGTCGAGCGGACGGCCGAAGTGCTTGATGCTCTGCCATACAGAGTCCTTCCAATGCGTATAGCGGTCGGGGTAGAGGTCTTTGTTGATGGGTTTGTCGCTGTAGGGCTCTTCGATCTCGGCCTGCGTGCCCGACTGGAAGTTCATGTGCAGGTTCTTAGTGAGGTCCCAGCGCAGCGAGAAGTCGCGATTCCACAGGAACTGCGAGTTGAACGTGGCAGGCAGCTGTGCTCCGCCGAGGTTGTCCATGTCGCGCTCCTGCAACTCGTTGTAGACGCGTGTCATCTCCGAGTTGAACGTGATGTTCTGTGGCAGCCAGTTCAGTCCGAAGGCCTTGGGGAAGGCCATCCATTTCGACTTGCTCTTCGACTTCTTGAAGGGTTCCCACGACTTATAGACGGGCGTATAGCTGTAATTGAGCGAGCCACGCCACTGGTCGTCGCGCTCGTAGACGGTGGTCTCGCCAGACGAGTGGCGATGGGAGTGGCTGTACGACAGCGAGAAGTTGGCAGGGTCGTAGGGCATGGGGTGGCGCTTGGTCTTGATGCCGAAGCGGACATTGCTCAGCGAGAAGTTGGTGGTGGTAGAGCGCGTCACGGCAATGCTCTCGATGGAGTCGCGCTCGTGCTGCTCCATACTCTCGAGGGCGTCGTCGAGCTCCATATCGGTGTCCAGCGGATTGTACTTCGGCCGCGTCTCCTCCTTGGTGATGGAATAGTAGAGGGGTGCCGTCACCTTCATCTTGTCGGGGAAGAACTTGCCCAGCTCCAGCGAGGTGGTCACGGAGTAGGTCCTGTAGTCCTCTTTCGAGCGTGACAGCACGCCATCTTCCAGACCACCGAAGCCCTCGGTCATCACCTTACCCGTGAGGTTGACGGTGCCCACGTCGGACAGCTGGATGTTCATGGCTCCGGAGGCGGCCCAACCGCCCTTGTTGACCACGTCAAGCAGGCGCAGCTCGTTGACCCACACCTCACCGCTCTTCAGGGTGCTCGAGAGGTTGCGCACACCAATCATCATGGTCTTCACCTCGCCCAGCGACGGATTACCCATCACGCACACCTTGTTGTTGGGCTTTTCGGGGTCGTAGTCGCTGAAGAGGGTGATATAGCTGGCCGTACCCATGGCGCGGGCCTTGTTGCGGGCCTTCTTGACACGGGTAAAGAGGCTGAGGTCGATGTCGAGCATGTTGTCCTCGGGCCATACGGCGCGGCAGTCGTCTACATTATATTTATTATAGTCGTTGCGGTCGGGCGTGAGCTTCAGGGGGATGACATACTCGTAGTAGTTGCTCTTGTAGTCGCTACCCAGACGTATGAAGACGGCCAGCTGGTCGTTCTGCAGGTTGGTGGCGTCGTCGATGAGATGGTTGGCATGAACGAACATCTGCAGACGGCGATACTGGCGCAGGTCGAGCGTGGTATTGCGGTAGACAGCCTTCGACTCGTCTTTCGACAGATTCTTCACCACCATGTTCAGCGCCTGCTCGTTGGCCTCGGTGAGCTGTGGCTGCGAGGGGTCGGTGACGCGCGAGATGCCCGGAGGCAGCACGTAGTTGACGGGGCGCTTGTTGTTGTTCTCCTCGATATTGACGGCGCTGACCTCGAGCGTGCCGCTATTGCTGCCTGCGGTCAGCGGCTGGTCGTAGACGCGCCACTCGCCACGTACGAGGTCGAGCGAACCGAAACGCAGCACGATAGGCTTCTGGAACTGTGTGAGGAACATACGCATGAAGCGTATGCTGGTGAAGTCGGAGATGCTGCCTTCCTTGCCGTCGGGCTGTGACAGCGGTATGCGGAACTGATACCACTTCACCGTCTCGCGATTGCCATTGCGCAGGGTGACGGCAGCCTCGCGGACGTCAGTGATATGGTTGTAGCCCAGTCGCATGTCCTCAGGACGTATGCTGACGTGATACTCATAGTAGCGCTCATACTCGTTGAGCGTAAAGTCCTGATTGATATCCTCGACGTCGGGATAGGTCTTGTAGCTGGTGTCGTAGCCCTCGGTCTGCTGGTCGCTGTCGGGCGAGTTGCCCTGTGGCATATTGATGCGCTTGTAGCGCTCGAGGATGCTGGCCTTGCGCTCGTCGAGGTCGCTGCCGCGGAAGTAGTGGTAGTTGTCGTTGGCAGGGTCGGCCGTCCACGCCTGACGCACGGAGTCGTTGACATGGGCCTGCATCAGGAAGTCGGCATAGGGGCCATAGACACGCTCCTCGTCGTCGTTCAGACCGTTCAAGCCCACATCCTGCTTGGCACGTGAGCCTGCGGTGGTGGCAAAGGCATAGGTCTGGGTGGGCTGAATGGGTATCTTACCCCACTGGGTCTCCGAGAACGAGCCCGTACCGTCGACAGGCATACCGCTTTCGTAGAACTTCTTGCCGTCGCGCAGGATGTCTTCGCTGACCTCACCCAGGTCGATATACAGGTCACCGCCATAGCTGGCTGCATCGGGATGGGTGGTGGAGTAGATAAAGGGGTCCATCAGCCAGAACTCGATATACTCGACGTTGGCCGCCTCGAAGTCGGTGGTGTTGAGCTTGCACATCATGCCGCCCCAACGGTTTTGCGGATTGTTGAGCAGACCCTTCTCGGTGACGTCGGTGGTGAGATTATAGGGACCGCGCTCCTCGGGATAGTAGGCCAGGTCGAGCACGTTCAGCGTGTTGGTGGCACCACTATAGGTCGACTGGTCGCGGTTGGGGTAGAGCTCGTTAACGTAGACGGCACGCACATAGTGGTTAGACAGCTGGTCGAGGTCGCTCTTGATATGGGCGGGTGTGAGACTGCTGGAACGGTAGGTGAACAGCGGGTCGACATTATACCAGGCCAGCAGGGCACGGTTGTAACCGCTGGCTACCGTCTCCTTGTCGTTATGTTCAGGGAACCTGGACGGCACGCTGGAGAGCACCCACGACTTGGGCTCGTTGACGCTGATGCCGTTCTTGGCATTCTCGAAATCGTCGATATACGACGCGTTGTCCTGCGTACCGCTGGCCGTGCCGGCAATGAGCTGGGCAAACTCGCCGGTGAAGGTGATCTGCGAGGGCTGCGTACAATGCAGGAAGGGTAGCTTGTCGAGCATATTGGTGAGCCACTGGCTCTCGGTCTTCCAGTTGATGCTCAGTCCCCACAAGGTATTCTTCAGAGGTTCGGAGCCCATGGTGACCTTCGACGTCAGGGCTTGTTCGGAGAGGTGCATCAGCGTACCACCCAACTGGAAATTCTTTGAGAAGTCGTATTGCCAGTTGACACCGAACATGCGCTTACGCTGCATGCCGTAGTCATTGTTCGACTCCAGCGAGACGTTGACGCTGGTGCCGGCATCGATGATGCTCTGATTGAGGATGGTCACCTCGCCAGCAGAGTAGTCGACGGTATAGTCGCTGCCCTCTGACAGCTCGACACCACCGGCAGTAACCCTCACAGAGCCTTGCGGCACATTGTAGGCGCCCAGCGAGATGACGTTGGCAGAGGTGCCCTTGAACTGACCCTCCAGACGGAACTTGTTCTTGTCGGTCATCTGACGGGCGGCGGTCTGCGTAGTGTCATACAACTCCTGGAAGACATATTTGTTGGCAACATCCTCAGAGACACCCTGACGCATGAGGAAGCTCTTCAGCGTCTTACCAAAGGGCTCGGCCGAGGGGAAGAACACGCGACCATTGCTCACGGTATAGCCTTCGACAAAGTCGAAATAGCCGTTGGGGTGTGCCTTGAGGTTATTGTCCAGACGGTCGCAGCCCAGTCCGCGCAACAGCGTGGTGCTCTTGGTCTGCGGCTCAGGGATGTAGCTGACGTAGACACCCGTGGTGTCGCTCTGATACTTGATGTCCAGACGGAATTTGGTCTTCTCGACCGTTGTCGCCAGATAGTAGACGTTCTTCATCATCAGCGGCCAGTTGAACTGCTGGGGATTGTTCGACGTGTTCTTCAGCGACTTGACGAACAAGGCGTCGTTGGTGGAGGTATGGTCGGCAGCAAACTCACCGACGCGGTGGGTGACGCCGCCTTGGGTGTACTCGTAGGCCACCGCGAGCACCTGGTCGGTCTGCAGGGCGGTCTTCAGCGAGATATATCCGAGGGCGCTGTTCAGCGTATATTCCGAGGAGTTGAGCAGACGGGCTGAAGCCAGCTTCTCGTAGCTTGTACCACCCTCGAAATAAGGAGACACCAGCACCGTTGATGCCTGGTCGATATCGCGGGCAGCAACATAGGTGGTGGTCAGCGCATCGTATTCGCCGTTGGCGTTATTGTCGGGTACTGCCGACTGTTTTCCACCATCACCCCAAGTAATGGACGTACTCTCGGCGAGGTCGGCAAAAGCCAGCACGTTTCGTGAGTTGCTGGTCGTTCCCGACTTGTTGGTGACCCACACCTCTACGCGGGTGATGGTGACACCCGAGGTCAGCGTGGGAAGCTGCTGCATGGCGGCATCATAGCGCTCGCGGAAATAGTTGGACAGGAAGAAGTGGCGGTTTTCCTCGTAGTTGGCAACATTGAGCTCAAAGGGTGTCAGCTGGGTGCCACCCTTCGAAGACACGCTCTTCGACGTAGAATTCTTCTGCGAGAGCACGGTCTGCAGCTTCAGCTTGCCAAACTGCATGTCGGTGCGTACACCAAACAGGCTCGACGCACCCTGGATGAGTGAGTTGTTCGAGGGGAAGGAGACGTTACCGGCCTCGACGAGCTTGATGATCTCGTCTTCCTTGCCCTCGTAGCGCAGCTTCAGATTCTTTGTGTCGAAGTCGAAGGTGGCATCGGTGTTGTAGTTCAGCGACATATTCACCTTGTCACCGACCTTACCCGTCACATTGATATTGATCTTCTCGTCGAAGTCGACGGCCTTGGTCTTACGATTGCGCTCGGGCAGCGAGGGGTTGTCGACGTTCTTGAAGTTGGCGCCGAGCTTCAACTCTGCCGTACCTTGCGTCTTGATACGCACACCGCCAGGGCCGAAAATCTTCTCGGCAGGGCCCAGGTCGAAGTGCATATCGGCAAAGTTAAACTTCTCTTTGCCTTTATTGGCCACATTCTCAGCATCTTTCTGGCGGAAGAAGCGCTCACGCTCTTTGCGTTCGCTCCACCGCAGATACTCCTCGGGAGTCATCAGAATGGGGGTGTTCAGGTAGGAGTCGCCAATCTTTGAACCGATGATATATACGTTCAGCGAGTCGTTATACTCCACCTGCTGCTTGATATTTTCAGGGAAGTGCAGGTCGAGGGCGCTGGAGTCGAGGTCGGCGACGACAACAGGCGCCGTCTTCTGAATCTTCCAGCGGGCTTTGGGAAGGGTATCGGCATCTTCAGGCTTGTCCACGACAGACAAGCTTCTTCCCGCAGGTGTCACGGCCATAGCCGTCACACTCAACAGAATTGCGAAGATATATGGAAACCTCTTACTTCTCACTTCTTACCTCTAACCACTCACCTCTATTTTATCTGTTTCAGCGCCAGCTTCACCACTTGCTCGACGGGCAGGTCGGGCTGTTCGGTCAGAATAGCCACAACAACCTTCTGCGTGGGAGCAGGCGCAAAGCCCAGCATGGTCAGGGCGGCCACCGCCTCGTCGCGCACAGCATTGTTGACGGGGGCTGCCACACTACCGCCGGCAGGTATCTCGTCGGCAATACCCAGGGCGACAATCTTGTCACGCAGGTCGACAATGATACGTTGGGCGGTCATCTTGCCAATGCCCTTGATACCCTTGATCAGGCGCTCGTCGCCACGTGAGATGGCGTTGCACAACTCGGCAACACTCATCGACGACAGCATCATACGCGCCGTGTTGGGACCTACACCGCTCACGGTGATCAGCAGCTCGAACATCTCGCGTTCCTTCTTCGACACAAAGCCAAAGAGCACATGGGCATCCTCACGGATAGCCTCATAGACGTACAGTTTCACGTCTTTTTTGCCTTGAATGGCGCTGTAGGTCGTCAGCGAAATGTTCAGTCCGTAGCCTACACCAGCGGCTTCGACCGTAGCCAATGCGGGTGTCAGCTCGGTGAGCTCACCCTTGATGTACTCAATCATAATTTTCCTAAAAATGTATTAATACGATATTATTAACGCACAAAACCCTCTTTTTATTGTATTTTCAAAAAATACTACTCAAATAATTGCTTTTCCCGATTTTTTTCGTATATTTGCACCGAATATTACTAACGACTTTAAATACTATGCTTATGAAAAGACCTTACTTACTATTTTTATTGTTTTGGGGCCTGCTCATGGTGCACCAAACAGCAAGGGCCGACAATGAGGTCGTGTTCGAAGAGACGTTCGACAAGAACGACAAGACTGGCGGACGGGACGGAACATTCACTAACAATGCAAGTGAAGTATGTGTTGCTGACAATGAAGGCTGGACATTTACAAAATGCAATAAGGCCTATCAGTGTGCAAAATTCGGTACAGCTTCTGTCAATGGTGTAGCGACTACGCCACATATTTCCTTAAAAACAGGTTCTACCGCCACGCTGACGTTCGCTGCCGCAGGTTGGGATGACAATAAAAACAACACTCTGACCATCACAGCAGAAGGATGTACAGTGAGCGGAGACATAAGCATAACACTGAATAAGGCTCAATGGACAAACTATACCGTCACTATCTCCGATATTACCGCTCCTGTCGTCATTACATTCACTGGCAGGCGTGGCTTCTTAGATGATGTCAAGATTGTCGGCGAGAAGGGCGGCGAGATTGTGGTCACCGTTCCAGAGCCCAAGCTGACGGACGAGTTTACCTTCTGGTCGAACACCGTAGAGCCCACTAAGAGGATTGTCACTATTACCCCTGCAGACGATACCAGAACACGCTACACCTTAGACGGCAGCGAGCCATCATTGACCGAAGGCACAGAGATTACCGCTGCCACGAGCTTGTTTATCTGGGGAACGACCACGGTGAAGGCCATCTCGACAAAGAGCACATATACCAGCAACGTGGTGACCAAGACCTACACGTTAGGTCAGCCTGTCAACAGCCTTGCTGAATTCAGCGCACTGGCTGACGGAGCTGAGGCAAAGCTCTTCCTTAATGCTGAACAGAACGCCCGTATCACAGACGTCAGCAACAAGCAATTTACTGTCAAGGACGGTGCAGGAACAACCTTGTTGTTCGACTTTGGCGACGTAGCCTTTAACCCCATGCCAGCAGCTAATCAGCACATCGCCGGATGGATTATCGGCAAAAAGCAGACCATCGACACTAAGGTCGCATTTGTGGCCACAGGCAATACCACGCCGAAATATATGGCCTTTGCCAATCGCGTCACAGAGCCTGACGTCACCAGCGTGAAGGGCATCACCACCAAGGAGACCACAGCCGAGACCTACTACACCCTCTCTGGAATACGCGTAAAAGCCCCCAAGAAGGGTCTCTATATTGCCAACGGTAAGAAACTCATCATTCACTAAAAAGCTATGACGACTATGAAACAGAAATATATGAGTCCAGTAGCAAGGATGCTGCAGACTTTCGTACTGATATTCGGATGCATCAACCTGAATGCACAAACCATCGTAGAACCCGCCAATGGTCCTGAGGACGGAGCCATTCACGGCATGACCATCTACCTCAAAGACGGCACCACGAAGACATATACCGCCGCTGAGCTACAGGACATCACCTATCTGCCGGGGATCGGTATGAAGGTGTATCTCAAAGGCAGTGAGACATCTGTCGACTACCTGTACTCGCAGATGGACAAGGTGGACTATGCGTACACCAACGCCAATGCCAACTGGAAGACGTTCAGCAAGACGGACTATCCCTATGCCAACCGACTGGAGTACCCACATCTGAACGCAAACGTGTGGCCGACAAAGGAGGGGGCAGAGGAGAAGAGCCAGATAATCGTGAAGCAGACAACAGACTATGGCATTACATTCTCATTAGAGTGGGACAACGCCAAGATTGCCAACCGCTGGACATGCTATACGCTGCATGCAGACAACTCGGTAGAGAACACCGATCGTAACGACGACTTTAAGCCAGACGAGGATGTGGCGGTATCATCAGCATTAGAGGACTACAAAACCAGTACTGCAACAGATCCCAACTTAGACTTCTCACGCGGTCACCTCTGTCCGTCACAAGACCGTCAGTGCTCTAAGGAACAGAACAAGCAGACATTCTTCCTGACCAACATGCAGCCACAATACCAGAAACACAATGGCGGCTTGTGGGGTAACTTAGAGACTTTGGTGAACAACTATGCCAAAAGAGCAGATTTCACCAAGACCCTGTGCGACACGCTATATATCGTCAAGGCAGCCACCATCACCGACAAGGTAACGATTGATGGTCAAGAGGTGGACGGCATCTATACAGACATCAAGTGCGGACTGGACGGCATAGCCATCCATAAGCTACTGGTACCCAAATACTTCTACATGGCTGTGCTGCACTACAACAAAGCCTCCAACACCTATCAAGGTGTCGCCTTCTGGACACTACACCAGAATGCAAGCGACACCACCACGGACTTATCTACCTTCGCCATCAGCATCGATGAATTGGAACGTCGAACAGGTATTGACTTCTTCTGTAATCTGCCTGACGAGATAGAGGATGTTGTAGAGGCAAACGTTGATTTTGAGTTCTGGAAATTTGTAAATGCAGCACAATAATTACAAAAGGCTGCCTTTTACTTACATTTTATAACAAAACAGCGCACTTTTGCTTACAAATTGAGCGAAAGTGCGCTATTTAATAAAAAAAAGAACGATTTCTTTTGTTTTGTGCTCACTTAATCGTACCTTTGCAGGCAAAATTGGAGAAACGACCAACATAAACATAAAAGACAATGAAGAAAATCAGAGCCGCCGTAGTAGGATACGGCAATATTGGAAAGTACAGCATTCAGGCACTGGAAGCCGCTCCTGACTTCGAGATAGCAGGCGTGGTACGCCGCAACGGTGCCGACAACAAGCCAGCAGAACTGGCAGCGTACGAGGTTGTAAAGGATATCCGCGAACTGAAAGACGTCGATGTCGCCATCCTGGCTACGCCTACCCGTTCGTGCGAGGAATATGCCAAGCAGATTCTGCCTTTGGGCATCAACACCGTCGACTCGTTCGACATCCATACCAACATCCGTGGCTACCGCGAGCGCCTGATGGAGCTGAACAAACAGACGAATACCGTCAGCGTCATTGCTGCCGGTTGGGACCCAGGCTCAGACAGCATCGTGCGCACGCTGATGCAGAGCCTCGCACCCAAAGGTCTGTCGTACACCAACTTCGGACCAGGCATGTCGATGGGCCACTCGGTCTGCGTACGTTCCAAGGCCGGCGTCAAGAATGCGCTGTCGATGACCATTCCCTTGGGTGAGGGCATCCACCGCCGCATGGTGTATGTTGAGCTGGAAGACGGCTACACGCTGGAGCAGGTGACCAAGGACATCAAGGCTGACCCCTACTTCGCCTCTGACGAGACGCACGTGTTCCAGGTGGAGAGCGTCGACGATGTGCGCGACATGGGTCACGGCGTGAATCTGGTGCGCAAGGGTGTCAGCGGACAGACGCAGAATCAGCGCCTGGAGTTCAACATGCAGATCAACAACCCCGCCCTGACGGGTCAGGTGCTGGTCAATGTGGCCCGTGCCTCTATGCGTCTGCAGCCCGGCTGCTACACGATGATTGAGATACCGGTTATCGACATGTTGCCCGGCGAGCGTGCCGACCTCATCGAACATCTGGTATAAATAGCAAACAGCAGAAAACAAAATGAGTCCGCCTTCGAAAGCGGACTCATTTTTTTATTTGTCGTAAGCGTGTTGAGGATAGTCAGTTGTGAAGTGGAGCCCTCGGCACTCTTTGCGTTCCAGCGCCCAGCGGGTGATGAGGTAGCCGACGTTGATCATGTTGCGCAACTCGCAGATGTCGCGGGTGGCACGAACGCGCTTGAACAACCGCTCGGTCTCTTCGTAGAGCATGTCAAGACGGTCCCACGCACGATGCAGGCGCAGGTCGCTACGCACGATACCCACATAGTTTGACATAATCTGGTTGACCTCGCGCACCGACTGCGTAATCAGCACTTTCTCCTCGTTGGTCATCGTACCCTCGTCGTTCCATTCCGGCACGTTGTCGTTCCAGTAGTACAGGTCGATACGCTCCAGCGAATGGCGCGCAGCGGTCTCGGCATAGACCACCGCCTCGATGAGTGAGTTAGAGGCCAGTCGGTTACCGCCATGCAGTCCGGTGCAGGAGCATTCGCCCAGGGCATACAGACGGTCAATGCTCGACTGTCCGTGCAGGTCGACCTTGATGCCGCCACACATATAGTGGGCTGCAGGACGCACGGGAATATAGTCGGTGGTGATGTCGATACCCATCGAGAGGCACTTCTGGTAGATATTCGGGAAGTGGTGGCGCGTTTCCTCGGCGTCCTTGTGGGTGACGTCCAGACAGACATGATCCAGTCCGTGAATCTTCATCTCCTTGTCGATAGCGCGAGCCACAATATCACGGGGTGCCAGACTGAGGCGCTCGTCGTACTTCTCCATGAACGTCTCGCCATTAGGCAGCTTCAGGATGCCGCCATAGCCACGCATAGCCTCGGTGATGAGATAGGCGGGGTGTGTCTCGTTAGGATTGTGTAATACGGTGGGATGGAACTGCACAAACTCCATATCGGCCACCGTTCCCTTGGCACGATAGACCATCGCAATGCCGTCGCCTGTAGCAATCACAGGATTCGACGTAGTCATATAGACGGCACCACAGCCACCCGTACACATCACGGTGACCTTCGCCAAATAGGTGTCAACCTTCTCGTCGGGGTTCAGCACGTAGGCACCGTAGCACTGGATGTCGGGCGAACGGCGCGTGATGCGCACACCCAGATGGTGCTGGGTGATAATCTCTACGGCAAAATGGTTCTCCTTGATGTCGATGTTCGGGTCACGACGCACGGCCTCCATCAGTCCGCGCTGAATCTCTGCACCCGTATCGTCAGCGTGGTGCAGGATGCGGAACTCCGAGTGACCACCCTCGCGGTGCAGGTCGAAGTCGCCATTCTCCTTGCGGTCGAAGTTGACACCCCACTTCACCAGCTCCTGAATCTGTTCGGGAGCCATACGCACCACCTGCTCGACAGCCTGGCGGTCGCTGATGTAGTCGCCGGCAATCATCGTGTCCTCGATGTGCTTGTCGAAATTGTCGACAGCCAAATTGGTCACACTGGCAACACCACCCTGTGCGAACGACGTATTGGCCTCGTCGAGACCTGCCTTGCAAATCATACACACACGTCCTTTATTAGCTCGCGCCACCTTCAAAGCGTAGCTCATACCTGCCACACCAGCACCTATTATCAAGAAATCGTACTTATAAACCATGCTTTTTTATCTTCTACGCTGCAAAATTACAAATTTATTTTGTAACTTTGCCAACAATATGAAGAAATATCTGTATTTACTCCTAATATTGTTGACGGCAACAGCCGTCCAGGCGCAAGACTCGCTACGCATCAAGATCGACTCACTGCTGCAAGACCCCATGTTTGAAACGTCACAGGTAGGCCTGATGGTTTACGACCTGAATGCCGACACAGTTTGTTACAAGTACAACGAGCGACAGCTGATGCGCCCGGCATCGTGCATGAAGCTGGTGACGTCTATCACGGCACTCGACCAGTTGGGTCCGCAGTATGACTTCAAGACAAGCGTCTATTATACCGGCACCATCAAGGGCCACACACTGGAGGGCAACATCTATTGTGTAGGCGGTTTCGACCCCACACTGACATTAGGCGACGTGACCGATATGGCTCTTAGCGTACAACAGTTGGGCATAGACAGTATAGCCGGCAAACTGGTTGCCGACCGCACGATGAAGGAACAGATAGACTATGGTGAGGGCTGGTGCTGGGATGATGAGAACCCCTTACTGACAGCGCTGTCAATAGGTCGTAAGAACAACTTCCTGACTACCTTTGCCGAGGAAGTTGCCCGTCAGGGAATTAACCTGGAGAATGTGAATCTGGTAGAAGGAATACTGCCTGCCAATGCCCGCCATCTGACCACCATTCGTCACAACATCTCGTTGGTGTTGGACCGCATGATGAAGAAGAGCGACAATTTCTATGCCGAATCAGTCTTCTATCAGACGGCAGCCAGCGTTAGGAAGCCATTAGCCAAAGCGTCAGACGCGACGGGTGTCACCCACAAGTTGCTGAAGCGATTAGGACTCGACGCTAAGAGCTATCGTATGGCTGACGGTTCTGGTCTTTCGCTCTATAATTACGTGAGTGCCGAACTGCTGTGTACCCTATTGAAACATGCCTGGCGTACACCCAGAATCCACGAAGCCTTATGGCTGTCGCTACCCATTGCGGGTGTCGACGGCACGCTGAAAGACCGCATGAAGAAGACCGCAGCGATGGGTAACGTACGCGCCAAGACGGGCACGCTGACAGGCATCTCGAGTCTGGCGGGCTATTGTACGACGGCCGACGGCCGCCCCCTCTGCTTTGCCATTATCAATCAAGGCATCATGCGCAATGCTGACGGCAAAGCATTCCAAAACCGCGTCTGCCAAGTGCTGTGCGAAAGCATCTCCAACTGACTTTCGACGCCCCCCCTGTCTTTCGACGAGATTCGCGACTTTGGTTGTCAAAATCCCGCATTTCCTACACTTGACGCTGACTATCAGAGCATTACCATCAGATTTCCTACACTGCACAGTGTAGGAAATCCTGCACTGAGGCCAAAAACGACGGGAAAACCATATACATGGAAATCATTGATACACAGCAGCCCTGACCCATGTATAACAACCCAACCACAGTACCAAAAATCGTACCACACTTTGGTACGGTCAGTACCATGCTTTGGTACGCACCGTACCACAGCATGGTACTATGTCTACCGCTGTAGTTTAACGGTTTTAGTTGACTACTTGGAGTCTTACTCACGATAAGGGTTGACCCGGTTGAACTTAATTTTTAATTCACGTTGACTCGTCTATACGTTAGTCATAATCTGGGTTTACAATAATAGTACGTCTATTTACATCGGAAATGACCACAAGTGTAAGAATTCCTACACTGCGCAGTGTAGGAAAACACAGCATAACCTGCTGACTGTCAGCGCCAAGTGTAGGAAATGCAGGATTTCAGCACATCTCTTGTAGTAGTACTATACAACCCGTTTTATCTATTTAATGGACGCGATAGCCAACGCTGATAATCATATCGAGGTTATAGTATGGCACTTTCACGCAAAGCAGGATAATCCTTTAGATTGAGGAACTCCAAAACAAACGGATCATGGATGAATTGTTCTGGTTTTATTTCGTCCAGTTTTTCTTGTTTTCTTTTTTTATATCTGATTCAATATCTCTGTCATCGACTGCAAACGCTGCTCAAGGTATTCGGCTATCAGTGCGGTCATCGCAGTTGGAGAGCCCGTACGGCCATTACCGTCGATAAATGGATGTATTGCCCTCGAAGGCATTGCTGTTGTAGGTGTGCTCAACGATAAACTCCTGTCGCAAAGCCTCGGTCTCAGCTGGCGTGAGGGGACGAAAACGGGAGAGATTGGCTTTCAGCTGGTCTATGCGGTTCAACAGAGACTTATGGCCGGATGTTGCTGTACGTTGCCGTCCATCAGTCGGACGTAGGGCATCAGCAGGAATCATATAAAGATTTCCCTTCCTGACAACACCACCAATACGTCCTTCGGCACAGAGAACTCTAACCCTTCGAGCACTGAGGCCCCACTTGGCTGCCGCCTCACTTACTTTTATATACTCCATTTATACCTATTTTTCTATAATAACGTACAAGATGGCCTTTTTATTATTCCTGTTTTGTTAATTTTAGGAACAATATCGTGTTGTTAAGTAGAAAATTTGTTTTTATCTTCAATTTTGCTTACTGTTAATTATGTCTTCAACCCGTTACTTTGTCTTACTCTGAATCAAAGGGACTGGTTATTATATCACATGGTAATACCATAGGATATTGAAAATCCCATCATCATCGACAGACGTGATGATGATGGGATTATATTATTGTTCGCTCATTATTTGAAAATCAGTTGGGCAAACTGGTAGAGGCTGCGACGCCAGGTGTGCCACTCGTGGGCTGTGCCGGGCGACTCGTAACCGACGGCATTCATGCCGAGTTGTTCCTTGATGTTCTTGGCAGCCTCGACGCAACCCATGTTCTCCTTGCCGCCACCACTCATGAAGAGCACTTTGACGTTCTTGGCGAAACCTTCGGAAGCCTTCACCTGGTCGACATTCCAGGCACCGCTGCTGAACGAGCCGACATAAGCGAACTTGTCAGGATTGTTCAGCGTAATCTCGCGAGCCTGCATACCACCCATCGACAGGCCAGCGTAGGCGCGGTGCTGAGGGTCGGCAATGACGCGATAGCGGCTCTCGACCATCGGGATGATATCGTTGAAGAGCACATTCTTGAAACCTTCAGAGAAACCACCGAAGCCACCACGGCCAAAGCCACCGGGACGACCACCCTGAGGACGCTGGCCAGGACCACCCTGCCCAGGAGCGCCCTGCGGACGGGGACCCTGCGGACGAGGACCGCCGAAGCCACCCTGCTCACCAGGACGACGTGCGTTCAGGCCGTTGTCCATCACGATGATGCAAGGAACAGCCTTACCCTCGGCAATCAGATTATCCAGAATCTGAGCGGTATGTCCCTGCTCGGCCCATCCGTACTCGTTCTCGCCCATACCATGCTGCAAGTAGAGCACAGGGAACTTCTTGGTGGGATTGGTGAAATACTCTGCAGGCAGATAGACGTGACAGCGACGCATCTTCTCCGTGTAGGTCGACCAGTAGAACACCTCGCTCATAGAGCCCTGCGGCACGTTCTTCACCTGCCAGAAGTCCTGGTCGGCAGAAGGAATCTCGATACCGCTACCCCAACGGCTGGCGCCATAGTAGTAGAGGCTGTTCGGATCGGGCACCGAGGCGCCGTCGATGTTCAGCTGATAGTAGTGGAACCCCTCGTCCTGAGGCTCAGAGGTACCTGTCCACACACCGTTCTCGTCCTTGGTCATCTCGTAGATCTTGCCGGCAATGTCCAATCCGACGAACTTGGCATCAGGAGCCTTGATCTGTGCACGCACCATACGCTGTGAGTTCACCATCGGGTACTGCTTGTTGTCCTGATTGCTCGTTGCAGGCTTGAAGTCTTCTGTGACGTTAGCAGTTACTGAAGGAACTTTCGGGTTCTCTCTGGGAGCACCGAACTGTGCTGACGCTGTCAGACATGAGAGCGCCATCAATGAAAGGAAGATTTTTTTCATAAGATATTTTTGATTCATGTGTTGATAATATGTTTCTTTGTTTTGATGCTGCTTGTGCGCAAAAGTAAAACAGACAGCACGATTGTTATAGAAGATTAACATTTGAGTGAGATAAAGACAATTAAAACAAGTTTTATTTTGTATTGTTCGCGCTTATTCGTACCTTTGCACGCACAATGAGTTTTACGACAACGATATTGCAATGGTTTGGCGAGAACGGTCGGGCGCTACCTTGGCGCGAGACGCGTGACCCGTATGCCATCTGGTTGTCGGAAATCATCCTGCAACAGACACGTATAGACCAGGGGCGTCCCTATTGGGAACGTTTTATGCGACGCTGGCCTACCGTCGAGGCGCTGGCCAATGCTACAGAGGACGAGGTATTGCGCGAGTGGCAGGGGCTGGGTTACTACAGTAGGGCCCGCAACCTGCATACCGCCGCCCGACAGGTGGTGGCGCTGGGCGGATTTCCCACCACCATCGAGGGCATCAAGGCCCTGAAGGGTGTTGGCGACTATACTGCTGCCGCTATTGGCAGCATTGCCTTCGACCTGCCGGCGGCTGTCGTCGACGGCAACGTCTATCGTGTGTTGGCGCGCCACTACGGCATCAAGACGCCCATCAACAGCACGGAGGGAAAGAAGGAGTTCACGCAGTTGGCACAATCGTTGTTGCCGCCCCAAGAGGCCTCCGCCTTCAATCAGGCCATGATGGACTTTGGCGCCATCCAGTGTACGCCGTCCGCCCCCCAATGTCAGCAATGCCCGTTGGCAGAGTCGTGTGTGGCGCTACGTGAGGACAGTGTATCGGCATTGCCCGTCAAAGAGAAAAAGCTGAAGATCAGCGAACGCCATCTGACCTATATCTATATAAGATGTAACGGCTATACGGCCATCCACCGCCGTCCGGCTGGCGACATCTGGCAGGGACTGTATGAACCATTGCTTTTAGAGGTGAGTGGTGAGAGGTTAGAGGTGAGAGGAATGTTGGAGATAAAGAAAAACGTCAAGCACGTGCTGACCCACCGTGTGCTCTATGCCGACTTCTGGCTGTGGGAGACCAACGAGCGGCCTACACTGCCCGACGACTACTTCTGGATCAAGGAGTCAGACATCGACCAGTATGCCGTGCCCCGTCTTATCGAACTATTATTAAATGAATTATGAACAGAATCAATATAGCCATCTTTGTGTCGGGAAGCGGCACAAACTGTGAGAATCTCATCAAGTATTTCGCTGACAGCGAGCGCGTCAACTGTGCTTTGGTAGTCAGCAACAAGGCCGACGCCTATGGTCTGGTACGTGCCACCAATCTGGGCGTACCAACGGCTGTGGCTCCCAAACCCGAGCTTAACGACCCTGAGGTGATGATGCCACTGCTCCAGCAGTACGACATCCAGTTTATCGTGTTGGCAGGTTTCCTGCCCTTGGTGCCCAACTTCCTGATAGAAGCCTTCCCGCGTCGCATCATCAACATCCACCCTGCCCTACTGCCGAAGTATGGCGGCAAGGGTATGTGGGGCCACCACGTGCACGAGGCCGTCAAGGCCGCTGGCGAAAGGGAGACAGGCATGACCGTCCACTTCGTCACCCCCGTCTGTGACTCTGGCGAGATTATCGCCCAATACCGTACACCCCTGCTGCCTACCGACAGCGTTGACGACATTGCCGAGAAGGAGCACGTGCTGGAGATGGAGCACTTCCCCAAGGTGGTGGAACAGGTCATCAACGAGACCTTCTTTTGTTAAAGAAACACAAAAGACGACACGGTGGTCTACAACGCCGACGCCTACCGTATCCCCGAGGGTAGCGTCATTGAGGCATTGGTCGAGGCCCTGCCTGGTGCGAAGGTTGACGACGACGGAAAGGTCAGCATCAACGGCAAGGAGGTGAAGAAGTTCAAGATGGACGGCCGCGACTTCATGACGGGCAACAACGACGCCGTGATGAAAAACCTGCCGTCATACGTCGTCGACCAGGTGAAGGCCTACGACGAGAAGAGCGATCTGTCGCGTATGACAGGCTTGGACGACGGCAACGACGACTTTGTCTTGGAGTTCGTCACCAAGCGCAGTGCCCGCAAGGGCATACAGGCCAATCCGGATGTCGGCATAGGTACGGACGGCCGCTACGGTATCCGACTGACGGCCATGAAACCCTTCGGTGCTATGCGCTATACGTTTATGGGCAATGCCAACAACGTGAACGACCGTAACTTCTCAGGGCGTGGAGGTCGCGGACGCGGCAACGGTCAGGGTCAGCGCGAAACGAAGACAGCAGCACTGGATGCCAGCTACGAGAACGGCAAGAACCTGAAATGGAGCGGACGCGTCACCTGGAACCACGGCGATACCGACAACTGGAACAAGACGGCGTCGGAGAGTTTCGTCAACACCCGCGGTGGAGCTTTCTCAAACAGCATCAGCCAAAACTATTCGCGCAACAACAACTGGACAGGCAACATGAACCTGCAATGGAACATCGACTCCGTGACCACGCTGTCGTTCCGTCCTGATGTGAGCTATCAGACCAGTGACAGCCGTAACTTCTCGACCTCGGCAGCCTTCAATGCCGACCCCTACGGCTACGTCACCGACCCACTGAGCAGCGAGGGCCTGCAGACGATGCGCGAAAAGGAGCTGGCCGTCAACAGCCGACAGAACAAAGGACTGGGCTACAACGACAACGCGAATGTAAACGCACAACTGCAGATATTCCGCCGACTGGGCTCAAAAGGGCGCAACATTGCCATCAGCTCGCAGTTCAGCTGGCGCGACGGCAGCAGCCAGAATGCCAGCCTCTCGGCCGTCCACCTGTATCAGCAGAAGGACAAGCAAGGCAACGACTCCACCTACCAGACCAACCGCTATACCAGTTCGGCCAACAAGCAGCTGAGCTATTCGTTGGGCGTCACCTATACCGAACCGCTGCTACTCTTCAAGACCAGCAGGGAAACAGAAGCCAGCGGCGTGCCAGGCATGCCTGAAATGCGTGGACCATTTGGTGGCAGAGGCGGTGGTGGTGGCCGTAATCGTGGTGGAAGAAGTTTCGGCCAGCAGGGACTCTTCCTGCAACTGAACTACCGCTATCGCTACGACTACCAGAAGAACGACCCTTCTACCTACGACTTCCCCAAATACACGGACGAAGCCTTTGCCAACGTACTGAACGAATATCGCGAGTGGACAGCCCTCTTCGGATTCCTGGAGAACCCCTACGAGACGTATCTCAGCCCCAGCCTCAGCCGCTATTCCGAACGCACGGAGTACGGCCACAATGCCGACCTGCAGCTGCGCTACATCCGCAACAAGGTGAACCTGAACGTCGGCGTATCCTTCCACCCCGAGAAGGCGCACTACATCCAGCAGTATCTGGGACGCCCCATCGACACGGTGCGTACCGTCACCAACGTATCGCCGACGCTCGACCTGCGTGTACGCTTCAACCAGCAGACCAACCTGCAGGTGAACTTCCGCGGACAGACGCAACAGCCCAACATCACTCAGCTGCTCGACATCTACGACGACACTAATCCGCTGAACATCACGATAGGTAATCCAGGCCTGAAGCCGTCGTTCACCACCAACCTGCGCGCCAACTTCCAGATGATGCGCCAGACGAAGTTCGTCACCGACAGCAACGGATTCCAGGTGCCCAAGGCCCAGCGCCACTGGAGCTTCAACGCCAATGGCTCGTGGCAGACCACCAGCAACTCCATCGGCAATATCGTCACCTATAACGAGAAGACGGGTGGACGCATCACGCGACCAGAGAACATCAACGGCAACTGGAATGCCAGCCTCGGCGTAGGCTTCAACATCGGACTCGACACGCTGAACCGATGGGACATCAGCGGCTCCATCAACGGACGCTACGACCATCGCATAGGCTATGTTAATCTGAACCGCACGGCTGAACCCGACCGTAACGTCACCCATACCTATAACCTCTCGCCAGAGGTGTCGCTCAGCTTCCGCAACTCGTGGTTCAGCTTCTCACTGAACGAGCGCACCACCTATGCCCGTACTGAGAACCGCCTGCAGGCTTCTAACAACCTGACGACGTGGAACTTCTCATACGGCGGAAACACAAAGATCACCTTCCCCTGGGGCTCTAATCTCAGCACCGACTTCCACGTATTCAGCAAGCGCGGCTATAGCGACGAGACGCTGAACACCAACGAACTGATATGGAACGCACAGCTGTCGCACAGCTTCCTTCGCGGAAAGGTGCTCACCGTCATGCTGCAATGGTACGACATTCTGCACGAACAGACCACCTTCTCACGCATGGTCAACGCCAACGGCTGGCGCGACCAGGAGGTCAACGCCATCACCAGCTACGCCATGCTGCACGTCAGCTACCGCCTGAACTTCTTCGGACAGGGTTCAGGACGCGGTGGAGGACGTCGTGGTGGTCGAGGACGGGGTGAATGGGAAGGCGGGCCTGGACGCGATAACTGGGGAGGCGGTGGTTTCCCGACTCCTCCAGGTGGTATGGGCGGACCTGGTGGTGGTCCTGGTGGCTTCTAACTACTTCTTTCCGTAGTCGTTCTTCATCTTGATGGCAAAGATGATGACGCTACAAACGCAGGTGATAAGATTAGTGGCAAAGAGATAATAGTTGCCCAGCAACAGTCCCTGTATCACGAAGGCGCCACAGCCTATGGCCATCGAGATGAAGCCTGGCAACGAGATGCCGTCGGTGTTACGTGTACGAATGGTCTGAATAGCCTGTGGCAGATAGCCGAAAATCAGGCCGAAGGTGGCAATCCAGCCACAAATGTTGACTACTAATTGTTGATCCATAGTATTAATTTTTAGTTAGCGATAGTAATATTGTTGCAAAGATACAAAAAAAAATGAAATGTGATACACATTTGCCCAAAATTTTTCGTAACTTTGCACTCAGTAACTAACCTTTCAAATACTATTAGCTATGAAAAAAGTATATAAGGCTCACATTCTCTTTACGAAAGAGAAAGATCGTTTCGAAGTTTTTGAGAATGGCTACGTCGCTGTGGAAGACGGCCGTGTGCTGGGCGTTTCTAACGATCTGGCCGAGTTGGGCTGTCCTGATGCAGAGGTCGTCGACTTTGGCGACAAGCTGCTCATTCCCGCCATGAACGATATGCATGTTCACGCCCCACAGGTGCACAACCAGGGTGTGGCCATGGACCTCGAGCTGCTGCCTTGGTTGCAGAACTACACCTTCCCTGAGGAGTCGAAATATGCCGACGTCAACTATGCCGAGCGCATGTACAGCCGCTTCCTGCACACCCAGTGGCTCTTCGGCACCATGCGCAGTGTCGTCTTCGGCACCGTCCATACCGACAGCACACGTAAGCTGATGCAACTGTACCAGCAGGCAGGCATGGGCGCTATGGTCGGCAAGGTAGCCATGAACCGCAACTGTCCTGACGCGCTCTGCGAGGATGTCGACGACGCCGTCAAAGGCAACGAGCAGCTCATCGCTGAATTCGGCGATGCTGATGGACTGGTACGCCCCATCATCACCCCGCGCTTCGTACCCTCGTGTACGCCAGAACTGCTGAAGGCCTGTGGCGAGCTCGCCGCCAAATACCAGTTGCCAGTACAGTCGCACCTGTCCGAGAACACCTCCGAGATAGCATGGGTGGCCGAGCTCGAACCTGAGAGCGAGAGCTATGGCGACGCCTACAACCGCTACGGACTCTTCGGACAGACGCCCACCATCATGGCCCACTGCGTATGGACGCGCGGTGGAGAGCTGGAGCTGATGAAGCGCAACGGCGTCATGGTGGCCCACTGCCCCACGTCCAACTTCAACCTGTCGTCAGGCATGGCCCCCATCCGCACCCTGCTCGACGAGGGCGTGCGCATTGGCTTGGGCAGCGACATCAGCGGAGGCCACGACCTCAACATGTTCCGCATGCTGGTCTATGCCATCCAGGTCAGCAAGATGCACTACCAGCAAGACCACAGCAAGGCCTTCCTCACCCTGCCCGAAACCTTCTGGATTGCCACCAAGTCGGCAGGCAGCTTCTTCGGCAAGGTGGGCAGCTTCGAGCCCGGCTACGACTTCGACGCACTGGTCATCGACGACGCCGTGCTCTATCCCGCTGAATACTCCCTGCAACACCGTCTGGAGCGTTTCATCTATCTGGGCGACGACCGTCAGATAGTCCATCGCTTCTGTCGTGGCCAGGAGGTGCCAGAGCCGAAACTCATCTAATCAACAATCAATCATAAGAACTAATGAAAAAACTATTCATGCTGATGGCAGCCATAGCCGCTGCATCCACCATTTATGCACAGAAAATGCTAGTACTTTATTATTCAGAGACAGGAACAACGAAGACGGTAGCCCAAGAGCTGCAACGACAACTGGGTGCCGACATCGAGAGTATCGAGGCTGTAGAGCCCTATTCGGGCAACTTCCAAGAGACCATCCAGCGCTCCAGCCGTGAACGCGAGAGCGGACAGACACCTGCCCTGAAGCCCCTGAAAAAGAAGATTGCCGACTACGACATCATCTTCCTGGGCTACCCCATCTGGTTTGGCACCTACGCCATGCCTATCGCCACACTGGTCAAACAACAGGACTTTGCCGGCAAGACCATCGTACCATTCTGCACCTTTGGCAGTGGTGGCCTGAACACCTCGTCTGATGCCCTGCGCGAGGCCCTTCCTAAGGCCAAGATACTGAAGGGCTATGGCGTCCGGACAGCCCGTGTAAAAGCCGCTGCCAACGAGCTCGACCGCTTCTTGAAAGAAAACGGTTACAAGAAAGGGAAAGTAGAGAAGTTGCCTGACTATTCAGCCCAGAAGCCCGTAACGGCCGACGAGAAAGCCATCTTCGACGCAGCCTGCTCCAGCTATCAGTTCCCCCTCGGCACGCCCCAAACCGTTGGCAAGCGAAAGACCGCTGATTCCACCGACTACAAGTTCACCGTCAAGAGCCGCGGTATGGATGGTCAGGAGGCTACCTCCATCATCTACGTCACCCAACCCTCCGCAGCAGGCGCCAAGCCCGAATTCACGGAAGTGGTCAGATAAGAGAATCATTGCTGCAAAGAAAGCCTACAGCTCGGAGCGGTATTTCTCATGTTCTCCCTTCGAACACCTACGCTCGGCCTATGCTACGATATGAGCAAAAGCGTAAATTATTTTTGACGCTTCCGCTTCAAATATTCCAGACGTTCCATAGCATGCTGGCGCGCTTGGAATATCTGATGGCGGTAGACAGCACAGGCAACGAAGAAATATACTGCTGCCATGAGCCAAAGGATGCGGTACTCGAAGAGGACGTCGGCCAAGGTGCCACCCATGGAATTGGTGCGGATATAGGCACGCACGCCAAAGGTGCTGGGAAAAAGGCACGACACCCCTTGCCAGAAACCGGGGATATCGTTTTGCGGCCACGAGGCACCACTGAGGAACAGCAGGGGAATAGACACAAACACCATGAGCAGCATGACGTTCTCACGATAGCGCACGATACATGAAACAGTGATTCCGAAGAAGATGCATGCCAGCGTATAGGGCACCATGATGGCCAAGAGGTCTGTCCAATGTGCCAGACAGGGGAAATGGAAGATGCGTGGTACGACAACGGTAAGCCACGTACCCATGACGGCATAAATCATGAAATAGCATAGTGACTTGCCGAAAACTATACGGAACGTGCCGTGATAGTGTTTCTGGATAGGTACGAGGTCTTGGTAGCGGTTGGACTCGCGGGCTGTACCTGCTGACAGTCCGATGCCGAGCACGAGGGTCTGCTGCAGAATGAGCATGAGCACGGCAGGGAGAATAGCCGACCCATAGCCACCGCCAGGATTGAACACAGGCACCTCGTCGTAATCAAGCGGACGGCCCTGTATCTGCTCTTCGCGCTGGGTATAGTTTCCTGACAACTTTATCTGTATCTCGCTGTTCATCTGTTGCGACACCATCAAGGCCGTCTGGTAGGCAGCCTTGTAGGTAAGCATCAGACTCATATCGCAATAGACGCTGATGACAGAACGTTCGAGGCGGTTGAGGCGCGTCTGAAAATCAGACGGAATATGATAGATGGCACGTACGACCTGACGGCTGACCAACATCTCGGCCTCGTCCATGTCGGCAGCATGATAGGCAATGTGTACATCGGGGGATGCGTCACAAGAGCGGATAAACTCACGACTCAGCTGCGAATGGGAGTCGTCGACCACCACCACGGGCACCTCGCGCACTACCTCATTATTGTAAATCCACGAATAAAGCAAGGGATAAGCCAGCGGGACGAGGAAGAAAAAGATGAGCACACCCTCGTCTTTGAACACCAGGCGCATCTCGTCGCGCCAGACCGCACAAGCGTCGCGCACGCCGTCGATAATCTGATAGAGCAGGCCGTCTTTCTTCATGGGATATACACGTAAGTTAACATCGCATTCTTAATCTTACTGAGCACGAGGATGGGCAACAGCATGAAGGCTATCAAGCCCGCAATATGCCACCAGGCGTCAAGTATGGGGAAATCGTTGAGCACACAGATCTGATAGACCATGAAATAGTGGCGCAGGGGGAACAGCCACGACAAGGCCTGCAGTGGTCCGTCCATGCCCATGACGGGAAAGGCCGAGCCAGCCATAGAGATGCTAAGTACGGCCCATAGCGAGCTGATGCTCATCGACATACGTAACGAGGGCAGCAGACCGAAGGCAAAGATGCCGAAGCCCTGAGCGGCCAATACCATGAGCACGTTGGTAAGTACGATCTTCACCACACCGCCCGGATGGGGGAATCCATAGACGCCAAAGACGTAGAAGCTGTAGAAGAACACCAGCGTCAGCCATATCAGCGTATGGGGCAGCAACTTGCCTGTCAGCGCCACACGGATGCGGTTGCCCGCCATACTCACCAGCTGTGGTCCGTGATTGAACTTCAGCTCAGTACCAATGGCATAGGTGGTGATGAGAAAGATAAAAAGCATGAAGATGCCTGGCACCATGACTGTCGTCAGGTAGGCGTTGTAGTCGGTGGTGGAATTGCTGATCTGGTGTAGGTCAATGGCTATCGGCTGTAAGAAGGTCTGTATCTGTGCATCAGTAAAACCTTTGGCACGCATGGTGGCCTGTCCGACAGCAGCAGAGCCCAGCGACGCAATGGTCTTCAGATCGCGATACAGCAGGGAGCCCGACGTGAGGGTGGTCATCGAGTAGTAGAACGACACCTTAGGCTGACGGCTGGCCAGCAACTTTTCAGTAGTACCCTCAGGGATATAGAGAAAACCATAGACCTCGTTGTTCTGAATAGCCTTACGCGCGTCAGCTACTGATGGATAGTAGGCTACCACCTTACTGGTCTGGAAGCCGTCGAGGCGACGAATGAGGCTACGTGTGGTCGACGTATTGTCGAGGTCGACGATGCCTACAGGCAATTCCTTCGGCTGTCCCTCGCTCAGCATGCTGGTGAAGAAAAACAGCACCGCCAGCGGGAACACGAGCATACAGAAGAGATAAATGGGGTTGTGAAGGAAAATCTTGCATTCCCTCACAGACAACAGATATATTTGTCGCAACGTCTTCTGCATGGCTTACCTCTCACCTCTTACCTCTCACCTCTTATTTAATAATAAGACTCATGCCAGGACGCAGACCCTCCATCTTCTCGACAGGACGAGCCTTGACCTCAAAGGTCTTCAGGTCGTACTGACCATTGGCCTTGGTAGCTTTCCAGACGGCATACGAGCCCTGGTCTTTCATATAGTAGACCTTCATCTGGATTTCCTTGTTGAAAGCAGGGACAAAGGCGGTAAACGTCTTGCCAATCTCCAGGCCGTTCAGCTGGTCTTCGCGCACATTGAACGTACCCCAAAGGTCTTTCATCACAGCAATCGACATAATGGGCGAGCCTGTACCTACCAATTCGCCCAACTTGGGATAGATATCCATCACCTCACCATCCATCTGGGCTATCTGGACCGTTTCGTGGATATAGGAAGTGACCTCCTGAACGGCACCACGGGCACGGCCTACCTGTGCGGCAGCAGCCATCTTGTCCTCGCGGCGGGCGCCATTGACAGCCATATCATACTGACTCTGGGCGGCCTTCATCTGAGCCTCTAACGCCTTGTAGCTGGCGTAAGCCTCGTCGCGCTTCTGGGCACTCATCACGCCCTCGTCGAAGAGGCGCTGGACACGATTGTACGACTTCTCGGCAATCTCGTAACCAGCCTTAGCCTGTTGCAGCACGTTGTAGGCACCACGAATCTGCTCCTCGCGGGCACCGTTCTGCGCCTTCAACTCAAGGGCAGAGGCGGCATCCTCGGCACTACGGGCCTGCTCCATCTTGGCACGTACCTCAGGGGCGTCGAGAATAGCCAGCGTGTCGCCAGCCTTCACGAAGTCGCCTTCCTTGACGCGTATCTCCAAAATACGGCCCGGCACCTTGCTGGACACGCGGTATTCACTCACTTCTACCTGCCCCTGGATCAGTTCCGGATCACGTCCAAAGGCAAAGAATCCAATCACAGCAACAATGACAATCACTGCTGCAAAGCCAATGATGGCGAGTAGGATGTTGTTATGTTGTGTTTTTGCTGACATATCTTTTTTTATTGTAATGTGCCAAGTGCTTTCTGCATATTCACCTGACTGAGTTTGACATCTATTTCGGCATCTATCTTCTGCGACTGCGCCTGTAACCAAGCCGTCTGGGCTTCCATCACCGTAGTGGTAGAGATGACACCCTCCTGGAATCCAAGGTTGGCGGTACGGAGATTCTCCTCGGCGCGCTGGATATTGGCATTGGCCATCTCCAGTTTCTTGGCAGCCTCGCTAACGTGGAAGGCGCTTTGATTGACCTGTAGTTCTATCTTCTCGCGAACATCGTCGAGTTCAAGGGCAGCCATCGTCGTCGCCCCCTTAGAGGCACGCACTTTATAGGCCACGTCACCCCAGTTCCAGACAGGTATGCGAACCAGTACGCCGACATTCCATACGCCACCGAACTTACGTTCGAAACCATTATAGAGGTTGGGGTTCGAACCGGCATAACCACCAGTCAGCAGCACCTGTGGCAGATTGCCTGCCTTCAGCAGATTAGTGGTCTGACGACTCAGGTCAACCATATTCTGCAGCATCTTCAACTCAGGACGGTTGGAGGTAGCCGTCTGCATGTCGGCAGGCTGCACGTCAACATCCGTGACGAGGGTCTCGCTCTCTTCGTCGGCCAGCGTCAACTGCTCGTCTACGGGCAGTCCGCAGAGCTGGCAAAGCAACATCTTCGACAATGTCAAGCCGTCGTTGACCTTCAACAGCGCCATCTCAGCCTCATTGACCTTCACGCTGACACTCAGGCCCTCGCTACGCGTTGCCACGCCCTCTTTAATCATTTTCTGGACATCACTGTCGAGCTTCTTGACAACTTCCAAATAGCTTTGTGCCAGTTTCTGCTTATGACGTAGCGACACCACCTGCCAGTAGGTCTGGTCGATGTTGTAAAGCGTCAGCTGGCGCTTGGCATCAGTGCTGTTGGCCGTGAGCTGTTCGTTGATGTCGGCCATCTTGTTCATGGCAACGATGGCACCACCCATGAAGACTGGCTGAGTGACCACGACAGCACCAAACAACGTGTTGCGCGTATCGGAGCGGAACAGATCGACGACATGCTGGCCGAACAAATCGGCAACGCCAGCGGCAGCCTTCAGGTCAGCCCCTAACTTTGTCTGCAGGGCAGCAGGCAATATCGACGCATAAGGAGACACCTTAGTGGTGATATCGGCAGCGGCATTAGTGCCAAGATTGTTCAACGCCGACTTCTGGTCGTCGCTGAGCAGCGATATTTCGCGGCTGGTATACATGTATCCACCTACCACATTGACGTGGGGCAGGTACTTTGTACGCGCCGACTTCTTCAGGTTCTTGGCCACTTCCTGTTTGACCTGCGACACGCTGAGTTGCTTGTTGCTACGCAGCGCCATCGCCCTGCAACTGTCGAGCGACAGTACACGCTGGGCATCGGCAGGCAGACAGCCAAGAGCCAAAAGCCATAAGCTAAAAGCCAAATACTTGTTCATTGATTATTTCTCAAATGTAAAGTTCTTAGAGCCTATCATATTGCCATCGGCAAAGATGCTGACATTATAGCTGCCACCTGTCAACGTCTCGTTAACGGGCCAGAACAGCGTAACGGCAGTCTCTTCACCCGTATAGTCGATAGCTTTCTTCATAGAGTATGCCAACTGGCGGTTCTCAAAGGCAAAAGTACCGCCACCGTTAAGCACCTCGCCTTGGGGAGTGGTGATGCGAACAAAGAAATCGCGTGTGCCATTAGCGGCTGTCACATTGCGCACCAACGTAAAGGAAACGCTCAGCGTACGTGCTTTCTTGAGGTTCTTATTGTCCTTACCTTTCTTGTTCAAAGGCATCAGCGAGATATTTGTAGCGTTCAGCTGTGAGGCAATGGCAACCTTCTCAGACAGCGACATATTACTCGAAGCCAATTCCTGGTTTTGCTGATTGCTCATCTCCAGCTCAGAACGTACACGACTGTTCTCATCCATCAAAGCCGCATTCAACTGGTTCAGCGAGTCAATCTGCAACACATAGCTGCGCAGCACGGCACGTACGGTGGCCAGTTCGCGCTTCAAACGGGTGATTTCGGCAGCATCGTCGGCCTTAGTCTTGCGCAATTCCTCCAACAGTTGCTGGGTACGCAATTGTTCACGGGTCAGCTGAGCCACGATGGAGTCGTTGTTGATGCGCGTCTTCATCTCGCTGTACTGGTCGGCAAACTGCTGGTACTCGTTTTCCATCTCCTGTTTCTCAAGGATGGCGAGTTCTTTCATGTCGTTGTTTACTTGTTTTTCCTCGTTCAGGCTGTAAGCCAGATAGATGATGCCCAACACGAGTGCAACGATAACTGCCACCAATGGGGCAATAACTTTCTTATTCATAGAGATTACATGTTTTCGAAAACAGCTGCAAAGATAAAAATTTTTCTTCGAAAACAACAAAGAAAAGTTGGTCGTTTAGAATTTATTTACTATATTTGCAACATTATTAACGCTAATCTAAACAATCATGGCGGCCAAGAACAGCTTACCATATCGTATTTTCCGCTTCTACTACGACGGTTTTCGCCAGATGACGCTGGGACGAACGCTATGGGCTATCATCCTCATCAAGCTGTTTATCATCTTTGCCATCCTCAAAGTTTTCTTCTTCCCCAACTTTCTGAAAGAGCACGCTGAAGAGGGACATGAGGCCGACTATGTAGCGACACAAATCCTTAAATAAATAATATGTATGACAAACCTGATTTTAAACATTGATTGCGGTACCGTTGACTGGTCGAGAGCGCAGTTTGCTATCACGGCCATCTATCATTGGCTGTTTGTACCGCTGACGCTGGGACTGGCCGTCATCATGGGCATTGTGGAGACTAAGTACTATCGTACACGTGATGACTTCTGGAAACGCGCGGCACAGTTCTGGCAGCGGCTCTTCGGCATCAACTTCGCGATGGGTGTCGCTACAGGTATCATCCTCGAGTTTGAGTTTGGTACCAACTGGTCGAACTACTCGTGGTTTGTGGGTGACATCTTCGGCGCCCCACTGGCTATAGAAGGCATCGTGGCTTTCTTCATGGAGTCAACCTTTGTAGCCGTCATGTATTTCGGTTGGAAGAAAGTATCTCCAGGCTTTCATTTAGCCTCCACATGGCTGACGGGTCTGGGGGCGACGATTTCTGCCTGGTGGATACTCGTCGCCAATGCTTGGATGCAGTATCCCGTAGGCTGTGCATTCAACCCTGACACCATGCGCAACGAGATGGTGTCGTTTGCCGACGTGGCACTGTCGCCGTTTGCCGTCGACAAATTCTTCCATACCGTTATCTCGTCGTGGATTATCGGCGCCGTCTTCTGTGTGGCTGTGTGCTGCTGGTATCTGATGAAGAAGCGTGAGACACGCCTGGCCACAGAGAGCATGAAGATTGGTGTGTGGGTAGGTCTTATTGCTGCTCTGCTGGCTGGTGCCACAGGCCATAAGTCAGCCCAAAGCGTGAGCGAGGTACAGCCCATGAAGCTGGCTGCTATGGAGGCCCTCTACGATGGTGGAACGGCTCAGGGGCTGAAGATTATAGAGGGCATTGAGGTGCCATATGCGTTGTCGTTTATGGCTACCAACGACTTTCAGGGGTATGTGCCAGGCATCAACGATATTTTGAACGGATATACCCGTGCTGACGGCACCCAAGAGCCGTCGGTTGACGAGAAGATAGCCCGCGGCAAACAGGCCATTGCCGCCCTTGCCGCCTACCGCAAGGCAAAGGCTGAGGGGGCTGACGAAGAGACGATCAATGCTCAGTTGTCAATTCTCAATGCCAACATGCAGTACTTTGGCTATGGCTATATCAAGGACAAGGAAGACGTAGTGCCTCCCATTGCCGTCAACTTCTGGGCGTTCCGCATCATGGTGGGACTGGGCTGCGTGTTCATTCTCTATTTCATTGTCTTGCTGCTGATGGTCTACGACGTACCCTTCCTGTCTATCTTCACACGACGACTACTGGCCACCATAGGTCTGTTGCCAGAGACAGCAGCCGACGCCAAGGGCATCACCGGTTTGCCCGACTGGCACTATTGGGCAGCCATTCTATTGGTACCGTTGGCCTATATCGCCTCAGAGTGCGGATGGCTGGTAGCTGAGTTCGGACGACAGCCCTGGACTATTCAGGACATGTTGCCCACATGGGCATCTGTCAGCGACCTCAACGCGTCGAGCGTAGCCCTGACGTTCTTCCTCTTCCTGGCGCTCTTCAGCACGATGCTTGCCGTAGAAATCAATATTCTGCTGAAGCAAATCAAAAAGGGACCGGAAAAATAGTAAATTGTAAATCGTCAAATCTGTAAATATATGAGTTACGAATTCTTACAGCACTACTGGTGCTTCATCGTATCACTGCTGGGTGCGATATTAGTATTCTTGCTGTTTGTTCAGGGTGCCAACTCCGTAGCACGTTCCTTAGGATATACCGACGAGGGACAACGGCTCGTCTACAACTCCACAGGTCGTAAATGGGAGTTTACATTCACCACGCTGGTAACCTTTGGCGGTGCGTTCTTCGCCTCATTCCCGCTATTCTATTCCACTAGCTTTGGCGGAGCCTACTGGTTATGGATGATTATCCTCTTCACTTTTGTGTTGCAGGCTGTCAGTTATGAGTTCCAGAACAAGTTGGGCAACTTCCTTGGTCCCAAGACCTTCCAGTTCTTCCTGACGCTCAACGGTCTGCTGGGTCCGCTGTTGCTGGGTGGTGCCGTCGCTACGTTCTTCGAGGGTAGCAACTTCATTGTCGAGAAAAGCAATTTGGTAGACGCTGGCGCAATTACCCCCGTGATATCCCACTGGGCCAATGCCTCACACGGTCTCGACGCCCTGCTCAACCCATGGGTGCTCATCTTCGGACTGGCAGTGATGTTCCTAGCGCGTGTGCTGGGCATCCTTTATATAATGAATAATGTGGCCGACGAGGATATCCGTTCACGCGGCAGCGTGCGCCTGATAGGTGCCGCCGTACCGTTCCTCATTCTGTTTGTGGCCTATCTGGCACATTTGCTGCTGAAGGATGGCTTTGCCTACGACGACGCTGGCGTCATCTTCATGGAGCCCTATAAGTATCTGCACAACTTCATCGATATGTGGTATCTCACCATTGTGCTGCTGGTGGGTGTCGTACTGGTGCTCTATGGCATTGGCAAGACCATTGTCTCGAAAGACTATATTGGTGGCATCTGGCCTGCAGGCATAGGTACCATTCTTACCGTACTGCCCCTGTTGCTGATGTCAGCATGGAACCATACGGCCTACTATCCTTCGACAGCCGACCTGCAGTCGTCGCTGACGCTTGCGAACTCGTGCTCCAGCGAGTTCACGCTGCGTACGATGTTCTATGTCTCGCTGCTCGTCCCCTTCGTGCTTGCCTACATCGTCTATGCCTGGCGCGCCATTGACAGTAAGAAGTTGACGAAAGAAGAGATCAACGACGGACACGCGTATTAAAAATACTAAATTATCACGCTTCATGGCTGCAAAATTCAAGAGAATTGAGTAATTTTGCAGCCATGATTGTTTGTATAGCAGAGAAACCTAGTGTAGCCAAGGATATCGCTCGCATCATTGGAGCGACAGCCAGCCGCGACGGATATATGGAAGGCAACGGCTATCAGGTGACGTGGACATTCGGTCACCTGTGTGAGCTGAAGATGCCTGAAGACTATACGCCCATGTGGAAGGCGTGGAGTCTGACAGCGTTGCCGATGATCCCCCCACGCTTTGGCATCCGTCTGAAGGACGATGAGGGCATCAAGAAACAGTTTGCCGTCATCGAACGACTGATGCAGGCCGCTGACGGCATCATCAACTGTGGTGACGCTGGTCAGGAGGGTGAACTCATCCAGCGCTGGGTGATGCAGAAAGCAGGGGCTACATGTCCTGTGCAGCGTCTGTGGATTTCCAGCATGACTGACGAGGCTATCCGCGAAGGCTTTGCCACGCTGAAAGACCAAAGCAACTATCAGTCACTCTATATGGCTGGTCTATCCCGTGCCGTAGGCGACTGGCTGCTGGGCATCAACTGCACACGCCTGTACACCATTAAATATGGTCAGAACCGTCAGGTGCTCAGCATCGGGCGTGTACAGACCCCTACCCTTGCACTCATCGTCAACCGCCAGAAAGAAATAGACAATTTCAAGCCAGAACCTTACTGGGTGCTGGCAACTGTCTATCGCGACACCACTTTTACGGCTACTAAGGGAAAGTTTACTTCCAAGGAAGAGGGTGAAGAGGCCTTTAAGACCATTGAAGGCAAGCCTTTTACCATCACTCAGGTAGAGAAGAAAAACGGCAAGGAGACACCACCCTCACTCTATGACCTTACCTCGCTGCAGGTGGATTGTAACAAGAAATTTGGCTTCTCGGCAGAGACTACGCTAAACATCATTCAACAACTCTACGAGCAGAAGTTGACCACCTATCCACGTGTCGACACCACCTTTCTGCCCGACGATGTCTATGCCAAGTGTCCACAGACGATGAATGGTCTGTTCCAGGTGAAGCATGCAGGCACAGCGCCCTATGCCGATCTGGTGCGCCCATTGGGAGGTAAGCCTCTGACAAAATCAAAAAAGGTGTTCGACTCGTCGAAGGTCACCGACCACCATGCCATCATCCCTACAGGCATGATCCCCACAGCACTTACCGACATGCAACGTAAGGTCTTTGACCTCGTAGCGCGTCGCTTTATCGCCGTCTTCTATCCAGACTGCAAATACGCCCAGACCACCGTGCTCGGCACTGTTGACGAGATTGAGTTTAAAGTCACTGGCCGTACCATCCTTGACCCAGGCTGGCGTGCTGTCTATGCAAAGGATGTGCAGAGTGATGATGACGAGAAGAAGCCTGACGAAGAAGAGCGCACGCTACCAGCATTCCAGCAAGGTGAGAGCGGACCTCATCAGCCCACGCTGACAGAGAAGATGACCACACCACCACCCTATTATACGGAGGCCACCTTGCTACGTGCTATGGAGACTGCTGGAAAGTTGGTCGAAGATGAGGAGTTGCGCCGTGCCATGAAGGAGAACGGTATCGGCCGTCCTTCTACACGTGCCGCCATCATTGAGACCCTCTTCAAGCGTAAGTACATTCGCAAAGAACGCAAGCGTCTGGTAGCCACACCTACCGGAATTGAACTCATCGACCTGATTCGCGAAGACCTGCTGAAGAGTTGCGAACTCACAGGTATCTGGGAGAAGAAGCTGCGCGACATCGAGTCGCAGAAATATGACGCCCAGCAGTTCATCAGTGAACTCAAAGCACAGGTTACCACCATTGTCCATGATGTCATCAGCGACCCTACCAACCGTCGTGTCACAGTGATGCCCGAAGAAGAGGCTAAGAAGAAAAAGAGCAAGAAAGAATAATCATTAAACATTATCTGAAAATCCTTATGAGAAAGTATTTTTGTTTGTTAGTCTTAGGACTACTGCTGACTGCAGGGGCACAGAGTCAGCCACTGTTGAGAACGCATGTGGAAACAGGCGACGTAGAAGGAGTTGCTGACGGTTCAGACTTGGCCGTCTATCGAGCTATCCCCTATGCCGCACCACCAGTCGGTGACCTGCGTTGGCGTGCTCCTCAGCCTGCAAAAGCGTGGGAAGGAGTGAGACTTTGCGACACGTTTGGTCCACTGCCGCCACAGCCCACACGTCCTGGACGAACAGCAGACATGATGAGTGAGGACTGTCTGTATCTGGGCATTGCCACTCCTGCCAAGTCGGCCAGCGACCGTCTGCCCGTAATGGTATGGATTCATGGTGGCGGCTTCCAGACAGAGTGGTATGGTGGTGACCTGTGGACCAGTCTTGCCCGTCGTGGTGTCGTCATTGTCAGCGTCGAGTATCGCACTGGCGCCTTGGGTTTTCTGGCACACCCAGAACTCAGCAAGGAGTCGCCCGACGGCCATTCCGGCAACTATGGTCTGTTGGATCAGATATACGCCCTAGAGTGGGTACAACGCAACATCCAGAACTTTGGCGGCGACCCATCGAAAGTCACCATCTTTGGCGAGTCGGCTGGCGCCATCAGTTGTAGTATGCTTTGCGCCTCGCCTTTGGCCAAGGGCCTCTTCCGCGCAGCCATCAGCCATAGCGGTGGTTCATTCGCTCCTTGGACAGACCAGCCACGCACATTAGGTTTGGATGCTTCGCAGAAAGGTGCCGAACAGCAGGGACTGGCCTTCCAGAAGCATCTGAAGAAAAAGAATATCAAGCAGATGCGTAAGATGTCGGCCATGGAACTGTGCGACGGCAATGTAGGCTTTGCAGGCTTCTGGCCCTGTGTTGACGGCTATGTCATCTGCGACGACCAGTATCGTCTCTATGAGCGTGGTGAATACAACGACGTTCCTGTCATTGTGATGACCAACAGCGACGAGGGTGCCCTCTTTGCACCAGGCAATATCACGGCAGAGGACTATAAGAAGACGGTACGCCAGATTTTTGGCGACTATGCCGACGAGGCCCTGAAGGTCTATCCTGGCAATACCGACGACGAAGCCTGGCACGGCTTTGGTGACGCCTTCCGTGATATGGGCTTTGCCTGGCCTTCCTTTGCTTGGGCAAGTCTGCAAGCCAAGACGGGCAAGAGTGCCGCTTATGCCGCCTTTCTCGCCCAGCCCTCTACGCTCAGTTTCTCGCCCGATAAACGGCGCAAAGGTGTGGCTCATGCCGACGACATCATGTATCTGAACGAGACTTTCCTCGGCCAGCCCGACAAGTATCCCCATGAGGCTGCGGTGGCAGAGATATTGCAGCAGTACTGGGTGAACTTCGCCAAGACAGGCAACCCCAACGGCAAGGGTCTGCCCTACTGGCCCACCTTCGACCAAGACAAGCCCACCACCATGCAATTCAGCAATGGTGCCTCGCTTATCATGGTACCCAATCGCCAGCAGATTGACTTCGTCAACCGCTTCTATAAAGCAAAGCGTGAAGAAACAGAACAGCAGCGGAGACCATAACGGTTAGACACCAGAATGGTAAAATATTGTTAAATATACGCCAACGATTTTCTTTTTTTTCTGATTTTTTCCGAAATTTGCAGTCAAAAAATATAGTTATATTGACGAATACAAAAATGAAGAAGGTATTTTTATTTACAGTTTGTGCTCTTGCTTTGGCAGGATGTTCGAAGAATGACTTTGCTTTTACTCCTGCAACGCCATCGGGTGGTGATGACACAAACACCGACATTCAGGAGAACGTGCAAAAGGTTTTTGGCGTAACGTTTGACAAAAATCACGACTGGTGTACAACGACCTCTGGAAACGTGACCATTACGGGCATTCCTTCAGGTACATCGAAGGTTCAGTTGTATGCACTTGTCAGCAAAGATGTGAAAGATGACGAGGGCAATGATGCTACCGAGACGTCACTGCTGAAGCTGAACGAAGATGCTGCCGCGAGTGGCTCACAGGTGACATTGGTTTACGATGCTCCATCAAACAGTAAGAGCATCTATGCCGCCATCGAGTATAACGGCAAGCGACTGATGAAGTTAGTGAACAACGGTAGTGCCAATTTCACAACCGTAGCTGCTGCTCGCTCATTTAGAGCGCAGGAAGAAACTGATTTCTCGAGCGTAACGCTGACAGAAGAAGTAGAGTCGTTTGCCAGTCAGCGTAAATGGTTGCCTGGCCAGATGCTCTATGGTATGAGCAACGAGGCTTATCAAGCATGGAAGAAACCGGCTGCGGGCTATTCTGATGATTTCACCCAGCTGTTCAAAGACATTGTCTTCTCGTACTTCAAGAACGGAAGACAGTACAATAACCTTCCTCTGATTTGGGAGAGCCAATATGTGAACGATAAGGTATATCCCGTGACGACAGGTACCCATGATATCGTCGTGTCGCCTGTTTACAAGTCTGATCAGGCTGAGAAATATGGTAATGAGGTGTATAATTCAGACCTTTACTATTATTACTTCAAGCAGGCTGATTTGGACACTTACGTCAACAACGGCGGTAATGCTAAAGACTTCCTTAACGCTCTGCCTAAGTTCAAGGCTATTCCCTTCAACCAGCATTTCGGTGTGAAGGAAGACAACGTTATCGAGAAGCGCTATTCTTATACGCTCGTTTATTGGGGCGAAGGAACTCCTGAGATCGGTAAAACAACAGGCAAGCCCTTCCCTGCAGGTTATAAGATTGGCTTCATGGTTCGTGCAAAGGCCACAACTGAAAATGGCAGAAAGCAGGGTGAGTTGTATGGCGACGGCCGTCTGAATAACGAAATCAACAACTATTCAGAATGTAACTTTCAGAGTTCAGTAAAGTGTGCTAGTGAAATGGCTGTTGACGGCCCACGTGCCGGTTGGATCAATGTAGAAGACAGACTGTTTGTTTCCTTTGAGTCTGGTACTGATGCTGACTTCAACGATATCATTCTGGAAGTAGAGGGTGGTATTGAGCCTATCGTGAATATTCCTGAGTTTGAGAACGACTCTTACACCTTCTGTTTCGAGGATAGAGACCTGGGCGACTACGACATGAACGACGTGGTCATCAAGGCTACACGTATCGACAAGACCACTGTAGAATATAGCATTGTGGCTTGTGGTGCATGGGATAAGCTGCAGGTGAAGAACATCAAAGGCACCACGATAACCGAAGACAAGGAGGTTCACGAGATGTTTGGCGTAGGTGCCAACACCTTTATCAACACAGAGAATGGTGACAAGCACTATGACCCAATAACCGAACAAGTGAAGGTAGATGCCAACTTCAGCTTCCTGAACGAAGCCACTCAGCCTTACATCTTCAACATGACGACCAATAAAACCATCACATTGTCGAAGAAGGGTGAAGATCCTCATGGTATCATGATTCCTTACGACTTCAAATATCCCCTAGAGAAGAAGTGTATCAAGGATGCCTATGGAAGATTCAACGAGTGGGGACAGAGCCGCGTGACCAGTACCGACTGGTATAAGTACTGGACACAAGGTCTGGTTTACACGATAGAATAAGATACAAGGAAAATGGGAACGCTGAGTTCCCATTTTTCTTTTGTGTTCACTGCGTGAAGGCAATAAATCGGAGGTGCCAGCGTTATATGTAAGTATGAGCAAGACGTTACACCTGACAATAATGATGCTGGTTGCCATAGTCCTTACGGGCTGTGGTGCTGAGCAGGCTATGAAGAAAGGTGACAAGTTCTATGCCTTAGGCGAATATTTCGACGCAGCAACACAATACAAGAAGGCTTACTCACAGACGCCTTCCAAAGAGCGCACACTGCGCGGACAGCGGGCACTGAAGATGGCCGAATGCTATCGTCGCATCAACTACACACAGAAAGCCATTGCCGCCTACAACAATGCCCTACGCTATAAACAGGGGGACACGCTGACCCATCTGCATCTGGCACAGCAGCTGATGAAGAACGGTAACTATAAAGAAGCCCTGAAAAATTTCCAAACAGCTTTAGACAGTGTGCGCGACAGCCGACAGGTGTCGCTGGCAAAAACCGGTCTGGCATCGGCTCGCAAGGCCCAACAGTGGAAAGACGAGGGGTCGGCTTATACCGTAAAGCGCGAAAATTTCTTCAACTCACGTCGTAGTGACTATTCGCCAGTGTTAGGTGGCGAAGAGAACGACATGCTCTACTTCACCTCGACCCGCAACCAGGCCAAAGGCGACGAGCTGAGCGGCATTACAGGTACGAAGAATGGCGACATCTTCTATTCGCAGAAAGACGACAAAGGCAAATGGCAGCGCCCAGAGGTGATAGATACCGACCTGAACAGCAACGACGACGAAGGTGCCTGCTGTCTGACTCCTGACGGACGAACCATGTACCTGACTGTCTGCAAGTCAGACCCCAGCTATCCACGCTATGCCACCATTGCCACCAGCAACCGATCAGATGCTTCTTGGGGTAAGGCTACAGAGCTGAAACTGACACGCGACACCTTGTCGGCATACGCCCACCCCGCCATATCGCCTGATGGCCAATGGCTTTACTTCGTCAGCAACATGCCTGGCGGACTGGGAGGCTATGATATATGGCGTGTACAACTGACGACCAGCGGGCTGGGAGGTGTAGAGAATCTGGGAGCCCCCATCAACACGCCTGGCGACGAAATGTTTCCGACGTTCCGCCCCAATGGTGACCTGTACTTCTCCAGCGACGGACACGAAGGAATGGGAGGACTGGACATCTACATTGCTCATCCTGTAAACAATGAAACGAATAATGACTTTACTATTGAGCATCCTGGCTATCCGCTGAACTCGGCAGGCGACGACTTCGGCATGACCTTTGAGGGATTGCTGAACAAAGGCTATTTCTCGAGCAACCGTGGCGACGGCAAGGGCTGGGACCATCTCTACTCGTTCTACAATCCTGAAATCATACAGACGGTAAAGGGCTGGGTATACGAGCAAGACGGCTATGAACTGACGCAGGCACAGGTGTACATGGTGGGCAACGATGGTACAAACATGAAACTCAGCGTCAAGGGTGACGGCTCGTTTACACAGGAGATCAAGCCTGGCGTCGACTATGTATTCCTGGGCACCTGCAAGGGTTTCCTGAACCATCAGGAGCACTTGAAGGTAGAGCCCGTTGAAGAGTCGGAAGAGTACGTGCTGCAATTCCCGCTGGCCAGCATCACCGCCCCTGTGCTAATAGAGAACATCCACTACGACTTCGACAAAGCTACGCTGCGTCCTGAGTCGACAGAGGCCTTGGACAAGCTCGTACAGTTGCTGAACGAGAATCCCAACGTCACCATTGAGCTCAGCGCACACTGCGATTATCGTGGACCTGCCGAATATAACAAACGACTCTCACAACGACGTGCTGAGAGCGTAGTCAAGTATCTGACGGAGCATGGCATTGCTGCTGACCGTCTGACGCCAGTAGGTTACGGCAAAGATAAGCCCAAGACCATTCGCCGCAAGCTAACGGAGAAGTACCCGTTCCTGAAAGAAAACGACGTCTTGACGGAAGAATTCATCAAGACGCTGAAAGACGAAGAGCAGCAGGAGCAGTGCAACCAGCTGAACCGTCGTACGGAATTTATCGTGCTGAGGACTACCTACGGACTGTTTCCGAAGAAATAACCTCGCCAACACCCACGAAAAGCAGACCGAAGATGATGGTGAAAAGCATCATCAGATTAACACTGAACGTCTGAGTGGCAGCAGTACGCAACAACACCTCGAGCTGGACGGCCAGCAATTCCCAGCCATGGAACAGCACAAACAGCACGACGAAGACGAATACGCAGAACCACGTCCACAGGCGTGAGAAGCACCGAATATCACACGTGGAATGCTGAACGTTTGCAGAGTCTAAACGCTGCATCACACGGTCAGAAAAACCGTTATCCTCAATTTTCTGATTTGCTGCTTCGCTGAAAAGCTGCTGCAGCAAGCGCTCGTCATTATCTATCATATCCATTCTGTCTTAAATACGTTGCTAATTTCTCCTTACCTCTTGACAGGTGCGACTTCACGGTACCTTCCTTGAGACCTGTTATCTTCGCAATCCCTGCAATATCGTAGCCGTCGATGAGTTGCAGGGTGATACACGTGCGTTCATCAGGTTTCAACAATGCCAACGCAGCGTAGAGGTCCATCTTCAATGAAGAGTTCTCGCTGGCAGACCGTTGAGGGGCTGCATCAACATCCTCCGTCTGATGTTTACTGCGTGTATAATCGTAAAACACGTTATAGGCAATACGCATCAGCCACGTCTGAAACGACGCCAGGCCGCGAAATGAGCGAATATTGGTATAGGCCTTGATGAACGTGTCTTGTGCCAGGTCGTCACTCAACTGACTATCTCCCAGCGTCTGGCTCAGGAAGAACCTGCGTACAGGCGACTGATATCGGCGGACGAGCTCGTCGAAAGCCCGTCGGTTGCCGGATATCGCCACCTGTGCGACCAGGGATATGTCAGTGAATGATGCCATCTCTTACCTCTTACTTCTTACCTCTGAATAGCGTTCTTTTCAGGCATGATGATCCACGCCACGATGTAGAACGGTATGCCTGCAAAGGCCGTAAACAGCGTCAGGGCAGCATAGCCCAGACGAACGGCTACGGGGTCGAAGTCCAAATACTCTGCAACACCTGCGCAGACGCCGCCTAATACACGGTCGTTACTGCGATAAAGTCTCTTAGTCATAGTTATTTCAAATGTTTTCTTTATTGTTCAAATTGTCGTTATAAAAATCTCTGTTGCCGCTCTTGCGTGCCGTACGCGAGGCGAACACCTTACCCAGTCCGATGCAGAACACCAGGGCACCGATGCCGAAGCCCACCTGTCCGGCGGCATAGCCCAGGAAGACCATCAGGCCCACACCTACGAAGCACTGGCGCATACCTTTCTGATACTCCACATCGACATCTTGCTGGCGGTCGTCCAACAGCTGATCGGGAATGGGCTGCCCCTGCTGTACGGCCATCTGTGCCAGACGCATCTTCTCCTTGCGGTTTCTGCTGATAAAGTAGAACAGCGCAATGATGATGAGTACGGGAGCCAGCACGAAGATGATGAGCAGCACACCCAACACGAGGATGATGCCTGCAAGGTCCTTGCCGCGCATTTCGCTGAAGGCACGGTGTATCACGTTGCCCACGTCCTCGTCGTCGACATCGTAGTCCCACGACTGTGTGCCCATGGGTGTGGAAACGGTAACTTGTCCCTTAGACACACGAACCGTTGTGTCGTTACTCGTCGTATCTGAGTAGGCCACTACGCCACCCTTGACCGCCGAGTCAGCCAACTCCTGCTGCGGAGTGTGACGATGCTTCTGTCCTGCTGCCTGCACGCCCACTGTGAGCGTCAGCAACAATGCCATTGTAAATAATACCTTCTTCATAGTCGTTTTGTTATTTATCACTTTTCACTATTTACTTTTTAATCATCAGTCCTTCCGTATTCACGTCGCCAGAGCCACGGACATTGTTGCGATACTCTCTTACAACGCCTGTCAGCGTGATGTCGCCAGAGCCCGTCAAGTTCGATTCTACCTTACCACTGTTGTCGAACGCCATCTTGATGTCGCCAGAGCCTACGAGGTTGAGAGAAGACTGCAGCGTCTTAACGTTCCTGACGTCGACATCTCCTGAGCCCACCAGCGACACATTGATACGGTCGCAGATAATATCATCGAACAGGATATCACCAGAGCCATTCAGCACAATGTCGAGATTGTCGGTATCCAACAGATGCAAACACTCAAAGTCGCCAGAGCCTTTCAGCGTGATGCCCAGAAAGTCGGGCGAGGTGACATAAACCGTCACATTCTCGCTGTCGGCCACGCCGAAGTTGATCAAATTACCGTCTCCCTTCATCCTGACTACCAGCTTGTCGCCGTCCACAAGGGTTTCCACCTTTTTCAAGACCTCTACCGGGGCGTCGACACGTACTGAGAACGAGTCGGCCTGCTGGTACTTTACGTCTAATGAGCCTAACAGTTCAATACGTTCAAAACCTGTCAACGCGCGCTCTTCCGCTGCCTGTGGCTCACTGTGGGTGAACCTCACATTCAGTCCGCTGCAAGAGCAGGAGGTCAGCACTCCAAGAGTAAAAACTGCTAATAATACCTTTTTCATATTTTGATTTTTTTGTTTCTTTTTGACTGTTAGACGTAATTAACCATTAATTAGTTGCAAAGGTGCATTTTTTTTTTTACTTTTGCAAGCAAATGGCAGAAATACCTGTACAATTCGCCGAATATACCCGTCAATTGATGGGTGATGAGCGCTTCGAACGATACTTGCAATCGTTTGAAGAGGATATTCCTGTCAGCATTCGTCTGAACCCCCAAAAGAGGTTAGAGGTTAGAGGTCGGAGGTTAGAAGTCATTGATGGCGAGCAGGTGCCTTGGTGCCGCAATGGCTATTATTTGCAGAAACGTCCCAACTTCACCTTCGACCCGCTGTTTCATGCTGGCTGTTATTATGTACAGGAGGCTGCCTCGATGTTTCTCGACGAAGTGTTACGACAAATTTACACAGCGGAACCGACCCTACTGTGTAATTCTGCCCTTGATCTCTGCGCTGCGCCAGGAGGTAAATCGACATTACTGAGGGCTGCCTTGCCTGACGATTGCATGCTCTATTCCAACGAGCCCATCCGCAATCGCGCCAGCATCTTGTTGGAGAACGTCACAAAGTGGGGCTACGAGAATCATATCGTCACCAACAGCTATCCCAAGGACTATCGTAAGTCAAAGCAGAAGTTCGACCTCATTCTCTGCGACGTTCCCTGCTCGGGCGAGGGAATGTTCCGCAAAGACGAGGCTACCATCCGCGAGTGGAGTCCGCAGAATGTCGAGAAGTGTTGGCAGTTGCAGCGCGACATTGTCAGCGACGCATGGGGCTGTCTGAACGACGGAGGTTTATTAATATATAGTACGTGTACCTTTAATACTAAGGAGAACGAGGAGAACATCCGCTGGATATTAGAAGAGTTCGACGACGCAAGCGTGGTGCCCATCGACGTGAAGCCCGAGTGGCACATCACGGGTTCGCTGCTTCATGGCTTCGACGAGCCCGTCTATCGTTTCATTCCAGGCATCACGCGTAGCGAAGGGCTATTCCTCTGTGTCCTTAGAAAAAGAGGAGAGAGGAGAGAGGTAAGAGGTAAGAGGAATGACAACAAGGCTCTAACTATCCTCTCACAACTCACCTCTCACAACTCACCTCCAAGAGTTGCGCTTAGTTATGCTGAGGCGATGAACTACCTGCGTGGTGAAGCCTTACACTTAACTGAGGACACGCCGCGTGGCGAGATTACCGTATGTTTCGAGGGACACCCCTTAGGCCAGATGAAGAATATCGGCACACGTGCCAACAACCTATACCCCAAAGAATGGAGAATCAGAACAACACATATACCCAACGACTATGAAGCAATACTTAGACATACTGAATCGAATACTGACTGAGGGCACCCAGAAGGGTGACCGCACAGGCACAGGCACTATCAGCATCTTTGGTACGCAGAGCCGCTACAACTTGCAAGACGGCTTCCCCCTGCTGACCACAAAGAAGCTGCACCTGAAGAGCATCATCTATGAACTGTTGTGGTTCTTACAGGGTGATACCAATGTGAAGTATCTACAGGAACATGGCGTCCGCATCTGGAACGAGTGGGCCGACGAGAACGGCGAGCTGGGTCCCGTCTATGGTCACCAGTGGCGCTCGTGGCCAGACTACGCTGGTGGCACCATCGACCAGATACAATACGTTGTCGACCAGCTGAAGAACAATCCCGACTCACGCCGTATGATTGTCTCGGCATGGAACGTCGCTGAGGTCAACAAGATGGCGCTGCCCCCATGTCACACCATTTTCCAGTTCTATACCGCTCCCCTGCCTGACGGCCGTCGCCGCCTGTCGCTGCAGCTGTATCAGCGTAGTGCCGACACATTCCTTGGCGTACCGTTCAACATCGCGTCGTATGCCCTGTTGCTGCAGATGATGGCACAGGTCTGCGACATGGTGCCTGGCGACTTCATCCATACCACAGGCGACACACACCTCTATCTGAACCATCTGGAGCAGGCACGTCTGCAGCTCACGCGTGAGCCACGTCCCCTGCCCACGATGAAGATCAATCCTGATGTGAAGAGCATCTTCGACTTCCACTACGAAGACTTCGAACTGGTAGGTTACGACCCACACCCGCATATCAAGGCAGAAGTGAGTGTTTAACCTATAAGCCCCATAAGACCTATAAGCCCTATGAGAATTAGCATTATTGCTGCCGTGGCGAAGAATCGCGCCATCGGCTTCGAGAACAAACTGATATACTGGCTGCCCAACGACCTGAAGCGGTTTAAAGCACTGACCACCGGCCATACCATCATCATGGGCCGCAACACATATGAGTCGTTGCCCAAAGGGGCACTGCCCAACCGCAGGAACGTGGTATTGAGCCGTACCGTCAAGGAGTTGCCAGGCTGTGACGTCTTCCCAACGCTCGACGCAGCCATCAAGAGTTGTCAGGCTGACGAAGACATTTACATAATAGGTGGTGCGCGCGTGTACGAGCAGGCTATGTCGCTGGCCGACCGCCTATGCCTGACGGAGGTCGACGACACACCCCAAAAGGCCGACGCCTTCTTCCCTGACTATAGCGACTGGCAGGTCGTCAACCGAGAAGCGCACCCGAAAGACGAGCGCCACGCCTTCAGCTACGCCTTTACAGATTATGAGCGGACCCGTTAAGAGTCCGCTCATCTATTTTACTATTTTACTTTGCTTATCGTTGCTCGATGCCTTGCAGCGTATACCGCTTGCCGTCAGGCGTCATAATCACAAGTCGTCCGTTCTCCATCACCTTACGCGTGATGGTTGGCTGACTGTAGCTAGTAACAGTAGTAATAGCTGTAATAATTGACTTAAACCCATAGAGCCATGGCATATAGCGATTGTTACGTGCCTGGTCATAAAGAGCAAACTCTCCGGCACTGTTATATATCAGTCCCTGGAAATAGCAATTGGACACCGTATTAAGTATCTTGAAGGTACCGTCCGGCTGAGGTATTACACTGAATGAATTAGCATAAGACTTATTACCGACACTAGTGTTGGTATTATACTTGGAGTTAGCGTAATATTGATAGATATAACGTCCATAGTAATCCTTCATCAGATAATTTCCGCTTCCATCCTCTTCAAAGATAAAGGCAGACTTGGCATCTGGCATCGAAATAACACCATTATCTTCCGTCACCACTGTTGTCAACTGATAGGCATACGATTTATCTGCAGGAACAGGCTTTGCAGCATTCAACTGACTATTCAACGAAACAACCATCAAATAGGGTACGCCTACCTGCATTTCTGTCACTCTTTCATAACCATAGGCAGGATCTGGCTGTGCCTGCAAGTTCAAGGTTACCACGTAAGGATCATGGTCTGAATAAGCATTACTGCCTGTGGAATGAGGATTAGCCACATAATCCACATAAGCATCCGTTACCTGAGCTGCCATTGTGCTATTGGCAAAGACATGGTCTATCAGACTGCCACTATTGCTGAACCAATGTGAGTAAGCATACGGATCTCGTTTGAGTATCTGCTCCTCAAAACCCACATCCACCAGATTATTCAGACATTGCTCGCCCATCACTGCATTCAAATCACCCATCACAAGGATATCAGGATCCAACGTTGCTTGATCAAGTCCTTTCAGCAAGGCGATGGAGTTGTTTTCACGCTGGTTGATGTCATAGGATGGGTCATCACTCGTAGTCGCCTTAAAATGGTTCATACTCAGCGTGAAGCTCTCGCCAGAAGCCTTGCTCTTAAAGGCCTGCATACGCATTTGATAGGGATAGACGTAATTATAGCCTATAGCAGTAGAGACATTATTGCCAAGAGGTTCTATCGTAGCAGAGTTGTAGATAAAGCCTGACTTAATGACACCGTCGGCTTCTTTCTCTTTGTCATACGTCAGTCCGTCAGCAACGGGTATATAGCTCTTGCCCGTTTTCGAACTCATGCCCTGCGCCAACAACTCCAGCGACTCAGCGCAGCACTCTACTTCGTTAAACGCATAGACATCAGCATTGTAGACTGATAAGGTATTGACAATAGCATTCAGTTTTGCGGTGCGTCCAGCTTCATCGTCGTAGTTGCTAATGGGAACACCATTGCCTTGTGTCCTCCCTCTGTCCAGCGAATAGAAAAAGTTTTGTACGTTCTGTCCGACAATCTTGATTTCGTCGGCCAGCGCTACCTGCACAGTCATTGCGACGAGCAGTAGCGTAATGAGTAGTCGATTTGTCTTCATAAGCAATATGTTTTAGGCTAGTAATAAATCAGGGTCTTCGTTATTGTTTATTGTTTTTATTCGTCGTCCGTTTCTTGGCCTAAGCTGGTAACTGGTAGCTGCCGCTCAAAGGCCGAATGGAACGATATCAGCGTCTGCGAACTGGACAACCCCAAGGGTTGCAGGCGGTCGTGAATCATCGTCAGCAGATGGTGGTTGTTCTTCGCATAGATTTTGATAAACATATCGAAGTTACCCGTTGTATAGTGGCACTCCGTCACCTCGGGAATCTTCTTCAACTCCTCCAGAACGCGGTCGAAATTTTCTGGATTCTTCAGGTTCAGACCCATATAGGCACAAGTCTCATAGCCTATCTTCTCAGGATTGATGACAAACTGCGAGCCTTGCAGCACACCCATCGACGTCAGTTTTGCAATACGCTGATGAATCGCTGCACCGCTAACGTTACAGGCTCTTGCCACTTCCAGGAAAGGCACACGCGCATCTTCAGATACCATTCTCAGTATCTGCTTGTCCAAATTGTCAAGTTTCTGTATAGCCATTATCTTTGTTTACTTTATTATCATTTGCAAAGATAAGACAAATAATTGATAAAGACAACAAAAAGCGATAAAAAATCACTTTTCGCCTACGATTGCTTTCGAATTATTACGTTTTTCTGTTGCCGAATAGTTGATGTTCAGCGCACCCGCACGTCTCAGGGCTTGCTTCACGTCGTTGATGATTCCCATGGGCGTTTCGCGGTCGGCACGAATGGAAACGGTCAGGTGGCGGCGCTCGTCTTCGTCCATCTTCGCACGCTCCTCGTCAATCAGCGAGCCTATCTCGTCGACCGTCACATAGCGGTTGCCCATCTGTATGCGCACGTCGTCAGAGATGACACGGCCCTGTGCGTCGATAGGTTTGCCGATGAGGATATACACCAGTCCTGCCTTGCGCACGTCTTTCACGGCTTCCGAGCCCTGCGGCACCTGGTAGTGCACCTTGGTTTCAACATGCCGCATGTGCGTGACAATCATAAAGAAGAACAGCACCGTAAAGATCAGGTCGGGCATGGCTGCCAGATTCAGTCCTGGCACGTCGCGTGTCTGTTGTCGTCTGAACCTGCTCATTCGCGCACCCCCTCCTGTATTCTCATCGGATAGCAGTTCAGCTTCTTATGCGCTGCCACGATGGCGTTCTGCATTTCGAAATAGGCGTTGTAGCTCGTCTTGCGCCCCGTCTCTACGGCAATGATATACTGCTTCGTCAGCCGCGAAGCCAGGAACGACTCCACTTGTTGCTGTAACAGCTGTAACGTAACGGGCTGGTCGTCACAGTAGAGGGCGTCATTGTCGTCGATACGTATCTGCAACACGTTCTGCCGCTGTATGTCGCGCTGTTCCTGCTGCTGTTCGTCCATGGGCGACAGCGTGCGTCCCAGTCCTTTGTCGGTATCCATCGACGACGTGACCAGGAAGAACACCAGCAGCATAAACGAGATGTCGGCTGTCGACGTGGTGTTCAGTTCAGGAACCTCTCTGTTTCTGCGACGAAAGTTCATGCTTAATGCTCCGTTCTGAAAGAGTGTATGGCCGATACGACCACCGTCACAATGGCTGCTGCCAGCACAATGTACATCACCCAGAGCATCACCTCTGCCAATAGTATGTTACCTGCCTCAGCCATTTTATTTCTCCTTTCTTTCGTTTCTCGTTTTATATTCAGCGACGGCATCCATCAGCACGATGGCGCTGTTTTCCATCTGTGCCGTCAGGCGTTGTATCTTCGACAGGATATAGCTGTAGAAGAATTGCAGGACGATGGCTACGATGATACCGAAGATGGTGGTGATCAGTGCCACCTTCATGCCGCGTGCCACGATGGCCGGCGAGATGTCGCCCGCCGTCTGTATCTGGTCGAAGGCCATCACCATACCAATCACCGTGCCTAGGAATCCCAATGAAGGTGCAACGGTGATGAAGAGGCGTATCCACGAACAGCCTTTCTCCATCTGCGTCAACTGCACTTCACCGTAGTTGGTCAGCTGGCGGTCTATCTGCTCCAGTGGCTCCTTGATGTGCATCAGCGCCTGGTAGCAGATGCTCGCCACCGGTCCGCGCGTATTACGACACAGTGTCTTTGCACCCTCCACATCGTCGTGCGCCAGCCGCTCGTCGACGTCCTTCATCAGCTTGCGCGTGTTCACCTCCGACAGCGTCAGGAAGACGATACGCTCGATACAGAATGCCAACCCCAACACTAAGGCCAGGGCCACCAGCGACATAAAGCCTGCCGAGCCCTCGATGAACTTCCGCTTCAGCTGCTTGTGCAGCGAACCGCCCTCACCAGCCATATCCGCGTCAGCCTCCTCCAGGTCGGCATCGGCCAGCGACATCAGCGAGTCGGCTGCCAGCGTGTCGACCACGGTCTGTGCGGTTGTCGTGTCCTTGGGGTGCACCTGCTGTGCTTGTGCCGGCACGACGGTCAGCAAGCAGAGCAGCGAGAAAAATAGTAATAGTCTTTTCATCCGTTTCAAATTTTGTGCAAAGATAAACATTATTTCCGATATAGCGAAACAATCGGAATACTTATTCAACGTCTGTGTCGGATAAGCTTGGCGGTATAGCATCAGGCAGGCCAGCATCTTGTATCGACCCCGCCAGGAGTCTGCAGTCCGTCAGCCGTACGACGTTTACCTTTGGAATGACATAACTTTTTTTCATCTTTTTACCTTATGATTTTTTTACCATTTACTATATATATACCCTTCGATGGGTTGGCCACGCGACGTCCTTGCAGGTCGTAGACACTATCATTTGTCGTTTCTCCTTTATCATTTAGACGCAAAGTGTCGCCCATGCCTGTCGTCTGCCCAAACGTGATAGAAAGCTGTTGTGCACGAGGCATAGCCGACGTTGGTTCGATGTACGCACGGAAGGGAGCGACGCTGCCACTCTCGGTAGTCTTGACAAAGCGATTGCCGCGCTCGGTGCCTGTCACGTCGTTCAGAATATACACGTAGCTCAGCCCGCTCTCAGCCAACAGCGTGCCCGTCATCTTATACGTGGTGCCCACCGTAGCGGCCTGCGTGCCTGCCTTGACGGTGGCATTGGTGGCCGAGAAGGTCAGCGTAGACTTGCCTACCAGCGAGAAGCTGGCGCCATAGGCGTCGCCAGGCAGTGCTATCAGGTAGGGCGTGTGAGCCTGTAACGTTGTGGGGGCGGTGGTAAACTCGAGTGCACTACCCGACTCGCCACTAAATTGCATCAGCCAGAAGCGGCGATGGGCCTTGTCCCATGGCAGAGTACGCTCGCTGTTGCTCACCTGTGTGGCGGCAAAGGGCAGCACGATGGTCGACCAATTCTGGCCGCCGTCATAGAATTTGTTGAACGTACGCGTATAGCTCACGCTGTTGGCGGTGAAGTCGACAGGTGCACAGAAGCCATAGTCGTCGGTGATGCTGATGCTTTCGGCCACACCGTTCTTCACGACGTTCTTGTCCGTGAGCGACGCAGGGGTCTCTTGCGCATCACTCAATATATATAAGGTGTTGGGATTGCTGTTGGTCGTGATGTCGGTAAAGCTGACGTTCGTCAGGTCGACGGCCAACGCATTGTCGGGTGTCACCACCGTGCCCTCAGTCACCTTGGCATACGTCTTATCGTCTGTCGTGGTGTTCACCACAAAGCCATTTACGACGTTCAGATGGTAGCGCTCGTCGCTGGCGGTAAACACACGGTTGTCTACGTCGCCCACTTTCTCGCCAACCACCGTCGACAACACCATCTTGTATTCGCCAGGCACCACATCGTTGAAGGTCATGGCCGAGAAGCGCACCTCGTCGCCAGGCTTCATTGTGTGGGTCTTGGTCGATGAGAATTGTCTCTTTGGCTCGGCGTCGAGCACCCAGCTTTCGCCATCTTTACGGTATAGCTGGAAACCGATGCCGGTCGTAATCTCCTCGCTACTGACATTCTTCACCTTGGGGGCCAGTCGTACTTTCTTCGCATAGACGTCAGCGGTGATGACGCTGTCGACGTTGCTCCACGATGTGGGGTCAACGTCGTCGGGCACCATGAAGCTGAACATCAGCGGACCCGTCACCGTGGTGGGCGTAGCAAACGCGCTGATGTCGACACTCGTCGACGCCACCACGTCCGAGCCACCGGTGTCAGTCGTCACCCACACATAATATTTGCCTGCCGCCGTAGGCGTAAAGCTGAAGCTCACCGTCTCGGTGGCACCTTTGACAATGGTCACGCCACAGCGCTGCTTGTAATTTCCCTTTTGCTCCGCATTGGTGCTCATAAAGAAGTGCAGCGGACCATAGAACTCGTCGTCGCTATTGTTCTTCAGCGCCACGGTCAGCGTCTGCGGATGCAGGGTATAAGGCTCGCCGCTGATGGTAGGGTCGCTAGTGGCTGTCAGACTCACCACGCGAGGGGTCGTGCCACGTGTTTCAATGCTGGCCACAGGGTCGTTACTACCATACTGAATACCTATCGTCGCATCCTGATCGTAGCTATAGCCGTCGGTCGTACTGCTGGCTCCGATGCCGCTATTGTCGCCAGGGTTGAGCACGCTCAGCGCGAAGTATCCGTCGTTGCTGCCGCCCCAGCCCCAATTGACGTGAAACAGCTCGTTGCCGTCGTAGCCGTCAATCACAAACTCATGGCCACCGCCACTCGAGTGTCCGCTGTAGAGCACGGGCCGGCCACTGGCCAACTCGCTGTATATCAATTCTATCCAGTTAGCAATGGTATAGTTGTCGCGCACCACCAGCTGGGCGGTGCTGCTGAATCCGAAATAGTCTTTCAGCGCCGGAGCGATATCTTCGCTGTTGGCGCCCGATGACGTTGGTCGGTAGTTCATGCTGACGGCCGAGGCACAAACCTGCGACAGCTTGTTGACAGCCCTCACGCCTTCGTCGGCCACCTTCAGCGTCTTGGCATAGGTATCCTTTAGCTCGCTCCAAGCCACGAGGGCAGTATCCTTGCCGATGGCCGGCACCGCTATCTTAAGCTCCTTAGTGGTATAGGCGGGAATACCCTTCAGCAGCGTCGTAGGAATGGTCTTACGCTGGGCATGGTAGTTGACAACCTGCGCCATGGCCGTAGCCACACAGCCCACCACGCAGTATTCGTCCTGATATATCGGGCAATAGTAATAGTACGGTGCACCCTGGTTCCACTGCGTAGTCACCATCGGGGCGATGGCCACCTTTACGTTGCTACGGCGGCTGGCGTCTGCAGCCGTGGTGGTCACACCCTCGTAGCCATGCTGGCTGAGCCACTGCATCTCGCGCACATAGCCCTCCAGCCAAGCACGCATATTTGCTGGCACTGCGTCGTCGCTATACGTACCCTTGTCGCTATAGGCCAGCACAGGGCGCAGACGGTCGTCGCCGCTCACCACCACGTAGCCCTGCTGCTGTCCGATGTTCACGGCATACAGCAATGGCTGCTGGCGCTCGTCGGTAGCGCCCATCACGGTTTTCACCTCGAGCGGCAGCATGGCGGCGGACCTGCGCATTGCGCCGTTTTGTGTGCTCAGCCACTGCCGGGCCACCTCGCAGGCCTGTTCCTGACTGACGGGGCCAGCCCACATCATCAGCGTGGTTAGCAGGGTGCAGAGTGAGAGTAAACTCCTTTTTATCTTCATGTTGTCAATTGCTTGTTATTTCTGACAGAATGCTTTCTAAGAAGCCGCAAAGGTAACAAATTATCGGGAATAACCGCTCAAAAGGCCCGAACTTTTAGGATAGTTTATCAGTAAGAATGAAAAAAACGTGGAAGAATGGCGGCTTTTTGTGGAAAAAGGAGTATATTTGTATCCGAAAACGAAGAATCTTAACAAAAAAAATACAAAGGAACGTATATGAGAAAAAGAGTGACGCTGACGGTTATGGTCCTGCTGACGACCCTGACAACCTTCGCACAATGGAGAGTCGGCCAGGACACGCAGCTCGACCGAGCCCTGCAGTATATCAGCACAGGACAATAAACCAAGAATAAAGCCCCGACTCCTCGGAGCTTTATTCTTTTCTTAAAACACGTCTGTGTTTTCACTTACATTTCCCGATGAAATGGGCGATTTTTGACGATTTCTTACATTTTTTCATTACACCCCGTGTACAATTTGTTATGTTCTTACACCCAAGTGTTATGAACTTACACCCCATTTGTTATGAATTTGTACAAATTGTTATGCTCTTTTTCAAAGAAAAAGTGTAATTTTGCACTCGAATAAAATATCGCGCACGTATAAAAGCGGTGCAACCATCAATCGAAAATCAATAAAAATCAACATAAACAATGCAAGGATTAAGAATCAATTCAAGACTCACGAGGTGCATCCTGTGCATCTTCGCACTGCTCACGACCGCGACGACTTGGAAGACATTACCTGAGTTTGTTTATACCCTATATGGTATAATACTAATAAAAATCATTAAATTTACACCCGAAGTGGTATAACATAACAATATTATGTCTATATTTGCACCCGATAAGGTATAATTATGATGACACTATCGGAATATATTAAGCAAAAACGGAAGAAGAACGGGCTTTCTCAAGTTGAATTGGCAGAGAGAGCCGGGGTAGGACTCAGGTTTGTAAGAGAGCTTGAACAAGGTAAGCAGACATTGAGAATGGACAAGGTAAATGATGTGCTGTCCCTGTTTGGCGAATGTCTTGCACCCGTAAAACGTGACATTGTATGAAGCAGGCAGGAATCTATGTAAATAATAGCTACTGTGGCATCCTTACCGAAGACGAGGAGGGATTTCATTTCGTGTATGACAAGGCGTATCTTACCCGTTCGGATGCTGCCCCTGTAAGCCCTACGATGCCGTTGACTGCCCAGCAGTACGATAAGGAGATGATGTTTCCCGTATTCGATGGACTCATCCCTGAGGGCTGGCTCTTGGATATCGCATCGTCGTCGTGGAAAATCGACCCACGCGACAGGATGTCGCTCTTGATGGCTTGCTGCAAGGATTGTGTCGGAAACATCAGTGTAAAACCGTTGGACTATGAGTAAGTGCTTATATTGTTATCAAGAGTTGGAGGATGGTCAGGTGGATTATCATCCAGGCTGTGCGCGTAAGTTTTTTGGCTCCGTGACGGCGCCTATTCTTCCATACTCGCGTGAAAACATGTCGGAACTTGCCCGTCAGGTTATCCGCACCAGTGCGTCGGTAACTGGTGTGCAGGCCAAGATGTCATTGGACGTAAACCGTGGTGGCAAGAACGAACCAGCCAAATTTACCATCGTAGGTTTGTGGGGTAAATACATCTTCAAGCCGCAGAGTGCACAATACCCCTGCCTGCCCGAATTGGAGGACTTGACGATGAAAATGGCCGAAGCAGCAAATATCCGCACCGCCCGTCATACGCTCATCCGCCTGGCTGACGGCGAACTGGGGTATCTTACTCGAAGAATGGACCGTGGACATCATGGAGAAAAGATATCCATGCTCGATATGTGTCAACTAACTAACAGACTCACCGAGCATAAGTACTACGGCACCTACCAGCAACTGGCTGAAACCCTCAAGAAGTACTCGTCGGCCCCTATGTTGGATGTGCAGCGATTCTGGGAGGTCGTTTTATTCTCATGGATTACAGGAAACTCCGATATGCACTGCAAGAACTTTTCTTTGTTAGATAGCGGAGGAGGAGAATATGTGCTGTCGCCCGCCTACGATCTGCTGGCAGTGCTGCTGGCCGACCCAGAGGATACAGAGGAGATGGCAATGAGCTTTACGGTGGGAGGCGAGAAAAGCGGGTTCAATCGCAACACCTTCATCACAGCCTTTACCCAGAGCGGTATTCCAGCCACGGTGGCAGAGAAAATGATAGAGCGAATGAAGGCCTACTTGCCTCAATGGAATCATCTCATCGACCAATCATTCCTACCCGATAAGATGAAGGCCGACTATCATCAATTATTAAGCAAGCGAATAGAACTGTTATAAAAGTGGTAATCAGCCATAAATAGGAATCACAAAAAATCAACATAAACAATGCAAGGATTAAGAATCAAGAGAACAATTGCGAAGGCAGCGATGATGCTGGTCGTGATGCTGCTCAGCGCCACGGGGGCGTGGGCATGGACGGGCAGCGGCACCAGTGCCGACCCGTACCAGATTACCAGCGCCAGCGACCTGGCACAGTTGGCAACCGACGTGAACGGCGGCAGCAGGTACGCCAACAAGTACTTCCTTCAGACGGCCAACATCACTGCATTAAGCACGATGGCAACCATTGGTACCAGCACCCCCTTCTGCGGCCACTACGACGGCGGCGGCTTCACCATCAGCGGCCTCACCAAGCCGCTCTTCGGTAGCATTCAGAAGGGTGAAACAGGCTATCAGCAGTACACGCTTGCCGAGGTGAAGGATCTCACCATCAGCGGTGCCGAGATTTCTATACTTGTCACAGGCGGCACAATGGGTATTCTGGCAAAGGCAATCTATAACAATGTAAGCATTACCAACTGCCACGTAGTCAACAGCTCGCTGGCCATTACGGGTGGCTCCGACGCCAAGTGCGGTGGTCTCATCGGTTCTGTCGAAGATGATCAATCCAGTCAACCATTAGCCACCGTCAGCGGCTGTAGCGTGACCGCCACCAGCATCACCAACAACATCAGCGGCCAGTACTGCGGTGGCCTCCTCGGATACCTGACCTGCCGCAAGAACGTTTACGACAACTTTGTCGAGGCGACGCTCACGGGCGACAACAAGGGCGGTATCGCAGGCAAACTTACCAACACGACCACGCCTTCGGACTACCACGACAACTACTACCACGCCGCCACGGGGCTGACCGCCATTCCGTCGCAGACCGACAATGGCGAGGCTGCCGTCTGTGCTCTGAGTGGCGTGCCCAGCGGCGTGACAGTCAGTCCTACGGCACTCCTCACCCGAGACACCAAGAACTACTACGCTGTGGGCAACGTGACCCTGACCATCGACGATGCCAACAAGATCTTCTCTTCGTTCAATGTCAGTGGGGCTACCTATAGCGTGGCTGGCAATAAGAAGAGCGCCACGGTGACGCTGGCCACCAGCGACGCCACGGTCAGTACTACGCTGCTTGTTATCACTGGTTCCTGCGGCGACAACGCTACGTGGACGATGAGCGATGCCGACAGCGACGGTACCTACGAGACGCTGACCATCAGCGGCACGGGAGCCACGTACGACTACAACGCCAGCGACAACCGCGCACCATGGAAGACTGACTTCAGCCCCACCAAACTTGTGCTGGCCAGCGGCATCACGCAGATGTCCATCGCCGACGAGGCAGACCTGCGCAACCTCTCTGCAGCCGTCAAAGCCACCAGCAACGTCAGCAGCGACAAGACCTTCCGCCAGACAGCCGACATCGACCTGAGCAGCGGCGGCAATTTCTACCCCATCGGCGGAGTCAGCGCCAGTCATTCCTTCCAAGGCACCTACGACGGGCTGGGCCACATCATCAGTGGTCTCAGCGTCAGCAAAGACTACGGCAATCTCGGTCTCTTTGGCGTGATTAAAGGAGCCACTGTGCGCAACGTCATCCTCATCAGTCCCAGCGTCAGGGCCACAATAAGCGATAACACATCCACCGACCTCGGCGCCCTCATCGGCTGTTGCGGCAGCGGCGGCACCAACACCGTGGAGAACTGCCACGTCGTCAGCCCCACGCTCACCATCGACTACCCAAGCAGCGAGAAGTACCTCGGCGCCATCATCGGCCAGATATACAACACCAACACTACCGTCCGCAACTGCTACTACTACGACAACGTCCACGACTACGCCCTCGTAGGCACTAACGACGACGGCACCCTGACCCGTGTCGCCCGCGCCCGCAAGGTGACCCTCGGCAGCGGCGTCACTGTGAGCCCCGCTGCCAGCGACCCAGCCAACGGCTTCGTATATAACAATGAGAGCTACTACCGCGAGGGCCAGGAGCTGACGCTCATTTACGGTGTCACCATCCCTGAAGGACAGCATCTTGTCTTTACGTTGAACTGCAAAGCCATCGACAACAACACTTTAAGGATGCCCGCTGCCGATGTTATTGTACATGCTGCTATTGGAACGCGCTACCACTACGACAACACGACAGGTGAGCTGGTACTCATCGCCGGTGAGTTTAGTTATGATAACAAGTGGGGCAATGAAGTGGCTGAATCTCAGGTCACCAGTGTCACAGCCACCAAACAGGTGAGTTTTACTGGCAATTGCTCGTACCTGTTTGAGAATTATGTTAACTGCACAAGCATAGATCTGAGCAACGTCAACACCGCCAGTGTCACTAACATGAGCAGAATGTTCAACAACTGCAAAAGGTTGACATCGCTCGACCTCACGGGCTGGAACACCGGCAGTGTCACCAACATGAGCAGTATGTTCAACAACTGCACAGGCTTGACATCGCTCGACCTCACGGGCTGGAATACCGCCAGTGTCACCAACATGAGCAGTATGTTCAACAACTGCACAGGCTTGACATCGCTCGACCTCACGGGCTGGAATACCGCCAGTGTCACCCACATGAGCAGTATGTTCAGCAACTGCACAGGCTTGACATCGCTCGACCTCACGGGCTGGAATACCGCCAGTGTCACTAACATGAGCAATATGTTCAACAACTGCACAGGCTTGACATCGCTCGACCTCACGGGCTGGAATACCGCCAGTGTCACTAACATGAGCAATATGTTCAACAACTGCACAGGCTTGACATCGCTCGACCTCACGGGCTGGAATACCGCCAGTGTCACCTACATGAGCAGTATGTTCTATAACTGCACAGGCTTGACATCGCTCGACCTCACGGGCTGGAATACCGCCAGTGTCACTAACATGAGCAGTATGTTCTATAACTGCACAGGCTTGACATCGCTCGACCTCACGGACTGGAATACCGCTAGTGTCACTACTATGATGGGTATGTTCTACAACTGCACAGACTTGACATCGCTCGACCTCACGGGCTGGAATACCGCCAGTGTCACTAACATGACCAATATGTTCTATAACTGCACAGGCTTGACATCGCTCGACCTCTCGGGCTGGAATACCGCCAGTGTCACCGACATGAGCAGTATGTTCAAAAACTGCAAAAGCTTGACATCGCTCGACCTCACGGACTGGAACACCGGCAGTGTCACCAACATGAGCAGTATGTTCTACGGATGCAAGAATTTGGTAACCATCTTTGTCGGCACAGGTTGGAGCACTACTAAGGTTACCGAAGATTCTGATATGTTCAAGTCTTGCAACTGTCTGGTGGGCGGCAATGGAACAATATACAAACAACAACACATTGACAAGGAATACGCCCGCATCGACAGTGATGTCAGACACGGGTACTTCACAAATGGCGACAAGAGCCAAATCACACTTTTCGACAATAGCAGCAACCAAACGGTCATCAGTCGCAAGAACGGAAAATCCTGTGATGCTGTCACCCTGCAAGGTCGTACACTGACGAAGGACGGCAACTGGAACACGCTGTGCCTGCCGTTCAGCCTCAGTGCCGAGCAGATAGCCGCCTCGCCGCTAGCAGACGCCACCATCAAGACGCTGGACAACTCAGCCAGTGGCACGAGTCTTAATAACGGCACGCTGACGCTGAAGTTCACCGAAGCCACCGCTATCACAGCAGGCGTACCTTATATTATCAAGTGGGCCAAGGCTGATGGCTATGACGATGCCGACCCTGAGACGCGCGACATCAAGGACCCCGTATTCACCGACGTGACCATCAGCAGCACTACGCCGACAGAGGTAACGAGCACCGACGGCAAGGTGACCTTCGTAGGCCAGTACTCGCCCTTCAGCATCACCGACGAAAACAAGAACGAGATCATCCTGATGACCACGGGCAACAAGTTGGGCTACTCGAAGAACGCGCGCACGCTGAAGACCTTCCGCTGCCACTTCTATGTGCCCGCCAATGGCGGCCAGCAGCAGGCCCGCAGCTTCAACGTAGACTTCGGAGAGGTAACGGAGATCGGCGCTACGCTAAATGATAAAGAAAAAATGATAAATGATAAATGGTACAGCCTCGATGGTCGCCAGCTCAATGGCAAGCCCACAGCGAAAGGCATCTACGTGAATAAAGGACATAAAGTAGTAATAAAATAAACGAAACAATGAAAAAGAGATATATCAACCCAGAGACCACCATCGTGACACTGAAGTATCAGACAGCGCTGCTGATAGTCAGCGGCACAGAAGTAGGAGCTTTAGCAATGCCTGGCGGCGAAGGCATCACCTACGATGGCGACGGCTTCGAAGACGGCGAGTACGACGTGTAATTTGTCGGAAATCGGGCAAAACGTCGAAACGTCGAAAAAACCGCTCCAAGCACGTATTTACACGCTTGGAGCGGAATTCGTTATGATAGCATCAGAAAAACACTCAGAATATCAGTGGTCCACGGCCCATATACGAAGTGGTTGTGACAAGTAGTGGGGATGTGGCGTAAAAACTTGTTTTTAAAGCCAGAGACACACTGCTTGACGCAATGGCTCTGAAAGAGCTATCAATCCATTAGAAGGAGTTTTTCTTGTTTTTGTTTTCAATTTCTCAATTCTCAATTCTCAATTTTAAACGGTTGGGCCCGAAGGCCCACCGTTTAACCCTCTTCCTCTTCACCGCTTGGTCGATGCAGCACGATCTTCTTCTTGCCGTTGACGGTGATGGTCTCCACCTCGCCGACATACTCCAGCTCACACTGGCTGAGCCACTGCATCTCGCGCACATAGCCCTCCAACCACACGCGCATATTTGCTGGCACCGCCTCGTCGCTATACGTACCCTTGTCGCTATAGGCCAGCACAGGGCGCAGACGGTCGTCGCCGCTCACTACCACGTAGCCCTGCTGCTGTCCGATGTTCACGGCATACAGCAATGGCTGCTGGCGCTCGTCGGTAGCGCCCATCACGGTTTTCACCTCGAGCGGCAGCATGGCGGCGGACCTGCGCATTGCGCCGTTTTGTGTGCTCAGCCACTGCCGGGCCACCTCGCAGGCCTGTTCCTGACTGACGGGGCCAGCCCACATCATCAGCGTGGTTAGCAGGGTGCAGAGTGAGAGTAAACTCCTTTTTATCTTCATGTTGTCAATTGCTTGTTATTTCTGACAGAATGCTTTCTAAGAAGCCGCAAATGTAACAAATTATCGGGAATAACCGCTCAAAAGGCCCGAACTTTTAGGATAGTTTATCAGTAAGAATGAAAAAAACGTGGAAGAATGGCGGCTTTTTGTGGAAAAGGTTTACAACCAGCCGCCCCACCTGGGCTATTATCTGCCCGATACGCAAAAATAGAGGAAGGGCTTAAAGCCATTTCCACGTTCAAATACGATTAGTTTTCCCCAGCATCTCCGACGGTGGTTGCGTCGGTGTCTTTGTAGCTATTCACCTGAAATTCACTGCCTGCCAGCAGGTGCGTGCTCGATTTTAGGAGCACGATGTTTAGGGTGGGTTTGTTATATGTCTTTTTCATCATTGAATCAGTGTTGTGCCAAGTTTAATATCGATGGTGTATTTAGAGCCCGCCACCCAGTCCACAGCGAGGGGAATGGTGGCTTGCTTAGATCCCGAGAGTGTATAGTTTATCTCCAGATAGGTGCCCGTTGTGCCGTTGACAGCACGAGTCTGTGGTATCACGAAGAGATAATTGCTACTGAGTGCCTGAGCTTCGGTATCAACGGTAATGTTTCCGCTAGTCAGCGTGTAGTAGGCTGAGCCGCTTACATCACCCCAGGTTGATGTTCCGAAATAATATTTGCCCGAATTACTAACATTGCGCAGTACGATGCTATTGACAGTTAGCGTTCCGTTGCTAAGTTTTTCAGTCTTCAGCTTGTTCGTTATCTGAACATTAAACGCCAAGGCGGCGCAGGCATGGTCGAAGGTCAGAGGCACTTTGCCGCCATGGTCGCTATATGCCACGCTGTTCTTAGCCACGAGCAAGTCGTGCTGGGTCGAAGCATTCTCGGCGATGGAAAAACTAATGTAAGGATTGCCATTATTCCACTGGAATTCACCCTGAGTGAAGGCGTAGAACGGCACTTTCGTTTCGTTAGGAGCATCAGGCCATGTTTTGGGAGTTACTGTCCATGTATCATTGGACTTTGATACAGAATATTCTGATGTAAGGCTGTTATAGATACCTCGCATGGAAAAGGCACTGAATGTCTCCGTGGTGGTGATGGCGCTCCGCGTGTCGGTGCTACGTGCACCGGCGGGATCGTCAGAGGTCATGGGCCTTTGGTTCACCTCCACGCTGATGTGTCGTACAGGGGGTTCCTGCTTCTGTTCATCGTCCGACGAGCAGGCCGTCAGCAGGCCTGCCGTCAGGAAGAGTGTTGTAAGAATCTTTTTGTTGTTCATTTTTATGTTATGTTTTAGAATTCAAAGTCGATGGTCTGATAGCCGCTATCCAGCGTCAGCGGTGCTTTCTGGGTGAAGATGCCACCCTTGCTGCTGCTGTAGTAGCGTAGCTCTGCCCGGGTCTCGTTCTGCCGGTGGAATACGTTGAAGACTCTGCCGGGCTTCCCTACTCCACGGCACTCGCCGTTTACGAATACGCCTACGCGGTCGGCATCGGCATCAATGGTAACTCCTTCTTTAACCTTGGGGTTCACCACGAACACCGTCTGACGCTCATATTTCGTAGTACCTGTCATGAGGTCGAGTACGAAGTCGCTCTCTGTGCCTATGTTCATCTCGTTGAGGAATCCGTTCTCGCCCCTGCGCCAGAACTCCTGTTTGAGTCCGCCGCTGTAGTAGCAGAGGGCGAACTGCTCGGGGTCTGTGCCGGTGTTGCCATAGATGTTGAGCACGTAGTATATTGCTTCGCCGTTACCAGAGCGGTGTGAGAGAGCGCGGCATTCGTCGCCTACGAAGACTGCCATCAGGTCGTCGGCGGTGGAGAATGGCACGAGTTCATCCTGCAGACGCAGTACCGCAATCATTTTGTCTTCATAGAGCGTTGGATCGGGCGACAGCCACTGCGGCTGTTCCTGATTGCTATACATATCGACCACCCACGCTGGGGCATTGGCAGGCTGGAAGGTCGCAGCGTTGCCTGTATAGTCACCGTTGTTTGAGGTCTCAGCGTCGCTCGACGAGCAGCCCCACGCTACCGTGATGACTGCTGCCAGCAACAGGCTCTTGATTATCGTTTTCATTTCACTATCTGTTTTTTACCGTTATGAATATATACACCTTTCTGCGTAGGTTTGCGTCCGAGCTTGTAACCCTGCAACGTGTACCAGCTGTCGGCTCCTACGTCCGTCTTGACGAAGTGGATGGCCGTAGGCTCTGACAGCGTGCCGCTCACTGCATTGTTCTCATAGCGCATCACCTCTGCCGTGGCAGCCACCAGCGTGCCGTCGCGCTCGATGGCAAAGCTGAGTGGCACCTTCTTGTCGCCCGCAATGGTCAGGTAGAAGAGCGGCCCCGAGGTTTCTGCTACAGTACCGTCAAGCACGGTGGCTTCGCCGCGCAGTTCACCGTCGGCGAAGGCCAGTAGCCGGTCGCCTTCCTGTACGTCAATGCCTTCGACAGTAGCTACCACCGACATGTTCCGTCCGTAGCACATGGGTGCACGGTTCTGTGCGGTGCGCTCGAAGAAGTTGCTGCCCGGCTCGTAGAACGGATAGCGGAACTGTGCATCTTCGTCGCCGTTGCGGTAAAGCATATACCCCTCGCCTGGCTTCAGGTATTGCAGCGAACCCGACCAGTAGCCGCCGCCCACTGATGTCTCAGTGAAGATGGCAAACGCCTCGCGACTCTTCACCACGTCGCCGTTGCGTGCAGCGCCGGTATAGTCGGCAAGGGCTGTCGATACAGGCAGGTTAACCATTGGGGTGTAGCCTATATTGTTCCAGCCGTGCTTTACTCTGAGCGTACGCTGGCTCTCGTCGCGAAGCGGGTAACCCTTAATCTCGATGTTCACATTGTTCTTCACATAGACGCGGTAGCTGCGCTTGGGCGATACGGTGTAACTGCTCTTCTGGCTGTTGTTGGCCAACCATGTGCCCATACTCGACTTATAGACCAGTGTGAAGTCCTCAGTGTCGTCGGTCACGATGTCGCCATTCTCCCACTTGAACTTGTTCAGCATGCCGATTACGTTGCGGTATTCGTTATTGTCAACGTTCAGCGAAATCCAGTTCCAGCCGGGTTGCAGGTTCAGTTCCTGATAGTAAATGGAGCCGCCTGTCATCACTACGGGGGCATCGACTGTGCCGACTACCGTGCTGTGGTTGAACGTGACTGTGCGGTCTGGCTCCAGTACCATAATCTGTCCGGTCTGATGATGCCACAGTTTGAAGGTCAGTTCGACATTACCTGAGTTGGCTTCGTCGCTGAAGAGCGTCATGAAGAGCTGGCTCTTGCCTGTCGTTGCGCTGTAGTTGACATTGGCTACGCCTAAGCAGCGGTTCATGCTGTCGAAGGCAGCCACCTTGTCTTTGCTGTCAGTGACGACGGCATTGCCTATCTTCACCTGTCCTACGAGGTTCATCGAGAAGTGTTTCAGGTTGTCGGCTACGTACCAGTCAGGCTCCACGCCTTCCTTGCGGATGGTCAGTGCCAAAGGTTCGCTGAGGTTGTTCTCGTCAGTCAGGTAGATGACTTCGTCATAGGTGCCGACATTCAGGTCTTTAGCGATGCTGAAGACGAGCAACTGTTCGTTCTGAGGTCCGATGATATCGGTCTGACGGTCAACACTCATCCACCTCGGCATGTTGCCGATGGTGTAGGTATGGTTAGCACCGCTGGTGTTGCTGATGCTCACCGTGAAGATGTCGTCCTGGTCACTATAGCTGTTGTGGGTGAATTCATGTGTAAGACGCTTCACCTGCCAGCGCAACGGGTTACGGTCTACAAAGAACTCCATCGTGGCGGGCGAGGCCATGTAGTTGCCGTTCATATCGGGTATGTCGGTGAGAGTGACGTAGAGATTGCGCTTGTTGATGCGAGCGTCCAGTTCGTTGATGTTTACCAGCAGTTGGTTGTCGCGACCCACGAAACTGAATTTCAGGTTATGCAACTCCTGACTGAACTGGATGGGCGCGCCTACTTGCTGGTCGATGTGGGCCATGATATCAGCCACAGGCTCTACGAACAAACTGTCGTGCTGGTCGGTGGGGTTGCCGTCCATGTCGAGCTTGACGACCTGGTTTAGGGCATAAGGGCGAAGCTCCAGGTTGTTATTTGCCTGACGCTCGTACTGACCAAAGCCCATGCGTACCAGCAGTCCCTTCTCACGTCCTGTCGGACATTTGCTGCTATAGTGCTTCAGCAGCGTGTGAGGCAGAGCCTGCGAGAAGAGGCACAGCTCGTCGATGTGTCCCGTGAGTGCGTTTTCCTGATGCAGCGTCTGCACGTTGGCTCCTGCTTCGTGCCATACCATGTTACCTACATAGAAGTCCTGTCCCATCATGCCGCCTAAGGTGTCGGTGCTGACAGATTGTGTGAGTACGCGATCGACATAGAGGTTGGCTACCTGGTGCGAACGATCGACGGTGATGGCAAAGTGGTGCCACTGGTCGTCGGCCAGTCCCTTGCCGAGCGGCAGTGTGCGTCCGTTGGTGCGGTAGATGAGTTGGTCGTACTCGAAGCCCAGGAAGAATTTGTTGCGGGCATCGTCGTCGGTGGTGGCACCCTTACCGTTGCTGATGAGCGCTCCCTGTCCTTTGTTGTCGGTCTTGAACCACAGCATCAGCGTGTAGTCCTGTTCGGCACTGCGCAGCATCTTCGTGTAGTCTAGCTTCAGACCCTTTACAGCCTTCTGCTCCGCCCAGTCGAGCTTCAGCGACATGCCTCTTGGCAGTGCCCAGGTGGCTCCATGCAGTTCGGCATTGGCCCCCTGTGCCTTATCTACGGCATAGTCGCCTTCGCCGTCGTTCATCGGGTAGTAGTCTATCAGTCCCATCTCGTAGCCTGTCAGCTGCCGCTTGCCGTAAGTGTTCAGCAGGCTTGCGCTCATGGTACGGTTCCACAGACGTGCCTCCAGCATGCGTCCGCTGTAGTGCTTGCGTTCGCTGACGACCACCTCGTTGGATGCGCCGAAGATGAGGGGGCCGTAGCCGCTGTAGGTCACGTCGTTGAGTGTTCCGATGATGGAGTCGTTCCAGAGCAGGGCTTGCTTGCCATCGTTATCCAAGACGAGGGCTACCTGTTTCAGGGCACCTGAAGCAATGGCATAACGGCTCTCGAACTGAATGCTGTCGATGACGGCACGCAGTTTCAAGTCCTTCGTCAGCCACAGTTGCAGTGTGTTGCCATCCTGGCCGTGCGAGAACAGCGGCATATCCTTGTCCGTCTGGTCGGGGTGGATCATCAGGTCGATGGTCATGTTCTTATTGGCGAAGTTGCGGCGGGCATCAGTCTGCACGTAGCCGTTGCCTTCGAAGAAGAGCGCCGGTTCCTCTGTAAGTGCCGTCTCGTTGGTCTCGCCCACTACCTCGAAGTTGGTAGCCAGCTGTAGGTAGTTATGCTCGATGGCCTCGGTGAAGTTGAACACGATATTGTCGCCGGCACCGATGATACCGTCCTTCGGGTCGGGCTGTCCGAAGAGCTGCGGACGGCGGGTGTCCTTCACGCCGGAGAGCACCTTCGAGTCGTTGGTAAGGAAGGCATTGCCGTTGCGACAGAAGAGGCGCGCCCTGAGGTCGTAGGCTTTCTCCATGACTGTACCTTCGCCGTAGAACTTGGTGCTGATATTGCCGTTGGTAGGTATCATAGCCTTTGTACCTGAGGCGGCAGCATAGAGGGTGGAGTCGGCATAGTAGCCGCAGAGGTTGGTCCAGTAGTCGTCGCCACGGTTGGTCTCCTTGTACTGGAACTCGATATGGTCGAAGTTATGCTGGTTCTTGTCAAAGCCGCTTATGACCACAGGCAGATACCAGCCTTGCTTTGAATCGGAAGGTGCGTCAGTGTTCAGCACCCATTTGTCGCTTGGCGAACTGATGGTGATGTCGCCAGGAGTCTGCAGGTAGTGTACGTCGAACGACACCTCTGAAAAGACATTCAAGTCGCCCTGCGATATAAGTCCTATCTGCAAACCCTCGTAGTCGTATCCCTCGCCGGGGTACACCTCCAGTATCTTCTCCGTCACCTGTCCGGGGCGCACTTCAATAGTACGGCCATTACCTGTCAGCGGCATGCCGTCAATCATCAGTCGCGCACCGTTGGGGTTCTTCTTGTCAACCTGATAAAGGTCGAAGTAGTTGTAAACAGCTTCCGGCTGCTCACTCTCGTTGGTGAGATAGAGCTTGAAGCGGGCTGCATTGCCGAATGGCACACCGCTCACACTCTGCTTATCCATAGTGATTACGGGGTTCTCAATCTTCTTGGTGCGCGCATCAAGAACGGTGCCCGGGCGGTTGAACAGCGACTTGCGCTCGTTCTCCCACGGACGGCAGGTAGCGCCGCCACGGGTGCGATAGACGAAGCTGCGGCTGTAGGAGAAGTTCTTACGATTCTTCTCCATGTGGTTGTAGTTGTAATCCAACTGGTCGTTGTAGTTCTTGTTGTAGAACACGTCCAGTTCGCTCAGACCGCTCTCCGTAGGATTATCAGTCTGTGTCTTTACGCGCAGCACATCGAAGTTCAGGTGGCTTCGCTTATTCATGCTGATAGTGAAACTCTCCGTACGGCTGTAAGTCTTCGACTCGGTGTCCTTTGGTGTCACGTCGTAACTTATCACAGGTACCAGACTGAACTTGAAGTCGAAGCCGATGGTCTTCACGTTCACCTCGTTCTTCTTTTCATCCGAGCTGGTACTGCTGCTCTTGTTGCCTTCCTTGCCCTTGGCGAGGTTCTGGAGAATCTTTCCTGCTACTGGGCCTACGATGCTGACGATGCCGAGAGCCGTGTCCGTTCCTTTGTCGAAGTAGGGGGTGTTGGCTGTAGTGATGGGCGAGATGAATGAGTTCATTACCGAGTAGTCGCTCTGGAACGTCTCGCTGTAGCTCAGCGAACTGCCGCCGTCCACGTCGAAGTTCTTCACCAGTTCGGTGGCATCGAGTTTCTCCTTCTCGTTCTGTCCTATCATCTCCATCCATTTCTGCATACTCTCTATATATCCTTTCACCTCATCGACGGTGTTGGCAGATGCGTCCTTCGGATATATCATCTCATACTCCGTGCCGAAGTCAGGACTGTCAACGTCAACCTTCGAGCGGTAAACAGGTTTCTTATCGGCATCAGCCTTCATCTGTGCCTCTTCTACGCTGCCTATGAACATCAGCGAATGTATGTGCTCAGTCAGTTCAGGCAGCAGCTGACGTATGATGTAGTCCTGCGAGTGTACGAAGGTAGAGGTAATCTCTGGTTTGCATGTCACTACTTCCTCGCGTACCAGGTGCAGCAGACTGTCGTTCTTGTCGCGACCCTGTGCTATCTCCACCATTCGTCCTGCCTCTACGGCTCCGCCCATGCGACGGAAGATGCTGTCAGGGATGGCGCGTATGGCTGTGGCAGGAGCCACTACCATATTGTGAACCACACCCATATAGAGGTCGCCATCGGCACCTATCAGTTTCGCATCCGTACTGGTTGAGATGTCTTCCTTGGCAGACATAGTGTAGTTGAAGGCACGCTGTCCGCTACCCGACCATATCAGGTCGATGGCTACGCCGAAGTAGCTCTCCGTGCTATTGTTGAATCCGCCTACGGCACCGCCTCCCATTGGTGCTGCCACGACGCCCGTGAACGAGTTGACGCCTGTGCCCACACCGAGGTTGATAGTCACGCCGGCAGCCCACTTCAGATCCATCGTGTAGGAGTATTTCAGGGTTGAGCCCTTCGACAGGGTGGCCTTCGACGCTCCTCCTGGCGGGTCGCGCAGGATGTCGACGAGCACTGGTGCCGAACAGCTGAGTATGTCCTTGGCTCCTGTCTTCTGACTTACTTTAAATATGTATGCACGCAGAGGAGTTGCCTCGTAGTATGTGCCGTCCATCAGCAGTGTCATGGTCATCGTGTGCAGAGCCTTTTCGCCTGTCAGCAGGTAGGGTGTCTGTGCAGCCCTCAGCACGTAGGTGGCCTCGCCCACGCTGTCGAGTGCCAGCGTGTCGCGGTGCAGGGCATCTATCATGCCGTTGTGTATGGTCACCACACCTCCGCTCAGCCGTACCACTTCCTTACGGCCGCTGTTGTGGTCGTTGTTATAGTAGTAGCGTTCGGTGGCTGAAATCTTCAGCGGATATTGCTTGTCGGTGCTGAATACGGGGTATCCGAAGGTGTAGTGAGCCTCAAGCGAGTCGCGCTTGTTCTCCGGCCAGTTCTGCTTCCTTACGCCATATACTACTGACAACTGCTCCTTGGCTCCGGAGAGGTTCTGATAGCCGTAATAGCGGTCGCCGAAGTAGTCGAACTCGGCAAAGCCCTGCTGCTTGTAGTCAATGATGACCGGCGAGTGGTAGATGCGGCTGTACTTGGCATGATACTCCTCCACGGGGTCGGTAACTTCCAGTCCGTAGCCGCTGGTTTTCCACTTGCCGTTTATAGTGTCGTGGTGCAGCGTCAGCGAGTCGCTCAGGTCGAGCACGTCGCCCATCTGTCCGTCCTGGAACAGGGTTGAATAGCCTTCTGCCGTAATCTGCTGAATCTTCCACTTCACAGGTGGCAGCAGCACTTCGTATTCACCGGTATTCTCGTCGGGGTAGATTTCCATGCGGTTCAGCGTGGTGTGTACACGGGTCTGACAGGTGAACTTTGGGTCTTTGGCTTTGGCATGTGTAAAGATTTCGTCGCGAGTCTTCTTCGTGCGGTCCTGTACGTCCCAAACCAATCGCGAGGCATTGTCGCCCTCCAGGGTGATGACCATCTTCAGCGAGTCGCCAAGGTTATTGTTCGACAGCGCATAGCCAAGGGGCTTCTCTCCCTGGTCCTTACCGCCAACGACGCGACCTATGAGTCTGATGCGTGTCTCGTCGTAGAAGTAGTAGCCGTCTTTGTCAGTCTGGAAATCTACTGTCGAGTCGTTGTTCTCTATGTAAAAGCCCTTGTCGGTGAAGTCATGGTTCTTCTTGACAGCCTTCACCTTGTGCTGGCCGCGCAGAATGCGGAAGTCGAACTTACCCTCGAAGTTGGTCTTCACCTCTCCGCTGGCGGTATGCACCTCGCGGCCGTCCACTTCGAAGCGTACTCCCTGCACGGGGATACTGGTACCTTTATACATGACCAGACCTGTGAAGCGCACTCCGCTGGTGACAGTGAACGTGCGTCCCTTCTGGTAGTTCGACTGGGCATCGAAGGTTACATACAGACCGCCCTTGCACTCTTCGGCAAGGTCGTCGTCAGACACTTCGCTCACTGTCAGCTGGTAGGCACCCTGCTGGTTGCCCCAGTAGGGCAGTTTCTCAATGACGTAGAATCCTGACTCGTCAGTCACGCAGCTGCCGCCCTTGGTGGGGTCGGAGCCGTCGCCGTATTGCGATGCCGTAACGCGGACACCTGCCACACCCGTACCATCGGCAAAGCGCACATAGCCCTCCACCTTACCTGTCTTAATGCAGTGGCCGGTAACGATGTTGGTCTGTGTGGTGTGCAGACCCTCGCAGTCGTTGACTGACTGCACACGGTATTCGTAGTCGAAGACGGGCGACACCGTCTGGTCCTCATACTCCGAGGTCGAGATTTGCGATGCGATGGTTTCCCAGTTGGCTCCCGTAGTGGTGTTGCGGCGCATCACCTCGAAGTAGTCAACAGGTTCTTCCGTCTTGTCCCACGACAGCAGTACTGAGCTCTGTAGCGTCTCGCTGCGCAGCGAGTTCTCCAGCACATGCCCCAGGCTCTCAAAGTAGTAATCGCCTACAGGTACGTCAGGACCGAGCGATACGGTACGTGGCGTGGGATTGCCGTCAGCATCTTTCGTCCAGCCCCGTTGTAACAGCAAGACGATGATTTCGTCGGCAGACATTCCATCAACGTCGCCAGAGGCTAAATCGATGTCAATATCCTGTATGGACTGAGTAGTCAGGACGGGGACAGCCTTGCCGCCTACCACCTGCCAGTTGCTGCCTAAACGCGGAACAAGTTCTTCGCTGGACAACGAACCAACCACATTGCTGTTCGCTGCGCTCCAGTCTTGGTAACTCCAGTTGTTAGTCAGGTTGCTTCCATTGTTATTATATTCTGTGCCTATGTCTCTTGTAACCATGCCGTTCCCCCTGCGAGTGTTATAAGCGCCTTCCTCCAAACAGTTACGGACCTCGATGGCGTTTATGCCATTGGGGCAATAGCCTATGATTGCACCTCCTGTCACTCCCGTCAGTGTACCGTCGAAACGACAGTTGGTCACAGATACATTGTCCTTTGTTTGAGCCCAGCCGATAATGCCTCCCACTATCGGCAAGTCAGAATCATTACTTTTCACCGTAGTGGATACCCAACAGTTACTGATTACATTCTGTCTTCCATCAAGATTGTATGAGTTGCCTACTAATCCGGAAATGAACCTTCCACCTTCTACTGTTCCCGTCACGTGCAGGTTCTTAATGGTGTAGCCCTTGCCAGAACGGAACGGAGCGTTATAGTCTCTTCTGGGACTACTGGTAATGTCCACGTTGATGGTATGGCCGTTGCCGTCGAATACGCCACGATAATTTTCTACCATCTCCGTGATGGTAATGTCGGCATTCAGTATGGCATTCACGTCGCTGTTGCCGAGAGCATCAGACGTTTTTTTGCAGAAATAGCTCCAGTCGGCATCACTGTTGATGACAAGAAGGTCGGGAGCATACTCTTTGGTGCTGTGGCAGTTTTTATAGGTCACGTTGCCAGAATTGTCATGACGCACCCATGTGTTGCAGTCATCCATTCCTGTGTTGATGGCTTTGGGCGCAAAGAGACAGTTCTCTAATTTCACATTCTTGAAATTATCAGCCCAAGCCACGAAACCTCCGTTTCGTTTATTGCCAGCTCCATCAAAAATTCCATCGAACACACAATCGGTGATTATCAGTTCGTTGATATTCATGGCTGCACCCACGAAACCGCCGACGCATGAGTCATCGTTTACATTATTAATCAGCTTGACCGATGAATGACAACTTTCTACATTGACAGTGGAACCACTGACGATGGAACCGATGAGACCGCCTTGATACTTCTGAGTAGAGCTGACATTACCCACCGTACGCAAACCGCGGATGGTGGCATTGCTGACGAAGCGGAAAGGACCGGTATGCTGTTGTGTCGAGTTGATGTTGCAGGTCAGCCTATGGCCGTTGCCCAGGAAGGTTCCACGGTAAGGTGCAGAAGCATCACCCACCTGTTCAGCGATGGAGATGTCTGCCATCAGTCTGACGTTGATGTCGTATTGTCCCTTGGCCGCCTTCACCATCTCGGCGAACTGGTTCCATTCGGTTGTGGAGCGGATGGCGACATTCTTACTGCTTGCTTCTGCCGCCAACTGCTTCGGGCTCATATAGACACTGGTGGTGCCATCAAACTCGACAACGAAGTCTATATTATAGTACACGCACGAACGGGGCAACTGCACCACCTTGGTGCGGGCCTCCATCTCCTCGGCAGTGAGCACGTGGGTGATGGTATCTACTGCGAAACCGTCGCGGTTGACCATCTTGATGCGCAGCTTCATCTGGGCACGGCTGTCCCACACGGCACCATCCTCGTCGACGTAGTCCCACGTGACGCGGACGGTGTGGGCGGCCTCGTCCTCCCACTTGGTGGTATAGTTGTTATCTACTTCCAGCAGGTGGATATTTCTCAGGTCAAGTGTCGTCGTGTGCGCATTGGGATTGCTTTCGCCGATGCCCCACAGCTCACGTGCAGCACCGCGAACTACAAGGTAGAGCGGCGACACTCTGCCACGCTTCAGTTGTTCGTTGGAAAGGGCACTGATCAACGTAGAATCCTTAAAGCTGTAGAAATTTACGGTATCTTCATACTGTACGACGCCTATCGACTGCAGGTCTTCCCTATTGCCCGTCAGAGAGCGCATCACAATAAACTGGTCGCCAGGTACGACATCTTTGTGCTTAGGATTATTTACAATCCAACTTACATTTATTGCACCGCGATCGGAAAGACTTTTTATTTCGCGTTCCCTATCGGCAGACAGTAATGACGGATAATGCAACGTTACGTCTTGATCTTCCGTACGTTTTATCTCCAGGCTTCCAACCTGTAGCCTTACCCTGAGATCCATCCATTTGCGAATTTCGTTGGACTTCACATTGATGAAACCTGCGTAGGTTGGAGTTTTGAACTCGATTAGGTCAATAATTTGCCTGTTCCCAGCCCCCCCGTTATTATAGGAGCCCTCAATACTCTTGACGGCCTGGTCGCACGAGAATGGTATCTTCAGCACTCCTTCCTCTCCTTCCTCCGTACCCAGCACCATGTCGTAGGTTTGGAAGGTCACGTCGCTGGCTGCCGGCCAGACGTCCATAGCGGGATGGCCATAGTCCGTCCATGAACCGGACTCTTCCTGATTGAATATGTCTTTCGCAACTAAATCACTAATTTCAGCACATCCATCTCTCATTTCCCCCCATTTATGCGACGAAATACAATTGGTACTCTTGTCATTATAGCCCCAGGCTGTGCCACCACTATGATAACAGAATCCCTTGTGGGTAACAGAGGTAAAATTACAGTCTTCATAAACACGGTGGAATGTCCATTTATCCCAACTGCTAGCCCAGCCGATGATAGTACCGGCGTATGAATCCGAACCTTTGGCCGTGAGCCAGCCTATTGACTTCACGTCAGTCATCTTGACTTTTGCCTTGTCTGAGTGTCCGACAATTCCTCCAATATAGCTACTGTTGGAAACCACGTCGACGGCTGAAAACACATTCTCTATGGTAATGGACTGAGTGGAACCGTATGCATGGCCGATGAGTCCTGCTGAGAGTTCGCCTCCTTCAACCCTTCCGTATACCTTCAGGTTCTTGACAGTGACGTCGCCGACACTGGGGAACAGCGCTGCATAATAGTTGCTTCCCCATCTAATATCGATACTCAGTTCGTGACCATTGCCGTTGAACGTACCGTTATACGGATAGGCATCCATGCCGACAGGTTTGGAAACGCTGAAATTATCATCCAAGATGGCATTGACCTCAGACTTACCCTCGGCATCTTCTACCAATTGGGCAAACTTCTCCCAGTCCTCAGTGCTGCGTAGCACATAATAACTCTTGTCACCAATGAACGCTGTCTCCAACTTGTCGTCAGCCCATGCCCCCTGGGGCACCAGCCATGCCGTCAAGCACAGCATCATAGCCAGCCAGAGGCCCCGCCCCATTGTCGGACGTGCCCCAAAACGCTTCAATAATCCTTTGTCTTCCATACGATTTCTATATTCATTTATACCTAAAATCCACAGCACTTTTGTTTAACTTTCTTTATAGTCAGATTTTTTACTTATCTTAGTGCTGCAAAATCATCAATGACGTGGCAAAGATAAGCAAAAAATCTGAGAAAATCATCGCTTTTGGCGGAATATTTTTCGCTTTTGGACAAATTTGACCGTATTCTGTCGCTCTGCGTCTTCTTCATTCCCTTGCTATCATCTTAATTATGAATTATGGATTATGGAAACGCATCTTGCAAGGATGCAAGGTTGCAAGGTTGCAAGGTTTCATCTCTTCTTCTCCCATTTACCCTTACCGGTTTTCTCTACCCAGCCGTCACTTTTCCAACGACTGATGATGCTATATAACGCATTGTCGGTTAACTCATTACCTTTCAGCCTACGTAGTTCACTCAGCCCGAACGGAGAAGGCAGCTGTTCGAAGATGTTGCCGTTGACGGTTGTCGTGGTGGCTGTCTCGTCGCCGCCCGAATAGTATTTCGCCAACAACGGGCCGAAAACTTTCAGTTGCATCTGTAGCGTATATTCGGCCATCTTCAGCGCAAAGTCCACACAGGCGTTGCTCTCTTTGCCTGCCAACAGCATGAACACCACACCACACCTGAAACCTATCACCGCTGCACGTCGACGGAAACGGTCTTTGACGACGTCCATGTTCAACGACGACTCCACGCGCTTCTCTTCCAGCCAACGGTCGATGGCCTTACGCAGACGGGGTGTGTCGTAGAAGCCTGTGGCCGAACGTAGCAGGCTGGTAGCCTGACTGATACGCTCCATATCGCCCTCCGACAAGTCCTTGAACACCGTGATTTTCGCAAACATCGAGTCGGGCATCTCCGAGAGCATCATACGGCTCGACAGACCATTTTCGGCGTTCGACTCATTCCGACCCTTAAACATCTTCAAGACGGTTCTCGGCGTGCCGAGGATGGTCCATGAGTACGACACAAACACGTCTCCCGACTCCGACTGGTCAGAGTTAAAGTCGACACCCCAGCGCTCCCGTCCGAAGGCATTACGGTAGATGTCCCACTTCTGGGCCCACGTACCACTGCCATTCGTCTTCAGCAACGTCTCGGCCTCAGTACAGATAGAGTACAGGCTGTGACCCTGCGACTGCTTCAGACGCTTCAGCAGCTTCGAACACGAGATGGTGATGGGCACCACCCTGACCACACCTGCAGGGTTTTCCTGGGCACGCTCGTTGGCCTTACGGCGCTTGTTGGCCTCACGCACCTTGTCTTCCCGCTCCTTGACGGCTTCGTCTTCACGACGCAGGTCTACCAGCCAGCGCTCCACGGCATCCTCGATGGCCGACTTGTTCGACGCCTGCTCACCCAGAATGATGGCCATGCCACCCAGATAGCCCGTCTTGCCGTCGCAATAGCGGTAGCTCACACCGTCGGCCAGCGCCATCAGCGCAGGCATCTGACCCACTATCAGTGCCGGCCACATGTTTTGCGGATAAGGCTTCAGGCTTTCCCTTAGCCCTATCGGCAACTTGTTTGCCTCTATGTTTATCGCCGGCGCAGAATTACACAACGGGGTCGGTTCCGCTGTGTACGCTGTGTACTTTTCCTCCGCCTTCAGCGAACGCAAAAACACCTCCTTCTGCTTCATGTTCATCGGGCGGTTCTGGTCGACGTACTTGTCGTAGAAGTTGCTGACCAGCGTCCTACAGTCCTCTTCCTTCGAGTATTCGGGCATCTTCTCTTGTAGCACGCCCAGCAGCTCCTCCTGAGGCATCATCTGGCATAGCGTCGGCAACAGCAGCTTCAGCGTGTTATGCCTGACGCCCTCACGGTTCAGCTGTTCCACCGTCAGCTCCGTCATCGCCAGTGTCTCGTCGAAGGCTGCCAACGCCCTTGCCGACGGCTCTACGATGGCCGATGGCTCCGGGACTGTCCCATCTGTGCGACTTGTCGTACTGGGCGACTGTCCCGCATTAGGCTTAAAATCAACCACCGCTGGATGTAGCTCGTCGCTGAACATCAGCTCCTCGTCGATATACAGGATGTAGTCACGACAGGGAATATAGATGGCCCTCTCTTTCTCGTGCACCGCCTGGTCGTAGTCCACGCCACCCAGTATCTCAGACGATAGCCATGCCTGAGCCGTCTGACGGTCCATGCCCTCGGGAATGTCAAACAGCACGTGACCACCAGTACCACTCACCGAACGGTTCACCATGTTCACACCCAGCTCGCGCTCACGACCCATCAGCCGTTGGGCATACAGCTCGGGAAAGTGCTCACAGCCGTCCAGGTCGATGATGGCCTTGCCCGAGTCCACAGGCTCACCCTCGCTGCTCTTATAGCCTTTCCGGAAGTGCGCATGCGGGGTATAGAACCGGGCACCTCGCTTCAGCTCCGTCTTCTTCGCCTTATACTCCTCCTTGGTCAGTTCACCCCTACGCAGTTGTTCCAAGGCATCTTCCAGCTCACCACAGATACGCACCGTCTCGCTGTCGTCGACACGCTGCCAGAAACCCTCGACCGTGGCGGGCACGGTCTTGGGCTTTTTGATGTTGTCACCTAAATCTATTCTTGACATACTCATTTCTGCTTGTTAGGGTTAAACAAACTCCAGAATCTCGTGATCTATCAGCGCGTCCTTGGCCTGCTCGTTACCACGGTCCATCATCGACATGATGACGCTGGCACCCAGTACCTTCGGATACTTCTCGTGGCGCACATAGTGCTTAGCGGTCTCACCCAGCCAACCAAAGTCCAGATCTCTGATCTTCCGTTCCTTGCGGTACTTCGGAGCCTTACGGTTCCAAGCCTTGAACGTTAACACCCGTGTCTCTTGATCCAAGTAGAGAACACCTTCATACCTCTCACCTTTCAGTAGCCCTGCTATGATATCCAGGGCATTGATAATAAAAATAAACTTCTTCATAATCTTGTCGAATTCTTTAGTGAGTGAAGGGGTTGTGTCGGAATAGTTTCTGGCCAGAATTTATTTCACATCGCGATGACTTCCTCCACTGACACCTTCGACTCGATTACTTTTTACTTTTATCTCACATCATCAGTTTAGTCAGACTGAACACCCTGATGCTCTGAATCTTCTTGCCGTTCCACTCGCTCAGGTTGAAGCCCACGTGAAGCTCACACTTTTCCTTGGCTTCGCAGGCCTTCGTCGGACCAATCTCCTTAATAAAACCTCTTAAAATCATAACTTTTTGTAATTAAAATTTTTAAGTAAAACATATTTATTTGAGTATCACCTCCTTTGTTACGATATCCCTGACTACCCCTGTCTTCCGACCCGCATTCTGCAAGCCCTCCGACATCTCCCAGTATCGGCAGTCATACCTGACATCGGTGTCCTCGCCCGTCTTTTTACAGTAGCGCGTACCGTTAGGGCGATAGCCCTTGTGGGCACACGACTGGCAACTCCTGTTCACCTTTATGCCATGCTGGTTGTACTCGTACTTAATCTTTTCTCTTTTCATTTTACTTTTTATTTTTGCGTTAAAAATTGATTTCAACGGCAAAGGTAGAGCATAATTTTATACCCCGATACAGCCATTTTTACAATATCCGAAACATTGTCCGACGCTTTCAGCTTTTGTCCGAAATACTGTCCGAAAGCGCTCTCTGGGCCTTGAATAATGCGCTCAAAAACTGCCTCGCCACATTATTCCTCCTCAACGTTTCCACAACATCAACCTGAGGATCATTGAACACCCAGTTCGGGTATTCCCCGCTCATCATCTTCCTGGTGTCATAGAGCGTCGAGCGACCAGGAAGACCATCAAGCCCCAACTGTTCCAGATAACCAAGAAACACGTCAGGCGTATGAAAATAAGGTGCGTCCTTTACCTGCCTGTCGTTGATGACCTGCATAATATAGGTATAGTCCGACGGCTTACGAAACACCTTCCCTTTCCGTAGCTCACGTATAGCCTCCTCTATACAGATATCCAACTGCCGACGAACCTCCAAGTCAGAGTATTCGTCAACCATCTCTATCGCAGGACAGAGACAGAGCATCGCCTTAAAGTTCTCAAATGCCGAATCTTCAATTCGCAAAACAACCTGTTTCATTTCTTCCAAGTGTTGTGAGAAGAGATTCGATTGCTGCAGCTTTTCACCTCAGAGGACTCTCACTCCGCTCGGATTAAACATAAAATCTTTTCGTTTGCGAAGATAGTGGTAATCATTGGACTATCCAACAAAAATAACTGGTCATTCCCGAACGACCGGAAATGACCAGAAAAGGTATATCAATAAAACGATATCAACGTGCTGTCAGACGCCTGAACTCCTCGACCATAGCACAGAACTGCGGCTCGTCGGCATATTTCTTTTTCGTAGGATCAGTATAGTCGCTGAGCGAAGTCTTCGACGTGCGCTTAAAACCAAACTCGGCACCGTATTCTGCCCATGTCGGACGACGTATGGCACCAGCCTCTATAGCAGCACGCAACGGCATCAGCATGTCTCGTGGCTTCGACTTGCTGTCCGACAACTCATGAAGTCGGGCTATTACCTTGTCAGCACATTCAGGCTTGACAACCAGTTTCTTGAAATCATCAGAGGCAATATGCCTAACGTCCATACAGACCTTGGCCTCTTCGATGCTCTCCATGATACTCTCCATAGACTGACGGGGGGCACCGCGAAGATGATGCTTCAATTTGCCATGAAAATAGACCGGTCGGCTACCGTCGAGTTTGATGGAACGGTACTTCGGATTAGCAGGTACCAGCCACTGGTCACCATGCTCGTCCACATAATAGGTCTTCAGCAGACGCTCACCATCAACCTCAGCCAACACAATGTCGTGACTATAGTATTCCAACACCTTCTCTATCACAAGCAGGTCGCCGGGCATAATGCCGACGCCTATCATCGAGGTTCCTTCTGCACGCGTACAAAACACATCGCCCACCCCGACAATCTCGTTAGGCATCATCATAAAGACAGGAGGAACATCGCCACCACCAACAGGATTGCCACAAGACACAGGCATGTCGTAGAAAGGTACTGGCGTATCGAACACCAGACCCTCTAAGTCAGTCCCGCTCATAAAGCAGGTCAACCTCGTTGCTCTTGTTTGTAATCCAGACATCGTTATTGGCACCTTGTGGTTTTCAACTATGCTATTCGGTTTACAAAAGTATTAAAAAAACATGAGCCGGCAAAATTGCCAGCTCACTTTTCATTGCTAAATATCGTTAAATATCAACAGCCATACCCGTCTAATTTTCATTCTTTCAGTTTTCTCCATTTCAATACTAGTTGTACACAAATATCTAACATAAAGGCAATCATTGTACCTAATAAGACTGTCGTTCTTAGATTCTTCTTCTCTGTTATTTCTTTTTTCTCAGGATCAACCCCTGACATATATATTCCTCCTTGTTTTATGACTTCTTTCAATTCGTGTCCTTGGTATACGATTTCTTTAATATTCTGGTAAGTTGGTTGGGGTACGATTTTCTCCGTTATTAAGGGAGGCCTATACCCCCTTGAAGTAACCTTTCTATCGAAATCATTGAACTTAATTCTTATTACAGACTTTTCATTCAATTCAGATTCCCCATCAATTATAATTCCTATCCAAAAACTGAAACAAGGATTCATTTTGTCCCATTCAATTAAATGATCACGTGCATGAGTTACGCGACGAAACAAGACTTGTGAATTGTCCAGGTTTGTAATATCATAATAATAACGTTCATGATTCGACACATGCCGAGTATTGTAAATAAGCGTTGAATCATTTTTGTACTGTTGTTTGAAACTAGTGCAAAGTGTGTCTGGCACGTTATTACATGTAATATACCTGATTTTAGAGATTATAACAGCCTCTTGCTCAGCTTCATTTAATTTGAGCTTTCCTTTGACGGCTGTGTGCGTGGTGTCTATTTTCGTAAATCCATACTCATATTTTATATCATTGGGGTTAGGCCTGCCTTCTGGCCTTCTTCTCATATCTTTTTCAAAGCACAAATAGTTAAGACGATAATTCTGAAGTGAGTCTCCATAGAAATGGTATAGTATCTGATTGAAAGATGTTACATTATTTTTGTTCAATTCTGTCCACATATATACAGATTGACAAAATAATAAGCATAATACTAAAAAGTGTATTCCTCCAAAAGCTAATAGTTTGGGCATCCACTTTCCTATAAAAAGAACGTGAACAATCTTCTTATAAAGACCTTTAATCATTTTGAATAGAAATGACTCTCTACTTCTTGCCTTTATTTTCGTAAACACCTCTTTTACCATATTCTTCAATTCTTCGTTAGTCAGTGATGATGCATAGATCTTGAGTTCCTATGTTTTTTCTACTTCCATCTTATCGAGAATCAAGTCTATCTTCTCGTCAGTATCTATTTTGATGACCCCCTGCCATCATAGCGTCTTGGTAGCGCAGGCTTTCGTCCTGCTAAATTTATCTTTTGCCATGATCATTAGAACCAACCCCGTGATCCGTGAAACATCTATTGGTATATGTTACCGCATTTAAGGTTGCACGGAAAGACATCTCGCCATCTGGATATATTACTCCAGTTCACGTAGAATAGAAACGAGGATATAATCATCGCTTTGTAACTGCAGT
>Ga0256405_10000666_pt1 | contig 109364 bp, 88 predicted proteins | sample RumenRJG_02DNA_FD_189096 | JGI IMG/M metagenome (GOLD analysis project Ga0256405, IMG submission 189096) | Bovine rumen microbial communities from Lethbridge, Alberta, Canada - RJG_02 | ecosystem: Host-associated > Mammals > Digestive system > Stomach > Rumen | place: Canada: Alberta...
TGCTTGGTATCTGACCTCGACGAACCATCAGATACAGCGTATCGCGTTCAACACCATAGATGGCAACAGCTTCCCTAATGGAGATATACTCTCTCACCTTGGGAACACTTTTGGCAATCAAAGCCAGCTGCTTTTCCCTGGTTTCTGCTCTCTTCTTACGTGCGTAAGCCACATCACTGCATTTCTTGCAGCAGTAGAGGCTGTCGAGTGTTTTGATGATAAACACCTTTCCGCAGATTCCGCACCTTCTTTTGATTTCAAGTCCTAAATTTGGCATCTTTTTGCTTTTTATGAGTTAATATGTGACATGTAACAAATTGAAACAGCCCTCAAACACCCATTTTCGTATCCTGTACGTCACCGACTATTAAGTACGGATTAGTAGGAATAAGTAGGTTTTAGTCGGGCTTTTCCTACGTTTTTGTCGTGCTACACACATGTAACAAAAAAGCCGTAAAAAAAGGGGGAATAAGCACATAGAAAACATGAGCCCATAAAAAGCAAATGGCGTGTAACTCATTGAGCTACACGCCATTTGATAGTGTTTTGTTATGTCTTTACTTATGCGTCTCATTTGACCTCCTCAAAGTCTGCATCCTGAACGTCTGGGCCGTTCTGTGAAGACTGACCGCCTGCCTGTGCGCCGCCGTTGAAGCCGCCGTTCATGTCAGGACCTGGCTGAGCACCTGGCTGTGCGCCTGCCTGATACATCTTCTGAGCAACTGCGTTGAGCTCTGCGATAGCTGCATCGATAGCAGCAACGTCCTGTGCCTTGTGGGCATCCTTCAGCTTCTGGATAGCTGCCTCCATCTCAGACTTAACGTCTGCTGGGATCTTGTCGCCCTGCTCCTTGAGCATGTTCTCGGTCTGGAAGATCATAGAGTCTGCCTGATTGAGCTTGTCGATCTTCTCGCGCTCCTTCTTATCAGCCTCGGCATTTGCCTCTGCCTCTGCCTTCATGCGGTTGATCTCGTCCTCAGAAAGACCTGATGAAGCCTCGATACGAATCTTCTGCTCCTTACCTGTTGCCTTATCCTTTGCAGATACGTTGAGGATACCGTTTGCGTCGATATCGAATGTTACCTCAATCTGTGGTACACCACGACGTGCTGGTGCGATGCCCTCGAGGTTGAACTGGCCGATTGACTTGTTCTGAGCAGCCATAGGACGCTCACCCTGGAGTACGTGGATTGTTACGGCTGTCTGGTTGTCGACTGCTGTTGAGAATGTCTCAGACTTCTTGCAAGGGATGGTAGAGTTAGCGTCGATAAGCTTTGTCATTACGCCACCCATTGTCTCGATACCGAGGGTAAGAGGAGTTACGTCGAGGAGGACGATGTCGCCTACACCTGACTCCTTGTTGAGGATAGCGCCCTGGATAGAAGCACCTACAGCTACAACCTCGTCTGGGTTTACGCCCTTTGAAGGCTCCTTGCCGAAGTAGTTCTTAACGAGCTCCTGAACTGCAGGAATACGGCTTGAACCACCTACGAGGATTACCTCGTCGATCTCAGAAGTTGAGAGACCTGCATCACGCATAGCGTTCTGACAAGGAACGAGACATGCCTGGATAAGACCGTGTGCGAGCTGCTCGAACTGTGAACGTGTGAGAGTCTTTACAAGGTGCTTTGGAACACCACCTTCTGCTGAGATGTATGGAAGGTTGATTTCTGTAGAAGTTGAAGAAGAAAGCTCAATCTTAGCCTTCTCAGCAGCCTCCTTGAGGCGCTGCATAGCCATAGGATCCTTTGTGAGGTCGATGCCCTCATCAGCCTTGAAGCCGTTAGCAAGCCAGTCGATGATAACCTGGTCGAAGTCGTCACCACCAAGGTGTGTGTCACCATTAGTAGAGAGTACCTCAAATACGCCACCACCAAACTCGAGGATTGAGATATCGAAAGTACCGCCACCGAGGTCGAATACTGCAATCTTCATATCCTTGTTAGCCTTGTCAACACCATAAGCAAGTGCTGCTGCTGTTGGCTCGTTTACGATACGCTGAACGTTGAGACCTGCAATCTGACCAGCCTCCTTAGTAGCCTGACGCTGAGAGTCAGAGAAATAAGCAGGAACGGTGATAACTGCGTCTGTAACCTCCTGTCCGAGATAGTCCTCTGCTGTCTTCTTCATCTTCTGAAGAATCATAGCTGAGATCTCCTGTGGAGTATACTTACGTCCGTCGATGTCAACACGTGGATAACCGTTCTCGTTAACTACCTTGTAAGGAACACGAGTAGCCTCCTTTGCGCTCTGGTCGTAAGTCTCACCCATGAAACGCTTGATAGAGAAGATTGTGTTAGTTGGGTTTGTGATAGCCTGACGCTTTGCAGGATCACCTACCTTACGCTCACCATCCTTAACGAAGCCAATCACAGAAGGAGTTGTACGCTTACCCTCAGAGTTAGCTATTACTACAGGCTCATTGCCTTCAAATACTGCGACACAAGAGTTTGTTGTGCCAAGGTCGATACCAATAATCTTTCCCATAATGTTCTTATTTTTTATTTTTGTTATTATTCTAGTTTGTTATTGAGGTTTTAGGGTTTTAAGGTTGTGAGGTTTCAGGTCTTTCGTTTTCTGCTAGCTGACCTTATAACCTGTTGACCTTTTAACCGGCAACCTGCTTTACGCTATCCTTATAACAAAGGGTGTGCCAACCTTAATTGATAATTAATAATTGACAATTGATATCATGACACTAACTGACAAAAAGTTATAGTAATTATTTATATTAATGTTATAAAGAAAAACGAGAACTGACATTGTGTCAGTCCTCGTCTTTTTCGTAGATGGCAACGTTACCGCTACTTTCCTGTACGGAAGCCTTATAGCAGTTTGGAACGGTCTCTACAATCCAATGTGCGATATTCTCAGCCGAAGGATTGAAAGGGAGTACGGCGTTAAGGTCCTGATGGTCAAGCTTTCCATGAACGAGTCGTTTTATCTCGGTAAAGTCAACAACCATACCGTCTTCGTCAAGTTCGCGTGCCTTACAATACACCTTTATAATCCAGTTATGGCCGTGAAGGGCCTCGCATTTGCTTTCGCGGGAGAGTCGGAGGTAATGACTTCCGGAGATCTCCATAGTCTTTTCTACGTAATACATATATAGAAATTAACAATTAACAATTAAAAAATTAACAGGTGACAAGTAAGGCGATTTTACTAACCACCTAACACCTATCATCCAACACCTAATTGGCGAGTGCAAAGATACACAATAATTTTGGCATAGCCAAGAAAAAAGGAAAATTATATATGGTGGATGTGCGAAAACAATAGGGGAGGGTAGATCATCGGATGAAATATTTAACGTGAACTCGATGAATTGCTCTACTCATATATTATTGAATATCACGCAGTTGAAAGAGCTCTGAAGGAGCGATACCTAAAAGGGCAGTCCGTTAGGGCTGTTATATTTGCCGATATATGGGGGATGAGGTCTGTAGGACCGACACCTATTGTATTTATCTATGTTTTTAGGTGTCGCACTTACAGCGCTCCTTTAATCACGCATCTACCGAATAACAGCCCTTACGGACTGCCCTATTAGGTGTCGGGCTTTGGCTTTCCCTTCGGCCGCCGACCTCTTCGACGTTCAGCCCTCGCAGTCTTGAATTATTCGCTGAAGCTCATCAGGCTGAAGCAAGTCGTCGAACTGACGTTATTTATGTAATTTTCGTGCAAACAATTTGCATAATTCGGGAATTTTGTTTAATTTTGCCCCCTGTTAGTTTATAACGAACCTAAATATTAATCTTTAAAACAATTAATAAGAAACAGAAAGTATTTGAAATAGAATTGATTAGACGAACGGTAACGTTCACTTATGCGAATCAGTATCAGATACTGGTAGACGCATGAAAGTTAAAAACTTTGATTATTAACCACGGGGGCTCAACACCGATTCTCACTACCTATAATAATTATAGAGCATTAACTCTTGTAATCTCCTTAGTCAAAGGGGGACGAAAACTAATCGGAAAGTCTGCACCCTAAATCCTTTAAACAAAGAAGATACAATTATGACAATTAGAAAATTTTTCACATTAACTACAATTTTATTTGCTGCATTCTCATTTGTTTCATGCAGTAGTGATGATGACGACGATGAAAACAAGAATGATGTCGTTGCCGACAAGCATGAATACGTGGATCTCGGACTTCCAAGTGGCACACTATGGGCTACCTGTAATGTAGGTGCAAGCAAGCCAGAAGAGTTTGGTGACTACTTTGCTTGGGGTGAGATAGAGCCAAAGGCATCATACGATGATAACTACAAGTGGAATAAAGATGGCCGATATACTAAATATTGCGCAAGCAGCGATTGGGGTAATGTAGATAACCAGCTCGAACTTCTTCCTGAGGATGATGCTGCTACAGCCAACTGGGGCAGCGACTGGTGTACGCCATCAAAAGACCAAGTCAAAGAACTGATAAATTCAGGCTACACTACCATCGCGAAGGCGACTCAGAATGGTGTAGATGGCTGGAAGATAACGAGTAAGAAGAATGGTAAGACTCTCTTTTTTCCAACTGCCGGCGAGCGCTGGTACGACGACTTCTTGGGTAATAACGAATGCTGTTGCTGGACTCGTTCGGTTGAAGAAAAAGGTTCGATTGCTGCTTACATAGTCAGGATCGATGAGTGGGCCAGCGTGGAGCTCAGAACTCGCTATGAAGGAGTTCCTATTCGTCCTGTCCGTTCTTCAAAGTAGTATTTTATTTACTGAAGATAAATTTTATAATTAAGATATGGAGGGCATCTCGCAAGGGATGCCTTTCTTTTTTGCTCTTTTACTTGGTAGATGGGACTTGCAAGTTACATATATGGGAGGAAAAGAAGTAATTTTCTGGCAAATATTTTGGCGGAATCGGGAATTTTGGCTATTTTTGCAAGTGATATGAAGAAAAAATTAAAAAGGATATGTACTTTTGCAAATGAATTAAATCAAACTAAGAAATGAAGAAAAATTTTATTTGTTTTCTTGCTGTGATTTGCATGATGCTTTGCGTTTCGTGTGAAAGATATAGTGGGGTATCTCGTCCTAATGATATCTATGCTTATTGGCAACTTCAGAATAAGGTTAAGTTTAATGGCATGGGGTTCACTAATCTCATCTTTACCAGTTCGGAAAAGTATGGATGTGAGAACTTCGTTGATCCTGTTATAAGTGATACAATCTACCATTACAAGAAAGTTGAAGTGAAAGGAGACACGCTTAGTCTTGTGGATGATAATGACAAGGTTTTAAATGTCAGGATTCTTGAACTGAATGATGAGCGTCTTGTACTAACTGATTTCCCTGGTGTGGATGGAGAACTCATCTATAAACATCTTGGTTGGGGACCAGGCGAAGATCCAAGGAGATGTAAGGAAGATAGTCTTAAAGATTCTAATGCGTTTCTTGAGAAGAAAATTATTCGAGGCGTCTCTGTTGATTATCCAGCAGATTCTTTGGATATAATCATGAAATCTTCATATTTCTTCAAATGGTATAACGAATATCGTGACGACAAGGCTGTTGTACTGACTAATGATCAGATGTCGGTGGCTCGTGATATTCTTAAGAGATATATGGCACATAGGGAGTATCTGAAGGAGGAAGGCTTTTTGGGTTCTTGTTGTGGTAGTGAGCCATATGATTTCAACAAATATATTCATATCTATTATGGTATTATCAAGGATGGTGAACTGTTCGTTCACGTTGAGATGTATGCCCATGGAGGTTATGGCCATTTTCCTTACACGTCATTTAAGAAAGATATTCCTATGATAGATGATGGTGGTAGGGGCCTTATTCATGTGGAGATTGACTTGAAGCAGAACAAGGTGATTTATATCCATGGTAATGGATGTGCCTGATAAAAATAACTAGTACAATTACGTGTGTGGGGAGGAATCAAAGAAAAATCCCCTTCTGCTGTATCTCTACAGCAAAAGGGGGAATGTGCAAAAAATCAGAAGAAAAGCAAGTCGTAATAGAAATATTTAGGTAATTCTAGAACAAATATTTGGAGGAATCGTAAATTTTGTCTAATTTTGCGGACAGATAAATAATAACAAACCTATATTAACCTTTAAAACAATTAATAAGAAACAGAAAGTACTTGAATTCGAATCAATTTGACGAACGGTAACGTTCCCTTATGCGGAGTCAGTATCAGATACAAACAGGCGCATGAAAGTTAATTACTTATTTTATTAACCACGGGTGAGTAGCTTGCGATTCTCAACATATAATTGATTAAAGAACATTTCTATCCTCTCCTTATTAAGCGTAAAATTGTTTGCATACGAAAAAAAATGCCTTGTAGTGCTTGGTTTTTTCTGAAAAATATAGATGATCTTTGTTTTGAGGAATAGGAGAGTAAGTTCCTGAGTAAATATAAGAGGAACGGATGTTTTAGAAATTCTATTTTTCTCTCTTCATTTATTATGAATCCACTTAGCTTTCTCTTTAGTGCCTATTATATAAAGGGACTTACAACGGAATCAATGCGGAATTACAGCGGACATGTGGATAATCGTAGATTTCCTTTAACTGTCACTATATCGACTGTTCGAAAAATAAGTGCTTTTACCCATAATCTTTTTTTGTTATTTCGCAACTGCAAAGTTAAACAAAAGGCTAATTCCAAATGGAATCAGCCTTTTGTTTCTGTTTTTGAGAAATTTTTTAGCGAACGATAATATAGCGCATTATTTTTTAGGAACAAAACTCTCCCAAGTCTGGTCATCATAGAAAACTCGGATTTCTGTGATGCGGCGGAGTGGGGCGCTCTGAATCGCAAAAGTCGGTTGTTGCAGTTTGCGCGTATTCGCAACTTGTTGAGGCACGGAATGAACGGGTGTGTCATCGAAGTTTAACATCCCTTCTGCCAAAATGTCAGTCTTTGGAGAAGTCTCGGGAACTGTTGTTTGAGTAGGATTTTGTGACGAATCCGACTCGTCGAAGAGAGAGGTTGGGGTAGGGCTACTGGTCGGTACGAACATGCCGCCTTCGCCATACAACAGCCAGTTCAGGTTGATGTTTGGGAACTTATTTCTGATAGCCTCTACGTGCATTAGGGTAGGGTTGGTTCTGCCGTTAAAGATGCTCGACAGTGAGGCGGTGCTGATGCCCGTCATCTTGGAGAACGTCTGTTGGTTCATGTGCTGCGCCTCCATCAGCTGCTTTATTCTTTCTTTCATATAAAAAAGAGTAGAGAAGGGTGATCTTTTTGAAATTTGAAATTTCCGTCCGGTTGTACGATTCGTGAAAAATTTTCGATTCTCAGAGGGCAAAACCCACGAAAAACGCAATTTTTCTTATCATTTACAAAGGTAAACAAAAAAATCGAGACTTCCAACAAATCTAAAGACTTTTTAGATTTGTTAAGTTTGAAAGTGTGAATTAAAATATCTAAAGTAAATCAATTATTAAGTATTTTAAATTTCTAAACTTTCGATTTCTAAACTTTACACTTTAAAACCCTATCTATGCGTTAATTTAACCGAAAAATGAAACTAACTGGGTATGTTATAGATATTTACGTGAATTTGCGCTTAAAAACTGGAAATATGCACATAAAAAGCCCCTTTTCTTTCTAAAAGATAAAAGAAACGCTTTATTATACGCATATTAAAGTTTTCATTACTAAAAGAATATGTTATAAAATGAATATTTGCATATTTCTAAATGTATATTCATATTTCTATAAGTTTACATTTGTATATGCAAATCTAAATTTGTAGAATATTTAGAAATTCATAAATTTAAACATGTAATTTGTAGATGCGAATTTATAGTTTTAGATTTGTATATTTAAACTCTAAACAAAACAAAACCTTAAATTATGTAAACCTAAACACAAAATCACCTCTAAAAAGCCGAAAAAAACGTCACTCGTGAATTTCTGAACGAGGAGGCGGAAATTATAGAATATTCGATTCTCAGAGCCTGAAAAAACGCCAAAAAGCGTTGAAAATAAGCATTTAAGCCTCAAAATCTTCCTCCACGAAAACGTGGATTTACATAAGGAAATAGAAGAAAATTTGTGATTTTCATGAAAAAATCACCTCTAAATGCGAAAGAAAAATCCCATTTTCAGAGGAAGATCCGACTGAAAATGGGATTAAAATATGTTAAACGGACTTATTGCCCCTATTAGTTCATCAGCTTAGTGAAGGATGAAAAATATCAGCTCTTTCGCGAGCTCTTCTGGTGTCGTGTTGCCAGTCGCATCAAGGCCTTTGCTCTTCGCGTCAATCTCTCTGAACTTGTCAATAATCTGAATTGTCTTCATAGGAGAATAGTGTTTCATTCCCTCGATATAGGCCTTTGTCGCGAACTCGCTTCTCAGTCCTAAGTATGACATAATGGCAGACGCATCTCGGGGAGCCGGAGCGTAGTGAGCGAGCATCAGATTCTGGAAATATGAGAACAAAGTCGGTATCATGGAGAAGAGTCCGCCCGAGCGCGGATCACCCATGAGATGCTTTACTATAAGATTGGCTTTTTCTATGTTATGGGCAACGATGGCATCGCGTAGCTCGAAGCTGTTGAAGTCCTTGCTTATTCCTATGCAGCGCTCTACGAGGCTTGCGGTAATGTTCTTTGGGGCATCAGGGGCAAAGGTAACGAATACCTTGTCAATCTCGGATTTCAGGCGTTTCAGGTCGCTTCCTACGTGCTCTGCCACCATAGACGACGATTTCCTGTCTATGCTTCCTCCCTTGCTCCTTACATATTCCTCTATGAAGGCGTTCAGCTCCCATTCGCGCAGAGGGGCGAAAGCAGCCACCTCGCCTATTTTCTGAGCCTGTGAGACGTATTTCTTGCGTCCGTCGATACTTCCCTTATAGCAGATGACGAGAAGGGTCTGCTGGTTAGGTTTCTCGATATACTTCTCTATGAGGTCGAATTCCTTTGCCATTTGAGCCTCGCGAAGTATCACTACCTGATGCTCCGCCATCATAGGGAAACGCTTTGCCTGCTCTATGACCTGTCGCATGGACGTATCAGCCCCATAGAAGATGACTTGGTTGAAATCACGCTCCTCTGGCGCTAAGACATTCTCAGCTATGTATTGAGAGATACTGTCGATGAAATAGCTCTCTGTGCCGTCTTTTGTGCCCATAAGGATGTATATGGGCTTGTATTTCTTATTGCGCAGGTTAGCCATGATTGCGTCATGCTGTTGTTGCGCAACTGGTTTCTTGTCGTTTGCCATATTGTTTAAGTTATAAAATGAAAAGTGAAAAATGAAAAAGCCAAACTTGTATTTTTCATTTTTCACTTTTCATTTTTCCTATTTATTTTAGTCTCTGAATCGCTTTGTAAGCTCTCCGAACTCGTCGATGCGCCTGTCGCGGAGGAAAGGCCACCAGCGGCGCACATTCTCGCTTCTCTCCATGTCTATGTTGATAATGACGCTCTCCTCTTCGTCGGTGGATGCCTGATAGAGCAGTTCGCCCTGTGGACCTGCCACGAATGAAGAGCCCCAGAACTGGATTCCGTTTGTCTGGCCGCTTGGATCTGGCTCGTAGCCTACGCGGTTTACGGCTACTACAGGAAGTCCATTGGCCACCGCATGACCACGCTGAACGGTAGTCCAAGCCACGCGCTGACGCTGCTGCTCCTCTGGTGTGTCGGTGCTCTCATAGCCGATGGCAGTAGGGTAGATGAGAATCTCAGCCCCTGCAAGCGCCATAAGACGCGCTCCTTCCGGATACCACTGGTCCCAGCACACCTGTACGCCAAGACGGCCTACAGAGGTCTGTATCGGCTGAAAACCGAGGTCACCAGGGGTGAAGTAGAACTTCTCGTAATAGGCAGGGTCGTCAGGAATGTGCATTTTACGGTATTTTCCCGCGATAGAGCCGTCTTTCTCTATTACCACGGCTGTATTGTGGTAGAGCCCCGGTGCACGGCGCTCAAAGAGCGATGTGACGATGACTACGCCCAGTTGCTTGGCTATCTCACCGAAGAAATTGGTGGAAGGGCCAGGAATAGGCTCTGCAAGCTCGAAGTTATCTACAGACTCTGTCTGACAGAAGTAGAGTGAATTATGCAGCTCCTGAAGAACAATGAGCTGTGCACCACGTCGTGCAAGGTCTACAATGCCCTCTGCAAGGCGCGTCATATTGACCTTACGACTTGCAACGTTGTGCTGTTGGAGTATTCCTATTTTGAGTTCGCGCATAGTTTTAAATGTATAAAAGAGACCCCCTCTTTCCCCCTTAAAGGGGGATGACTGTCTGCTAAAAGTCTCCCTTTAAGGGAGATTTAGAGGGTCTTTGTTTTTTATTTATTTTTTTACTTTTTCAGAGTCACGTCGGGAACTGCATCGTCAGGCAATGCAGCGAGCCGTGCTGTCTTACAGCTACCTGAGCATCGATGCCTATGATCTCGCGGTCGGGGAAAGCCTCTTGGATAATCTCCATAGCTTTCTTGTCAAGTTCTGGCTGATTATAGGTCGGAACAAGTACTGCCCCATTGATAATCAGGAAGTTGGCGTATGTGGCTGGTAGTCTGTCACCATCATCGTACATAGCCTTTGGCATAGGCAGAGGCAACAGACGGTATGGCTTGCCCTCTTTCGTGCGAAGAACTTGTAACTGCTTTTCGAGGGCATCAAAGTCCTCAAACTGCTCATCCTTATTGTCATTGCATTTCACGTAGAGGATAGTATCATCAGGCGCAATTCTAACGATAGTGTCTATATGTCCGTCAGTATCATCGCCGATGAGGTTGCCATAATCAAGCCACACTATGCGTTCTGCGCATAGCACCTTCTTCAGATAGTCCCCTATGCCTTCTTTTGAGAGAGGCTGATTGCGGTTAGGAGCCAGAAGGCATTGTGAGGTGGTGAAAACCGTGCCCTTGCCGTCGCTCTCTATGCTGCCGCCCTCAAGTACGAAGTCAAGGTGGTCCTTCATCGCATAATCGTAATAGGCCTTGAACGCCCCACCGCTATTTAGATTCTGAGTGATGCGGTTGTCATTTTCGGCAGGGAATTTCTTTCCCCAGCCATTGAAGCAAAAGTCGAGAAGTATGGCTTTTCCTGATTTCTCCTTATCCTCAGGACGAGGCAGAAGCGTAATTGCGCCATGATCGCGAGCCCATGTGTCGTCGGTAGGCATCTCCACAATCTTCACCCTATTGAACTGCTGTTCAGTAAGTTGTGCTTTAAGAAGTCCTCTCACGGCATCTTTCTCTGGTGTGGCTATGATAAGGTCCTCACGCTTTGTAATCTCGTCAGCCATACGAACTTCCATGCGCACGATATCCTCAAGGTAAGGCGCCCAGTCGGTTTTGGCGTGCGGCCAAGTCAGTTGAACGGCAACTTGTTTCTGCCATTCCGAAGGAAGATAGTATGTTGAATTGTTTATTTCCATTTCTCGACAATTATTCTGCAAAATTATGAAAAAGAATTGAAATCTCCAAAACTATCCTTGGAATATGCTTTGAATTAGGCTTTTTTTAATTCTGAGAGTCTAGGAAATGCTCAAGGGCATCCTTCACCTCAAACATATCGTGGAATACGATGTGTGCACCGTTATCCTTCAGTTGGCTGTCGGGTAGGGGACCCGTGTTCACGCCAATGACAAAGCATCCGGCGGCTCTTCCTGCCTGAACACCGAGCGGAGCATTCTCTACTACAATCGTCTCCTCGGGCTTGCTGCCCATTCTCTCCATACCTAAGAGATATGGATCTGGAGCTGGTTTTCCTTGCTTAACATCCTTTGCTGATACAATCTTGTCGGCATCTATCAGGCCCTCGAAATCACGTGCCAAACCAGCAAGCAATGGTGGCTGACCGCTTCCCGTAACGACTGTTATCTGCATCCCCCTTGAGAGCATGAAACGCTGTAGATCCTTGACACCAGGCATTACTGTAGCTTTTGTCATAGAGTGGAAGATGCGCGATTTCTCAAGATACATCTCAAATGCCTCTTCCTCTGAGATCTCACGTCCCCATTGTTCGCGGCATTTTATGGTGATAGTCTCAACACCACGCATACCCTCATATAGATAGCCCTCAATCTCGGGCATGTCGATGCCGTACTTCGCCATTGCCTTGTTCCACGCTATGGCATGAAACTTCATGGAGTCGTAGAGCACGCCATCCATATCGAAAAGAACGGTCTTGGGGCGGTATGCCTCAAGACCGTGCTCTTTCATGTATTGCTTTATTTCTTCAATCATATGTTTTTACTAAGGAGTAATAAGGAGTACAAGGAGTGACGCTCCTACGTCGCTAAAGTAGTACAAGACGAATGTCTGGGACAATTGACAATTGATAATTGAAAATTACCGATAGGCCAAAGCGATGAATACTATCGTCTTGTACTCCTTATACTCCTTGTACTCCTTTTACTCCTTAAAAATCTCCTAAAAAAGAGTATTATTCCTTTTCCAAACGAGCCTTGATAGCCTTGGTTGCCTCTTCGTAACCTGGCTTTTCGAGAAGAGCGAACATATTCTTCTTGTAAGCCTCTACGCCTGGCTGGTTGAATGCGTTTACACCGAGCAACTGGCCAGAGATGCCGCAAGCCTTCTCGAAGAAGTAGATAAGCTGACCGTAGTTGTAGGCATCAAGACGCTCGATTGAGATGAGGATGTTTGGCACACCACCGTCAACGTGAGCCAGACGAGTACCAAGCTCTGCGTTCTTGTTTACCTCGTCTATACGCTTGCCAGCCAAGAAGTTAAGTCCGTCAAGGTTCTCTGCGTCAGATGGGAAGAGAAGCTTCTTCTCTGGGTTCTCAACTGAGATACAGGTCTCGAAGATAGTACGCTCGCCTTCCTGAATCCACTGGCCCATAGAGTGAAGGTCGGTGGTGAAGTCGCAAGATGCAGGGTAGATACCCTTGCCATCCTTACCTTCAGACTCGCCGAACAACTGCTTCCACCACTCCATGTAGTAGTGCAGCTTTGGCTGATAGTTCATAAGTATCTCGATCTTCTTGCCATTAGCATAGAGGGCGTTACGCACAGCAGCATAAATGGCTGCTGGGTTCTCCTCGAAAGGAACGTCGATACCGCATTGCTTCTCCATAGCCTGAGCACCTGCCACGAGCTGTTCGATGTCTATGCCTGCACAAGCGATTGGAAGAAGTCCTACAGGAGTGAGGACAGAGAAACGACCACCTACGTTATCAGGAATTACGAATGTCTTGTAGCCTTCTTTGTCAGCACACATACGAGCTGCGCCCTTTTTTGCATCAGTAACAGCAACGATAAGCTCCTTTGCTGCAGCCTTGCCTACCTGAGCCTCGAGCTGAGTCTTCAGCAGACGGAATGTGAGGGCTGTCTCGGTAGTCGTACCAGACTTTGAGATATTTATGATAGAGAACTTCTTTGTCTTGAGATATTCTGTAAGCTCAGCGAGATAGTCCTCACCGATGTTATTGCCAGCGAAGAGCACAACAGGGTTCTTACGGTCCTGAATGAGCCAGTCAAAGCTGTTATTGATACCCTCGATAACGGCACGAGGACCGAGGTATGAGCCACCGATACCGGCAACAACCACAACCTCTGACTTTGAGCGGAGCACGTCTGCAACCGCCTTTACTTCCTTGATGAACTCAGGTGTGATTGATGATGGGAGGTGAAGCCAGCCGAGGAAATCACTTCCAGGGACTGTACCTTCTTCAAGTCCCTTCTGAGCCTCTGCAACCTTTGTTTTATAAGCTGATATCGCACCAACAGGAAGGAACTGCTGAGCCTTTGTAATGTCAAGTGAGATACTTTTCATCTGCGCGTTTTATAATTTAATAGTTAATATTGTAATTATTGCTTGCAAAAATACCAAAAATATTCTATATACCCAAATTAATTTGTAAAAACTTGACTATTTTTCCATGCAATTGTTACATAGGTTTCATCGTGGGTTAATTATTGTTAATTGAAATAATGAATTATATCGATATAACATGGAAAATGCTAATTTTGCTATTGAAAATAACTAAAATTAAAATACAACGACTATGAAAAAGATCTTTTTTGCGGTTTTCGCACTGGTAATGAGTATTAACGCTAACGCTTTTGAATTTGACGGTATTGACCTAAACGGAAATATTGCAGATATCACAAAGCAGGTAAGTGCCAAGGGCTATGCCTATGACGATGTGAAGAACGGTCTTGTAGGTAATTGTCAAGGCACAGGTATTGTCCTTCATTTCAACTATGAGAATGTATCTAAGCAAGGTAAGCTCGGTCAGCTCATCGTTGAAATCCCGATGAACGAGCCTAACTCTCTCGATGTCATCGTTAAGACCTTCAACGTTGTCTATCATCTAAAGGATAAGGCTGACAACCGCTACACCTACGTTGTTTCCAATGACGGCACAACGGTTACAGTAAGTAAAAAAGACGGTCTTATATTCCTGACGTATAATACGCCGTATTATAAATAAGCCCCCTCCATCCCCCCGAGGGGAGCTTTTTAGATAGTATTTCTAATCATAAGGATAAAAATAATTGCCGCTCATAGGAAATTCTGATTGGAACCTATGAGCGGCAATACTATATAAAAGACTCTCCCCTCGGGGAGATGGAGGGGTCTGTTTACCTAAACGAATCCGTCAGCAACTTAATCTCAATCTGTGGACTAATGCGCTCGTACAGAATGTTATACACAGCATCTAGGATTGGCATATTGACGTGCATGTGGCGGTTGATTTCCTTCATACACTTAGTTCCGAAATAGCCCTCGGCTATCATTTCCATCTCTATCTGTGCAGACTTTACAGAGTAGCCCTTACCTATCATAGAGCCGAAAGTGCGGTTTCGTGAGAACTTGGAATAGCACGTCACGAGCAGGTCACCCATATAGGCAGAGTCTGCTACGTTGCGCTCTGCCGGATGCATACTCTCAAGGAAACGGTGCATCTCCTGCAAGGCATTGCTCACGAGCACAGCCTGGAAGTTATCACCATATTTTAGGCCTGAGCAGATACCTGCGGCAATGGCATATACATTCTTCAGAACAGAGGCGTACTCAATGCCGATGACATCGTTTGAAATCTTTGTCTTTATGAACCTGCCGCTGATAGTCTCTGCGAAGGAATTTGCCTTCTCCTGATCCTCACATGCTATTGTGAGGTATGACAGACGTTCAAGAGCCACCTCCTCTGCATGTGAAGGACCGCCGATACAGGCGATGTTATCGTATGGCACGTCCAAAACGTGGTGGAAATACTCAGAGCACACAAGGTTCTCGTCAGGTACGATACCCTTGATGGCTGTGACGATGAACTTATCCCTTATCCTCACCTTCAGTTTCTTGAGATGATTCTTCAGATAAGGGGAAGGTGTCACAAATACCAGCGTGTCATACGCCTGTACAATCTTGTTGATGTCGCTTGAGAAATAGATCTCATCCATATTGAAATGGACGCTTGTGAGATACGCAGGATTATGTCCCATGCGCTTAAAATCCTCTATGCGGTCATCAAGGCGGATGTACCAGCCTATGTGGTGGGTATTCTCAACAATAATCTTGGCAATAGCTGTTGCCCAGCTACCACCACCGATAATTGCTATTTTTCCACAGTTGAACATTTTCTTACTTTTTTAGGAGTTCAAGGAGTACAAGGAGTTCAAGGAGTACAAGACGATAGTCTTTAAGTTTCTTGGTAGTTGTTACTTTGTATGCCTTGTATGTATAGTAGAAGAAGTTTACTCGTTTCTTTTGCCAGACTGCATAGTTCTGAGTATTCTTCATCGGAAATATATCCTAAGTCGTGTGAAAGCAATATATAATATTTACATTCCTCCAAACTTCCTTGAGATATATTAAAGAAACGCAGTTTGTCTGTCTTTGACAGTTTTTTATAACCTTCTGCTATATTTGCAGCAATTGATACTGCTGCCCGTGTAAATTGAGAACGTAACCCAAATCGTTCAAAATCAGGGAAATCATGACTGGATTTATAAACGCAAAGCACAAACTCATGAGCCTTTTTCCAGACATATAGATCAAAGAAATTCTTACTTGACTCCATGATTGATTTGCTTTTATTGGGTTATTTCTATATACCTGGAGTATAATAAGGTGTACAGGTATTTATGTTCCTTTATTGCTTAGGTAGTACAGTACGATTGTTTTATCGTGTTGGTATATATTGACAAATTTACTATCGTCTTGTACTCCTTGAACTACTTGTACTCCTTATTACTCCTTAAGTATAAAGTTACTCCTGTACCTTGTCAATCCAGCTCTGAACCTCGTCGAGTGATGGTTTCTCATAGCCAAGCTTGTACTTCTTGTTGATCTCGCCGATCTTCTGCTGAAGACCCTGAGCCTTCTCGTCTTTGATGTCGGTGATCATATTGAAGCCAGCCTTACGCATTACGTAAGCCCACTCCTCTGAAACACCAATCTCAGCCCACTCAGCTATGCTTGAGCGTGGAGCCTTCTTCTCTGGCTTCATCTGAGGGAAGAGCATAACCTCACCAATAGCGAATTTACCTGTCATCAGCATCACCAATCGGTCAATACCGATACCGATACCGAATGTAGGAGGCATACCGTACTGAAGAGCGCGGAGGAAGTCGTGGTCAATGATCATTGCCTCGTCGTCACCCTTGTCAGCAAGTTTCATCTGGTCAATGAAACGCTGCTCCTGATCAATAGGGTCGTTAAGCTCTGAATATGCATTTGCAAGCTCCTTACCATTAACCATAAGCTCGAAACGCTCTGTCAAGCCTGGCTTTGAGCGATGCATCTTTGTCAATGGTGACATTTCTACTGGGTAGTCTGTAATGAATGTAGGCTGGATGAATGTGCCTTCACAGGTCTCACCGAAGATCTCGTCGATGAGTTTACCCTTACCCATTGTCTCGTCAACCTCGATGTCGAGCTTCTTGGCAACCTCACGAATCTCATCCTCATTCATAGGATAGAGGTCGTAGCCAGTCTTCTCCTTGATAGCGTCGAGGATAGGGAGGCGGCGGAATGGAGCCTTGAATGAGATAACCTTACCGTCGATCTCAACCTCTGGCTTGCCATTAACTGCGGTACAGATAGTCTCGAGCATCTTCTCTGTGAAGCCCATACCCCAGTTGAGATCCTTGTATGATACGTAAAGCTCCATACATGTGAACTCTGGGTTGTGAGTCTTGTCCATACCCTCGTTACGGAAGTTCTTGCCCATCTCATAAACACCCTCGAAACCGCCTACGATAAGGCGCTTCAGATAGAGCTCTGTAGCGATACGCATATACATATCCTGATTCAGAGCGTTGAAATGGGTGATGAAAGGACGAGCCGAAGCACCACCTGCGATATTCTGGAGAATAGGAGTATCAACCTCGGTATAGCCAGCACCATCAAGGATATTACGCATAGTGCGGATGATAGTTGCACGCTTGAGGAAGGTCTCCTTAACGCCATCGTTCACTACAAGGTCAACATAACGCTGACGATAGCGAAGTTCTGGGTCGTCGAATTTGTCATATACATTACCGTCTGCGTCTGTCTTTACGATTGGCAGAGGCTTGAGAGACTTAGAGAGAAGTGTAAGTTCCTGAGCATGAACAGAAATCTCGCCTGTCTTTGTGCGGAAGACATAACCCTTAACGCCGATGAAGTCACCGATGTCGAGGAGCTTCTTGAATACGGTGTTGTACAGTTCCTTGTCCTCACCTGGACAAATCTCGTCGCGCTTAACATAGACCTGAATACGGCCTTTTGAGTCCTGAAGCTCTGCGAAACCAGCCTTACCCATGATACGGCGGCCCATCATACGGCCTGCGATGCTTACCATACGGCTGTTCTCTGGAGTTGGTGTGCCAGGCACCTCATTGCCTTCTGCATCCTTTTCTGTAGGGAGGTCAACGAAGTTCTCACGAATGTCATCGCTCCAAGCGTCAACCACGTATTCTGCTGCAGGATATGGCTCTATGCCCATGTCACGAAGCTGCTGCAGACTCTCGCGTCTGCCTATCTCCTGCTCACTAAGTTCAAGTATGTTCATTAGAATATTCTGTTTGTTAATTATCGATAATTCTTTTTGTCTTGTATGCGTTTTTTTATTGAACGCGAAGACACAAAGAAACAGAGTTCTTTTCTTTGCGACTCTGTGTCTTTGCGTTTAAATTTATTCTTTTGTGAGTGCTTCTTCGCACGAAACAAATAGGGCTCGTCGCTCGCAGAGCGGTGCCCGTCTCTGATTTGTGAGTGCAAAGTTACTAAATTTTCGAGTGCAAACCAAACTTTCTACCGTTTATTTTCCTTGTTTCGCCCATTCTGGCTTACAATTTGCATAAAATCAAATGGTTATACTATGAAAACTTTGGTGTGTGTAAGGTTTTTATACGTTAGCAGAAAATAAACAGTTCTTCCCTTGATCCTCCTATGTTCCTCCGTACCAAACTCGATGTAACTCCGCTCTCTCACCGACTTTGCACCGACTTTGGTACGGAGGAAGAGCGAAGGAAGAGCGAAGAATGAACGAAGTTAGAGCTTCCTCACCTTGCCCATGAAGAGGATTGTTCCAGAAACCTTTTCGCGGATGATATAGGCAAATGGGCGGTTCATATTAAAATCAAGAGTTCTAGGGTTCATTATTGCAGAGAGAGTATAACATCTGTCCATTGTTACTGCTGCGGCTTCAGTTCCCTCTTCGTCAATTTTTATTGTAGTAGCCTGTTCGACTTTCGAAATGCTTCCTCCGTTATCGCTAATGCCCGAGAAATCAGCATTTTGCGAGAATGCCTCAGTCATACCCATAGCCTTGAGTGGCTCGCTGAAATCAGTCTCGCATTTTAGTTCCATACGAGGCATACTTACATTTACTTCGTCAAATTTGGCTGCCCAGTTTTCCATTTTCTCTACATTCTCGGCAGTAAAATTTGCAAGGCAACTATCAAGGTTTTCTCCTTCATGTGGCAGGAAAACTTCCATGCAGAAAGTCTCATTACCATAAGGGAATATAGCCATATCCATCTTTTTGCCTGGGCAAGCAAAGCCTTCCAAACTCATGTTCATCATCATGACCTTGGATTTAGATCCGTCATAATTTGTAAAATCTGCCTCTTTCGTTTCCTCTTTGCTAAATTCATCTTTCCATCTTGCTTTGAAGTGCAAAGTGTTAATAAGCACAATTTCATCATTTACGGAAAGAGGTTCTTTTAGAAACTCTTTGATATTGCCATTAGTTTTTTGTTCGCACCAGGAATTAATGTTGTTCTTTGTTTCATAGGATGCTAATTCCTGATTAATAGTTTCCGCATTTAGCAGTTCTTCGTTTTTATCAATAAATTCATCCTTAACCTTGATGTTTTTGTCAATCCAAATGGAGTTTGCAAAAGTGACAGTAGAAGATTCATCGGCTGTGGCAAGGTATTTATTGAGTGTACCAAACACCTCACTCACCTTTTCTATGCTTTCGTCAGGTGTGCCAACAACATTAGTTATCTGTCTCAGAGTATTGCCGTTAGCTCCATTAGCAATCATTGCCAATGCTTCCGATAAACTGATTGGTGAGATGCAGATATTCTCGTTAGGTTTGGCAAAAGAATCAACTTTTGCCAAAAGAGGGAATGCCATTTGGGTTGAAGCCTTGAATGATGCTGATGCAACCGGATTATTCGGGCAAGGAGTTGGTACAAGTTTTTCGCTTACACAACTTGTTGATGTCAGCAGAATTGCCGTCATCATTATTATTGAGTAGATTTTTGCTGTTTTCATAATTGCGTTTTCGTTTCGACTTTGCAAAGATATGATATTTTTCTCGTACCACCAAGAAAAAAGGCAAAAACCGTTGTAAGTCCTATTTCCAATAAGAGCTACATAAGAGCAACATAAGAGCAACATAGGAGGTGCTTTTATATCGTAAATCCAAAACTGATGTATGGAAAGAAGGCTACTTTGTAAATGGAATGACTGTCGTCAAAATTGAATGAAGGAGAAACGCCTACTCTGAACACCATACCATGTGTTGGCTGATAGCGATAGCCAATATCTCCAAAGAAGAAGTATCCGAACTTGTTCTCCTTTGATTCGTAATCATAGATTTCGTTTGTTGTCAAATCCCAGATAGTACCAGACTCCTCAACATGATAATAGCCGACGCTGGCACCAAATCCCAGTTCTAACTTGCTCTTTTTCTTTCCAAGAAGATAGTTGACCTCCAACGGAAATCCTATGCCATTTGTTGTCTGGCTATTGTTCTTTCCATAGCCATAACCTACACCTATACGATATCCAAAGCCGTCGTTACCCTTCAGGCGGGCATCGTAGTTTACACCGACTGTATTCTGGGCCCCCAGAGCCTCTATGGAAAGGCTCTTAACTGCATCCTGAGCAGAGGCGCTAAGCGAAATCATAAGAGCAAATGCTGTAATTCCTTTTTTCATAATATAATAATCGTTTTTTTTGTAATATTGGTAATTTATAATACAAAGGTAATCATATTATTCCTGATATCAAAATTTATTGGGATAATTTAAGATAATAATGCAAAATTGAATTTGAATGGTTAAAAAATGTGATATTTTTTGTTATATTGGAAAAGATTATTACCTTTGTCGCTCATAAAAGCTAAATAGCGGATTCCGCTACTAATAAACTTAAACGTAAACAAGAAATTATTAAATCTAAGCAAAAATGAAAAAGGTATTTCTTTTCGCTTGTGTAGCTTTTGCGCTCGCAAGCTGCGGCAACAAGGCTGCTTCAAATGAGGAAGTTCAAGAAGATACAGTAGCTGTTGCTGTTGGTGAGAATGAGGCAACAGAAGTTACCACAGCTCTTGAAGAGGCTCTCAATGCCGAGACAAAGGACGCTTCAAAGATTGAGGCTACACTCACAAAGGTTAAGGAAGAGTATGCTAAGCTCGTAGAGGAAGGCAAGGTTGAGGAGGCTAAGAAGTATGCCCTCAAGATTCAGGAGTTCATAAGCAATAACTCTGAGTCTCTCAAGTCTGCTGCTAGCAGCGCAACCGTTGTTTCTCTCATCGATGGTATCAAGAACCTTCCAACAAGTGCAGAGGCTACTGCTGAAGATGCTGTTGCTGCCGTTAAGTCTGATGTCAAGACTGTTGGTGATGCTGCAAAGAATACTGCAGAGGCTGCTGCAACTAATGCTGCCAACAATGCAAAGTCTGCTGCTGAGACCAAGGTAAATGAGACTAAAGAAAAGGCAGAGACAAAGGTTAATGATGCTGCTAATAAGGCTGCTGACAAGGTAAACGATGCTGCAAACAAGGCTAATTCAGCTATTGGCAACGCAGCTAATAAGTTGTTAGGAAAGTAAAAAGACGGCCCCCTCCATCCCCCCCGAGGGGGGAGCTTTTTAGATAGTATTTCTAATCACAGGGGCAAATCATATTTTACAAAAAGGTTGCCGCTCATAGGAAATCCATATTGGAACCTATGAGCGGCATTACTATATTAAAGACTCCCCCCTCGGGGGGATGGAGGGGACCTTACCTATTCTTCGTATTCTGTGGCCTCTGTCTTATACCCATTCGAGCCTCTGCAACATTAACTACATAGTCACCGAGTTTCTCACACTCAGATATGATATCCATGTAGATAGTACCGATGGCATAGGTGTATTTCTGTTCGTCGATATCTGTGATATTCTGGCTCTTGAGCTGGTTACGGAAGTTGTTGATCTCAGTCTCAATGTTGAATACCTTATTGATATCAAGTGTCTCGCGATAGCCGGTCATGAGGGTGTTCATCTCAGTAAGTGACTGATCTGCAAGTCCCATCATCTGCGTGATATGGCTGTACTGCTCCTCTGTGAAGTCTTCCTTGCCTGAAATCTTACGGTTGAGTGAGCGTGCTATATTATAACAAGAATCACCGATAGACTCAATCTCTGATATCTCACGGAGCATAGCGCGAATCTTTGCCTTGGTAGCATCAGAAAGGCGTTCTGAAGAAACCTCGTTAAGATAGTGACCAATCTCAAGTTCGATGTTGTCGGTAATAGCCTCGTACTTCTCAATACGTGAGTATTTCTTCACGAAGTCGGTCTTGTTCTTCTCTGACAGAAGCTCCCAGACGAGATGGAACATCTTCTGTGTGTGTGAAGAGAATGAGCGTATTTCCTTCTCTGCCTCAAGCACAGAGAGCTCAGGAGTCTGCATGAAGCCAGAACTGATGAAGCGAAGTCTGAACTCTTCCTCGTCGTCCTTGCCCTTGGTCTTTGTAATTACACGGCATACAATCTGCTCAATGTAAGGTATGAACCAAATGAGGATAGCTGTGTTGATTACGTTGAACGTTGTGTGGAACGTTGCCAGTACGGTAGGAAGGAGCTTTGCGTCGGTTGCTGTGGCCCCCTCGGTAGGGAAGCCTACAATGCCGCAGACGAAATTGATGAATATACGGAAGATGCAGAGTGCCCAGAGAACGCCGAATATGTTGAAGAACATGTGGGCGAAGGCAGCTCTTCGTGCCTGTATGTTGGCTGTGAGTGCTGCTACGTTTGATGTAACGGTAGTTCCGATATTCTCACCCATAACGAGTGCTATGCCAAGATAGATAGGCATGACACCTGTTGAACATAATGCCATTGTTATAGCCATTACTGCTGCAGATGATTGCACGCATACGGTCATTATGCCACCTATGATGAGGAAGATGATGTATGAGAAATAGTTGTCCTCAAATGACTCGAAGAAATGTATCACGGCAGGGATTTCCTCCAAGTGCATGTCTGTTCCCGTAGCCTTCAAAGTGCCAAGACCGAGCAGGAGAAAGCTGACACCGAATAGGAAATCACCTACGGACTTGCGCCTCTTACTATATATAAGGATAATGGCAATGAAGAATGCCGGCCACACGAAGTCGGTGATGTTGAATGAGAAGCCCGCAGACATGATCCATGCTGTGAATGTGGTACCGATGTTGGCACCCATAATGATGGAGATAGCCTGTGCAAGCGTCAACAGACCTGCATTAACGAAGCTCACGGTCATGACCGTTGTAGCTGTAGAGGATTGTACAGATGCCGTTACGAAAGCACCTGTCAGCATACCCGTGAATCGGTTCTTGGTCATTGCCTGAAGTACGTGACGCAGCTGTGAACCAGCCATTTTCTGTAATGATTCACTCATTGACTTCATACCATACATCAGTAGGGCAAGTGAACCGACAAGTTTCAGAATTAATAAGGGTGACATATTTTTTATTTATATTACAATGTGAAAAATTGTCTTTGTAAAAATTGGTTACGCCTTTGCACCCTACCAGTTGGCAGGATGCAAAGGCGTATGTTTAATTATCCTTCACGGAAGAAATCAAGCGCTTCCTCTATCTCGTCTTTTGTGGCAGTCTGGTTGATACGGATGTCACCGATGCCTCCGAGTAGGGTGAAGTTGATAACGCCTGCAATATTCTTCTTGTCGTGTGACATGAGTTCGAGAAGGGTAGGGTAGTCATCGCACGTTATTGGCAGTACGCCGTAGTTCTCACGTATGAACTGCACGGTCTGACGCATTATCTGTGTTGGGAATCCTGTTTTCTTTACGGCAAGGTAAAGTTCCGGGATTATACCCCATGCTACGGCATAGCCGTGGAGCACTGGTTTGTGCATCATTGCCCATGACTCGAAGGCATGACCTGCGGTGTGGCCGAGGTTGAGAGCCTTGCGGATGCCATGCTCGTGCGGGTCTTCCTCCACTATGCGCTCCTTTACCTGAACGCTCTCAGCCACCATTCGCTGCAGTTGCTTGAGGTCTGGGTTCATGAGGTCGAAACTCACAAGTTCAGCCCACATGGCAGTATAGTCGGCTTTCGTTGCCTCTGAAACAGGGAAGTCCTGACGCAGAATAAGACCGTGTTTCAGCATCTCTGCATAGCCTGATGCAATGTTCTCGTGGTCGAGAGTCTTGAGGAACTCTGTGCAGAGTATCACATATTTAGAGTCATTGAACACACCAATCTCGTTCTTCAGTCCACCGAAGTTGATGCCGGTCTTTCCGCCTACCGAAGCATCTACCATAGATAGCAGAGTGGTAGGTATGTTGATGAAGTTGATACCGCGCTTGAATGTGCTTGCTGCAAAGCCTCCGAGGTCTGTTATCATACCGCCTCCGAGGTTGATGAGCAGAGAATGGCGTGTAGCACCGCCTTTCTGCAGTCCTTCCCATACGTGGGCAGTTGATTCCAGTGTCTTCTCCATATCTGTAGCACCGATTGTTATCATCTGTGCCCCGGAGAGACACTTGTAGCTGCTGATTACGGGCCAGCACTTCTCTACGGTGGTGGTGTCAGTCAGGACAAAGATACGGTCGTGCTCGCAGTCAGCTATGGCTGAAGCCAACTCTTTTTCGAGGTCCTGGGATATAATGACTCTTTGATTCATTGTGGTCGTTTTCTAATTGCTAATGGCAAAATTGCTAATTGTCACTCCTTAGAAACTATACTATTCCAACTTTATATTTTCTTTAGATTTGTCGTGGGAAGAAGGGAGGAAGTCGAGAGTCTTCAGCCATTCGTCCTTATACAACAGCCATTTGTCTTTAGCCTTTTTTATATTTCGGGTACAAAGATACACATATTTTCGAGAAAAAACAAAAAAATTATCAAAATGCGTTAAACTTTTTATCAATATTCTCGTATATTAGTTGAATCGGTTCAAAAGTTGGGAAGTACGAAAAGTGCAGGAAGTAAAGATATGCATATTGTCATACTCGAAAACTATGAACTACTATTATTGCAAAGGTAAAGTAGATAGTGTAAAGAGTAAAGAAGATTGATAATTCATATCTAGCACTTGGAAAACTTCGTTTAAAAAAGGAAAAATCATAACAAATAATATAATATGAAACAAAGACTATTCGCGTTTGCTTCGTTGCTGCTCGTTTGCTCTGGAGCAATGGCACAGAACAGTGTCATAAGCGGTACAATTTATGACAAAGAGACAAAGGAGCCTCTTATGCAGACGACTGTTCAGTTGCTGAAGACTGACTCCACGTATGTTACAGGAGCAGCATCGGCAGAGGACGGTACTTTCAAGATTACGGTTCCTGAAGATGGAAAGTACATTCTGAGATTGACTAACATCGGTTATAGTAATGTCTATCGTAACGTTACTATGGCTGAAGGCAAGGATATTGCTCTCGGAAAAATCAATATGGCTACTGATGCTGTAATGTTGAAGGAAGTCGTAGCTAAGGGTATGGCTCAGAAGCTTGTTGTGAAAGAGGATACCTTTATATATAATGCAGCTGCTTATCGTACTCCGGAGGGTTCTGTTGTAGAAGAGCTCGTGAAGCGTCTGCCTGGTGCACAGGTTGGTGAAGACGGTAAGATTACCATCAATGGTAAGCAGGTGACGAGAATCAAAGTTGACGGTAAGGAGTTCATGAATGGTGATAGCCAGACAGCTTTGAAGAACCTCCCTACATCTATTATTGAAAAGGTAAGGGCTTATGACGAGAAATCGGATATGGCTCGTATGACTGGTGTTGATGACGGTGAGGAGAATATGATTCTTGACTTCGGTATCAAGCCTGGTATGAACAAGGGTTTCCTTGGTAATGCCGACCTCGCTGCTGGTACTCATGACCGTTATGCAGGTCGTGTAATGGCTGGCATAATGAAGGACAACGACCGACTCATGATAATGGGTAATGCAAATAACACTAACGACCGTGGCTTCGGTGGCCGTGGTGGTCGTGGCGGTGCAGGCAATGGCCTTCAGGCTAACAAGATGGTGGGTATTAACTACAACTACGAGATTCCTAAAAAGATTATCTTCGACCTCAATGGCCGTTGGAATCACGGAGATGGTGATAATTCTACAACGACTGCAAGTGAGAGCTATATAAGTAAGGTTGGTGCTTTCAGCAATAGTCGATCTGTTACTCAAAACAGAAACAACAATTTCAATTTTGCAGGACGTTTAGAGTGGCATCCAGACACAATGACCACTATTCAACTCCGTCCAAGCTATACATTCTCAAACAATGACTCACACTCTCAGAGACTGAATGCTTCTTTCTCAAAGGATCCGTATTCATATGACGAAAACGTTGACCCACTTGATAGCGAAGCGATGAGAAAAATAAGTGACTTGAATTCTAAGGACTCTCTTCTTGTTAACAGAAACAATAATCTGAGTCTCAGTCATGGTGATAATTCACAGTTTAATGTGATGGCTACTGTCAGTCGTAAACTTTCAAATCGTGGTAATAGCATCACTGTTCAGGGAAGATATCAGAAGTCAAAGAATGAAAATGAGTCGCTGAGCGTAAGTGAAACGGATTTGTATCGTATCAAGAATATAGATGGTGCTGATTCTGTTTATTGGAAGAACCGTTATAACACAGCTCCGACAAACAATTCAAGTTATCAGATTTCGGCTTCTTATACAGAAAGGCTTTCACAGTACTCTTTCCTCGTGTTTAGATACATGTATCAGCATAGTGACAGAGAAAATAGCCGCGATACTTATGATTTCAGTGACTTTACTTCATTTGGTCGTGGTATAACTCCAAGATATAATGGCTTTGATGACTTTATTGGTGCCTATAAGCCTCTGACTACAAGTTCTGATTATTATAAAAAGGAACTCAGCCGTTCAACTAAGTATAAAAACGATACGCAGGAATTTGAGCTAACATGGCGTCGTACAACCAATGCATATAACTTGAATCTTGGTGTGCTCTATCAGCCACAGACTCAGCATCTTGTATATGATTATCTTAACCAGCATTTTGATACAGCACGTAGCGTGAGCAATATCACTCCTACTCTTGATTTCAATTATAAGTTCAATAGAAGAAAGAGCCTCCGTCTTAACTATCGTGCAAGAACCAGTCAGCCTTCAATGGAAGATATGTTGCCTATAGTAGATGACAGTGATCCGATGAATATCAGGGAGGGTAATCCTGGTTTGAAGCCTTCTTTCACGCAGAGTGCACAACTTCGTTACAATAACTATATACAGAGTCACTTCAGTAGTGTAATGGCTTTCGTGAACTATAGCAACACTAGGAACAGCGTGTCTAATAAGGTTTACTATGATCCATTGACTGGTGCTCAGAAATCAAGACCTGAGAATATCAATGGTAACTGGAATATCATGAGTGCTCTTATGTATAATGCTGCTATTGATACTATGGGCGTCTGGAACTTTAACAGCTTCGCAAACTTACGTTATAGTAACAACGTAAGCTATGTAAATCTTGATCCTGCCAATAAAAGTGAGGCAGTAAAGAACTTTAATCGCTCTACTTCTCTTAGTGAGAACCTCGGTTTCAGCTATCGTAACGGCTGGCTTGAGGTTGAGCTTAACGGTAATGTGAACTATACTATCAACAAGAATAAGCTCCAGCCAGATCGCAATAGAAATACATGGGACTTCCAATATGGTACCGACATTACTGCAACAGCACCTTGGGGAACAGCATTATCTACAAGCGCTCACATGTCTTCACGTCGTAACTATGCTCAGAAAGATGCAAATACAGATGAGTTCATCTGGAATGCGCAGATTTCACAGAGTTTCCTCCAGGGTAGGCCTCTTACTGTTTCATTGCAGTTCTATGATATACTCCATACTAAGAGTAGCTTCACGAATAGCAGCAGTGCAACGGGTATTACCAATAGCTGGTCTAACGGAATCAACAGCTATGCTATGCTCCACGTAATCTATCGCTTCAATGCATTCGGTGGTAAGAATGCTCGCCGTGGCGGCTTCGGTGGCCCTGGCGGTATGCCTGGTCCTCCTCCAGGTGGATTTGGTGGCGGTGGCCGTGGTGGTCGCGGTGGCGCTCCTGGTGGCGGCTTCGGTGGCGGTATGCCTCGTGGTGGCTTCGGTGGCGGTGGTTTCGGCGGTGGCAGAATGTTCTAAGCCGTACCAATTCAAATAGAATTTATAATTTTTAGTTTGTTTTAATGATAAGGAAACTAATTGTTTCTATGTTTATGGTGGTATCCTCTGCTTGTGCACACGCACAGGTGGAGGATTATCTGCAATATGTACCTACTGCGATGAACTTCGCTTTGGAACCTTGCGGAGTAAAGCCTGCACATAGTTTGAAAGACAGGTTGTTTGTTACTGTGGCGGCATGGGGAATAACTTATGGTGTTGCCGGTGGACTGAAGATGACGGTACATGAATGGCGTCCAGATGATTCTGATGATAAAGCTTTTCCGTCAGGACATAGCGCAAAGGCTTTCTGTGGCGCCAATTTGGTTATGCACGAGTATAAGGATGTATCACCGTGGATTGGTATCTCTGCCTATGCAGTTGCAGCTACTACAGCCACGCTTCGTGTTACGCATAGAAAACACTATGTACACGATGTTCTTGCCGGTGCAGCTATAGGCATTCTGTCGAGTGAGGCTGCGTATCTCATGCTCCCTGTTTGGCAGAAGCTTACAACCAAGAAGGAAAAGGATGATAACGACAAAGGGAATACAGCCATAGCCATATTCCCTTCTGCAAGTACCGAGCATATTGCCCTCACAGGTGCCATCGTGTTTTAGTTATTCAAGTTATTCGTTCCCTTTCTTTTACACCGATAGGGTGTCTGTAAAAAATATGTGTACTATGTGTACCATGTGTACCAAAAAGCTCCAGCCTTAGCAAGGCAAGTAGCAAGACGTATCCCCGGTGAAGCATCCAAGATATCTCCGAACATAGGGAACGGATTCAGAACGGATTTACAACGGACCTGTAACGGAGGTGAAACGGACCTGTAACCTGGGCAAATCCCGAATGTTGGGTACACACAGTACACATAGTACACATATTTTTCACAGACACCCCCTCTCTTTCCTTTCTTTGCTTTTTTATGTTAATAATAATATATATTATTATTAAATGGGAGGAGCGATTTTTTCAGGTATAGGGTGTCTATAAAAATTATGTGTACTGTGTGTACTATGTGTACCATGTTGAGCTACACGGAAAAGAAAGGTAATGTGAGTTCGTCATCCTTTTGGGTACACATGGTACACATAGTACACATATTTTTCATAGACACCCTATATTAACGTGAGTTCGACGAATTAAAACTATGTTGTTTTAGCAGCAAGCTGCTGTTGACGGAACAAAAATTTTTAGAAAATTACCAGAAAATTAAAATTTTCTGGGTTAAATTTTTTGGCCATCGTGAATAATTTTCTGTAAGACCAAGCAACAAAGTTGCGTTTATTAAAGAATTTTGAATTCGTCGAACTCCCGTTATATTATTCCTCCTCTTCGTCGTCAAGGTCGAAATCGAATTCGTCATCGAAACCGAACATGGCAGGCTCTACGAATGCGTCCATAGCACGACGGTCTTTCTTCGTTGGGCGACCTGTACCGCGAGCACGATCCACGAAACCGCTGATGCGCGACATCTCAAGAAGTTCGTATTGCTTTGGGTCTGTCACGTTCTCGTATATCTCCGGGACAAGTTTCGCGCCTACACGGTTCTCTATCGCCTTCAGAACCTTGAAAGAATAGGTTACAGGCGGTTTCTTCACAGATACGGTTTCCCCTATCTTTATTATATGGCTCGGCTTGATGTTTACGCCGTTCTTGGTCACACGACCGTTCTTGCAAGCGTCAGCAGCAATGCTGCGGGTCTTGAAGATGCGTGCAGCCCATAGCCATTTGTCTATGCGTGCCTGTTCGTTCATTACTTCTTGTTATATTGGTTCATTGTCCTTTGGATGCCTGCAAGAACAAAGCTCTTGATTATCTCACGTGCTGTGTCGATACAAGGCTGAAGAATCTGCTTGTCCTCGTCAGAGAACTTGCCGAGAACCCAGTCAACCTGCTGGCCCTTGCCGAACTCGCTGCCGATACCCATGCGAAGACGGGCATACTGCTGTCCAATGAGCTGCTGAATATGGCCAAGACCGTTGTGACCGCCATTTGAGCCGTTGCCTCTGAGGCGCATCTTACCAAGAGGAAGTGCGAGGTCATCAACGATGACGAGAAGGTTCTCATTCGGAATATTCTCTTTCTCAAGCCAATAGCGCACGGCATTGCCACTCAAGTTCATATATGTGGTAGGCTTCAGCAGAATGAGCTTACGGCCCTTTACGCTTGCCTCTGCCACATAGCCGTAACGCTTGTCCTCGAAGGTTACGCCTTGTTCAGCGGCAAAGCTATCGACAACCATCCAACCTGCGTTATGACGGGTTTCGTGATATTCAGGTCCCGGATTTCCAAGACCGACGATTAGATATTTTTCCATTTCCTTATAGTGTAAAGTTGAAAGTGTAAAGAGTAATGTAGATAGTGTAATTTAATTTCTTCACTCTTCACTCTTCACTCAAAAAAAGGGCACCTTTTTCAGATGCCCTTTTATCTTTTTGTCAGTAAAACGCGGTTTACTTAGCAGCAGCAGCTTCAGCAGCAGCGGCAGCAGCAGCACGTGTCATCTTGACAGAGCATACAACTACTTCCTTACCTGTTGCGAGCTCAAGACCCTCGTAGTGGAGTGAACCAACCTTGATTGACTTACCGATCTCAAGAGCAGTAACGTCAACGTCGAGCTTCTCAGGAATCTTGCTGTAAGGAGCAGTAACCTTGATCTGACGGATAGAGAGGCTCATACGACCACCGGCACGTACACCAGCTGCGTGACCAACGAGGTTTACAGGGATACCAACAGTGATTGGCTTCTCAGGAGTTACCTCGAAGAAATCAACGTGAAGGAGAGCGTCTGTAACTGGGTGGAACTGGAGCTCCTTGAGGATAGCAATGTGCTTCTCGCCCTCGATGTCGAGGTTGATAACGTAGATGTTTGGAGTGTAAACTGCCTTACGGAGCTCTGCGAATGATACAGCGAAAGCCTTTGCTACTGGAAGACCGTTCTCGTCTCTTTTCTCACCATAGAGGTTACATGGAACGAGACCTTCTTTACGCATCAGCTTTGATGCCTTCTTACCAATGTCAGTTCTGTTCTGACCTTTTACTGAAATTTCTAACATAATTTGTGTTACTCTAAATTAAGTTGTTAAACGATAATTTGTTAATTGCTTAATTCGCCATCACACGAGATATCATCTCGGTTTTCGGGATGTGCTCAAAAAAAAGCGATGCAAAGGTACTCATATTTCTTGACTTAAGCAAGGATTTTTATGGAAATCGTCATTTTTTCTTATAAAAAAGCTTATTTTATTTGGATAATCGCATCATTTTTCATAATTTTGCACTGTAAATTTGGAATTGTGCGATTATGTCTCGTACATTGCATATGTTATAAAGACGATTGTAGCCTGAAGCGCAGGTGAGCTAATGGAAACAGTCAATCTATGAACAGTAAAGACAAAAAAGACCAATATAGGTGAAATGATTAACAGAGAACTAATCCGTATTAAAGCCGTACAACTTACCTATGCGTATTTCCAGAACGGTAATCACAACATCGACAATGCTGAAAAGGAACTTGTTTTCAGTCTGTCAAAATCGTATCATCTTTATAACTATCTCCTCCAGCTTATCGTTGAAGTGACAAAGATGGCGCGTAAGCACCTTGAGGTTGCTGTTGCTCGTGCTCAGCGTGAAGGACAGCCTATTCCTTCGTCAAAGTTCGTAGAAAATAAGTTCGCATTCCAGCTTGAGATTAACAAGATGCTACAGGAGTTCTATGATGGACAAAGTCACATCTGGGAGGATAGCATCGAGTATGTCAAGAAACTGTATCTCCAGATAGAGGCAAGCGATATATATAAGGATTATATGAATGATCCTGATAACAGCTACGAGGCTGACCGTGAGGTGTGGCGTAAGATTTATCGTCAGCACATCCAGGATAATGATGAGCTTGCTGCTGTTCTTGAGGAGATAAGCCTTTACTGGAATGATGATAAGGATGTTGTTGATACATTTGTATTGAAGACAATCAAGCGTTTTGATGAGAAATCAAATGCAAACTTCGAGCTTCTTCCAGAATATCGTGATGAGGAAGACCGTGAGTTTGCACGTAAGCTTTTCCGTGCTTCAATCCTTAATGCTGAGCAGTATCAGCGTTATATGACTGAGGCTTCCCTGAACTGGGATTTCTCTCGTCTGGCATATATGGACGTTATCATCATGCAGTTGGCTATCACGGAGATGCTTAACTTCCCTAATATCCCTGTCAACGTTACAATCAACGAGTATGTGGATCTTGCAAAGCTTTATTCTACACCTCGTTCAGGCGGATATATCAACGGTATGCTTGATGCTATCGCACGTCATCTCATTGAGAGTGGCAAGATGCTGAAGGCAATGCCCGAGAAGAAGAATTAAGTCCCCAAGGGGAAAAAATAGTAAATAGTAAATACCTAAATAGTAAATTATATGACATCAATGTTTCTCGCAGCACAGGCCCAGCAGGGTGGTGGCTACTCTATGCTCATTATGATGGTTGCTGTCTTGGCAATCATGTGGTTCTTTATGATTCGTCCTCAGCAGAAGAAGCAGAAGGAAATCCGTAATTTCCAGAACTCTCTTCAGGAGGGTACACAGATTGTGACAGGTGGCGGTCTTCACGGCACAGTGAAGAAGATCAACCTTGAGAATAACACTGTTGACATAGAGATTGCTCGTGGCGTTGTGGTAACCTGCGATAAGAACTATGTCTTCGCTGATGCTGCAGCTGCTCAGCCTACAAAATAAATAGATTAGGTGAATACCCAAAGGGGCGTCAAGCCGTACAAGGTAATAAAGGACTTCTTGTTCAGTGCTGTGAATAAGGAGTTCTTTGTGTTTCTCTTTTTCCTTGCCGTAAGTGCTGGATTCTGGTTTATGACAGTACTTAATGAGACCACCGAGAAAGAGATTGCCGTTCCTGTGCAGCTTTATGGCATCCCTAATAACATCGTAATCACGGAGCCTCTGCCTGATACAATCCGTGTGGTGGTGCGTGACAAGGGGTTTGTGCTGATATCCTATATGCATGGAGATATCGTAAAGCCGCTTAGATTCAATTTCGCTTCCTACGCGCGTGGCACAGGCAAGGGATATGTGCCTATATCAGAGGTTCAGAAGACCTTGGGTTCAATGTTCTATGCCAGTAGTAAGATTGTATCCATCAAACCTGATAAACTGGATTTTCTGTTCAGCTTCGGAATGTCGAAGATGGTCAGGGCGCATATCGATGGTATTATAAGACCTGCTGATACATATTATATAGCCCGTACGGAGGTTTATCCTGATAGTGTGAGGATTTATGCCTCTCAAACCGTATTGGATAGTATAAAGGAGCTTTTTACTGAAAATCCGGAGCTTGTTGGTTTTACTGATACTATCACCCGGGATATTCCTCTGAAGAAGATAAAAGGGGTGAAGATGGTGCCTGACTATATTAGGGCGACATTCTATCCTGATATGCTTACAGAGAAGATTGTGCAAGTGCCGATTGTTTCTGTTAATATGCCGGAAGGATTAGCCCTTCGTACTTTCCCTGCAAAGGTAAATGTGAAGGTTGTGGCTGGTCGTAGTCGCATAGATGCAATTCGTCCAGAGAACTTCAGCGTGGTGGTTGACTATGCCGACGTGGCTTCTCATCCTTCAGATAAGTGCAAACTCATTCTGCGTACTGTGCCTAAGGGAGTTGCAAATGCAACCCTTGAGACGCAACAGGTGGATTACCTTATTGAAAGTCTCAGGTAAAGCTTATGAGAATAGCGATAACCGGTGGCATAGGCTCAGGAAAGTCGTATGTCTGCCAAAGACTCAAGGAACGGGGCATAGGGGTATATGACTGTGATGCAGGTGCCAAGAAACTCATGGCTTCGTCTGATGAAATACGGGCCAGTCTCATGAAGCTTATTGGTGAGGATGCCTATGATGGCAGAATCCTGAATAAGGCTATAGTGGCAAAGTTCCTGCTTGAGTCGGAAGAAAACAAATTGGCTATTAATGCTATCGTTCATCCGGCCGTGATACGTGATTTTTACGACTCCGGTCTTCAATGGATGGAGAGTGCGATTCTCTATGAAGCGCATCTTGAGCATACTGTGGATAGGGTAGTGTGTGTTGTCGCTCCAGAGGAAGTAAGGATTGAAAGAGTTGCCAAGCGTGACTCGATATCCAAGGAAAGAGCCAAGCAATGGGTTGATGCACAGATATCCCAGGAAGAAGTTGCCAGACGGGCTGATGCCGTTATTGTAAATGATGGGGTAGAGGACGTTGAGGCGCAGATTGACAAGGTTCTGACCTTGTTTGGAATAAAGTACTAACATAAAATATAAACAAAAAGAAAAAATGCAACAGACAATTCTTGCCATTTCAGGCAAACCAGGACTTTACAAGTTAGTTTCACGCGGTAAGATGAATCTTATCGTTGAGTCGCTCGATGCAAGCCATAAGCGTATGCCTGCTTTCGCTACCGACCGTGTAACATCACTTTCAGATATCGCAATGTACACTTATGAGGAGGATGTTCCTTTGATGAAGGTTCTTGCTGCTCTCCGTGATAAGGAAGAGGGTAAGAAGGCTTCACTTAACTATAAGAAGGCAAGTGGTACTGAGCTTCAGGAGTACTTCGGATCTTTCCTTCCTGAATTCGACCGTGAGCGCGTTCACACAAGCGATATTAAGAAGCTCCTCCAGTGGTATGATATTCTCGTAGAGGCTGGTATTACAGACTTCGAGGATTCAGAGGCTGAAGCTGAGGCTGCAGAGGAAAAGTAATTAGAAAAAAGGTGAAGACCCCCTCATCATCCTAAGGTGGATGTTTAGTGTCAAGAAAGTTACCCTTGTAAGGGGTATTTAGAGGGTCTTCACTTTTCATTTATAAAAAAATGCTGCTCGATATATTTGCAATAGTAATTGGCATTTTCGTTGTGCTCAAGGGGGCTGACTTCCTTACGGATGGTGCTGTGTCCCTGGCTCAGCGTGCAGGTATTCCAGAGATGGTCATAGGACTTACCGTAGTTGCTCTTGGCACTTCTATGCCAGAGTTATTCGTGAGTCTTACCTCTGCCATTCAGGGAACTACCGATCTTGCTGTGGCAAATGTTGTGGGCAGTAACATATTCAACGTACTGCTTATTGCCGGTGCAGCTGCTTCCGTAGCTCCTATGATGGTAGCTAAGGGAACTGTTCGCAGAGACATTCCAGTTGCCGTAGGTGCTTCTTTCATCCTTCTATGCTTCGGTGTATATGGTGTGATAAACCGTTGGGCAGGGGCTCTCTTTGTTCTTCTTCTCATAGCCTATATGGTATATGCTGTAAAGACTGCATCTCCAGATGATGAATCGGAGGTTGAGGATAAGAAACTTACGGTCTGGGGAGCTATCATAAGACTGGTAGGCGGACTTGCCTGCCTTGTTTTTGGCAGTAATGCTTTTGTTGATAGTGCTACAGATGTGGCTGTTTCTCTTGGGGTAAGTGAAGCTGTAATAGGTCTTACTATCGTTGCAGGTGGTACTTCTCTTCCTGAACTTGCTACAAGCGTAGTGGCTGCTCGAAAGGGACAGTCAGCTATCGCAATGGGTAATGTCATAGGCTCATGCGTTTACAATATACTCCTTATCATAGGTTTAACAGGCCTTATCTCGCCTATGGTCATCGATGGAATCACTCCACTTGACTTTGGCATGATGATGCTCAGTATGGTTCTTCTTTGGTTCTTCTCCTTTACAAAATATAAGGTAGAGCGTTGGGAAGGCTTTGTAATGCTGGCTTTGTTTGTTGGATATATGGCTTATCTCGTTTATACCATATAGAAATCCAATTATCAATTATAAATTATTAATTATCAATTAAGCCATCTTGGATGGCTTCAGAGTGCTTGGTAACCTCTTAAAAAACAAGAAAAATGAACAACAAATCGTCTCAGGTGAGCGTGCTTTTTCTGCTTTTCAGCGTGCTCTTTTGTGTATGTCTCATAGCATCTAATGTGTTTGAGACAAAGCAGATAGCTTTTTTCGGTCATAGTCAGACTGGTGGTGTTATTGTCTTTCCAATCTCCTATATTATTAATGATGTAGTGTGTGAGGTGTGGGGATTCCGTAAGGCGAGACTTCTCATCTGGCTTGGTTTCCTCATGAATTTCTTCTTTGTTGCCGTAGGTGCATTCTGTGACTGGCTTCCTGGTGCTGATTATTGGGAGGGCGAAGAGGGGTTCCACTATATCTTCGGACTTGCTCCAAGAATCGCAGCAGCATCGTTTGTGGCTTTCCTTGCAGGTTCTTTCGTTAATGCATACGTGATGAGCAAGATGAAGGTGCGCGATGCCGGAAAGCATTTCTCTCTGCGTGCTATTCTCAGTACTGTGTTTGGCGAGGGCGTTGACTCAATACTCTTCTTCCCTCTTGCATTAGGTGGTATTGTCCCTACAGAAGAGCTCCCTTGGCTTATGCTTGCTCAGGTATGCCTGAAGACTGCATACGAGATAATCGTGCTTCCTGTTACTATCCGTGTGGTAGGATGGGTGAAGAAGCATGAGCAGGAAGATGTTTATGATAATGGGGAGAAATATAATGTCTTCAAGATATTTAATGTGTAGTGCATTAATTTTCAATTTTCAACTTTCACTTGCTTTAGCTTGATGAGCTTTAGCGAATAATTTTCAATTGAATAAAATGGCAAATCGCGAAAAAGACAACCTCCAGTCTCTTGGTAAGAAGACGGAATATCGTCAGGACTATGCTCCTGAGGTGCTTGAGAGCTTTGAGAACAAGCATCCAGAGAATGACTACTGGGTACTGTTCAACTGTCCGGAGTTCACATCTCTCTGTCCTATTACCGGACAGCCTGACTTTGCAGAGATAAAGATACAGTATGTGCCAGACGTGAGAATGGTGGAGAGCAAGAGTCTGAAGCTCTATCTCTTCTCTTTCCGTAATCATGGCGACTTCCATGAGGATTGCGTCAATATCATTATGAAAGACCTTATCCGCCTCATGGATCCTAAATATATTGAGGTGACGGGTATCTTCACCCCACGTGGCGGTATCAGCATCTATCCATACGCCAACTATGGTCGTCCAGGCACAAAATACGAGAAGCTTGCAGAGCATAGGTTCATGAATCATTAACTTTTCGTTATAACTCTTATGCTTCTCCTAACTAAACTCGTTGATCCTTCGCTGTAAAATCGCTTCTCCACCGACTTTGTACCGACTTTGCACCGACTTTGGTACGGAGGAAGAGCGAAGGAGAAGCGAACCTGTGACGAAGGAATAACGAAGGTCGGAAAAAGGTCGATAAAAGACAGAAATAAGATATGAAAAAGGCAGTCTGAGATAAAAGGACTGCCTTTTTCTGTATTTACCGCTTTCTCTTTACTCTAAAAAGTAAAAAATATTTTTTTTGTGTATTTGTTTGGTAGTTTCAGGATTTTTGATTACTTTTGCAAGTGATTTTTAAATATCGTGATTTTGTAAATCTTACTAAAACCAATTGCAAAAAATAGAAGACATGAGACATTTAATGAAGATTTCTGTCATGGCACTCTTTGCCATGTTCGCATTCAGCAACGTGGCTGATGCACAGTTCGGTAACCTGAAGGGATTGGCTAACAAAGTTAAGAAAGCAGCCAAGGAAACTGTGAACAATATTACTAATGACACGAAGAGTACGGTGAGCCAGCAGACGGAGACTACCGTTGGCGAACCTACAACTACTACTGTTAGTAGCGTTAGTGAAAATAGCGACAATAATTCTGCAGCTCAGAGCAGCAGTTCAAACCAGAGTAACTTTGTGCCTAAATACGAGTTTAAGAATGCGAAACAATGCAGTTGGACTGTTGATGGCGACATCAATAACATTATTGGCTATTCCGAGTACTGTGCCTCTCAGATGCAGAACTCTATGAAGAATGGCTATAAGGGCTTGGACTATAAGTCTTTCTGTGAGCTTATGTCGGCTAAACAGCCTCTCACCTTCGTTCTTGATGCTCGTATAGACCTCGGTCTTGGTCCTGACACATGGAAGACAAAGCAGTCAAAGAAAGATATAGATGCTATGATATGGGACTTCAAGCAGGAGGCTTGGAAGGGAATGCCTGGCGTTGCCACTTCTGACAAGACTATCCGCTTGCAGCAGACACAGTTCATCATAGATCGTGGTCTCAGCTTTAGTGATCCTGTTGCCCGTGCAGCCTTCTTCGATATGGCTTATACCTATATGCAGATTTGCTTAGACAAAATTGACGGTACGGAGAGTGAGTGGAAAAGCGTGGAGAAGGGACTAAACGAGCTGTTCAGTTCTATGTCAGGGGAATATAAGTCAAAGTATCCAGCCTTGAATCTTGCTGCTATAAAGGCTGATACTAACGGTAATGCCAATATGAAGCAGGCTATGGGAATGCAGATAGCCTATAAGCAGTTGGCAAAAGAGGGTAAGTATGGTAAGATGCCTGCAAGTGCCAATGCGAGCTTGGAGCAGAAGGCTATTGATGCAGTTAAGGCTCATCGCGCTTTCTGGGGCACCCCAAAGCAGGCATGGGTTGGTCCTGTGACGAGCACAAAGAAGAATGCTTTGGGACAAATTGTCGCAAGGTTCCGTAGTGTAAAGGTGCTGTGTGATGATAATGGTCAGAAGGTTATCCATAATTTCGTAGTTTCTGTGACAGCTGATAGCGGTAGCGTTTCATTTACTGGCTTTGGCTGGGAGAATGGCAGTAAGGAAATTGAATTGGTGAGGTAGATTAAGAACTCATATTATATTATATAATAAGGAGGGCATCTCACGAAAGGTGCCCTCCTGTTTATTTGTAAATCTATACATCCTACAAATAACACCTGTATTTCGCCTATTGGGAAATGGGACTTAGATGGGACTTACAACGGACTTACATCGGACTTGCATCGGAACTGCGAAAAAGGTTTATGGTATTATGGAAAAACTAAGAATTGACAAGAAAAAGTGGTAAAATAATCGGGCGAAGACAAAATTGATACGTATAGAAAATTGGCACGAGCAGGAAAAAAGGTAGGGGAATAGGCTTCTGACATGCTGTGTTTGGGGGGATGGTATAGGCTTCGTGATGTTATTGATTGCAAGGGTTTGCAATACATGAAAAATTAGGCATTTTTAAGGTTTTTTAATGTGTGATTTTGAGCGATATAAACTTTTTCTTTATGTAAAAATGCGTAAGTTATTGATAAGTTATAATTTATGGTTTTTGCGTGATTTTTGCCCGAAAAATAGTGAAAAAATAATTGGAAAATCTTTTGGAAATTGAGAAAAAAAATATTACCTTTGCACACAGAAAAAAATCCCAAACGGAAAACTTTCATAGCATGGAAGGTAAGAAAAGTTTTCAAAAACGGATAACTTTTTCTTTTCCTGTCGGAAAAAAGTTTTCCAAAACGGACAACTTTTGTGTGATGTTCAATTGGAAATACACCTAAACGACTTAACGTAATTATTTATAGAATACAGCAATTAATATAAAACTTAGCAAAAGCAATGGAATTTCAGAATTTTACCATCCTCAAGCGTGACGGGTCACGCGACCAGTTCTCTCTGGATAAGATAATGACGGCCATAATCAAGGCTTTCGAGGCTGTTGGTGAGACCTATAGTATTGGATCTATCTCAAAGATAATCAGCCACTTGGATATTAAAGACGATATCAAGGTGGAGGATATCCAGAATCAGGTTGAGATTGCGCTTATGAAGGAAGGCTACTTTAGTGTGGCTAAGGCTTTCATGCTCTATCGTCAGAGTCATACAGAGGATCGTGAAACCCTTGATAAGCTGAATTTCCTTACTGCATATATGGAAGCTGCCAATGCAGCAACTGGTTCAAAGTTTGACGCGAACGCAAACGTTGAGCATAAAAATATTGCAACGCTTATCGGCGAGTTGCCAAAATCTAACTTCATTCGCTTGAACCGTCGTCTTCTGACTGATAGAATGAAAAAGATGTACGGCAAGGAACTTGCTGACAAATATATCGACCTTCTCACTCACCATTTTATATATAAGAATGATGAGACTTCCATTGCGCCTTATTGTGCTTCAATAACCATGTATCCTTGGCTCATTGGCGGCACTACTGGCATTGGTGGTAACTCTACTGCTCCAACAAATTTGAAGAGCTTCTGCGGTGGCTTCGTAAATATGGTGTTCATCGTCAGTTCTATGCTCTCTGGCGCATGTGCTACTCCTGAGTTCCTGATGTATCTGAATTACTTCATCGGTAAGGAGTATGGTGCAGATTATTGGAAGAATCCTGACAAGGTTGTTGACCTCTCTCTTCGTCAGCGTACTATAGATAAGGTGATAACCGACTGCTTTGAGCAGATTGTGTATTCTATCAACCAGCCAACAGGTGCGCGTAACTTCCAGGCTGTGTTCTGGAATGTAGCTTACTATGACAAGTACTATTTCGAGTCACTCTTCGGTAACTTCTACTTCCCAGACGGAACTCAGCCTGACTGGAATAGCCTTTCTTGGTTGCAGAAGCGTTTCATGAAGTGGTTCAACAAGGAGCGTACAAAGACTGTTCTTACATTCCCTGTTGAAACAATGGCTCTTCTTGCCGACAATGGTGAGTGCCGTGACAAGGAGTGGGGCGAGTTCGCTGCAGAGATGTACTCTGAGGGACATTCATTCTTCACCTATATGAGTGATAATGCCGATTCTCTGTCTTCTTGCTGCCGTCTGCGTAACGAGATTCAGGACAATGGCTTCTCTTATACTCTTGGTGCAGGTGGTGTAAGTACTGGTTCAAAGTCAGTTCTTACCGTGAACCTTAACCGTTGTATTCAGTATGCTGTAAATAACGGTAAGGACTACAAGCAGTATCTTGAGGAGGTTATCGACCTCTGTCATAAGGTTCAGCTTGCTTATAATGAGAACCTGAAGGATCTTCAGGAGCATGGTATGCTTCCTCTGTTTGATTCTGGTTATATCAATATGAGCCGTCAGTATCTCACAATCGGTGTTAACGGACTTGTTGAGGCTGCTGAGTTCATGGGACTTGAGATTACTCCAAACGAAAAGTACAAGGAGTTCGTTCAGGGTGTTCTCTCTATCGTTGAGAAGCTCAACAAGCAGTATCGCACAAAGGATGTTCTCTTCAACTGTGAGATGATTCCTGCAGAGAACGTAGGTGTGAAGCATGCAAAGTGGGATCGTGAGGATGGTTATTTCGTGCCACGTGACTGCTATAACTCTTATTTCTATGTTGTAGAGGATGAGAGTCTGAACATCATGGATAAGTTCAAGCTTCATGGTGCTCCATATATTGAGCATCTTACTGGTGGTAGTGCTCTGCATATGAACCTTGAGGAGCATCTTTCAAAGGCTCAGTATCTGCAGTTGCTGAAGGTTGCTGCTAATGAGGGTTGTAACTACTTCACATTCAATATTCCTAACACTATCTGTAACGAGTGTGGATGTATCGACAAGCGTTATCTGCATGAGTGTCCTAAGTGTCATTCAAAGAATGTTGACTACATGACTCGTATCATCGGTTATCTGAAGCGTGTAAGCAACTTCTCTCAGGCTCGTCAGGAAGAGGCAAGTCGTCGCTACTATGCAGGTCCTAAGAAGATGACCGTGTAATATAAAAGGAGATTTCAACCACATAAATGAAATATGTTAATACAGGAGTGGTCTTTCAGGAAATACCTGATGAGACCACTCTCTCCATAAATATAAGTAACTGCCCATGCCATTGTATGGGCTGTCATAGCGAATATCTGTGGGATGATGTCGGTATGCCGCTTAACGTGATGTCTCTGAAGCCGATGCTTGATGAGTACGGGAAGGATGTTACGTGTATCGCCTTTATGGGTGGTGATGCAGAGCCTCGCGAGGTGGATGTGCTTGCTGCTTTTGTAAAGAAGGCATATCCGCATCTCAAGACGGCTTGGTATAGTGGGTATAGCGAAATTTCTAAGGAGATACATCTGAAGAACTTTGATTTTATCAAGGTCGGGCCTTATGTACAGCGTCTTGGCGGTCTTGATCATGAAACCACCAATCAGCGTTTGTATAGGGTAGAGGATGGTAAGAATCTCGTGGATATAACTTCGCGTTTTTGGAAAAAACATAACTTTTGACTATATGAAACCAATTTTTATTGCAGGTCCTTGTGTTATTGAGTCTTCTGAACTGTTGGACGTAGTGGCTCAGAAAATTGTGGAGATAAACAAGAAGCTTGGTACAGATATAATATTCAAGGCTTCGTTTGACAAGGCGAACAGGACGAGTATAACTTCTTTCCGTGGGCCTGGTATGGAGCGTGGCCTTCAGATGCTTGCTGATGTAAAGGAAAAATATGGACTTAGGATTCTGACGGATATTCATGAGTCTTGTCAGGCAGCTCCGGTAGGGGAGGTGGTCGATGTTATTCAGATACCAGCGTTCCTTTGCCGTCAGACTGATTTGCTCGTTGCTGCTGCTAAGACCGGTAAAACCGTCAATATAAAGAAGGCTCAGTTTCTTAGTGGAGCAGATATGAAGTATCCTGTGCAGAAAGTTCTTGATACGGCAAAAGCTAACCCCCAACACCCATCAGCTAACACCCAAGAGGTTTGGCTGACGGAGCGTGGAAATTCTTTTGGATATAACAACCTTGTGGTGGATTTCCGTAATATCCCGGATATGCTTGAGATCGTGCCTCGCGTGATAATGGATTGTACTCATAGCGTTCAGCGCCCGGGAGGAGGTAATGGCTGTACTTCTGGTGACCGTCGTTTCGTTCCTGCTATGGCAATGGCAGCAAAGGCGTTTGGCGCAACGGGCTATTTCTTCGAAGTTCACCCGGATCCAGACAAGGGATTATCTGACGGACCGAACATGTTAAAGCTGGATGATCTTCAGCCTTTAGTTGAAAAACTCCTTGCGTAAATGCTCTGGTTTTTTGCGTATTTTATGAAAAATGATAATTCGCGAATATAATGAATAAAGTATGATTTTCCTACTCGAAAAAGTAGGAAAATTTTATTTTATAGGCCTTACAATACCATAAAAACGTGATTTTCGTAATATTTTACTAATTTTTGAATGATTTTCCGTAATGAAATATACAGAAAAATCATACCTTTGCATCAGAAATAAGAAAATAGGTTTTATGTTAGGTAATCACAATTAAGTATTAGTTAGTTGACTTAATGTATGTATCGAAAAAATGGATAGGCAAGCGTGCCTATCCAATTTTTTTATATGTAGGTGTCCCTCCTCTTTACACCTTATACTTTATTTTACTCTTTACCCTTTCTACTTTACTCCTTACACAAGAACTACTTCCCGTACTTGCTTGGTACGCAACCATAGTATTGCTTGAAACATTTGTTGAAATAGCTTTGATCCATGAAGCCGACCTTGAAACTAACCTCAGCGATAGAATATTTTCCTTCAAGGATAAGTTCTGCGGCAATACGCATTTTCTCGTTCATAAGGTACTTGTTCGGACTTACGCCCAGAACCTCTTTCATTCGTCCATAGAACTTCGTATGTCCCATTTGCATGAGTGCTGCAAGACGGTCAACCGTAAAGTCATGGTCGCTGATATGTTGTGTGACGAGATATTCAAGTGTTTCCTTGAATTTCTTGTCAAGCGGAGATAGAGTTATCTGCTTTGGAGTTGCTGTGGTTGGTGTATTTGTTGAAGGATTAGCTACAGCCGTTTCGCTATTCTCTTCTTGCAGGATATTTGCATCAACGGTTTCCTCTGTACTGATATTAGCCTCTGATGCCTTTGCTATGACCTGTTGTTCGCGTTTGTGTGCCCATGTGTATAACTGAACGATACGGGCGAGAAGAACTCGGAAATTACAAGGCTTTGTTACGTAGTCGTCGGCACCAGCCTCATATCCCTTCATCTGGTGGCGCTCGTCATCAAGGGCGGTAAGCATGATGATAGGAGTGTTGAGAAAGGCGATTTCACTACGGAGTTTCTTTACTATCTCATAGCCGTTTGTGTCAGGAAGCATGACATCGCTTATGATTACGTCAGGCTTGGTCTCCATAATGCCTTTTATGGCTTCTTCACCATTCATATATGTATTGACATGGAAATACTGGCTCATTGCAGAAGAAATCTGCTCGAGCATATCCATGTCGTCCTCGATGATTGCAAGGGTAATGTCATTAAGCGATTCTGTATGCATGTTATGGATAACCTCCTCTATCACGCTATTGTCCTCGTTTGTTTCGGTGTGAATAGCGAGATCCTGGATGTATTCCTCTGCTGTATATACATCTTCATTTGTAGGAAGGGTTATTGTAAACTTAGCACCGCCCAGTTCTTCGGATTTATTGTATGTGATGTCTCCGTGGTGAAGTCTTGCCATTTCCTTAGCAGAATACAAGCCTATACCCATACCTCCTTGAGATACAAGACCATGCATGAATGGACGGAACAGTTCTTTTTCCTGTTCCTTGCTGATGCCTTGTCCGGAATCTTCTACAATGATGGAAATGTTCTCGTTCTGTTCGTCGAGAAGTATCTTGATTGAGATGCTACCTTTCTGTGGAGTATATTTTACTGCATTAGAAACAATATTGAACACTATTGTCTCCACCTTTGCGTGGTCAAAGGTAAGTTGGTATTCCTTGGCGAAAGGAGTGAAGATCATGTCTATATCCTTGCGCTTGCTTATTGCCCATAGGTCTTGGTAGATATTTCTTACAAAACCAATGATATCGCTTTTTTCTACGGCAAGTCGTGAGACTCCAACGGAGAGTTTACGGAATTCCATTAACTCATTTACCAGGCGAAGCATACGGTTTGTTCCTCTTTTTGCCGATTTTATAGCTGCTTTCTGGGTTGTCTGAGGAGTATTTGCCTGAGTCAAGGCGTCCATTGAGTTGGAGATGATTGCAAGTGGAGTGCGGAATTCGTGGGTAACGTGTGTAAAGAAGTTCAAGCGGAATTCGGAAAGCTCCTTATTCAGGCTTATTTCGTGCTGAAGCTTGAAGTTCTTTTTCCATTGCATATAAAGGTATGTACCGCCCAATGCTATTAATATAAGGTATAATAGCCATGCCCACCATGTGTTATAGAGTGGCTGGTTGATGGTGATATCGAAGGATTTTCCCTCAATCCATTCACCATCCACGAGAGTACGAACCTTGAAAGTGTATTTTCCCGGCGACATGTTTGCATATTCCGCATAGTTCACGGATGTTGCTGGACGCCAGTCTTTGTCAGTACCTTCCATTTTATATTGGTAAATGGAAGTTCCTGCCTGTGAGAAGATAAAGTTAGAGAAGAATATCGTTATGGAGTTCTGCTTATGGGTGAGTTCAATAGCTCCCTCTGAGGCATAAGCGCGCTGTTGGTCATCCATGTCTGGGGAGTTATATACAGATGTTCCATTGATACGGAGTTCTGTGATACAGACATTTACGTTCTTGATGTTCAGAGACTTTGCACTATTTGGACGAACTATTGCCAGACCATATCCAGTACCGAATATCATTCTTCCATCCTTTGTGAGAAGGGCTGCATTCTCTGCAAATATATTACTTTGCAGGCTTGGTCCGATATGAATTGTACGTACAGCTCCTGTCTTTGGTTCGATACGTGAAAGACCTTCCTCTGTACTTACCCATATAAATCCATTTTTATCCTTTAGAATAGCCTTTACAATGTTGTTTGCAAGTCCTGCAGAACGGTCTATCGTCTTTATGTTTTTTATTTGTCTATTTCTGTTAATCTGCATTTGGATGACACCGCAACCGGTAGTGCCAGCCCATAAGGTATGAGATTCGTGGTCAAAATATAGACATACAATTTCGTTTGTCGGGAGTGAACCGTTCTGCGTGTTGTAGTTCTTGAAATCCTTACTTGTTATACGTTTCTTATTTGTATCAACGACGTAAAGACCATTGTTTGTTGCAACCCAGAGGTCACCTTCATCACCAAAGCAAAGGTCATGCTGGCGTTTTTCGTTATACGAGGTTATAAGGAAGTTTGTAAAAAACAGAGGTTGCCCATACTTGTTGTCTGTTACATGAAGACCACCTTGCCATGTTGCCAACCAAATTCTTCCAATCTTGTCCTCTACTATTTTGTATATGTCATTGCTAATCAGACTGGTGGTGTCGTTTTCGGTATAATGTTCACCATCAATGAACAGGCCTGATCCACATGTTCCAATCCATATCTGCCCCTTGCTGTCTATGAGAGTAGAATATACTGGTGCGTTTAGTACCTCAAATAGGGATATGTTCCCACTTACCAGATTGTAGTTGTACAATTTGTTATCCTTGGTGGAAAGCCATACATTGTCCTCGTCTTGAGCCCATGTTATAGAGCGGATATTATTACTCCATTCGCCGATGTCTCCATGGGTGAGCATGCGATAATAGCTCTCCGCACAATCATCCCTGCTTAGGCATGAAAGGCCTGCGGTCTCAGAACTTACCCAAATGTTACCCTCACGGTCTATCAGAATCTCCTGAAGGTAGTCATTGTTGAAGAATCCGTCTTTTTGTGTGTAATGACCGAGAATTTCGCGTGTCTTAGGATTATAAATGAATAGTCCGTTACCATATGTAGCAATATATAGAAGTCCTTCTTTGTCCTCTGCTGCGGTGTAGATGCGGTTTTTCTCCGTACTTGTGTGAACCTCATTTATGATATTGAGTTTCTGGATATTAGCTTCTCTGTCGATAATCCAAAGTGTTGTCCCTTTATTTGCGACAAGGGTATAGTTCGCTGTGGATTTCTGGATTCTTCCCCCCTTGACATCGCAGTCTTCAGAGATGGAAAAAGTTCCTGTCATTATATCGAAAACGATAACTCTTTCCTTGGTAAAAATGAACATTTTACCATTTATTGTAGTGGTACTGGTAACCGTATTGAAGCCGCCCATTGGAGAGGGTAGGGCATGGCGTGTCATTTTTGAGCCTGTGGCATTGAATTTGAACACTTCATTACCAGCAATCAGCATGACATAATCACCCCAGGCGTCGCCGCCTTTAAATTCTGTTCTGTAATCCCTAATCTTAGCTCTTCCCATTGGGTCAACAATGGAAAAACCTCTCTTTGTGACAATCCATGTATAGCCTTTCGAGCTTTCTATCGCCTTGATGGCGTGATTGTTAGGTAGCCCGTTTTTCGCATTGTAGTCGGTTGCTGAGAATTTGCCGTTAACGTATGTTATTCGTCTTGCACCTGTGGTTGTGTCATAGAGCCAGATGTTATTTTTCGTTTCCAGACGCTTGCTGTACAGGCTGTATTGTCCTCCAAAGCCGGTATAGTCAATGAACTGGCCGGTCTTGGTTTGATAACAAGCCGTGAGAAGTGATGAGGTATTAATCCAAATGGTGCTTCCTTTATCAGAATAATTCACTTCTCCTACATGAAGGGTGTTACTTCCTTTGGATGGATTATTGAAAGTGTTGAAAGTAACAAATTGATAGCCATCGAAACGACATAAACCGCCAGTAGTACCAAGCCAAATATAGCCGTCTCCATCTTGTACGAGCTTGCGGATATTGTTACTGGGAAGACCATCTGCCACAGTAAATTTATGCGCGACGAATGATAGCTCTTCAGCATGGAGGTTCTGTATGTTTATTATATTGAAAAAGCAGGCAAGGAATACCAGCAGTCTTTTAGTCATTTTTTTTGATGTCCTCTATTTGGAAAAATATAAGGTGTTTTTTACTTAATTATTGTCTGCAAAGATAATAAATTTAATTTATATTCAGTACGTTTTTACCAAAAAATGTACTATTTTTTTCATTTATGCAAATGACGTGGGATTTTTCCTTTCAATTCTTTTCTGTTGTTAATAATTTTTAGTAACTTTGCAGATGATTTAGAGCTAAATTAATTTTTTATTTTATACAATTCTATGTATTTCACTTTGTTTGTAACCGTTATTGTAACGGCTGTCTTCTTAGTGGTAGCGGCGTACATCACAGCAAAGTTGCTGGGTCCACGCACTTACAACAAGGTAAAAGGTGAACCATTCGAGTGTGGTATTCCTACACGCGGAAGCTCATGGCTTCCTATGCACGTAGGTTACTATCTCTTTGCCATTCTTTTCCTTATGTTCGATGTGGAGACTGTATTCCTTTACCCTTGGGCAGTAGTAGTTAACAAATTTGGTACTATGGCACTGATGAGCATTGGTTTCTTCATGCTTGTACTTGTATTTGGCCTTGCTTACGCATGGCGGAAAGGAGCGCTCGAATGGAAGTAAGAAAACCTTCTATCAAGTCTATTCCATACGATGAGTGGAAGGACAACGAGACGCTCGAGTCAATGATCAAGGAACTTAATGAAGGGGGCGTGAACTGCATTGTTGGCAATCTTGACGCCCTAATCAACTGGGGACGCAGTAACTCTCTTTGGGCTCTTACCTTCGCAACGTCATGCTGTGGTATTGAGTTTATGGCATGTGGATGTGCACGCTATGACTTTGCCCGTTTCGGTTTCGAGGTTACTCGTAACTCACCACGTCAGGCTGACCTAATCATGTGTGCCGGAACCATTACACACAAAATGGCACCGGCTCTCAAGCGTCTGTATGATGAGATGGCTGAGCCAAAGTACGTTGTAGCTGTTGGCGGATGCGCTATCTCAGGTGGTCCTTTCAAATCTAGTTACCATGTAGTTCGCGGTATTGATGAGTTCCTTCCTGTTGATGTATATATCCCAGGATGCCCTCCACGTCCGGAGGCTATCCTTTACGGAATGATGCAGCTTCAGCGTAAGGTCAAGGTTGAGAAATTCTTTGGTGGTGTGAACCGCAAGGAGAAGAACCCTGATGCAATCAAGGTAACAGACGTGCCTAAGAAGTTCATCGAGGAGATGAAGGCAACGGCAAGTAAAGTTACCGAGGCTGTAAAGAAGGAAATTAACAATACAATTCACTAAGGAGGATAAACGGAATGAAACTTAATAACATAGTATATTCTTTCAGCGAGTTTGCCTCTGCAATGGCAAAACTCCATGACGAGAAGCATTTCGATTATCTCGTTACTATTATTGGTGAGGATTTTGGCGAGGAAGGTCTCGGATGTATCTATATCCTTGAGAATACCGACACTCATGAGCGTATATCTGTAAAGACAATAGCAGAGAAGAAGGGTGACTCTGATGTAATCTGGAGTATCACTTCCCTCTATAAGTGTGCTAACCTGCTTGAGCGTGAGGTGTATGACTTCCTTGGAATCAAGTTCCTCGGTCATCCTGATATGCGTCGTCTCTTCCTTCGTAACGACTTCAAGGGATACCCACTCCGCAAGGATTTCGTTGCACAGGAGGGTTATACCCTTGAGGATGATGAAGAGCCAAACTATACCATGCAGTATAGCCTTGACAAGGACGGAAACCTTGTTGAGAAGCAGGTGCAGCTCTTTGGAGATGACGAATTCGTAATCAATATCGGTCCTCAGCACCCATCTACACACGGTGTGCTTCGTCTTGAGACTGTTCTTGACGGTGAGACTGTAAAGCGTATCGTTCCACATCTCGGATATATCCATCGTGGTATTGAGAAGATGTTCGAGAACATGACCTACCCACAGACTCTGGCAATGACAGACCGTCTGAACTACCTCTCTGCAATGATTAACCGTCACGCTATCTGTGGCGTAATCGAAGAGGCACTTGGTGTAGAGCTCTCTGACCGTATCAAGGTTGTACGTACAATCATGGATGAGCTCCAGCGTATTGACGGACATCTTCTCTATCTCGGCTGTTATGCTCAGGACCTTGGTGCACTTACTGCGTTCCTTTACTGTATGCGTGACCGTGAGTACGTGCTCAACTGCATGGAGGAGACAACAGGTGGTCGCCTTATCCAGAACTACTATCGTATCGGTGGTCTTCAGGATGATATCGATGAGCACTTCCAGGAGAATGTCAAGAAACTCTGTGCATACCTCAAGCCAAAGCTCTCTGAGTACGTAAATGTCTTCGGTGACAACGTAATCACCCATCAGCGTCTTGAGAACGTAGGTTGTATCTCTAAGGAGGATGCAATCTCTCATGGTATGTCAGGTTCAAACGGTCGTGCTTCACAGTGGGCTAACGATCTTCGTAAGAACTATCCATACGCAGCATACGATAAGATAGACTGGAATCAGGTTGTTCTCGACAACTGTGATGCACAGGATCGCTATTATCTTCGTATCAAGGAGATTGAGCAGTCAATCAGAATCATTGAGCAGCTCATCGACAATATCCCAGAGGGTGAGTACTACATCAAGCAGAAGCCAATCATCAAGCTTCCTGAGGGACAGTGGTACTTTGCTTGCGAGGGTACAAGTGGTGAGTTCGGTGTATATCTCGATTCCCGTGGCGACAAGTCTCCATATCGCATGAAGCTCCGTCCAATGGCTCTCACACTTGTTGGTGCCCTTGATGATATGCTTCGCGGTACAAAGGTGGCAGACCTTATCGCTGTTGGTGCAGGTCTTGACTACATTATCCCTGATATCGATAGATAAGGAGAGGGATAGTCTGGAAAAGATTTCTTCCAGAGTTACACCTTATTTATAATATATAATAAAGAAAAACAATGTTCGACTTTTCAATAGTATCAACATGGTTTGATAGCCTGCTTCAGCTGACCCTCGGTCTTCCTTCGTGGCTGGCAATCACTATCGAGTGTGTGCTTGTGGGTTTGCTCATCATCGTGGGCTATGCTCTTCTTGCTATCGCACTGATATTCATGGAGCGTAAGGTCTGTGCGTATTTCCAGTGCCGTCTTGGCCCTATGCGTGTAGGTCCTTGGGGCTTGCTTCAGGTCTTTGCCGACGTTCTAAAGATGCTCATCAAGGAGATTTTCTTCGTTGACAAGGCTGATAAGCTTCTTTACGCACTTGCTCCAATCCTCGTTATCGTGGGATCTGTTGGCGCTTTCTCATTCCTTCCTTGGAATAATGGTGCTGTAATCCTCGACTTCAATGTAGGTATCTTCCTCTACACTGCGGTAAGTGCAATAGGCGTTATCGGTGTATTCCTCGCAGGTTGGTCATCAAACAATAAGTACGGTCTCGTATCTGCTATGCGTGGTGCCGTTCAGATGATTTCTTACGAGATGTCACTCGGTCTGTGTCTTATCACTGCTACAATCCTTACTGGTACAATGCAGGTGTCTGGTATTGTAGAGGCACAGTCAGGTCCTTTTGGATGGCTTATCTTCCAGGGACATATCCCAGCTCTCATTGCTTTCTTCATCTTCCTCATCGCAGGTAATGCAGAGGCAAACCGTGGTCCTTTCGACCTCGCAGAGGCTGAGTCAGAACTTACCGCAGGTTACCATACAGAGTATTCTGGTATGGGTTTCGGTTTCTACTACCTTGCTGAGTTCCTCAACCTGTTCATCGTAGCTGGTATGACATCCCTCGTATTCCTCGGTGGCTGGTGCCCAATTCATATTGGAGTAGCAGCATTCGACGATGTAATGGATCTTATCCCTGGTATCGTTTGGTTCCTTGGTAAGGCATTCGCTATGGTATGGTTGCTTATGTGGATCAAGTGGACATTCCCACGTCTCCGTATCGACCAGATCCTTAAGCTTGAATGGAAGTATCTCATGCCGCTTGCACTCTTCAATCTTGTCCTGATGACCGTCTGCGTGGCATTCAACCTCACAGGCATCATCTTCATCGGCTATGCTGTTGCAGCAGTAATCATTGTAGTATTCGCTGTAATCGCAATGCGTGCTATGAAGTTCAAGTCACAGTTCAAGCAGGATCAGCAGCTTGTTGGCATTGACCTCGCAATTAAGAAGGATAAGTAATCTGGATAATCCGGAATATCTATAGAAAAAGTAAACAAAATGAGTAATAAATCATATTTCGGCGGTGCTCTGGCAGGTCTCAAAACCCTGCTTACGGGTATGGACATCACCATGGGTGAGTACATGACCCGCAAGGTTACTGAGCAGTATCCAGAAAACCGCAAGACACAGCATATCGCAGAGCGTCATCGTGGTACTCTTGTCATGGTTCTCGATGAGAATGGCAAGAACAAGTGTACTGCGTGTACATTGTGCGAGAAGGCGTGTCCAAATGGCACCATCAAGATTACATCGCAGATGGTCGTAACTGCTGACGGAAAGAAGAAAAAGCTCCTTACTGACTATCAGTATGACTTGGGCGACTGTATGTTCTGTCAGCTTTGCGTCAATGCCTGCAACTTCGGTGCTATCAAGTTCGTCAAGGATTTCGAAAACGCTACATTCAGCCGTGATGTACTCGTACAGCATCTCAACGTAGCTCCTACAGAGGAGGAGATGAAGCAGTATGAGGAGAATGCAAAGATTGCTGCCGCTAAGGCTGCGGAGGCACCAAAGGCAGCTCCTGCTGCTCCAAAGGCTGAACCAACAAAAACGGAGGAGTAAGACATGGCAAATATCATTGTATTCGCAATCATCGCAGTTGTCATCATTGCAGCTGCCCTTGCTGCAGTATTCACAAAGCGTATCATGCGTTCTGTTACTGCACTTCTTTTCGTGCTGTTCGCCATTGCAGGTCTTTACTTCCTGCTCGACTACACCTTCCTCGGTGCAGCACAGCTCAGTATCTATGCCGGTGGTATGACGATGATCTATATCTTCGCTATCCAGCTTCTTGGTCGTCGTGACCTTCAGGGCTATGTTGAGAAGCTTAGCTTCAAGCGTACCGTAGGTGCTGCAATCGTGTCATTTATCGGTTGTGTAACCGTTGTAGGTGTAATGCTAAAGAACTTCTTCATTGACAGGTTCATGTCTGTTGAGGACAGTGAGGTTTCTATGGAGAAGATTGGTGAGGCACTCGTTGGTTCAGAGAAGTATCAGTATGTACTTCCATTCGAGTTCATCTCATTGTTTCTGCTTGCATGTATCATCGGCGGACTTGTTGTTTCACGTAATCAGAAGGAGGATAAGTAATTATGGTACCAGTAGAATGTTTCTTCGTGCTTAGCGCGATATTGTTCTTCATCGGCGTATTCGGTTTTGTTACCCGCCGTAACCTGATAGCAATGCTTGTCTCTGTTGAGCTTATACTCAATGCCGTTGACATCAACTTCGCTGCATTCAACCGCTTGCTCTTCCCTGGAGAGATGGAAGGATTCTTCTTCACACTCTTCTCTATCGGTGTAAGTGCAGCTGAGAGTGCCGTTGCAATTGCTATCATCCTCAACGTATATCGTCTGTTCAAGTCTGACAACGTGGAGGCTATTGATAATCTTAAACTGTAATTCGCCATTATGATATACACATTATCAATCCTAATACTTCTGCTTCCTCTGGCATCGTTCATCACTATTGGTGTGCCAGAGTTCCTGAACAAGAAGTACGCATGGGCACCTAAGGTGGCAGGAACCATCGGCACTGCATCGCTGTTGCTTGTTACTCTTCTGAGTTACTGGACAGCAGTCGCTTATTTCGGTGGCGCTCGTATGGCTGATGGCACCTTCGCAACTCTCGTGCCTTACAACTATACATGGTTGCCACTCGGCAATCTGCACTTCGACCTTGGTGTCCTTCTTGACCCAATCTCAGTGATGATGCTCGTTGTCATCTCAACGGTATCACTCATGGTGCACATCTATTCTTTCGGCTATATGGAGGGTGAGAAGGGCTTCCAGCGTTACTACGCATTCCTTTCTCTCTTCACAATGTCAATGCTCGGACTCGTGCTTGCTACCAACATCTTCCAGATGTATATGTTCTGGGAGCTTGTAGGTGTTAGCTCATACCTCCTCATTGGCTTCTACTATCCATTGCATGCTGCCGTTCACGCATCTAAGAAGGCGTTCATCGTTACACGCTTTGCTGATATGTTCTTCCTTGTAGGTATCCTTATCTTCGGATTCTACACAGAGACATTCAACTTCTCTTTCATGCCAAACGTACAGATTGCAGAGGGTATGCAGGCATTTGCTCCATGTCAGGCTGACCTTGCATCCAAGTCACTCGCATTCGGTGGTATGGTACTCCCAACTGCCCTTGTGCTTATGTTCATTGGTGGTGCTGGTAAGTCTGCTATGTTCCCTCTCCACATTTGGCTTCCAGATGCAATGGAAGGTCCAACACCTGTATCTGCACTCATCCACGCTGCTACCATGGTTGTAGCTGGTGTGTTCCAGATTGCACGTATGTTCCCACTCTGGATTAACTATGCTCCAAATGCAATGTCAATCGTTGTTGTAGTAGGTGCATTCACGGCATTCTATGCAGCAGCTGTTGCATGTGCCCAGAGCGATATCAAGCGTGGTCTTGCATTCTCTACAATCTCTCAGATTGCATTCATGATGGTTGCACTCGGTGCAAGCACAGCCCTAGAACTTAATCATCATGAGCATGGTGGTCTCGGTTATCTTGCTGGTATGTTCCACTTGTTCACTCACGCTATGTTCAAGGCTTGTCTCTTCCTCTGCGCAGGTGTTATTATTCACGCTGTACACACGAATGAGATGTCTGCTATGGGTGGTCTCCGTAAGTATATGCCAATCACTAACTGGACATTCCTCATCTCATGTCTTGCAATCTCAGGTATTCCATTCTTCTCAGGCTTCAGCTCAAAGGATGAGATTATCTCTGCTTGTATGCACTACAGCCCTGTACTTGGCTGGTTCATGACAGGTGTTGCTGCTATGACAGCATTCTATATGTTCCGTCTGTACTATGGTATTTTCTGGGGAACTGAGAATGTGGAGCTCCATAAGCATCACACTCCAGGTGAGCACTCTAAGTTCATGACCTTCCCACTTATCTTCCTCACCGTTATCACTGTTGGTGTAGGTTTCTTTACTACCCTCAGCGGTTTCGGAGTTCCTGGACTCGAGTGGGCAAGCTTTGGTAACCTTGTTACCCCTGATACTACAGCATATACTGTGCACTTCGATATTGCAACAGCTGTTATATCTACACTTGTGGCTTGCTGCTCTATCGGTCTTGCTACATATATCTATAAGGGTGACAGCCAGCCTGTTGCTGACCGTCTGTATGCTACGTTCCCTAACCTCCATAAGTGGGCTAAGAACCGTTTCTATATGGACGATGTATATCAGTATGTAACACACAAGATTATGTTCCGCTGCATATCCAAGCCTGTTGCATGGATTGACGAGAAAATCATCAACGGTTTCATTGACTTCACAGCATGGGGTGCTAACGAAGGTGGTGAGAGTATCCGTTCTTGGCAGTCAGGTGATGTCCGTCACTATGCTGTATGGTTCATCTCTGGTGCAGTAGCATTAACATTAATTCTTCTCGCAATCTAAGAATTAGGTGTTAGGTGTTAGGTGTTAGGTGTTAGCGAATGGACTAACCACCATCACCCATCACCCATCACCCAAAAGCTGAAATAAAAATGGATATATTTTCTAATTTTGGATTAACATTATTTGTTATAGTACCGGCATTGATGCTGCTTGGCCTTTGGGCTGTACGCGATGTCAAGCAGGTACGCGGCGTGATGGTTGCGGGCTCTTCTGTCCTCGTTGCGCTCTCCGTTTTGCTTACCGTGCAGTTCATCAGTCTGCGTGCGGCTGGCAATACTGACGAGATGCTCTTCGTATCATCAATGCCTTGGTTCAAGTCATTGAATATCAGTTATGCAATAGGTGTTGACGGTATCTCTGTAGTGATGTTGCTTCTTTCAAGTATCATCGTCTTCACTGGTACTTTCGCTTCATGGAAACTCCAGCCACTTACAAAGGAGTTCTTCATGTGGTTTGTACTCCTCTCTACAGGTGTGTTCGGATTCTTCATCTGCATCGACCTCTTCGCTATGTTCATGTTCTATGAGGTAGCCCTCATCCCTATGTACCTCCTCATCGGTTACTGGGGCTCTGGCAAGAAGGAGTATGCTGCAATGAAGCTTACCCTTATGCTTATGGGAGGTTCTGCACTTATCATCCTTGGTCTTGTAGGTATCTATTTCTACAATGGTGCCTCTACCATGAACATCCTTGAGATTGCACACAACAATAACATCCCTGTTGACGTACAGAACATCCTGTTCCCATTCGTCTTCATCGGATTCGGTGTACTTGGTGCCCTGTTCCCATTCCACACATGGTCACCAATCGGTCATGGTTGTGCTCCAACCTCTGTGTCTATGCTCCATGCAGGTGTGCTTATGAAGCTCGGTGGCTATGGTTGCTTCCGTATCGCTATGTACCTGCTCCCAGGTGCTCAGGAAACATGGGTTCCAGTATTCCTTATCCTCACCACTATCTCTGTGGTTTATGGTGCATTCTCTGCCTGTGTTCAGACCGACCTTAAGTTCATCAACGCTTACTCTTCAGTTTCTCACTGTGGATTGGTGCTCTTCGCACTTCTCATGATGACTCAGACCTCATGTACTGGTGCTATCCTTCAGATGCTCTCTCACGGTTTGATGACAGCCCTCTTCTTCGCACTCATCGGTATGATCTACGGCCGTACTCACACTCGTGACATCCGTAAGCTTGGTGGTCTGATGAAGATTATGCCATTCCTCTCTGTAGGCTATGTAATCGCAGGTCTTGCTAACCTCGGTCTCCCAGGTTTCTCAGGCTTCATTGCAGAGATGACTATCTTCGTAGGTTCATTCGAGAATGCTGATACATTCCACCGTTGCTGTACCATCATCGCTTGTACCTCAATCGTTGTAACGGCAGTTTATATCCTCCGTACTGTTGGCTTCATCCTCTTCGAGAAGGTTGCCGATCCACACTACGAGGAACTCACTGATGCTACATGGGATGAGAAGGTAGCTGTTGTATGCCTCATTGCCTGTGTTGCAGGTCTTGGTAGCTTCCCAATCTGGGCAAGCAATGTAATCAATGGTGCTGTAGGTAACGTACTGGGTGTTATTAATATGTAATAAAGGAGGTAATAGATATGAATATTAATTATTTTCAATTTCTGAATATGGCACCAGAGGCTATTCTCGTAGTCGTTCTGGTAATCACATTTATTGCCGACTTCATCGCTCACGGTAAGGAGAACAAGTCATGGCTCAACCCATTGGTTAGCGTCATGCTCCTCGCTTCAAGCGTGGCTACTCTCTTCGTTGGCGATAACACAGCAGTACTTTTCGGTGGTGCATACGTTGCAACTCCAGCCAACACTATGATGAAGGCTATCCTCTGTGCTGGAACATTCATCGTAGTGCTCCAGTCAAGGAAATGGCTCTCTACTGAAGATGCAAAGCCTGTTGAGGGTGAGTTCTATATGCTCACTATCTCTACTTTGCTCGGTATGTACGTCATGATGTCTGCTGGCTCATTCCTCATGTTCTTCCTTGGTCTTGAGACTGCCTCTGTGCCATTGGCATGTATGGTAGCCCTTGACAAGTATAAGAAGGACAGTGCCGAGGCATCAGCAAAGTTCATCCTCACCGCCACATTCTCAAGCGGTGTTATGCTCTATGGTCTCTCATTCCTCTATGGCGCAACAGGCACCCTCTATTTCGGAGATTTCGCCGAGGCTCTTGAGGTAAATGCAATGACTATCTGCGGTATGGTATTCTTCGTCTCTGGCCTTGGTTTCAAGCTCTCTCTCGTGCCATTCCACTTCTGGACTGCAGATACCTATCAGGGTGCTCCAACAACCGTTACAGGCTATCTCAGCGTGATTTCAAAGGGTGCTGCTGCATTCACACTCGCAGTTCTCCTTCATCACGTATTCGCAGAGCTTGTAGAGCAGTGGGAGATTCTCATGGACATCCTCATCGTACTCTCTATCACCGTAGCTAACCTTATGGCTATCCGCCAGACTGAGCTGAAGCGCTTCATGGCGTTCTCTTCTATCTCTCAGGCTGGATACATCATGCTTGCCGTTATCGGTGCAAGTGCAGAGGCAAGTCTTGCTTCATTGATGTACTACGTTCTCGTGTATATCGTGGCAAACATGAGCGTGTTCGCTATCATCTCTGTTGTAGAGCAGAACAACGGTGGTCGTACTGATATGCGTGCTTACGATGGTTTCTACGGAAACAATCCAAAGCTTGCTTTCCTCATGACTCTCGCTCTCTTCTCACTCGGTGGTATTCCTCCATTCGCAGGAATGTTCTCAAAGTTCTTCGTGTTCATGGCAAGCGTGAATGGTCAGGAAGGAAACTGGCTCCCATACTTCATCATGTTCGTGGCTTTGATCAATACCGTAGTATCACTCTACTACTATCTGCTGATCGTAAAGGCTATGTTCATCAACAAGACCGACGAGCCATTGCCAACATTCCAGAGCGACGGTAACACAAAGCTCACCCTCGCTATCTGTACAGCCGGCATCCTCCTCTTCGGAGTTGTACGCTGTTTCTACGAGGCTATCTATGCTGCGTGTGTAGCATCTTGCTAAGAGCGTTTTTAACGTAAAATACATATAATCCCGAATATTCGTTATGAATATTCGGGATTTTTCTTGAAGTTTATTAGACAAATAGATTATTATTTTTGCTATTTGTGTTTTTTTTTATTAATTTTGCACCGATAATTTTAAAAACAATGAAGACGATGAAAAAACTATTCTTTTTATTAATGGCAATAAGTGTCATTTCATCCTGTTCAAAAGATGACGACCCTGTAAATCCCAGTGTTCCAGTAACACCTACAACAACTACGATTGACTCTCTAAAACTTCTAGGGTATAGTTATGAAGTTGGAAATACAATTACCAACTCTGGGGGTAGCATAACAGTACGATTCAACCATCCTGTTAGTTGCAATTCTGTAAAAACAGATGCAAAAGAAGCAACCTGGAAAACAGCAAATGGTGATTCCGCATTGGTAATCAGTTCTCCTATAGAATTTAATTCAGAATATAATATAGAACTGAACATGACCGACAAGACTACAGGCAGGTCATGGCCTTTTACCCTGACTGCTAAAACATTTAATGGACGGTATAAGTACGAAGGTATAGTTCAGAGTGTAATTTATGACTATGAACGTGAGAGAATATGGATGGCTACAATCTTACCAAATCGTCTATATAGCATATCAATGGCTGATCCGACCAAAGAGGTTCATAAGGATTTTGAACTGTGCCCAAATGTATTGGCATTGAATCCTTACAATGATAAGTTGTATGTAGGTTTTAATATACAATACTACGATGAAGCAAAACTCTATGACCGTAAAGTACATGTCCTTGACCCCCAGACTCTAAAGGAAGAAAGTGCATTTGTAGTAAGTTTAGACGGAGATGAAGGGGTAGACGACGACGGAGAAAAATTCATGTTACCTGATGCTACCCCAAGATCCATGGCATTTACAAACGATGGTTTTGGGGTTATAATTAGAGGACATTATGGAGGTTCGGCATCAGAGTTGTGTTATGTTGACTCTAAGAATGGAAATAAAGTAACATACGATAATGAAAATTGGGATGATTATACAGGAGTAGTTGCCAACTATGACCAGAAATCCGTTAATATCTATATGGCAAATTTTGATGGACCGGATTTCTACACAGTCTCACGAAGTAATCCAACTCCAAAATATCATGTGATAAAAGTGCCTGGTGGAACTGTGGATTATAGACATTTTCACCGTAGCAAACCGATATATTTGGTACAGCGTTTGGGGGAGCTTTGTATGATGAATTACGAAACAAATACTTATTCACCTATACTTGGTGATTATGCACATAATGATTTTGGCGATTTTGACTATAACAAGGAGAATTGTGTGGTAAAGGCAACAATCACATACTATCAGAATGGCTACGAAGGATACGCTTATTTTATAAAGTATTTAGATGCAAGCAAGGCAGAAATCAAGTATGCAGGAAAGATAAATCCAAATGGGTGGCGTGTACAATCAATATTTATGCATCCTTCACGTGATTTGCTTGCAATATTCTATGTGGAAGATTATGATGAAGATGCCACAACCATAACTACTATTGATATGAAGACAATACGACATTAAAGAAATAACATCATCATAGAAAAAGCAATTTAACCGAAGATAAAGGTTCGTGTTAGAATAGATAATCCCGAATGTTCATAACGAATATTCGGGATTTTATTTTATATAAAGGGGGAATAGGGTGGAGATGGTGGGGTTATTCCCTATATAGTATAGAAAAAAATCAATAAATAAAAATATAAAATTGCATTTTAATTATTGAATTTTTTCTTACCTCCTATAGAATCATCTCCACCATCTCCACCCTTTTACGCTTTGCTATGTCGTTTCTACGCAATTCTACGCATCTTGACGCAAAGACTTGAAAGCGAGCGGAATAATGCATGGTCGACTTGCATAATTCATGAAAAATTAGTATCTTTGTAGTGTTTAAGGGAGCACCTCGGACGCGAGGTTTACAGGGGCAAAAACATGGGAAAGTTACCGCCTTAGTGACTCTTATGTAGCTCTTATGCTGCTCTTATGTAGCTCTTATTCCGGAAGAGAGCTAAGAGGGTATCATAAACGGCTTTCAGAGACTCCCCGTCATTATTAACAAAAAACATCTTTCACCTTCATCCTAATGGAAGCGGATGCCGAGAGGCAGGGTAACGCTAAAGCGATGCTCCGTGCGATAGCTCTTAATGCTGCTGCCGTCGTTGAAGAAGTATTGCAGACTTGGTTCTAGATAGAAGCCGATATGAGGCGTGATGTCGTACTGGATGCCGACACCCACGGAGGTGGACCATTGGAGCGGTACGCTGAGCTTTTCCTGCTTGCTGTAGGTGTTTATGTCATTTATAAAGTGATTCACATCGAGAGTGCTATGTACGGGCATTTCTAACATCACTCCGGATGATGTATAGAAGCTTAGCGGTGCCTTGTTGTACCATTGCCATCCCATACGGATAGGGATGCCGAGATAGTGCAGGCGTTGCTGCTCCTGAATATATGCAGCAGAACTTCCTGTCGTGCTGGTTGACTGGAGTAGGGTGTAGCTTAGTCCTGTTTCTACGGAGAACTGTTTGCCGAGCTGACGGCTCAGAGTCAGTTGTATGCTGAGAGGCAACTGGTGCTCGTAATGTGCTTCCATACTTCCACCGTTTATCTGAGCATTGCTTGCTGCAATCTCCATCAGCGACCGTGTCTCTTCGGTCATGTCCATCGGTGGGACCTCGTTGTTGAGATAGAAGGAATAGTCGTTCCAGTTGCTGTAGGATGTTTCTGCTGGGATGAGGATATTGCTTATAGCAGAGAAACTCTTGGCGTTTACGCTCGTAGCTTCATGGAAGTTATCGGGTTTACCTAATTGTCCGTTATATGCCAGTTGTACATTCCATGCAGATGTCTTTGGTTTAGGTGTTGGGTGTTGGGTGTTAGGTGTTGGGTGTTGGGTGTTAGGTGTTGGGTGATGGGTGTTAGGTGATGGGTGTTGGGTGTTAGGTGATGGGTGTTGGAAATCCTCAGAATCTTCCATAATGGTGGACTCCTCCTCACGAACAGGCTCTTCCTCTTTATGGGAGAGAACAGATGTTGATAGGTGTTGGGTGTTGGATGATGGGTGTTGGAAGCCCTCAGAATCCCTCTTGATGTCAGAAGAGGAATTCTTGGCAGACTCAGCCTCACTCTTTATAGGCGTAGATTGTGGAAGAGACTGTACACGTGCCTCTTTTACACTTCCTTCAATGTTAGGGCTATCCTTCTGTAGGAATTTCCATATAGCCGTAGGTATGGCAATGAATAGCAGTATGAGGAGCCATGACTGCTTGATGAGTTTTCGGAGCATTCGCTTAGCATGTAGTAGCTGCGATGATGAGGTGTGGGGCGCTATGTTCAGCATACGGCTGATTTCCTGATGCGAGAGTCCCTCGAACACAGACAGGCGGAATACCTGCTGATAGCCCTTGGGTAGTTGTGCTACGAGCTTCTGCATCAGTTCAAAATCAGGCATGAGGCTTTCTGCTGTGATTTCTTGGCTCTCGCCTGCCATCTGCTGAAGGGCAGTATGTTCCTTGTCAAGATGTTTCCAATAGTGATAGCCTACGTTGCGTACTATTGTTGTCATCCATACCTCCAGTTTGTCTGTGCTCCGCAGTTTGTCGAGTGATGTGAGTATCACTATGAAAGCGTCATGCAACAGGTCTTCTGCCGTATCGTTATCCTTGGCGTAATGCTTGCAGATGTTGAGCAGATACGGTCTATAATGACTATATAGCAGGTTCAAGGCCTGACGGTCGCCAGCCTTGCACCTGCTAATGAGTTCGTCTTTTTCTTGTTGTACTGTGGATATGGTGTTATTCTGCATCGACAATCTTTCCTGCCTTGCGTAGTATGCTGATGAATCGTTCCATGCCGGCTGCATTCTTTTTCATCAGTTCCTTGACTGTCTCATCGCCGTCTATTGTACCGGGGTAGCCATAGAGCAGATAGAAATGGCTATTCTTCATTCCGTCGTCGGAAGGTCCGTAGAAATCACACTGGAATGTGAGTTCGTCGAAATAGCCTGCGCTGGAAAACCATGATACTGTACGGGCATCGAACAGCAGGTCATCACCTGCATAGAAATATACACGATATTTGCAGGAAATGTCGTAGAATAGCTCTTTGTCGAATACAACATTATCATTGAATGTCATCTCGCCTGTTGCGGTATTGAAACTCTTTATGTCGTTGAGTGAGAATACCGGCATCTCGGCCTTATGCTGCATGAAGGCGCCGTTATCCTGTCGTGCGATGGCATATAGCGAATCGTCGGCAATGCTGACGTTACCGTTAGCCCTTGTCGTTGTTGGTGTGGTTAAATCGCTGTCATTACTGCAACTGCCACAAAATGTCGTGGTGATTAGGATGGCTCCAAGCCAAAGGATTTTGTTTCTTTTCATACTTAGGTTTATTTAAATGCAAAAGTAATTAATTTCACTTATATAGTGTGTGATTTCACAGAAAAGACTGCATCCGCCATGCGTATTTTAGCGTTTATTAACTTTTTACACGATATTTTCTTGATATTCAGATAAAATGACTATCTTTGCATCTGGATTACATAAAAAACGGTATATGAAAAGGATACTATTACAGATTCTCTTGGCTTTATGCTTCGTGCCTTCCCAGGCTCAGAAGGCATCATCAAAGAAAAATGCTGATAATGAAGACTTGCATCTGGGTATGGTGAAATGGGGTGAGAGAAAGCTCCGTTGGGATGATTTCAGGGGGGTAAAGCCTGTGAATGGCAAGAAATCATCGTATGTCAGTCTGTTGGCAAAGCCGAGGGATAAGGCAAGAATACTGGATGGCATAAAGTATAAATATATAGACTGGGATAACTATGTTATTCAGGACCAGTCGTGGACGGATGTCAATAACATGAATGAGTCAAAACTGAAGCATTGTCAGAATCAGTTTGACTTGTGGGAGTATCTCGTCAGGAAGGTAGCTGTTGACTATCCACGTAAGCAGGATGTAAGTCTTGATATGCAGTATTATGAAATGCAGAAGACATTCGACGCGGAAATAGATAAGATGAACAAGCTAACTAATCATGGAAATAATGCCCATGTGGTTGACAGTATTGCCGATGAATTGGCTAAGGAACTGTCGGAAAAGGAACTTGACCCGCGGGATATTGTAAAGGGTTACGAACCTTCGAAGGTGTATTGGATGTCTGATGCAGGTCTTGTAGTGAATGTGCCTTTTACTGGATATGCCTCTCCAGCTGTGGGATTCAGTGGAGGTGTTAGCTATAACCGCAACAGGTTCTTGTATGGATTGGATTTTGATATGACATTTGGTAAATGCAATAAGCAGATTCTTAAAAAGAAAGGTCATATAGAAGATGGTGATTGGCTGTATCACGGTGGCATGACGCTATACTTCGGCTATAATGCATATAATCGAAATAAGAAGTCGTTTACTCCATTTATCGGTGCAGGTGTGCGTTTCTTTTACGGAGGCGACAAATATGAGGAATATCAGCCTGAAAAGGTCAATAATAATCTTGATAAGAAACTTGAACTTGTTGGTTTCTCTGTTGGTTTTGGTGTGATGGCTGATTTCAAGGTGAAGCATACGGTCAACATGAGTTATAAGCTTCCTGGCATGGAAAGTACGGAGACGCAAATCAGGGTGAAGCCATATTTCAGTCTTACTAATTATGGAAAACCTGTGGGCTGGACTCCTGCGCTGAACATCTGTGTTGGTGTAAACGGTAAAACGTATCGCTTGAAGAAATCGGAGCAGGCTCAGAAAAGTAATGATGACATACATCTGGGTATGGTGAAATGGGGTGAGAGAAAGCTCCGTTGGGATGATTTCAAGGCTGTGAATCCAATGAAGGGCAAGACTTCCTCGTATGTTAGTCTTAAGATGATATCAATGCAAAAGGAGAAAATACTGGATGGAACAAAATACAAATACATCGGCAGGGAGAACTATGCTATTCAGGGTCAGTCGTGGATAGATACTAAGAACATGAACGAGTCGAAGCTGAAGCATTGTCAGAATCAATTTGACCTGTGGGAGTTTCTTGTCAGGAAGGTGGCTGTTGAGTCGGAGAAGCAGGGTGTGGATTTTGATAAACAGTATTTGCAACGTGCATTCGACGAGGAAATAGAAAGGATGAATAATGTCACCAGCCAGGGAAACAACGCTCAGGCGGTGGATAGCATTGCTGATGAGTTGGCAAGGAAACTTACCAAAGAAGAGTTTGACCCACGCGATATGACAAGGGGACTTGAGCCTTCTAAGGTGTATTGGATGGGTGATGTGGGAATCCTTGCAAGTGTCCCTTTCTCTGATTATCATGGCGCATCCTATGGATTTAGTTTCGGAGCAAGCTATAACAGGTGTAAAAGGTTGTACGGATTGGATATTGATTTGTCATTCTTTAGCAAGTGTAAGAAGCAGATTCTTGCAAAGAAAGGTCATATAGATGAAGGCGATTGGCTTACGTGTGGCGCTATTACATCCTATTTCGGATATAATATATATAATAGGAATAAGGTGGCACTTACTCCGTTTATAGGGGCTGGTGTGCGTTTCTTCGATGGTGGAGAAAGATATGAGGAATATAAGGAGAAGAACAATGTAACGTATCAATGTGCAGGCTTCTCCACAGGCTTGGGCATGATGATTGACTATAAACTGAAGCATACCATCAATTTCCGCTCCTTCTTTAGGATTGCTACCGAGACACAGTTGCGTGTGAAGCCTTACTTCAATATCACCAAATATAATAATGGCATTGGATGGGTGCCTGCAATAAATATCGCCGTGGGAATAAATACGAAAACGTTTAGAATGTGGGAGAAGTACTAATAGCAAATTACGAATTACCAAGTTACAATAAATGTAACAAAGTAATTCGTAATTTTTTTATACTTTCTACTTTTCTCTTTACACTTTACACTGTCTTCTTTACCCCTTCTCCGGAATCTCCTCCAGCGTCTTGGTAAGGAACTTCCAGAACTTAGGAACAGAAGGGATATGAGCACGTTCGCCTGCAGTATGTGGAGAGCGGATGGTTGGTCCGAAGCTCACGATGTCGAGCTGTGGATATTTGCCGAGGATGATAGAGCACTCAAGTCCTGCGTGGCAAACCTGTACGGTAGGCTCTGCATTGAAGAGGTTCTTGTAGATCTTGCTCATCAAGGCAACCATAGGACTGTTTGGATTAGGATTCCAGCCGGTATAGTCGCCATCGGTCTCAACCTTCATTCCAACCATAGAGAAGGCACTTGAAACGGTGGTTACGATATAATCCTTCATGCTCTCAGAAGAAGAGCGTGCAAGAACCTTGATCTCTGCCTTGGTATCAGTAATATCAACGATAGCAAGGTTGCTTGATGTCTCAACCTTTGAAGGGATGCTTGGAATCATACGGATTACGCCATCGTGACAAGCATAGATTGCATCCACGAGGTTATCCTGAATCTCTGCAGGAACCTCGGTCTTTGGAGTGGCAACATCCTCTGCAAAGAACTCAATGCCTTCCTCTATGCCGTAGTAGTCCTCTGAAATATATACTTTCCAGTCCTCTACGAGTTCCTTCAATGCCTCCACGTTCTCTGCAGGAACGGTGAGGATAACGATACATGAGTTAGGAATCGCATTTCGCATATTACCACCATGCCATTCTGCCAAACGTGCATCACACTGGCTGATAGCCTCACGCACGAAACGGACCATCTGCTTGTTGGCATTGGCACGTCCCTCGTTGATTTCGAGACCTGAATGACCGCCCTTCAAACCCTTGAGAGTAACCTTTACAGCCTTGTCGCCAGCCTCGGTATCAGCAGCCTTGTATTCTATTGTGCCTGTGATGTTTATGCCACCAGCAGAGCCTACAATCATCTCGCCCTCATCCTCGGTGTCGAGGTTAAGGAGGATATCAGCGGTCATCTGATTTGCAGGAAGGTCATTGGCACCATACATTCCTGTTTCCTCGTCTGCAGTACAGAGAGCCTCGATAGGACCATGTTTCAAAGTCTTATCCTCCATTACAGCCATTATAGCGGCAATGCCAAGACCGTTATCGGCACCGAGGGTTGTTCCCTTTGTCTTTACCCACTCACCGTCAATCCAAGTCTGGATAGGGTCAGTCTCAAAGTTATGGGTTGAGTCTGGAGTTTTCTGCGGAACCATATCCATGTGAGCCTGAAGCATCACGGTCTTACGGTTCTCCATGCCAGGAGAGGCAGGCTTGCGCATTACGATATTGTTTGCAGAGTCCTTGAAAGCCTCTACGCCAACTTTCTTGGCGAAGTCGAGAAGGAACTGCTGAACTTTCTCAAGATGTCCTGATGGACGTGGCACCTGGGTGAGTGCATAGAAATTGCGCCAGATACATTCTGGCTGAAGGGATTTAATCTCGCTCATGGTTTTATATGAAATTTAAATTGTAAAATAATAGTCTTTGCTTGGACGCTCCTTGCGGAGCTTGGGGGGAAAGTAAATTTGAAGTAAATTAATTCAGTAAATTAGTTCAGTAAATTCTTTTTTTATTATAATTTATTGGTTTTAATTTACTGGTTTAATTTTCTGCTCATTTACTTTCTTCTTCTTCGCAGTCGCGCAAGCGACAGCTTTTAGAGAAAGTGCAGCCCAGGCATATACTCCGATGGCAATGACGAGAAGGGTCTGTACGGTATGTACTATAAGCACGAAGTATAGAGCCTCGTTTTCAGCAACTCCATAGAGGATGAGCATTGTCTTTACTGCGAAATGCCAAGGACCTGCACCATTAGGAGTTGGTACAAGTACGGCGATACTACCAACGATGAACGTTACCATTGCACATGTTATACCGAGGTTTTCAGTTCCTGAGAAACAGAAAAACGTAAGGTAATAGTGCAGGAAATAGCTTGCCCAGATAGCAATGGAGTAGAAGATGAAGAGAGGGATGTTCTTCACTCCACGGAGTGACATAATGCCTTCTATGATGCCGTGGAGCGTTGCCTTCACCTTATCGTAGAATGATAGTTTCTTACGGACGGAATAGAGGGATATGATAACTGCTATACCGCAGATGAGTGTCACGATATATCCTGTGGTAGAGAACATTCCGAAGATTTCATCAAAGCGTGTTCCTGTGTGAGAGAAGAATGTAAGGAATACAGGCAACTGACTTAGAAACGTGATGAGCGTGAGTATCAGTATCAGTAGAGAGTCAACGGCTCTTTCTGTAACTACTGTTCCAAGGGCTTTGGGGAAAGATGTTCCTTCCCAGCGTTTAAGGACTCCACAACGTGTGAATTCACCAATACGGGGTACTACGAGCGAGGCTGCATATGAGATGAATATAGAGTAAATGGTTGTGCTGGTACGCGGATTCTCGCCTATGGGTTCGAGAGTCTGCTTCCATCTCCATCCTCGGAAAGCCTGTGCAAGGATTCCGAAAGGGAAGGACAAGAGCATCCACCACCAGTTCATCTCCTCGAAGAGGACGCGCTCCATGCTCTTGAAGTCGAAGTTTCGGAACATCCAATACAGAATAGCACCACCCAAAATGAATGGGGTGGTGACTTTTAGGATTGTTATAAGGAGTTTTTTGTTCATATAATATCACGCAAAGGTAATGCTATTTCGGGAAAATACCAAAAATACGCTTGAATAATATGTCGAAAATGTGAAAAATATGTTTTTTTTATACATTTCGTTATGGATTTTCGTTTTTTAATTGTACCTTTGTCGCTTGAATGAAACAGGTAAGACCAAAGAAAAATTTAGGTCAGCACTTCTTGACCGACCTTGGCATAGCGCGTCGTATAGCCGATACTGTGGACGCATATCCTGAGATACCAGTCCTTGAGATAGGACCGGGTATGGGTGTGATGACGCAGTACCTATATCCCAAGGAACGCGAGTTCAAGTGCGTGGAGATTGATACAGAATCGGTGGCATATCTCAATGAGAACTTTCCTCGTCTGAGAGATAACATCATCGGTGCTGACTTTCTGCGTATGGACCTGAATGAAGTATTTGGTGGCAGGCAGTTCGTTCTTACGGGCAACTATCCTTACGATATCTCTTCGCAGATATTCTTCAAGATGCTGGATAACAAGGATTTGATTCCTTGTTGTACGGGTATGATTCAGAGGGAGGTAGCGTTGCGTATAGCCTCAGAACCAGGAAACAAGGCATACGGCATTCTGTCGGTGTTGATACAGGCTTGGTATGATACTGAGTATCTCTTTACCGTTGATGAGCATGTGTTTAACCCACCGCCAAAGGTTAAGAGCGCCGTTATCCGCATGACACGTAACAAGGTTACGGATCTCGGATGTGATGAGGCTCTGTTCAAGAGGGTAGTGAAGACCACCTTCAACCAACGTAGGAAGATGCTCCGTGTTTCACTTCGCCAGATATTCAACGGAGATAATGCTGCAAGTCCGGAGTTCTTTGAGCATGAGCTGATGACGAAGCGCCCAGAGCAGTTGAGCGTTCAGCAGTTCGTAGAGCTAACGAATCTTGTAGAGAAGGAACTGGCTGGGAGCAATTCTCCGGAATAACTGGGAAATCCGGAAAATCCGGAATCTAGGAAAAACAGAAAACAACAAAAACTAAAAATAGCAAATTACAATGATCGACGTAAAAGAAACCCTAATGGAAGCTGAGGAGCAGATGGAGATGGCAGCAATGTATCTCGATGAGTCCCTCGCTAAGATTCGCGCCGGTAGAGCCAATGTGGCAATCGTTAGTGGCGTGCGTGTAGAATCATACGGCATGATGGTGCCTCTCAATCAGGTGGCAAGTGTTACAACTCCTGATGCTCGTACTATCGCAATCAAGCCTTTCGATAAGAAGCAGATTCGCGAAATCGAGAAGGGGATCATGGATTCTGACGTTGGTATCACACCAGAGAATAACGGTGAGATCATCCGTCTTGGTATTCCACAGCCAACAGAGGAGCGTCGTCGCGACCTCGTTAAGCAGTGTAACAAGATTGGTGAGAAGGCCAAGGTCGGTGTTCGTAATGCGCGTGCTGAAATCAAGGATAAGTTGAAGAAGGCTATCAAGGACGGTCTTTCTGAGGATGTAGAGAAGGATGCAGAGAACGATTTGCAGAAGCTGCACGACAAGTACATCGCTAAGATCGATGCTATGCTTGATGACAAGACCAAGGAAATCATGACCGTCTAAATGCACGGACTCGTAATAAAGAATACAGGCTATTGGTACACAGTCCTTACTGATGAGGGCGAGACAATAGACTGCAAGATAAAAGGAAACTTTAGGCTCAAGGGCATCCGCAGTACCAATCCGGTGGCTGTGGGTGACCTTGTGTCAGTTTCATCTGGTTCCGCTTCTGGCGAGGGAACAGAGGTGGCTTACTGGATTACGGCTATTGATGATCGCCGTAACTATATCGTGCGTAAATCTACGAATCTATCTAAGCAGAGTCATATCATAGCTGCTAACGTGGATCAGGCTTGCCTCGTGGTAACAATTTCTCATCCAGAGACTTCAACGACCTTCATCGACCGATTCCTCGCTTCTGCTGAGGCTTATCGTGTGCCTGTTATCCTTGTCTTCAATAAGAAGGATATCCTTTCAGAAGATGAATTTCGGTATCTGGATATGATGCTGAACCTGTATCGCACAATAGGCTATGAGTGCGTGGCTCTTTCTGCTGAGACTGGCGAGGGAGTGGATGAACTACGTCCGATGCTCGATGGTAAGGTGACATTGTTCAGTGGAAATAGTGGAGTGGGGAAGAGCACACTTCTAAATCAGCTCATCCCTGGTATTAATCTCAGAACTGCGGAGATTTCTGATGCCCACGATACTGGTCAGCATACCACTACCTTCTCTGAGATGATTCCGTTACCTTCATCAACTGCCGAAAAGCCTTCATGGGTTATTGATACTCCGGGAATACGTGGCTTTGGCACTTTTGATATGGAGCCTGAGGAGATTTGTTCATATTTCAAGGAGATTTTCAAGTTCTCGGCTGACTGTCGTTTTGGCAATTGTACCCATACCCATGAGCCAGGATGTGCTGTGCTCAAGGCTGTTGAGGATCATTATATCGCGCTTTCGAGATACAACTCCTATATCTCCATGCTGAATGATAAGGAGGAGGGCAAGTATAGGCCAGCATACTAATAATGAATAAAATAATGAGTAATTGGGAAAATAATCTTGCGGATAGCAAAATTGCACTATTGTTGAGCGGTGGAGTTGACTCTGCCGTTGTTTTGCATGTGCTATGCTCCGAAGGACTGAAACCTGATTGCTTTTATATTAAGATAGGACCAGAGGAAAAAGAGGATTGGGACTGTACTTCCGAGGAGGACCTTGAAATGGCTACTGCTTTGTGCCAGAAGTATGGTTGCAAACTCGAAATCGTGGATTGCCATCAGGAGTATTGGGATAAGGTTACAAAGTACACAATGGATAAGGTGAAGAATGGTTTTACCCCTAATCCAGATGTGATGTGCAACCGACTGATAAAGTTCGGGGCTTTCTATGAGAAACGTGGGCATGAATACGACTATATCGCAACAGGTCACTATGCACAGACAGAGATTGATGCAGAGGGCAGGAAATGGCTCGTTACCTCTCCTGATCCTGTAAAAGACCAGACCGATTTCCTTGCTCAGATCTACGATTGGCAGTTGAAGAAAGCGCTTTTCCCTATTGGACACATGCACAAGGATGAGGTTCGCCGTATTGCAGAGGAGAATCATCTTATAAATGCCAAGCGAAAGGACTCTCAGGGTATCTGTTTCCTTGGCAAGATAAACTACAATGACTATCTGCGTCGCTATCTCGGTGAATGGGAGGGCGATGCCATAGATATTGAGACTGGTAAACTCGTGGGCAAGCACAAAGGACATTGGTTCTGCACCATTGGTCAGCGAAAAGGTCTCGGCTTTGGTGGTGGTCCTTGGTTCGTTATAAAGAAAGATATTAAGAAGAACATTATCTATCTCTCACATGGGTATGACCCTGAATCTGCCTATAGTTCAGAGTTTTACATCCACGATCTACATCTACTCACCGCTCCTTTCCTTGCTGATGGCGGTACAGCCGACATCACATTCAAGATTCGTCATACGGCTGATTACAATCATGCCACAATTTCCGATGCAGGTGATGGAACCTATCTCATCAAGTCTGCAAAGCCTATCCACGGTGTTGCTCCTGGTCAGTTCTGCGTTATCTATGATGAACAGCACCATAGATGCTATGGTTCTGGTGAGATAGTATTGAAATAGAAATATTTCCTGTTTGAACGCAAAGACGCGAAGTCGCAAAGATTTATATCGAACACGAAAAGTACAAAATAAACGAAAAATACGTGTTCATAAAGACCTTTGCGACTTCGTGTCTTTACGTTTTTAATTGTCCTTTCATAAGCTATTCCAATGTTCTTCTTCCTAAGATACTCCATACATACTCCATAGATACTCCATAGATGGTCCATAGTTTTGATGGAGTATCTATGGAGAACCGATGGAGTATCTATGGACTATTAGTGATGGCATAGCGGAAATATTCAGGCTTTTTGCAACTTTATGGAAGAATAGTAGATTTATTTTGAAGAATTATTTGTTTTTCTATTGTTTTTTTAGTATCTTTGCAGTTGAAATAAAATAATGAAGACGGAAAAATTAAAAACATTCTACCTAAACAATTAATAAATGATGAAAACTATTTTTTCACTACTTCTGATGCTCTGTATGCTCAACGCATCAGCAGCAAAGAAACCTGTAATTTGGGAAAAGCCAAGTTACGTATCTACTAGTATCTCATGCCTGAAGCTTAATTCGGTTGAGTTTCATGACACGGCTACTATCGTCAAGGCTTCAATAGAGCATCCCGATAGATACATTGGAAATAGTATGCACCTCTACGGAGAAGACAATAAGAACTACAAACTGAAGTTCATCAAGGAATTCAAGGTTGATAATCCTATCCCTGTTGATGAGCGCGGCTTTGCATCTATGACTCTTGTCTTTGAGCCAATGCCAAGTACCACTACCTTTTTTGATATGCTCGAAGGACTTGCATACAATAACGATTGGGTTTTAGGAATATCTGATGCCAAGAAGCCTTTGCAGGTCAAACCATACGCACTTAACGAAGAAAAGATAGAGGCATTCAGTAAAGATTTCTTCCATACTGATACTACGTGTTTCAAAGGTAGGATTGACGGATATTCTCGTTCTTTGGGATATAGTTCTCTAATCATTTACAAAGGAAATATTCTTACAGGTGAGGATGATCCAATAAGTATAGAGATAAATGAAGACGGCACTTTTGAACGAAAGTTTGTTTTGTATTATCCAATCCTTAGTTTATTAACTTCTGATGATCTATCATCTCTCAATGTTCCTTTCCTTGTAAAACCAGGGCAGACATTAAATTTCTTTATCGGCTCTTATGGGAATGCTATTGTCACCGATTCTTCTGGCAATCAGAGTGAATACTCTGCCATAACGTCAAGTATGCCTATCTACGCGAGAGATAGCAAACACAAAGCATTAGATGCAAATAAGTTCCGATTAAAGAATTATAGCAAGCTTGTAGAAAATGCGTATGAGAATGCACTTGTCACTCATGATTATCTTGCCGATCGTTTCCACTATAATGACATTGAGTATTATATGGGAAAATTGTTTATGCAGATAGGGTATGGTTTTAAAATAAGTTATTATTGGATGGAGAATAGAACCATAAAAAAGAATGGAGCTAATGATGTGCCAGACTCCCTTAAAGATGTAAAATATCCTGAAAACTATTCTTTCATGCGTAAACTTCCACTTAATAATCCTTTGGCAATAGGCATATGCATGTACGATTGGTTTGCTCACCATCTAATAATTGGTCCTGTGTATTTGGAAGGAGAGGGCTATTATAAGGATTCTAAAGATGGAAAAAAATACATTCTCTATGAGGACTCAATAGCAGATAGCTTGAAGATGAATATAGACAAAGCGATCTTTGGTAGAGATGAAATCTCATTACCAATGAAAACTGAATATCTTCATAAGTTTTATCGTGAATCAAGAAATGGTCGCTATAACTTCATTAATATCAAAAGTGAGTTAGCGAGAAATCATCCTGCAGACTCTTTGGATATCTTGGTAAATGGAAGAATTGAAAGTATTAAGTGCAGGGCTGAAAAGATTAAGGCTGCTTTTCACGATCCGAAGTTAGAGTCTTTGCTTGATGAATATGTAAACTATGGTATTAATGACAGGCAGATAACATATACCCTTCCAGATTGTGAGGCCACGACGATTCTAAAAAAAATAACCGACAAATACAAAGGCAAGTATGTTTTTCTTGATTTCTGGGCAACCTCTTGCGGTCCATGTCGTGAAGGAATTGAGGAAAGTAAAGCATGGCGTGAGGAATTGCGTAACAACCCTGACTTTGAGTTTGTCTTCATAACAGGCGAAAGAAGTTCTCCACAGGCTAATTATGATGAGTATGTGGCACAGAATCTAAATGGTGCGGAAAGTTATCGCATCCCAGAAAAGGACTATAAGAAACTCTGGGAGTTGTTTAAGTTTAATGGTATTCCTAACTATCAGGCTCTTGATCCTAATGGCAATGTCCTCACGAAGTTTAACGAATATCAGTTGGGTAAGGAAAAATTTCTTGAGAATATCAAAATGCTGAAGAATATGCAGAAATGACAATAAAAAAGCTCCCGATTTGGGAGCTTTTATTGTTTCTATTAGATGAGTGGCATTCCTGCCTCTTCACATTCTTTACGCATATCCTCGGGCCAGATACTTGCCTGAATCTCACCGATGTGAGCCTTGTGGAGCAATACCATGCAGAGACGGCTCTGACCGATACCTCCGCCGATGGAGAGAGGGAGCTTACCTTCGAGGAGTGACTTATGGAAGAAGAGTTCCTTGCGCTCTGTCTTACCTTCGATTTCAAGCTGACGGAGAAGACTTTCCTTGTCAACACGGATACCCATACTTGAAAGCTCAAAGCTACGCTCAAGGATAGGATACCAGATGAGGATATCACCGTTAAGACCGAGGAAACCATCCTCGTTAGGAGTTGTCCAGTCGTCATAGTCAGGAGCACGACCGTCATGCTTCTCTCCGTTAGAGAGTTTGCCACCGATACCGATGATGAATACAGCACCGTACTTCTTGCATATCTCGTCCTCACGCTCCTTTGGAGAGAGGTTAGGATACATCTGAAGGAGTTCCTCGCTGTGGATGAAGTGAATCTCACGTGGGAGGAAAGGCTTAATCTGCGAGTATGTCTCACAGGTAAGGTATTCTGTGCGGAGTAGGGCAGAGTAGATGCGGTTTACCACCTGCTTGAGATAGGCAAGGGTGCGCTCTTCCTTCGTTACTACAGCCTCCCAGTCCCACTGGTCAACGTAGAGAGAATGCAGGTTGTCGAGCTCTTCATCAGCACGAATAGCATTCATGTCTGTATAGATTCCGTAATCAGGTTCTATCTCGTACTCAGCAAGAGAGAGACGCTTCCACTTGGCAAGGGAATGTACAACCTCAGCTTTCTGGTCGCCAAGGTCTTTGATAGGGAAGGTAACAGCGCGTTCCACACCGTTAAGGTCATCATTGATGCCGAGGCCCTGAAGCACAAAGAGTGGGGCAGTAACACGACGGAGACGAAGCTCTGTACTGATGTTCTGCTGAAAGAACTCCTTGATAAGTTTGATACCTTGTTCCGTCTGCTTCATGTCAAGCAACGCCTTGTATCCTGCTGGTTTTATCAGTTTACTCATTTCTGTATATAGATGTTTTCTTTTTCAGAGTGTTGCGCGCGAAATATATTCGCACTTATTTTTGTTTTAGTGACTAGCGATTAGTGTGGAGCGTAAAAAACTCTAAACACTAAACTCTAAACGCTAAACTCTTGATTTCCGAGTGCAAAGGTACAAATTAAAATGTTAATCTGCAAACATTTTGGGAAAATATTTTTACAATATGTCAGAAAATAGAAAAAAAATAAGATGTTTTGACATTTGTGTTTAGAAAAATGCGTAAGTTTTGTAATTTTTCCGTCAAGTAATACTGATAAAAAGTGAACGGCAATCATCTGCGGGAGATAATTGCCGTTCTGGTATATAGGAATGTAGTTAGACTATTTTAGAACTTCAGACCTCTATTGGTCAGGGTTGCATTGAGTACAGCATTGTACTTGCGGAATTGAGTCTCATTCAGAATAGTACGCATGTAAGAGATATCTCTCATTACAGCCTTCTTGGTGAGTTCCTTACGATTTGCATCATCTGCCTGTTCTGCTTTCTTCATTTCGCGAGAGAAGTTGTCGTGAACCCTTTCCATATCTGCAACCTGATCATTTGACATGCTAAGATAGCGTGCAATGCTATGTGAGTTGAAGTTGATAGTGTACTGAGTTGGCTCTGCATCCTTCTCTGCCTTTGGAGCTGCAACCATTGAAACTGAAACTGCCATCACGGCAACCCATGTCATAAATACCTTTTTCATAATGTTATCCTTTCATTTTCGGACGGTGTGTAAGAACCGTCATTATTAATTGTTATCACATATTATCCTGAATACTAATACAGGGTTTGGTCTTTTTATTTCCGAGTGTGACGTGCGAAGCATCCTCGCACGAGAGAAATCGTCAACGTCGGCTGCAAGCCGGTGCACGTTTCAATCTTTCGAGTGACAACGTGCGTAGCACCTCGCACTCGAGAAATAAGGCTTGTCGCTCGCAGAGCGGCGCCTGTCTCTGATTTCTGAGTGCAAAGTTACACCGAAATATCGAATCTGCAAAAAGAAAAACTAAATTGTGTGCGCAAACAATATAATAATTAATCTAAGTCAAAAAACGCTGGTTTTCCGTAATCTTATATCAAAATGGAAAAATAGATTGGAAATAAGGAATGATATTATGGCGTTTAAGGCAAAAAAATAGCGCGACTCCAAAGGAATCGCGCTATTAATTAAATATAGGTGTTAGCCTATGTGTGACTTATTGGAGTTTACCTTCATTAGCGGCATTGATCATAGCCTCAGAAGCATAGAGATAAACCTCTACACGACGGTTCTGTGCCTTGCCTTCTGCAGAAGAGTTGTCAGCTACTGGATTAGCCTCACCAAAGCCTGTGCTGCTCTTGATCTGGTTGTTTGTAATACCGAGAGAGTTGAGCTTAGACTTTACAGCGTCAGCACGCTTCTGTGAAAGGTCGAGGTTCTTCTTTGCGCTCTGCTCTGCTGTTGAGCCCTTCCAAGGGTCATTGTCTGTGTAGCCCTGAATAGCTACAGAACAGTCTGTGTTGTTCTTGAGAACGGTTGCAAAGTTGGTAAGTTCAGAAGCTGCTGTGCTACTGAGGGTTGCATTACCAGAACCGAAGAGGATACCAGAGTTGAATGTTACCTTTACGCATGGAAGACCGTTAGCGTCAGTAACCTGATCAACGTTAGCATTCTGGAGCTTAGCTGCAGCCTCTGCCTTAACCTTGTCCATGTGCTTACCGATGATTGCGCCAGTACCTGCACCAACTGCTGCACCAACTGCTGCACCAACACCTGTGTTGCCTGCGAGTTTACCTACGATAGCACCGAGAAGTGCACCACCACCTGTGCCGATAAGAGCACCATTTCCTGCTGCTGTGCTACAGCTTGAGATTGAGAAAATCATTGCTGCGCTTACGAACGCAGTTGCTACTTTTGCTTTTGTCATGATACTTAAAAACTGAATTAATAATTATGTTTATGTATTCAAAGTCGAATATCTCGTTGCTTTAATGCAATTACTTGTACAAATCGACGAGTTTCATCGTATTTGTGTGCAAAGTTAATCAAAAAAATCAAAAACCATAATAAAATCGAAAAATGTTTACATTGTTACAACATTTTTTTGTATTTTTGCATCCGATTTCGACAAATGTCGGGATTTTTTAGGATAATAATGACAAAAATAATAAAAAAAACATCATAAAAATGGCAATAGAACTTAAAGAACTCACAAAACGTGCTGACAATTACAGTCAGTGGTACAATGATCTCGTGGTGAAGGCTGATCTCGCAGAGCAGTCAGCAGTACGTGGTTGTATGGTAATCAAACCTTACGGCTATGCTATCTGGGAGAAGATGCAGCAGCAGTTGGATAAGATGTTCAAGGAGACTGGTGTGCAGAACGCATATTTCCCTCTCCTTATCCCTAAGTCTTTCCTTAGTCGTGAGGCTGAGCACGTTGAGGGCTTTGCTAAGGAGTGTGCAGTTGTAACTCACTATCGTCTGAAGACCAACGAGTCAGGTGACGGTGTTGTCGTTGATCCAAATGCCAAGCTCGAGGAAGAGCTTATCGTTCGTCCAACATCTGAGACGATCATCTGGAACACATATAAGAACTGGATTCACTCTTGGCGTGATCTGCCTTTGCTTTGTAACCAGTGGTGTAATGTAATGCGTTGGGAGATGCGTACACGTCCATTCCTCCGCACCTCAGAGTTCCTCTGGCAGGAAGGTCATACAGCTCACGCTACCCGTGAGGAGGCTGAGCAGGAGGCACAGAAGATGCTGAAAGTTTATGCTGATTTCGCAGAGAACTGGATGGCAGTACCTGTAATGCAGGGTGTTAAGAGTGAGACAGAGCGTTTCGCTGGTGCTCTCGATACCTATACTATTGAGGCTATGATGCAGGATGGTAAGGCTCTCCAGAGCGGTACTTCTCACTTCCTCGGTCAGAACTTCGCAAAGGCATTCGATGTTACATATCTTACAAAGGAGAACAAGCCTGAGTACGTATGGGCTACCTCATGGGGCGTTTCTACACGTCTTATCGGTGCTCTTATCATGACTCACTCTGACGACAATGGTCTTGTACTTCCTCCACGTCTTGCCCCAATTCAGGTCGTTATCATTCCTATCGGCAAGCCAGAACAGATTGCAGCCGTAACAGAGGCTATGAAGCCTGTTATCGACGCACTCCGTCAGAAGGGTATCAGCGTTAAGTTTGATGATGCAGACAACAAGCGCCCAGGCTTCAAGTTCGCTGACTATGAGCTCAAGGGTGTTCCTGTACGTCTCGTAATGGGTGGTCGTGACCTTGAGAACGGTACTGTTGAGGTAATGCGTCGTGATACTCTCGAGAAGGAGACTGTACAGTTTGAGGGTATTGCAGAATATGTTATCAATCTCCTTGACAAGATTCAGGAGAATATCTTCGAGAAGGCTCGCGCATTCCGTGATGCTCATATCTATGAGTGCGACAACTACGAGGAGTTCAAGGAGAAGGTTAAGGACGGTGGCTTCTTCCTCTGCCATTGGGATGGTACTGCTGAGACCGAGGCAAAGATCAAGGAAGAGACACAGGCTACTATCCGTTGCGTGCCATTCGCTTTCGAGCAGACACCGGGTGTGGATATGGTATCTGGCAAGCCTGCTAAGTGCCGTGTTCTGATTGCAAGGAGCTATTAAATATGGTTGGCTTAAATATCATAACAAAGACTATAAAGTGGATAGTGGGAGCGTTCTTCGCTTCCACTATTCTTGCTGTTGTAGCATATAGGTTCGTGCCTGTCTATGTTACTCCGCTTATGCTTATCCGAGTGGTGGAACAGACATTCTCTGATGAGTATGCCGTGAAGTGGGAACATCATTGGGTGCCCCTGAAGGAGATGTCTAAGTATATGCCTGTCGCTGTAATGGCAAGTGAGGATGCACGATTCCTCAAGCATCATGGCTTTGACTATGATGCTATCCAGAAGGCTGTCAAGCACAATAAAACGGCTAAGACAAAGCATGGCGCAAGTACTATCACTCAGCAAACGGCAAAGAACGTATTCCTTTGGCCTGGTCGCTCTTGGCTGAGAAAGGGCTTGGAGATGTATTTCACCGTTCTTATTGAGGTCCTTTGGGGTAAGGAGCGAATCATGGAAGTCTATCTAAATTCCATAGAGATGGGCAATGGCATTTATGGTGCTGATGCCTGTGCAAGGGAGAATTTCCACAAGACGGCTGCGGAATTGTCACGTGCAGATTGTGCCTTGATTGCTGCCACCTTGCCTAATCCCCGCAAGTTCTCAAGCAAGAATCCTTCTGAGTATATGCTCAAGCGTCAGGCAAGAATCCAGAAAGAGATGAAGTTCGTGAATCTGTTTCCGATGAGCGAGTAAGGGCGGCCTCTCCCCCCGCCCTCTCCCGTAGAGAGGGAGCCGGAATGCGGTGTGATATTCTCCACATACATTTTTTTCAATCTTTATGAACGATAATAATAACGACATATTTGAGCAGTCCCCACATCCTCAAACCGGCTCCCTCCCTACGGGGGAGGGCGGGAGGAGAGTCCGTTTTCTTGACGCATTGAACGAATTCCAGCGTACAGCCGTTGAATATATCGACGGAGCATCGTTGGTTATTGCAGGTGCAGGCTCTGGAAAAACTCGTGTCCTTACCTATAAGATAGCGTATCTCCTTACTCAGGGCTATAAGCCTTGGGAGATAATGGCACTTACCTTTACTAATAAGGCGGCACGTGAGATGAAGGAGCGTATCGTCTCGCTCGTTGGTCCTGAGGCTCAGTCTCTTCAGATGGGCACATTCCATAGCGTCTTTGCCCGAATACTCCGTCGTGAGGCGAAATATCTTGTCGGTGGTCATTATGATTCCAACTTTACCATCTATGATGATGCTGACAGTAAATCGCTCTGTAAGAGTATCTTGAAGCAGTTGGAGCTTGATGATAAGGTATATAAGCCGGCAGATGTTTACAGCCGTATCTCATGGGCAAAGAACAAGCTCATGATGCCCGAGCAATATGCCTCTGACATGAATGTGTTGGCTCGTGACCGAGATGCCAAAATGCCTGAAATGGCTAAGGTCTATGAAATGTATGTGGCAAATTGCAGAAAGTCTAACGCTATGGACTTCGACGATTTGCTTGTCTATACATTCCGCTTGTTCCATGATAATCCTGAAATCAAGAAACTGTACGCCACAAAGTACAGGTTCTTACTCGTAGATGAGTATCAGGACACCAACTATGCCCAGCAGCAGATAATATGGCAATTGGCTTCTGAGCATCATCATGTATGTGTCGTAGGTGATGATGCCCAGAGTATCTATGGCTTTCGTGGTGCCAATATTGATAATATTCTTGACTTTCAGCAGCAATATGAGGGTAGCAAGCTCTTCAAACTGGAGCAGAACTACCGATCTACACAGCGTATCGTTCAGGCGGCTAATAGTTTGATTAAGCATAATGACCGTCAGATTCAGAAGAATGTCTTTTCTGAGAATGCGGAAGGTGAAAAACTGATTATGCGTCAGTTGGCTTCCGATAGGGAAGAGGCTATAAGCGTGTGTCGAGAGATAAGGAATGGCGTGAAGCGCAACGGACTAAGGTTCAAGGATTTTGCTATTCTCTATCGCACCAACTTCCAGAGCCGTACTTTTGAGGAACAGATGCTCAAGGACGGTATTCCTTATCGCATTTATGGTGGAATGAGTTTCTATCAGCGTAAGGAAATAAAGGATATCGTGGCTTATTTCCGTCTGGTGGTGAATCATAACGACGAGGAGGCTTTCCGTAGGATTATCAATTATCCTACTCGTGGCATAGGAGATACTACTGTCAATAAACTCCTTGCTGCAGCTAATGAAAATGGGGTGAGCCTTTGGATTGTGTCTGAGAATCCTTCAGAATATGGCGTGAGCATCACAAAGGGTACATTGACCAAACTCTCTGATTTCAGAACGTTTATCAATTCCTATACCGAGCGTCTTGACAAGGATGATGCCTTTGACTTGGGGCGTGAGATAATCAAGATGAGTGGTATATCTGCGGATATCTATTCCGGCTCTAATCCCGAGGATGTGTCTCGTCAGGAGAATCTTGACGAATTCCTTTCTTCTATGCAGGATTTCGTTGAGGGAAATCGTGAAGAGGGACTTCCTACCGGACTTGTTGACTTCCTTCAGGACGTGTCCCTTATGACCGATAAGGATAGTGGTGATGCCGAGGATGATAATAAGGTGACTCTGATGACAATCCACTCAGCCAAGGGACTTGAGTTCCCTCATGTCTTTGTTGTTGGTATGGAGGAGAATATCTTCCCGTCGCCTATGTGTACCGACTCTATGCGTAAACTGGAAGAGGAGCGCCGACTTCTGTATGTCGCCATTACCCGAGCAGAGAAAAGATGTATCCTTACTTGTGCCAAGTCGAGATACAGGTACGGACGAATGGAGTTTGATGCTCCAAGTCGTTTCCTAAAGGATATAGACTCTCATCTTGTTGTGGTAGAGCGTAGTGATGATGACTATGGCTCAACAGGCTATGGTTCTATGCGAGGAGGCAACGGATACGGCTTTGGAGGCTATGGCCGTGGTGATTCTCGTTATCAGAACAGCTCCCCAGTCGCATCTCAGTTCATGGCAGATCCTAAGCCTAAGATAACCGCTCCTAAGCGTCCAGAGACACCTGTCAATCCGTATGGTGAAGCCTTCCAAAGAAAGATTGTTGCGAGTGGCGGTAGCTTGAAGAGGGTGAACGATGCTCTCAGACAAGGCACTAACAGAAGTAATATGTTGCGCGGAAGCAATACTATGGATGCTTCTGGCACTATTGGTGACTGGTATCAAGGTCTGTCCGTTGGAATGAAAGTAGAGCATGCCCGCTTCGGCGTTGGTATAGTTACCGCCCTCGAAGGCAAGGCTGCCTCAGCCAAAGCATCAGTCGAGTTCCGAAATGCAGGTACCAAGCAACTGCTCCTGAAGTTTGCGAAGTTGAAGAAATTGTAAAGACCTACCCAGACCCTCCCCGAGGGAAGGCTCCACCTCTCTTACCCCCTCCAGGGGGAGTAGTTAGTATTTCTAATCATAGGAGGGTAAACCACTTGCCAAAATAATATGTAAATGTACAGAATATTTTTTTTAAAAGAATTAGAGAATTTGAGAAAAATGGAATTAATGCGAAAGAGAGAATTTTGCTACTTGCGTAGCATTAGGAATGGTCGTGATTGGCAAGAGCGTAAGCGATATTTCTCAAATTCTTATAAATTCAAAAGAAAAATCTCTAATTCTCTAATTCTTGATTATAAAAATATATTTGCCTACTTATTTAAAGAAAAAGTTATGTTATCTCTCCGTCTTTGTGTCTTTGCGTTCATATTTTGTATGTGTTCCCCGATGATTGGGAATACTATCTCCTTGCCCCTTATGGGGAACGTCGAAGAGGTCGGCGGCCGAAGGGAAAGCCAAAGGATGCCCGAAGGGCAGGAAAGGGGTTGTTGGGGGTATTATGTCATCCCCGACAGCATCTGGTCTCTGATGCAAGGGAAGTCCGTACCAAAGACCTGTACCGTGAGCCGTAATGAATTGAGATACCTGAAAGTTCTGCATTATGGTAAGGACGGTAAGGTGCATCAAGGCGAACTGATATGCAACAAGTCTATTGCTCTGGATCTTCTTGATATCTTCCGCGAACTCTATAAGGCAAAATATATGATTGAGCGTATATCCCTCATAGACAACTACGGGGCGGACGATACCCGTTCTATGGAGGCAAACAATACTTCATGCTTTAACTTCCGTTTCATGACAGGTTCCACCACACGCATCTCAAAGCATGGTATGGGACTTGCCATAGACATCAACCCACTTTATAATCCATACGTCAAGGGCAATAAGATTGATCCGCCGTCTGGCGCGAGATATGCCAAGAACAGAGATAAGAGAAAGGACATCCCTATGAAGATTGACCGTAATGACCTCTGCTATAAACTGTTCATAAAGCATGGTTTCAAGTGGGGTGGGGCATGGAAATCATCAAAAGACTATCAGCATTTCGAGAAATAAGACAAGGAAAAATTGTGGTGTAATACTTTGGGGCTTAAAAATGAAAAAAGTTTTCAACGCATAGTATTACACCTTTGTAAATTTGAGTGGGCTAATTTCTTGAATGTTAATGATTTGTCTTTGGTGTGATACCCTCGAAAGTATTACACCACTATTACACTAAATGTCAGAAATTGGTGTAATACTTTCATGAGTATTACACCAAGCATAACGCCTTGATAATCAGTTAAAATATACGCTCAAAACATCAAAGATGTAATACTCGCCCTCAAAAACTTTTTGATTTTTTATTTCGTAGGGTATTACACCAGATTCAATTAACTTATTTTTCCCCTTCACCTCCGCTCTTCCTCCGCTCTTCCTTCGCTTCAAGTCCGTTGCAAGTCCGCTCCTAAGTATCGGACAGAATGGGAGGTAAATGGGACTTACAAGGGAGTCACATGGGAGGAAGGTGGGAATAATTGTGACTATACAATGAACTTATGAAATATCAGGAAGGAGATTCTTAAATGATACTCATAAAAAGTGGAGCGATACAGGCGGAAATGAATCCACCAGCATCGCTCCTTACAAACAATTAAATTTAATCAAGAGTGCCTACGCTCACGCGCGAGCGCTCCCAAAGGAGATTGTTAGTTATGACAAACTAACTTTACTTGTGGGTGGGGAGGAATCGAACCTCCCGCAATCACCATACACCCTATAACTTACATTCAATACCTTTCCTTGTGAGCCAGTCAACTGCGTCGTGTTCCGTACCCTTTGCCACTACAATGTAGTCCTCTAGATCAATCTCCTTGTACTTGGCTTGGAATATTGTCGGCATTTCTTCTATCACATTCCCGACGTTAGGAACGTGACTGACAAGCGCGATACGCGGGAGGCTTTCTTCGTACTCGGCTATTTGCTTCTGACGTAATAACTCCGCACCTTTCAAGTTCCTTGATGGTACAGCCTCACGTCCTTCACGTTTACGGCGTTCGATGACGTCCGCGCTGTTAATGGTTAATAACTTACTTTCGGTTATGACGCACACTTCATTCTCATAAGCCGGATTAAATTTAATGTTTAGCGCAGTATTATATCCTATTCTGAGTGCATCATTACCGAAATACTCAAATATTGCTTTCTTGCTGCCAAACACCAATATATTAGGTGTGTCCGGCATTTCAAATTTTAACTCCACTACGAACACCCTTACTATTCTTGCGCCGCCCTCAACGGCTGGTTTACGTGCCATATCTATATCTCCTATTTTTTTAATGTTTTACTTTTATTTCTTCATTCGACGCTGTGCATATAACGAATCCTTGTGTGCAATGAACTTAGCGCGATAGGCGTTGGCAGCGTCATCCCATTGCTTATGCTTCTTCGCGTGGTACTCATCTAGAACCTTGTCATATTCTTCTCTTTCCTTTTCAAGATGTCCGTCGAATATATCTGTAATCAAGTCCCAGAGGTTATGATGCTTAGGCATAGGGTAGTCGTCAACGTTTCCGAACTCGTTCTTCTCGTCGCCGCGATGATAAACCGTCCAACCATGTGCGCCGCCGTAATTACCGGCGTATGCAAAGACCGTATCAAAGTCGCAGTCTTGGAAATACTGGTAGAACTCAATCTGTGACACCCACGCCGTTGACTCTTCCTTGAACTGATACGAGTACATGTAAAGGTTATTACCCTTTATCTCGAACGTTATTCTGCCCGGGTCGCGTTGATTATCTCCGTACAAGGTACTCATGCTTTGCAAGAATATCTTTCTGACCTTTGCCGTATCACCGCCTAACTCACCGCACCACTGAGGAACTTCACCGCCCTCGGCGTTGTCGTCGGCTACACCATGATCTAACAAAGCAGCGGGCGCGTCCAAGTTCATGTTGTTAGAACTTCTCAGCATCCTTTCCGTCTTTTCCTTGTTCTTCTCTTCTTCGGCGTGGTCGTTGGCGCAGTTCTTTATTGCCATGAACCCCCAACACCAAAGACCTACGAAAATCAAGAAAGGAATGTGCTTGCGAATCTTATTATATGGCTTCACGAGCAACACATCTGACACCTTACGCATGGTAGCCTCCTTTCGGTGTTCTTCGCAGAATCGCTTACCGCTTTCTGTGTTGAAATACTTCTTCGTTTTGCCTAGGGTGCAGAACAACAGCTGCTTCCATCCCATGTGAATGGCATGACCATCTACAAACTCTTCACCGGACAAGATGAGATCATTGTTGCCGCGACTATATTCAATATATATCTTATGTCGAAAAGAATGGTCGAAATTTGCAGCCCTTGAAAAGGCTGAATCTATACATGAATACTCGTAGTCAGCCTCTTCTTTATTATCATAACGAAACTCACCTATTTGCTCGCCCCATAAGTTCTTATAATACCCTGCGGGCTTTTCGGTGTCCTCTATATAAATACGAATTATAAAATTTGTCATAACTCTACCTCTACCTCCTTTATTAATTAACGTTATTTGTTTATAATGGACTATGTAGGGAACATTCTCGAAAGCTATTCATAACCAATACTATTGGATTTCCTTCCAAGTGACAAATAACGATAATTCAGTACATTATTTTTCAAAGTTCATCAAGATTTACTTCTATTCCTTTGCCGTCCTTTATGTCTTGTTCGGTTTAATGAATAATTGTCATTGTCTCTGGCAAATACATAAGGTGTAATGGCTCTCTGAAAGATTATGTATTTCATGTAATTCTTATAATTCCCAAGATTAATGACGTGGGCAAAGATACAAATTATTTCAGTAAATGCCAAATTTTCCCGTGTTTTTTGTGGATTTTAGATTAATTCCCATGCTGATTCTCTGTTCATCCTCTGTTGTCCCTCTGTTCCAGAAGCAGAGAAATTGTTTTTCATAGTGGTGGAATAAAGTTTTGATTTGAGGAAGTTCAACGGGAAAAAGTTAAATTTCATATAGATATTGGAAAAAGGTATGTCGAGATTTTGTGAATTGCAGAAAATTTTGTAATTTTGCACGCAGAATCTCGTGAAGCATGTATTTTATACTGTAAGACTTACACGGTATAGCATAAGATATAGTGCTACGATGTAATTCAATAATGCGAAGTCCCTGCGCTGTGAAGCATCACTTTCTGTCGGAAGTAAATTGGCCATTCTTATGTGGGGCGGATTTAAGCATCCTATTTGGGATGCTTTTTTCTTTTCTTGCCCTTGTCTTTTCCTGAGATCTTCATTGTTTCATCTATAAATGGGGTTCCCTCGTTTGGTACAGTAATACTATATTGTACTTTTTCTTTTGTTACTTTTCTTATACCAACAGTCATTTTAACATTGCCTAAGTCTTCAGAGCTATAGCGCATCACTATCATCTGTTGAAAAGGCTTCTGATTACTATTGCCTTCCTTAATCCTTGTTAAGCCGATTTTTCTAGCTTTTGACATCACCTCTTCAAATCTCAATACAGCTTTTGTGGATTTGTAATTTCCAATGGCGTGTGAAACGGATTCTATCAAGAATAGCTGATTAATCTTGATATTCTCATTCAGATTCTCATTGAAGACAAAAGATGTGTCTTTATGATTAGCTCTCCATTGTTGGATAAATTCATGAATTATATTTCTACGAATGTGTTTTTCTTCTTGCGAGTTCCCCATTGGTATCCCATCTGCATCATATTCTATGGCCTTGTGCTCATCATTCTGTGATGGTGCATCTTCGCTGACACACCATGCAACATCATCTTTTGGCAGTTCATAGCCTTGCTCAAAAGAAATGTCAATCAGTTCGTATTCAAATATATATTCTTGTTCAGGCATAATAGTTTAGATTATTTAGGGATTGTTCCTGTATAATTTTCAGAGTTCATCAAGAAAAGCATCTAATGTCTGCTCTTTTTCCCCACAAGCTTCCGCCTTACGCATATTTTCAAATGCGCGATGAAGGCTCTCCTTCACATAGAGATGTTGTGATATAGTGTTATTTTCATGTTTCTTGCTCATAACGCTAAGTATTTTATATTTTGAGTGCAAAAATACAAATTAATTCTTATTCACCCAAATATTTTTTGCTTTTTCCCTCATTCTTGTATTTTTTCATTTAATCTCGTGATTTCCTCTGGTTTCTCGACAAATATGGTTGCGCCGTGAGATTGAAGGAATTCCTTGGTACGGAAGCCCCAGAGTACGCTGATACATGGAATACCGGCGTTCTGTGCCGTCTGGAAATCAACATCGCTATCCCCGATATAGACACATTCGTCGGGAGTGGCGTGAAGTTGTTTCATGGCTTTCAGAACCATATCAGGAGCAGGCTTTTTCCTGATACCCTCAGCCTCATTCTCGCCAAGGGCGATGTCGATGAGATTAGGGAAGTACTTGTCACACAGGGCTTTAGTGGCAGCATCAAACTTGTTGCTAACAACTGCTATTTGCTTTCCCTGCTGTTTTAGTGCGGATAACAGTTCGAGGATACCGTCGTATGGTCGGGTAGTGTCCTCGCCATGCTCCATATAGTGTTTCTTGAAGATATCAAGCGCATGGGCAGTATCTTCGTCGGATGTGCCAGACGGAACAGCTCGCTTGATAAGAGTAGCCACACCATTACCAACCATCATCCGTACTTTGTCTATAGAGTGGGTAGGGTAGTGGCATTGCTCCATAGCATAATTGACACTTGCGGCAAGGTCGCGGAGAGTGTCAAGGAGAGTGCCGTCGAGGTCGAAGATGAAAAGCCTATAAGCGGCCTCTCCCCCCGCCCTCCCCCGTAGGGAGGGAGCCTGAAGTTGAAAGGGCATATTTGTTTTATGAGTTAGATAGAAAAGCTGCCAATCTTTGAAAGCGTGGTTCTTTATCGTACCACTTGAAGAAAGGCTCCTCAATTAGTTTAATTCTTATTCTGTCAATTATAATGCATGTAAAGAATATTGCGAGTACAACTCCTATGGAGAAGCCGACTAATTCCCAGAATGGAAGACTGTAGTGACCAACACAATCCACAGTGTCTTTCCAAAGCCATTGGCGCATAGCATCTGAATTTGCATGGATAATGAGAACTCCAAAGGTGGAGCCACCAATTGCATTAATAAGCTTGCTGTATGGAATGTTGATATTTTTAAACCAGAGGAATGTGGTTATGGCAATAGCTACAGCAAATATCTTGTTTGAATCACTTACAAAAATACTTTCGTGATGTCCGGTATAATGATGTAGTGCCAATATACTTGCAGATCCCAATAGAATAGTCAAGATGGATAGCGTTGCCCAAACTTTCTTGTTGCTATATATCTCTATTGGATATAATCGTATATATGATGCAATCAGATATATGACACCGAACCACGTAACATAATTTAATGACACGTTAAAGCTTGGAATACTACCGAGGAATGTGTACATACCAAGAAGCAAACATAGAAGCGCCTCATGTTGGCGTTTAGACATATTCTTGATTAGTATGTTCCAAAATGGAATTGTCAGCCAAAAAACAATGAAGCAACCTGTGAAATTCGTATAAAAGCCCCAACCTGGTATTAATAATTTTATTGTTGGGAGGCCTAATGTTTCGTATCCGGTAGCAAGGAATATACCATATATAATTATTTTATACAGATATATCCATAGCATAAGTTTTACAAATTTCCTCATGGATATTTTGCTTGTGCACATGAAATATCCTGTTATCATCAGGAAACAGTTGATGCCAGTCTTGCCCCACATGCCAAACAAGTATAGGAAAATTGTGTTATAGCTATTGGGATCCAGGGACATTGGTCCATCTGATGATTTTAGTCCTGAGTTTACAACATAGTGGTGAGACACAATCATTAGCATACATATTATTCTGTAAAGCTCTAAGTTTGAGGATCTTACCCCCCCCTATGTATCATTTCTGTTGTTGGTTGCATTTCTTTTTTGTTACGTTATATATAACGTGTAAAACTGCCCTTCTCGAAGAAAAGGACAGTTTTAGATTGATTTTATGCTTTTGATAAGTTTTCCTTCGTGATATTTATCTCATCACCTTCTTTGATCTCGCCACAAAGGATGCGCTCGCAGACGGCATCTTCGATGTAGTTCTGGATGGCACGCTTCAATGGACGAGCACCAAATTGAACGTCATATCCCTTTTCTGCCACAAAGTCTTTTGCATCTTCAGAAACGGTAAGAGTATAGCCCAAATCTGATACACGTTTAATGAGAGGTTTAAGCTCAATATCTATGATCTTTCTGATAGCTTTCAAGTCAAGCTGATCGAAGGTGATAATCTCGTCAAGACGGTTGAGGAACTCTGGGGCAAACTGTTTGCTGAGGCTCTTCTGGATGATAGAGCGAGCATACTCCTTATCCTTTTCGTTCATATTGATACCCAGACCGTTACCTGCGTTGAAGCCTACACCATGAGCGAACTCCTTCAACTGACGTGTGCCTGCGTTGGAGGTCATGATGATGACGGTATTTCTAAAGTCAACATGACGACCATTTCCGTCAGTCAGACGACCTTCGTCAAGCACCTGAAGAAGCATGTTGAAAACGTTACCGTGAGCCTTCTCAATTTCGTCCAAGAGAATGATGCTGTAAGGCTTGCGACGAACCTGCTCCGTGAGCTGTCCGCCTTCCTCATAGCCAACATATCCCGGAGGCGCTCCGACAAGACGTGAGGTGTTGAAACTCTCGGTATATTCGCTCATGTCAATACGGATGAGGGAATCAGCCGAACCGAACATGTGCTCTGCAAGTTTCTTTGCGAGATAAGTCTTACCCACACCCGTAGGACCAAGGAACATAAACACACCGATAGGGTGGTTAGGGTCACGAAGTCCTACACGGTTACGCTGTATTGACTTAACCATCTTCTCAATAGCAGCATCCTGAGCTACAACGGCATTCTTGAGTACTGCGCCCATATTGCGAAGACGGTCGCCTTCGCTCTCAGCCATACGCTGAACAGGGATGCCTGTCATCATAGATACTACATCTGCCACATCGTCAGCAGTAACTTCCTTCACGTTGTCAGAATCGCCTGACTGCCAACGGCGATTGCTTTCTGCAAGTTGCTCCTCCAGTTCGCTCTGCTTGTCACGATATGCTGCTGCAAGCTCAAAGTTCTGGTTCTTTACAGATTCCAGTTTCTTCTGTTTAGCCTCTGCCACCTGCTTTTCAAGATCCACGATATCCTGTGGAACATCGGCAAACTGCAAGTGAAGTCGTGAGCCAACCTCGTCAAGGGCATCAATAGCCTTGTCAGGGAAAGCACGATCTGTGACATAGCGTTCTGTCAACTTGACACAGGCTGTCAGAGCCTCGTCAGTATAATGTACGTGATGATGAGCCTCATAGCGTGATTTCACGTTCTGAAGTATCTGATGTGTTTCCTCGGCTGTAGAAGGCTGTACGATAATCTTCTGGAAACGACGCTCAAGAGCACCGTCCTTCTCTATTGTCTTGGCATACTCGTCAAGGGTGGTTGCGCCAATACATTGTACCTTGCCGCGAGCCAATGCAGGCTTGAGCATATTGGCTGCATCCATAGTGCCGCCGCCGCCACCTGCACCAATGATTGTGTGGATCTCGTCGATGAAGACAATGATATCTGGATTTTCCTCTAACTCCTTGATAAGAGCCTTGATACGCTCCTCGAACTGTCCGCGATACTTAGTGCCGGCCACCATTCCTGCCATATCAAGAGCCACAAGACGCTTGTTGAATAGGATAGGGGAGGTGCGGTTGTCGGCTATGCGCTGTGCAAGACCTTCCACAATAGCACTCTTACCCACACCAGGCTCGCCGATGAGGATTGGGTTGTTCTTCTTTCTGCGACCGAGAATCTCCGTAAGACGCTGTATCTCCTTCTCACGACCGACACAAGGGTCGAGCTTGCCTTCTGCGGCTGCCTGAGTAAGGTCGGTTGAGAAATTATCAATCACAGGAGTCTTCTTGCCACCAGCCTTAGCCTTTGGCTTTTCGGTTGTCTGGGTGTTGGAAGCAGAATCTTCTACTCCGTCTTCCATATCATCGTCGGTCAGGTCAAGACCGTTGGTAGGAGTCTGTGCTGGAGCATATTCCTCACAGAAATCGAGAATGTTATCGTAGTTCATGTTATTTTCCTCCATAATATCCTTGGCAACGCTGTTCATGCCGTCATGAAGCATTGCAAGAAGTAAGTGCTTGACATCCACGTCATTGTCGTGACTCATGCGAGCCTCAAGATCGGCAAGGCGTAAGATGCTGTTAGTCTGGTCGTTGAAGAGAATATCGTCCTCTGAAATCTCCTTTGCCTCGGCATTAGCAGGCTCGTTGTTCTGCTCCTGACGATTGAAGATTTCCTGTATAGACTCGAGTAGCTTCTGAGTGACGGCTTCCTTATCCACATTCAGATGCTCCATAGCCTGATTAGGGAAGTCATAGCGATCCTTAATCATAGTAAGGAGGATATGCTCAGGACGTACGCTCTTGCTATGCAACTGAGCTGCATAGTGACGAGTCTTCTTGAGAAGGTTTATGAGTTGATCTGTATATTGATGGTTCATCTTGTCATTTACCATTTACCATGTACAATGTACAATTTGCAAGTTCCCATGTACAATGTACAATTTTTACTCTGCACAAAAGGCTTTTTTATAGATGTTCTTACAAAACCCGTGCCAACTCTTTTTGGTATCTACTCCCCGCCCTTTATGGGAGGGGTGAGGGGGAGGGTCTTTAGCTCATCGTTGATGCGTTGTACAGGCAACCCCATAACGTTGAAGTAGCTGCCTTCAAGACGAGTGACACCGATATAGCCAATCCATTCCTGAATGCCATAGGCACCAGCTTTGTCGAATGGCTTGTATTTGTCGATATAATAGTATATCTCCTCGTCGGTAAGCTCGCGGAAGGTGACGTTGGTGCAAACGGAGAGGTGTTTCTCCTTGTCCTTGCTGAGCAGACAGACACCAGTATATACCTGATGCGTGCGACCGCTGACTAGCCTAAGCATGCGATGGGCATCCTCACGATCCTTTGGCTTTCCGAGAATCATATCGTCAACAACCACAACCGTATCGGCAGTTACTACCACCGTATCATCGGTCATCGTAATGCCCTCAGGAACAGCCTCTTTGCTCGTGAACCATTCTTTGTAAGGCTCTGCTTTCTTTCCTGCAATATATCCAGCCACCTTCTTTGCCGGAAGGGTATCTGGATAACTCTCGTCAATGCCTTTTATGACATGGACTTCGTATGGTATGTCAAGACCGCCGAGAAGCTCACGACGGCGTGGGGAGTTGCTGGCTAAGATGAGGCGGCCTCTCCCCCCGCCCTCCCCCGTAGGGAGGGAGCCGATTCGACTATGTGGGGTATTCTGTTCCAAATTACTATTTTCGATTAATATTTATTGACGATAGGCCTTCTGCCTTCCGGCTGACACATACTCCGATGTTATCAACATCGGACTTCCCTCCCTACGGGGGAGGGCGGGGGGAGAGGCCGCTTCTTTACCACCCAAACGCTTTCGCGGAGCTTAGCCAGAGGCCTTTGCTACGTAAAAGATGCTCAAGCACATCGCGGGCAAAACCATTGCCTCCAGAGGCTGGAGAGACGTATGTTGAGATGTCCTTTATTTCCTGACACGCATCAGAAGGACAGCAGGTGCATCCAGCAACCTTCATAATCTCATAGTCGGGAATGTCATCTCCGAGAAACATCACTTCCTCGTCCTTCAGATTGTTCTGACGGCAGTATTCGCGATACTTTTCGATCTTTACGGCGCATCCCATGAAAATATCATTTACGCCAAGTTTGCTGTATCGGTATTGAATGCTGTCGCACTTGCCTCCCGTGATGATTGCAAGACGTATTCCCTGCTTTGCTGCAAGTTGAATGGCATAGCCATCCTTCACGTTCATCGTGCGGATAGGATTTCCGTTAAGGTCCATCGGGATTGTATTTTCGCTGAGAACCCCATCCACATCAAATATCACGGTTGTTATCTTTGATAAATCGTATTTTATCATTATCTTCCTTTTGTTTTTGTCAAGCGCAGAGATGCGGAGTCGCTAATATTTAGGCTCTGTGTCTTTGTGCCTTTGTGTTCTATTTGTTTCTGAGTGCAAAGATATACAAAAAAAACGATTCCGCCAAGAAAAATCTGTATCGCTTTGCGTGGAAATCCCTTTTTTTATCTCTCGTCATGTAAAACTTTTGAGAACATAAGGTTTGAAACCGCTTTGCCTCCACTCTGATTCCACTTTTCCTTCGCTGCTGCTCCATCGCTTGTCCATCGCTGCTCCATCGCTGCTCCATCGAATCGATGGACTATCGATGGAGTAACGATGGAGTATTGATGGAGTATCTTATGAGGAAGAGGGGAGGGATAATGGACTTATTTTTGAGGCAAAAAAAACATAATTCTTATCAAAAATGTTAAGAAAATGACAAGAAAAATCCCACGTTGCTTAAGGGGTAAACAAGGTGGGAGGATTGTTGGATATGATTATCCGTAATTTCGAAATAGGTGGGCTGAAAGCCCAATAAGCTAATAGCCTAGGGCATCGCCCTAGGTGGCTAGAGGTTGGTAATTTCGCCCTGCAAGGGCAAAAGCGTTATTATATTTGGGCTTTTGCCCCTACAAGGCGTTAGCTGTGTGTCTAATTCCCCCAGGGTTTTGCCCTGGGCTATTAGCTTTTGCCCCTTTGGGGCGTTAACGGGTATGCGGATGATCATTTTGTTGAAAATTATTGAGGACGGACGTTAAATCTTAGTGGGTAAATACTTTTTACCTTTTTGTTGCCTTTGATAGCAGGATTCCATTTTTGCATCTTTAGCAAATGATTTATCATTAAAGAATCGGTAATGCATTTTTCGTTATGAGATTTTATATCAATAATTTTGCCTTTCTTGTCTATTGTTAAGTCGTATCTAAATGTGCTGATTTTAAAAGTATCAATTTTGTTTGTTTTGAGCATGTAGGCGGAAAAATCTACTATGCCATTTCCGAATGATGCATATTTGTCTGGATTTGTACAAATACCATCATTCGTTTTGCATGAATCCAGACAAAACGTTATACATAAAAATGTACAAAATAGATAAATATGTGATTTCATTTCTGTTAATTTGTTGTTCTATTATTGATTGCAAAAATAGTGAAAAATCATGAATGGACAAAGAATTTGTTAGAAAACATGCTTTGGAGTTGTGTAATTGTGCTTTATGTGCCTGTCTGAGCACGTCATTTTTCAATTTTTTAAAATATCTCGTTAATTAATGCTTAAATTAATACTTTTTAGATTATTGGATGCTGAAAAATGAGTATTTTTTTGTACTTTTGCATCCGATTTTTGGAAAATAGGTAAATAAAACATATTAAAAAATTATGGCAGAAGCTATAGACATAAGAGAATTAAATGCTCTCATAGAGCAGCAGAGTAACTTTGTTACTAATCTGACAACCGGCATGGATCGTGTTATTGTCGGTCAGAAGCATCTTGTTGAATCACTTCTCATCGGACTTCTTTCCGATGGTCACATATTGCTTGAAGGCGTGCCTGGTCTTGCAAAGACACTTGCAATAAACACCCTTTCAAAATTAATCGATTCTAAGTTCAGTCGTATTCAGTTCACACCTGACCTTCTCCCTGCTGACGTTGTAGGTACTATGATCTACTCTCAGAAAGAAGAGAACTTCCAGGTGAAGAAAGGTCCTGTATTCGCTAACTTCGTGCTTGCCGATGAGATCAACCGTGCTCCAGCTAAGGTACAGAGTGCTTTGCTCGAGGCTATGCAGGAGCATCAGGTTACTATCGGTGAATCTACATTCGCTCTTCCAAAGCCTTTCCTTGTAATGGCTACACAGAACCCTGTTGAGCAGGAAGGTACATATCCATTGCCAGAGGCACAGATGGACCGTTTCATGCTTAAGGTTGTTATCAGTTACCCAACACTTGAGGAGGAGAAGCGCATCATGCGTGAGAATCTTGCAGGAAGTCTTCCAACTGTTGTTCCTGTAAGTTCTGCAGAGGAGATAATCAGGGCTCGTGAGGTTGTACGTCAGGTTTATATCGACGAGAAGATTGAGCAGTATATTGCTGATATCGTATTCGCTACACGTTTCCCTGAGAACTACGGTTTGAAGGAACTGAAGTCTATGATTACCTTCGGCGGTAGTCCTCGTGCAAGTATCAGTCTCTGTAAGGCTGCTCGTGCTTATGCCTTCATCAAGAGAAGAGGCTATGTTATTCCAGAGGATGTAAGAGCCGTTGCGCATGACGTTCTTCGTCATCGTATCGGTCTTTCATACGAGGCTGAGGCAAACAATATCACTTCTGAGGAGATTGTTAGCCAGATTATCAACAAGGTTGAGGTGCCATAAGAAATTGAAAATTGATAATTGACAATTGATAATTGATTGCTGAAGCTCATCAAGCTAAAGCAAGTGACAATTGAAAATTTTAGTCCAATTGGAAGTTGACGATTGACGATTGAAAAATGCGCGGCATAATTTTCAATTTTCAATTTTCAATTTTCAATTGTCAAAGACAGATGGAGACTTCTGAAATACTTAAAAAGGTCAGGAAGATAGAGATAAAGGCCCGCGGTCTTTCGAGCAATATCTTCGCCGGACAATATCACTCAGCTTTCAAGGGACGCGGTATGGCGTTCTCGGAGGTTAGGGAATATCAGTTCGGTGATGATGTGCGTGATATCGACTGGAACGTGACGGCGAGATTCCATCGTCCGTTCGTGAAGGTGTTCGAGGAAGAGCGTGAGCTTACCGTTATGCTGATGATAGACGTTTCAGGTTCGCTGGATTTCGGTACACGTAATCAGATGAAGCGCGAGATGGTTACAGAGATGGCTGCAACGCTCGCATTCTCGGCTATCCAGAATAACGATAAGATTGGTGTTATCTTCTTTTCTGACCGTATAGAGAAATATATCCCGCCAAAGAAGGGTAAGAAGCATGTGCTCTATATCATCCGTGAGGTGCTTGATTTCCAGCCGGAGTCAAAGAAAACGGATGTGTCACAGGCTTTCGAGTTCCTCGGGCAGGTGATGAAGAGAAAGTGTACGGCTTTCGTGATGAGCGACTTCTATGACAGGAAGCCTTTCGATAAGCCTTTGCAGGTGTGCCGTTCAAAGCACGACCTTATGGCAATTCAGGTCTATGACCCGATTATGAAGACTCTCCCTGATGTGGGAATCCTTCGCGTAAGGGATGCAGAGACAGGTCATGAGATGTATATCGATACATCGAGCAAGGCACTTCGTACGGCTCATGCGAAATTCTGGTTGGAACGTTCAGCTAACTTGAAGCAGACGTTTGCCAAGACGAGTGTTGACTTTGTAAGTGTTGCTACTGATGGTGACTATGTGAAGTCGCTCAGGCAGATGTTTGCTATGAGGGGAAGCTAATGCCCTACAGTCCCCAAGGGGGGAGTTCTTTGAATATTAGAAAAATGTATATTGAAAATCAAAAACATAAAGGGATGAAAACTTTTAGCATCAATACTAATACAAGATTCCTCCTTAGGGGAATAGGGAGTATCCTCTTGTTGTTGATGCTTGTGGCTCTTCCGATGTCGGCACAGAATGTAAGTGTGGAGGCAAAGATTGACTCTACCGTTATTTTCATCGGACAGCAGACGGGATTCCACCTTGGCGTGACCGTAAAGGAAGGGCAGAAAGTACAGTTTCCTCAGTATCAGCCGCTTGATAATATAATTCCGGGTATTGAGGTTGTTGAGATATTGCCAACAGATACCCAGAAACTTGACGACGGATATCTTCGTGTATCAGCTCACTATACCCTCACTTCGTTTGACGACACACTTTATTACATTCCTGCGATAAAGGTTAAGGTGAACGACAAGGATTTTGAGTCTAAGTCGCTGGCTCTGAAGGTGCTTACCGTTCAGGTGGACACATTGCATCCTAATCAGTTCTTTCCTGCAAAGGATGTGCAGGATAACCCTTTCCTGTGGTCTGAATGGAGCCGTCTGATATGGTTGAGTGCTGGTGTGTTGGTGCTCTTCATCATTTCCCTTCTGATATTCATGCGCCTGAAGAGCGAGAAACCTATCGTCTTCAAGGTTAAGATAGTAAAGCGTATTCCTGCTCACCAGAAGGCACTTAACTCTATCGAGGAGATAAAGTCAAAGAGCTCTACCGTGACTGTTGATGACGCGAAGGCATACTATACCCATCTTACAGATACTCTGAGACGCTATATGATGGAGCGCTTCGGATTTAATGCGATGGAGATGACGAGTGCGGAAATCATATCACGTCTCCGTCAGGAAGAGGATCAGAAGAAGATAGACGAGCTCACTATGCTCTTTGAGACTGCCGATCTTGTGAAGTTCGCCAAGTACTCTGTGGGCGTGAGTGAGAATGACCACAACCTTATCTCGGCTATTGACTTCATTAACACCACAAAGCAGGAGAATGCTCCAACCGAGGAGCGTATCGAACCGACAGTTACTGAGAAGGACAAGCAGTCAATCCGTAACCGTAGGATTCTGAAGTGGTCGTTGTTTGTCGTTGTATTGGCAAGTGTCGCGCTCCTTGTATATGTAATCTGGGAGCTGATACTGCTCTGCTTTTAATAATTAAAGCATCTCTTTTATGGAATTTGCATCACCATTATACTTCATATTACTGCTATTGCTCGTACCTTATATTATATGGTACTTCCTATTGCGCAATAACGGCAAGAGAAAGGCGGAATCTTCAATCTGCTTGAGCGATACCAATGTCTATAGGAATGCTCCTGTAAGCTGGAGGGTGAGACTGATGGGTGTGCCTATGGCACTCAGATGTATTGCGTTCATTCTCATTGTCGTAGCTCTGGCTCGTCCTCAAACCCGTAATGCGTGGAATGAGAAGACAGTAGAGGGCATCGACATCATGTTGGCAATGGACGTATCTACCAGTATGCTGGCAGAGGACTTGAAGCCTAACCGTATAGAGGCTGCCAAAGCCGTTGCTGGTGAGTTTATTGCAGACCGTCCTAATGATAATATCGGTCTTACAATCTTTGCAGGTGAGGCGTTCACCCAATGTCCGATGACAGTTGATCATGCTTCTTTGCAGAATCTTCTGAACAATACAAGAACCGATATCGCTGCTCAGGGACTTATCTCTGACGGTACAGCAATCGGTATGGGACTGGCTAATGCTGTTTCTCGTCTAAAGAACTCAAAGTCAAAGAGTAAGGTCGTTATTCTCCTTACCGACGGTTCAAACAATATGGGTGATATCTCGCCTATGACTGCGGCTCAGATTGCCAAGAGTCTTGGAATACGTGTCTATACCATAGGTGTCGGAACAACAGGTGTTGCTCCTTATCCTATGCCGGTGGCAGGTGGTATTCAGTATGTGAATATGCCTGTTGAGATTGATACCAAGACACTTGAGGGTATTGCAGCTACGAGTGAAGGTAATTTCTATCGTGCAACGAATAACAAGGAGTTGGTTCAGATTTACAAGGATATTGACAAACTTGAGAAGACCCGACAGAATGTTAAGAAGTTCTCAAAGCGCTATGAGGCATATCAGCCATTCGCTATTGCAGCTGCTCTGCTTATGCTTTTAGAGGTGCTCTTGAGACTGACTGTATTTAGAAAGATATAAGAAAAGTAAATGCTTAGATTTGAATCTCCGATATATCTGTATCTCCTGCTGATAATCCCCGTTTTCTTCGGGCTTATGGTATTGGCAGAGTATAGACGCCGAAAGGCAATAAATAAGATAGGTGATCCCCAGCTGATTGCAAAGCTTATGCCTGATGCCTCTGCAAAGAGACGTTGGATAAAGTTTAGTGCGCTTCAGCTGGCTCTTGTAATGCTTATCCTCATGGTGGCACGTCCACAGATGGGAACAAAGGTAAGTAATGAGAAACGTAATGGTATAGAGTGCATCATAGCGATGGATATATCAAACTCTATGCTTGCCGAGGATGTTCAGCCTTCTCGTCTGGATAAGAGTAAGATGCTTGTGGAGAACCTCGTTGACAAGTTCAATAACGACAAGATCGGTCTTATTGTCTTTGCTGGAGAGGCTTTCGTGCAGCTCCCTATCACATCCGACTATGTTTCTGCCAAGATGTTCCTTCAGAGCATTGAGCCTTCACTCATAGAGACTCAGGGTACTGATATCGCACAGGCTATAAACCTTGCATCCAAGAGCTTCACTCAGCAGGACAAGATTGGTAAGGCGATAATCGTTATTACCGATGGTGAGGACCATGAAGGTGGTGCTTCTGAGGCTGCTAAGGCTGCTATGAAGAAGGGAATGAACGTGTTCATCCTCGGTATTGGTGATACTAACGGAGCGCCAATTCCTACCGGTAGGGGAGGATACTTGACTGATAATACAGGAAATACCGTAATGACGCGCCTTAATGAGCAGATGTGTCGTGAGGTTGCGGCTGCAGGTAAGGGTACGTATATTCACGTTGACAATACTTCTGCGGCTCAGGAGCGTCTTAATGATGAGCTTTCAAAGCTTCAGCAGGGCTCAATGAAGAGTGTGATATATTCAGAATACAACGAGCAGTTCCAGGTGTTCGGAATCCTCTGCATCCTTCTCCTGATTATAGAGATTTGCATCAATGAGACTATGAATCCGTTCTTTTCTAAATTTAAGATCTTCCATAAGGGAGCAGCATGTACTTTACTTCTCCTTGCCTTGGGTAGTATGAGCGTTATGGCTCAGAATGACAGAGACCATATCCGTAAGGGAAACAGATTCTACCGTAGTGGTGCTATTGAGCAGGCAGAGGTTGAGTATAGCAAGGCTCTTACAAAGAAGGATGATAATCCTCAGGCTCTATATAACCTTGCATGTACCTATATGCAGCAGAATAAGGATTCGCTTGCTGCGGTATATTTCGACAAGGCTTCGAATGCTGAGACTTCAAAATACAGAAAGTCAAAATCCTTTCATAACGCTGGTGTTATCTATCAGAGACATCAGATGTATGCAGAGGCTATAAAGGCTTATGAGCAGTCACTTCGTCTTAATCCTAATGATAATGAGACGAGGTATAACTTGGTTCTCTGTAAGCGTAATCAGAAGAATCAGCCGCAGGAGAACAAGCAGAAGCAGCAGAAAAAGCAAAAGAAAGAGCAGAAGAAGGAACAGCCTAAGGATCAGATGAGTAAGGATAATGCAGAGCAGCTTCTTCAGGCTGCGATGCAGGAAGAGAAGAATACTCAGCACAAGCTTCAGAAGATTAAGTCGCAGACACAGCGCAAGAGCCTTCAGAAGAACTGGTAAATGAGGGAACTTTATATGAAAAGACTATCTACCATAATAATATTCTTGCTTGCCATCATCCCAATGATGGCTCAGATACGTGTAAGTGCTCCGCAGCAGGTGGCTGTGGGTGAGCAGTTCCGTTTGCAGTATACTATATCCACAACGGATGTAAAGGGATTCCGTGCGGGTAGTATTCCTGATGCCTTCGAGGTCCTTATGGGCCCGAGCACCAGTACTCAGCAGAGTATTCAGATGATAAACGGACATACTACGCAGTCAAGTTCTGTTACCTATACGTATATCCTTGCTGCTGTAAAGAAAGGCTCTTTCGTTATTAGCGGTGCTCATGCAACTGTTAACGGAAAGTCAATGTTCTCCAATTCCGTAAAGATTACGGTATCGGGCAATGCACAGAATCAGCAGTATGGAATGCAGGGTGGGTCTCAGGTACGTCCTTCAGGTTCTCATATCTCTGGTAATGACCTGTTTATCAAGGTTAGCGCAAATAAGACACGTGTACACGAGCAGGAGCCAATTCTGCTGACATATAAGGTTTATACTCAGGTGGAGCTTACCCAGTTGGAGGGTAAGATGCCTGACCTTACAGGCTTCCATACTCAGGAAATTCCGCTTCCACAGCAGAAATCGTTCCATATTGAGACTGTAAATGGCCGCCCTTACCGTTGCGTTACGTGGAGTCAGTATCTGATGTATCCGCAGATGACGGGTAAGTTGCAGATTCCAAGCATTACGTTCAAGGGTATTGTCGTACAGGAAAACCGTAATGTGGATCCGTTTGAGGCATTCTTCAATGGTGGTAGCGGATATGTTGAGAAAAAAAGGAATATCATAGCACAGGGAATGACCGTGCAGGTTGATCCCCTTCCACAGAAGCCTTCTAATTTCTCAGGAGGTGTGGGTAAGTTCACTATAAGTGCTTCGCTTGACCATCCGAAGGTGAAGGCTGGCGACCCAGTAAAGGTGCGTATCGTTGTTGGAGGTAATGGTAACCTCAAACTTATCAAGCAGCCAGAGCTCATTCTTCCTAAGGACTTTGATAAGTATGATGCAAAGGTAACTGATAAGACAAAGCTTACAGCCTCTGGTCTTACCGGTAATATGCTGTATGATGTGCTTATCGTGCCAAGAAATCAGGGTAAGTATCAGCTTCAGCCTATTGAACTGACATATTTCGACACATCTGCCAATAAATACAAGACCATCCGCACCAGTCCTATGATTCTCGAAGTGGAGAAGGGTAGTGGTAAGGTTGGTGATGTTGCTGACTATTCTCAGCCAAAGGATAAGGATATCCGTTTCATCCATAACGGGGCTCCAGAGGTTGTTAAGCCAAACGACTACTTCTTCGGAAGCACTCTCTATATCATCCTCAACGCTTTGGTTGTTCTCATCTTCTTTGTACTCCTCATTGTATTCCGCAAGCAGGCTATGGAGATGGCAAACATCGATGCTATGAGAGGTAAGAAGGCTAATAAGGTGGCTGGCAAGAGACTGAAGCTTGCTGCTAAGCTTATGGCTGCAGGTAAGTCTTCTGAGTTCTACGATGAGGTACTTAGGGCTCTTTGGGGCTATGTGGCTGACAAACTGTCAATTCCTGTTTCTAAGCTCTCACGTGAGAATATTGCAGAGAAACTGTCTGTCCGCAATGCCAGTCAGTCGGATATCGACACATTCCTTGAGGCTCTTGATGAATGTGAGTTCGAGCGCTATGCTCCGGGTGATGCAGCTGGTAATATGCAGAAGACATACGACAAGGCTGTTTCTGCAATCACGAATATTGAGGAAGGAATGAAGAAGAAAAAGCATGTGTCTGGTGTCAAGTGTCTGCTGATTGGTCTTGGCATGTTCGGAATGCTTTCTGCAAGCAGTTCCGCTATGGCACAGGAGGCACCAGCTAAGTCAGAGACTATTCAGTCATTGAAACAGAAAGCCGATGATGCCTATTCCAAGGGCAAGTATCTGGATGCTATTGAATCATACGAGGCAGCCTTGAAGAAAGGTAAGAGCGCAAATCTCTATTACAACCTCGGTAACGCATATTATCGTACAGATAACGTCACACGTGCTATTATAAACTATGAGAAGGCACGCCTCCTTGCTCCTGGTGATGATGATATCATCCATAATCTGGAGGTTGCACGTTCAAAGACAATCGACAATATCCAGCCAGGTGAGAAGATATTCTTCAAGGTGTGGTATGAGAATATAAAGACATCAATGGGCATCGACACATGGGCTACGCTCTCACTTGTGTCTCTCGTTGTGGCATTGCTCCTGTTCCTCGTCTATCTGTTTGTGAAGAATATGATGTTAAGGAAGGTTGCATTCTATCTGAGTGTTGCTCTTGTGATTGTCTTTATCCTCGGAAATGTCTTTGCATCACAGCTTAAGGACTATACAATCAATTCCAAATGTGCTGTTATAGTATCTCCTACGGCAACAGCAAAGAAAACACCTACAGAGCAGGGAGCAGATGCCTGCATCCTGCATGAGGGAACCAGAGGTGACGTAATCGATGCCCTGAAGGGATGGTATGAAATCCGTCTTGCTGATGGCACCGAAGGCTGGATTTCGGAAAAGGATGTGGAGGTGATACAATAGTCATGGACATGTATTTTCTCGAGTTGCTCAATGGTAGTAACTCATTGTTTCTCGACCGTTTTGCGGTTGCATTTACCACAGGTTATACATGGATTCCACTCTATGTAGCGCTTGCGGTGCTTGTCGTAAGGAACAACAAGACGATGGGGCAGATAATGATTATCTTTGCCTGTGTGTTTCTTGGTGTCCTTGCGTCAGGATTGCTTTCTGACTATATCGTGAAGCCATACGTTATGCGACCACGTCCATGCTACGACCTTGAGTTTAAGCATCTTGTGCATACTGTGTCTGGGTATAGTGCAAGCGGATACAGCTTCTTTTCTTCCCATGCAGCCAATACAATGATGCTGGCTGTGTTCATCACGCTCCTTGTAAGGGGAAAGGTGCTGAGCTCAATACTCATTGTGTGGTCGTTGCTGAATGCTTGGACACGCCTGTATCTTGGAGTACATTGGTTTACCGACGTGATAGTAGGACTTGCCTGGGGAGCCGTCGTGGGCGTTCTTGCATATCTCCTCTATTTCAAGCTTGCACCGCGTGCTAAATACATCTCTTCCAAATACACAGGAACCGGATACGACAAGAATGACATCGACGTATGTGTCAGCATCATTATGCTCACGGTTATATATTGTTTCTTTAGGGTTTTGATTTAATTGAAAGTTGAAAGTTGAAAATTGAAAATTTTTGATTTACGCTTTCAGTTCTAATTAATCACCAGAATTGTAAAAAGGTAATTTGTTTATGTTTTCTCCCAAAAACATCCAGATAATCGACTATAACTATCCTCTGCCTGATGAGCGTATTGCGAAGTTCCCGAAGGCAGAGCGTGATCAGAGTAAGCTCCTTGTGTATAATAGGGGAGAGATAAGTGATGATACTTTCTGCAATATCACCGACCACCTTCCTAAGGGTGAGATGATGGTATTCAACAATACCCGCGTCATTCAGGCGCGTATTTATTTCCACAAGGCAACAGGTGCGCTTATCGAGGTGTTCCTGCTTGAGCCTGCTATGCCAACCGACTATGAACTTATGTTCCAGACACGCGGAAAGTGTTCATGGGTGTGTATGGTGGGCAACCTGAAGAAATGGAAGGAAGGTCGTCTGGTGCGCGAGATAAAGGTTGGAGACAAGACCGTAAATCTCAGCGTTGAGCGCAAGCAGGAGGTGCATACTGGGCATTGGATTGACTTTGAGTGGGATGACGATACCGTTTCCTTCGCAGAGATTATTGATGCCTGTGGAGAGCTTCCTATTCCTCCATATCTCAACCGTAAGACAGAAGAGAGCGACAAGACCACGTATCAGACCGTATATTCCAAGATCAAGGGCTCTGTTGCAGCTCCTACTGCCGGATTGCACTTCACCGACCGTGTACTTGCCGACATTGACGCTCACGGCATCGAGCGTGAGGAACTTACCCTTCATGTCGGAGCAGGAACGTTCAAGCCTGTAAAGGCAGAGCGTATTGAGGGGCACGAGATGCACACGGAGTTTGTATCGGTAAGGAAGCATACTATTGAGCGACTTCTTGCCCACGAAGGAAGGTGTATTGCTGTGGGAACTACGAGCGTGCGCACTCTCGAAAGTCTCTATTACATGGGTGTGAAGCTCATTCTCAACCCTGACCTTACGGAGGAGCAGTTGCACGTGAACCAGTGGGAGCCATACGAGGGAGATGTGGCTGAGAGGGCAAAGACCGTATCTTCTGTGGAATCTCTCAAGGCATTGCTTGCATGGTATGAGAAGAACGATGTAACAGTGCTCCATAGCAGTACGCAGATAATCATAGCTCCCGGGTATAGCTATCATATCGTCAAGGCCTTGGTAACCAATTTCCATCAGCCACAGTCCACATTGCTGTTGCTCGTAAGCGCTCTTATCGGCGAAGACTGGCACAAGGTTTATGACTATGCCCTTTCTCATGACTTCCGTTTCCTGTCCTATGGCGACAGCTCCCTTCTGATACCAAACTGATTCCCTATTAGCTCCAATCTAGGGAACGGACTTACAACGGATTTACAACGGTATTATAACGGACTTACTTCCCTCCCTTTGGGAGGGGCGGGGTAGGCGTTAATTCCGAGTGCAAAGTTACAACATTCCCATTGCGGTTCACGAATGTTTTGCTAATTTTTTTTGATTTTTTTTTCCCTGATCAAATTAGCGCATTTTGTTGCAGTGTTGACTTCGTCGAGACTGCGGGCGCTCGGCATAGCTGAAGCAAGCTCCGACTCTGCACTCGCTGTTGCAGTGTTGCAGTGTTGCAGTTCTCGCGAACCAATACCCATGCCCTAAAAATAATTCTATATTATTATTTATATATATAAATATTAATATAGGGTTTAATTTTGACTTTTTGGTAAAATAGAAATTAACTGCAACACTGCAACATTGCAACAGGTTTGTTTTGTAACTTGTTGTTATTGAGCGTATTGGCGCTTTGTATTGAGTGTTGCACCTAGTGAAAGGTATCTCAAAAGCGAGTAAAACATCCCCGAAAATGAACGTTTTCCTTATATTTTATGTTGAAAACATATTATTTTTTTCAGTAAATATATTGGCGTTAAAGGCAGGAAATTACGCAAAATACGGGTGTTTTACTTTAATTTATGAAGATTTTCGAGCTGTTATTCAAGAAAAATAAGTATCTTTGCATCGTAAAAAAAATAGGCAAAAATGAAAATCGGAGATAAAGTTAGATTCCTCTCTACTACGGGAGGAGGCAAGATAGCAGGATTCCAGAAGGGAAATATCGTACTTGTGGAAGATGAAGACGGATTCCAGATACCTACATTGGCATCTGAGGTCGTAGTCATTGCAGAGGGCGGTGACGACTATAATATGTTCAAGGCATCCTCATTCTCTGGAAAGAGTGGGGAAGAGGCTAAGAAACATGAGAGCGGTCGTTCGGTTCGCTCAATAATGAATGAAGTTGGTGAAGATGAGGACATTTCAGCTTCAATTGTTGATGATGATCCTTCGCTCGGCAACATTACTTTCCGTGCTCCTGTTGAGGAAAGGAAGGGTGGTGACCGCCTTAGTGCGTATCTCGCTTTCGTGCCTGTTGATGCGTCGATGATAACAAATACACGCTTTGAGGTGTATCTCGTAAACGACTGTAACTATTATTTCCGCTATACCATCCTTCAGGCAGAAGGACAGGCGTGGAGCCTCAGAAACGAGGGTGAGGTTGAGCCTAATACCAAACTCTTCATAGAGGAAATAGGGCGTGAGGACCTTGAGGAAATACAGCATCTTGGCATTCAGATGATAGCTTTCAAGAAAGAGAAATCCTTTGTCATAAAGCCTACTATTGATGTGCAGATGCGTATTGACGGCGTGAAGTTCTACAAGCTCCATACCTTCCAGCCAAACGACTATTTTGAGCAGAACGCGCTTTTATATACGATTATAGAGAACGATAAGGCAGCGCGTCCTCTGGTTGTTGATGCCAAGACTCTCAAGCAGGAGATGTATGCTGATGCGAAGCCTTCTCAGATGTCGGCAGAGGGTGAGCTGAACACCGAGCGTATAGACAACTATGTGCGCCGATATGAGAAGCCTGGACAGAAGAAAGGCAATCCATTCGCCAAGAAACAGGACGATAAGGATGCTCCCCTTGTAATCGACCTTCACGCTGATGCCCTTCTCGAAACCACTCAAGGAATGTCGAGTGCCGACATACTTCAGTATCAGTTAGATACCTTCAAGAAAACGCTTGAAGCGAACAAGAAGGAACGTGGCAAGAAGATAGTCTTCATTCATGGTAAGGGCGAGGGCGTTCTCCGTCGTGCCCTTATTCACGAACTGACATACAGATACAAGAATCTGCGCTATCAGGATGCCTCATTCCAGGAATACGGATATGGGGCGACGCAGGTGACGATGTAGCCTGTGGCTAATTGATAATTAATAATTGATAATTGAAAATTTTGATAATCCTATAAAAAGTAAGGACTATCAAGAGAAAACTCACCATTGGGGCTGAGACTTTTTAATTATGAATAACTTCGGATACATAAAAGTGGCATCTGCCATTCCAAGCGTGAAGGTGGGTGACGTGACCTTTAACCTTCAGCAGGCAGAGGAGATGATTGCCAAGGCGGAAGGCAAGGGCGTTGAGATTATCGTGTTCCCTGAGCTTTCGCTTACGGGCTATACCTGTCAGGACCTCTTCCGTCAGCAACTTCTCATCGATGCTGCCGAACAGGCGGTGATGATGCTGCTCGACTTCACCCGTCAGCTCGATATCATTGCTGTCGTAGGATTGCCGGTGATGGTGGGTAACATACTGCTCAACTGTGCCGCTGTGGTTCAGAAGGGCACTCTCCTCGGACTTATACCGAAGACCTATCTGCCTAACTATTCTGAGTTCTATGAGAAGCGTTGGTTTGCATCGTCTCAGGACCTTAATCCTACCGACGTGCTCTTTGCCGGCAGTACTATACGTGTTAGCTCACAACCTACTATTTTCCGTACATATACCGGCGCTACTTTCGGTGTAGAGCTTTGTGAGGATGTGTGGGCTCCAGAGCCACCAAGCACACGTCTGGCGCTCTCAGGTGCCGATATCATCTGCAATCTCTCTGCTTCCGACGAACTCATAGGTAAACACAACTACCTGTGCTCATTGCTCTCTCAGCAGAGTGCCCGTACTATGAGCGGATACATCTATAGTAGTAGCGGTTTCGGAGAATCCACTCAGGATGTGGTATATGGTGGAAATGCGCTCATCTACGAGAACGGAAAGTGTATTGCCGAGAGCGAGCGTTTCTCGTTTGAATCACAACTCGTAATCTCTCAGATTGACTACGAGAGAATGCGTGCAGAGCGTCGAAACAACACCACCTTCATCAATGCCCAGCGCCCAACGTCATTGAGCCATACGCTGCCACAGGTGCGCTATGTGGATTGCCGTTCGGTGGATCCGCGCGATTTCGTCCTTGAGCGTGAGGTGAATCCTACACCGTTCATCCCAAAGACGGATGATATGAAGGCTTCATGTGAGGAGATATTCAACATACAGGTTGCAGGACTTGCCAAGCGACTCGTTCACACCAACTGCAAGACGGTTGTGGTGGGTATCAGCGGTGGACTTGACTCAACCCTTGCGCTGCTTGTTTGCGTCAAGACATTCGACAAGCTCAAGTATTCTCGTAAGGGAATCGTCGGCGTCACTATGCCGGGCTTCGGAACAACCGACCGCACTTATCACAACGCAATCTCGCTCATGCAGCATCTGGGCATCACCATAAAGGAAATCAGCATCAAGGATGCCTGCATTCAGCATTTCAAGGACATAGAGCACGATATCAACGTGCATGATGTGACCTATGAGAACGGTCAGGCTCGTGAGCGTACCCAGATACTCATGGATCTGAGCAATAAACTGAATGGTATGGTGATAGGAACGGGCGACCTCTCAGAGCTTGCTCTCGGTTGGGCTACATACAACGGCGACCACATGTCAATGTACGGTGTCAATGTATCAATTCCGAAGACGCTTATCAAGTACCTTGTTCGCTATGTTGCTGACAATGAGGTGGAAGAGGCTTGTCGTGACGTGCTCGTTGATATCATCGACACCCCGATCTCTCCTGAGCTTATCCCTGCCGATGAGAACGGTAACATCAAGCAGAAAACAGAGGACCTCGTAGGACCATATATCCTTCATGACTTCTTCCTCTACTACGTGCTCCGTCACGGTTTCCGTCCCGACAAGATATTCGTGCTTGCACGCAAGGCATTTGCACCGGGTAGCGAGTATGAATTTGATGACGAGACTATCGAGAAATGGCTCAAGACCTTCTTGCGACGTTTCTTCAACCAGCAGTTCAAGCGCTCTTGTCTGCCTGACGGTCCGAAGGTTGGTAGTGTCAGCCTCTCCCCACGTGGTGACTGGCGTATGCCGAGTGACGCTTCCTCGGCATTGTGGCTCAATTCAATTGAAAATTGACTTGCTTTAGCTTGATGAGCTTTAGTGAATAAAATTGACAATAAGAAATTAGAACGCTAAGACGCAAAGTCGCAAAGGTTATTATCTTGTGGCTTTGCGTTTTATATTTGCTCTCCCTTTTTCATCCTTCATCCTCCCATTCTGGAATGGGATTTGGAACGGATTTAAAGCGAAGGAAGAGCGGAGGTGAAAAATACCCTCTAAATCTCCCTTAAAGGGAGACTTTTTCGCACCCCAAAAGTAACCGCCAACACCCAACACCTAACACCCATCACCTAAATCCTGAGTGCAAAGTTACTACAAAAATCCCGAACACCACAATGAAACACAAAAAAACACATAGCATTTTTCGAGAATTTGCATTTCGCCTTTGTAACACGCTGATACACAGAGAGAAATTTTCGGAAGGTATTTTCGCGTTGCGACACTTCCCGTCATTAGTCGTTAGTCATTTTCGTCATTAAGGGAAGTGCGTGGGGGGATTTTTGCCTCTATATAGTAAATATAAAAAACCTAAAATCCGCAACTATCATCCAATACACGATTAAGGGTAGATTTATGAGTCGTTAGTAGCAGCTTTCAGTAAAAAGCAACAGCACAACATCAATATGTAGCCACCATCCCCTTACCCC